>Ga0209591_10001388_pt1 | contig 30228 bp, 18 predicted proteins | sample MAT01_FD_187207 | JGI IMG/M metagenome (GOLD analysis project Ga0209591, IMG submission 187207) | Freshwater microbial communities from Lake Fryxell liftoff mats and glacier meltwater in Antarctica - MAT-01 (SPAdes) (version 2) | ecosystem: Environmental > Aquatic > Freshwater > Ice > Liftoff... | reverse complement strand
CGTGCACGAACATGTACGTGACGACAGTCCACAACGAACGCGCTGCCAAATCGCCCGGCTTGTAGCCAAGCGCGTTGATCATGTTCTCGTCGCCGACCAAGGTGGTCTGTACAAAAAACACGCCTACGCACAGCCCAATCAGCCAGTAAACCGCTGACGGACCTCGCGAGACTTCAAATTCGTCGTATGTGGACGTAGCCATGTGAAGACGCGTGCAGGAGCAACAGAAGGAGATAGCGCTAATGATGCGAGCGCGGTGCGTCGCGACGCATCCGATACAACCACCCTATGCGAGCGCGAGTTTCACGATGCGCTCACAGAGGTCGGGAAACAAGATCCCAGCAGCCACTGCGGCCTGCGGGATCAGACTGGTAGGCGTCATACCCGGCAACGTGTTTGCCTCAAGACACCACGGCTGCCCGTGAGGGTCCAATCGGAAATCGATGCGCGCGTACCCACGCAATTTGAGGGCTGTGAACGATCTTCGCGCCTGGTCAGCCAACTTGGCTTGAATCTCCGGCGAAAGGTCGGCCACAAACTCGACCGCCATCCCCGGGGTGTACTTGCACTCGTAGTCGTAGAGCTCCTTCACGGGCTTGATCTCGATGGTCGGCAAGACCTGATCGCCTAAGATCCCCACGGTGAGCTCTTGTCCGGGGACAAACCGTTCGACCATCACCTCGTCATCAAACCGGAATGCTTCCTGGATCGCTGGCTGTAACTCGTTGGCAGCACGTACGATAGACAACCCCACGGTGCTTCCCTGCTTGGACGGCTTCACAATCACCGGCCAGTCTAAATGGCGACCTACCTCGTCGGGGTCCAGCGGCTCCGCGCCGAGCGCTGGGGCCATCATCCAGTTGGCCGTCGCGACACCCGCCGCGCGCAACACCACTTTTGAGAGATGTTTGTCCATCGCGAGCGCGCTCGCCAGATGCCCGCTGCCGGTGTATCGCACGCCCGCCATGTCCAGCAGCGCCTGGACGGTACCATCTTCCCCTTGCCCGCCATGCAGCGCGATGAACACACAGTCGGCGCTCGTGATCGCTGGCAAGGTGGCCAATTGCGGAGAGAGCGATCTCGCGGCAAGCCCGGCCAACGCCTCGAGCGACGGCGGCGCGCTCCCCACCCCGCCCGCCAACAACCGCGCCTCCGTTTCGCGCGCAAGGATCCCGTCGGCAGGGTCGAGACACGTCACGGTATGCCCCCGCTCGCGAAGACCTACCGCAACCCGGAGACCTGAAGACAGTGAGACGTCGCGTTCTGCGGAGACGCCACCAAGCAGCACAGTGATGTTCATAGTGCACCCAAGCTAGCGTTTGTGAGGCCGTTTCACAGCGTGTCGTCACCCGCCGACTCCATGTCCCTCACGCCAACGGTGACGCACGCCACGTGAGCAAGGTATGGCCGGATGTTCGCATCTCGCTATTCATCCTGTAGGATTCCTCCCCATGCGCACATGCTCCGCCCATCGCTCACACTCCGCAATACCACAGAACAGGTCGTGACCTCCCTTGCCCTCGAGACGGAGACGCTCACGCGCAGCGCAGACGGCACCTGGAAGCCGCTCGGCACGATGCAGAGCACGATGATCCGACTGTAGCACGCATTGCCGCCCTCACGAGATCTCTCCGCACACACGATTGCGCCAGACGTCCTGCGTCGGGCGCGCGAGGGCGATCGAGCGGGCTTCGCGCAGTTGGTCGAGTGGTACTACCCTCGGGCGTTGCGTTTTGCCCGCGCCATGCTCGGCGATCCGCGCGATGCCGAAGAGGCCGTGCAAGACACCTTCGTTCGCGTTCATGACAACCTCGCGCGCTTTCGCGGCGATGAGTCTTTCGATCCATGGTTCTTTCGCATCCTCGGCAATCGCTGCCGTACACTGGCCGGAAAACGCAAGCGACACCATGCCCTCATCGACTACACCCCGATTCTGCCAGAGACCATCAGTGACGCAGACATCCGGCTGCCAGACGACGCTTTTGTTCGCCGCGTCTATCATGCACTCGCCGATCTGCCAGCCGATCAGCGTGAGGCGTTTCTGCTCCGACACGTCAACGACCTCGACTACGACGAAATGATCACCGTGACGGGAGCCCGTGGGTCGACCCTCCGTATGCGCGTGAAACGTGCATGCGATGCGCTTCGCGTGCGCCTGCGTGAGGGAGAAACCCATGAGTAGCCGCGACAACGACACGCCGTCATCGCCGAGCAACGGGTCGCTGGATTCGCTGATGGATGACGAACGGCTGCTGCAGCAGATTCGCGACGCGCTCACCCCGATGCCCGCTGTCAATCAGCGTGCGATTGCCAATATCCTGTCCGCCGTCGCCGACCGTCGCGTCACACGTCCCGAACGGTGGCGCGCGCGAATAGCGTTCGCCATCGACCAGTTCCGCTACGCAACATCACCGGTGGCGCGAATGACCGCGGTCGCGGCCGCCTGTACGGTGCTGGGGTTTGTGGCGCGCGGCGTGCTTCTGCGCGAGGGAGCATCAGGCACTCCCTCCGCAGCTATCGCGTCGAGCGCCGAACCGTCACCGCGTGGCCCTTTATCAGATACAGAAGCCACCCGCGCCGCGCCCACTCTGACGCAAACCGTCAACGACACGGCCGATCCAGCGGCAGCGTTGGTCTCGGTCCAGTTTGTGCTCGATGCACACGCGACGGATAGCGCGACGACGGTGAGCGTCGTCGGCGACTTCAACGAGTGGAACGTTGCCGCCACACCGATGACGCTCGAACGCGGTGCATGGAGTGTGTCGCTCCCCACCACAGCGGGTCGCCACGTCTACGCTTTTGTCTTGAACGGTGAGCGATGGATTGCCGACCCTCGCGCGCCGCGCGCGGCCGACGCGGACTTCGGTCGACCGGGCTCGGTGATCATCGTGCAAGCACCATGAATGCTCGTCTGGTAAATCTGCCGGCGTATCGGCGAGCGCGCCCGCGAGCATGCGAGCGGCAGGCGTCGTGGTTCCTCCAGCGCACCGCAATGCACGCCCTGTTCGTGTGCGTGGCTCTTGTCTCTGCCTCCACACTTCACGCACAAGACGCATCAATCACCACCTCTATCGATGCGTACCCCGGCGATGAGCGTGCACGGGCAGCACTGCGTAGCGTTTTTCAGGATGCCGCGGCAAGGGGTATTCCCATGGCGCCGCTCGTTACGAAACTCCGCGAGGGTATCGCCAAACAGGCTGAGCCCGAACGTATTCGGGTGGCCACGGCGCTGCTTGCAAAACGCCTGGAGAACGCGGCGGTCGCGCTGGCACCGGTACGATCAATAGATGAACTGAGCGCCGGCGCCGATGCGCTGCAGGTCGGTGTCGTGATCGGCACGTTACGCGACATGCGCCGAACGTGGCCCGTCAAGCCACTCACCGTGCCGCTTGGCGTGCTGGCCGAATTGGTCGTGAGCGGCGTCCCCCAGGCAACGGCAACGCGTCGCGTTCGGGAACTGCTGGTACAAGGCGCCAACAGCACCCAACTCGCGGCACTTGGTACCAATGTACGCGCCGATATCTCGGCGGGGCTCGCGCCGGACGCCTCCATGGAATTACGCTCCAAGGGTGTCCTTTCATTGCTGCTTCAGCAGAACGCCGTCTCCACCACGGCGACGCCTGCGTCTCCGCTTCGACCTCCTTCGCGCAAGTAAGTGGTTCGCGCACTTCTGCGCCGCCGTGGCAATCACCGCGGGCATAGCCGCCGCCGCACCGCCGCTCGGCGCGCAGACGTTAACGCGGTCATCTACGTGGTGGCTTGATGCCGGTGCTGCGGTCGTGCAGCAGCCTGGCAGCACAACGCGACAGGCGGCAACGATAGGTACTGGCGGAATGACGGGAGGCCGGACGGGACTCGCGGGTGATCGCCGAGGTGCGTGGTCGATAGCAGGCGATGGTGTCTTCACTGTTGCGCAGGATAGCGTTGGTGCAGCGCAGGGGGTGGTCCGGGCATCGCTCACGCCGTCGCGTATCTCGTGGACGACGAGTGAGATCGAACTGACCGCCACAGCGCTCGGCGTCACGCTCCCTGTGCGTAATGGAAGCCACAGTGTCGCGTTCCAACAGGCGATACATCGTGGATCGTTGCACCTCCTCGGCGGGGGCGGCGTGGGATACACCTCGCGATTCGCGCTCAACACTCGCGGAACGATTGTGAAGGGTGGCATGACCGGTACGCTCGGAGCGCTCGCCGGAACCTTCACGCTTCAACACGCCACCACCGACGACTGGCAACTCATGGAAGCGTCGGGCTTTGGCCTCACGCGGCCCGCACCATCGTATGTTCTGCGCGATGCGCGCGTCGATGTGAGTTGGCAAACGACGGCTCTACAGCTTACCGCCAGCGGAACGACGCGTGCGGGAGTCGGCGCGACGCATGGCCGAACACAGGCTTTCGCCGGTGCTGCCATGTTGCAGCTCAGCACCTCGCTCTACGTGATCGCACAGGGCGGTCGTCAGTTGGCCGACCCGCTGCGGGGTGTGCCGCAGGCCAACTACCTCGGTGTGATGGCGCGCTGGCAGCATCGCCGCGAGCAGATGTTACCTGCGTCGCTCTCCATTACACGCGTGGTACGCAACGCCGAGTCGACGCTCGAGCAGCAGGCAAGCGGTGCAACGTTGACGGTGCGCATCACCGCACCGGCAAACGCCGTCGTGGACATCGCGAGTAGTGCGACCGAGTGGGCCCCAACACGCATGACGCGCACTGCCGAACAGTTCGTGGCGCGTCTGACCCTTCCGAGTGGCACACATCGCGTGGCCGTGCGAATTGACAATGGCAGTTGGCGCGCGCCGCGTGGGCTTGTGCGGGTCGACGATGAGTTTGGTGGTGCGGCGGGCATTGTGGTGGTGCCGTAAAGTGCGGCGTAAGAAGTCCACATTCTCGCGATCGGAAATTCACCGGGCTCGACGCGAGACATCGTGCTGATCGCGCTCGTGATCGCGGTGCTGGCAGTGCTCGGCGGCGTGGTCGCCGTTACGCAAGCGACGATTGGTCGGCGCAAACGGCTCGCGCGGCTGCGCGAAACGTGGGGGGCCATTGCACCAATTGCCAGTCTTGATGACGATCGTGTCGCCGAGGCCTGGCATGAGCTTCGCGGCGGCGACGAAGCGGTGCAGGCCGTCAATGATCGGACGTGGGCCGATCTCGATCTCGACCGTGTGCTCGCCACGATCGACCGTACGCACACCCAACTCGGTCGACAGCTCTTGTACTGGCGATTGCGCTGCGGCGCGGCCTGGACCGCGTCGCCCGGCATGGAAGCATTCACAGCGACCTTCGTCGCGGATCAGTCTCCAGCCCGTGCGCTGGAACGGTTCGACCTGGTCGTTGGTGAACACATCGTTGGCGAGCCTGTCGACGACGGGCGCGGCCGTGCCGGGGCTCACGATGCTTGGCGGTGGTCTGGCGAAGGTGATCATCGGCACGGTTCCCGCGGCGGCGCGGGCGCGGCAGTCGTCACGACCGTAGAGCGCGGGACCTTTGACCCAACATCTGGTCATCGAGACGGGTTAGCGTCAGATTCTTGTAATAAGTCATCACGGTCCGTAGGCGAGCCTGACTGTTCTGCCTGTTTACCAAGTGAGTACAGTGCGCAGCCCACCGTGTGCAGCACACCCCCTCACCTACGGATCATATGTCCACCTCACCACGCTTCAGCTTTGCGCTCGCGGTTGGCCTCGTGCTCAGTCAGGGCTGCACGCCTATTTATTATTCGCCAAACACACAGAATGTGCCGTTGCTGAGCGGCAAAGGGGACCACAGCGTCTCCGTGACCGGGAACGACACGCGTGGCGAACTTCAGGCGGCATATGCCGTCGGCAATCGGCTGGCGCTCGGAGTGACCGGCGGTCGCTTTCGCCAAAAAGACAACGCCAGTGGCGATGGGGGAAGTGGCACATTTGGTGAGGTCGCCGTCGGATATTTTCAGAATATTTCCGAACACGTGGTGTTCGAGACCTACGGGCTTGTCGGCGTGGGAAGCGTAGAGAATCATTTCCCGTCGTCGGTGGCCGCCAACCCTGGAACCGACGGGAAAATCGCCAGCGACCTCATGCGCTTTGGCGTGCAACCGGCGCTCGGCTATCGTGGTCGATTGTTCGAGGCGGCAATTTCGACGCGCGTGGCGAGCCTCAACTATTCCAATGCAAGCGGCGGCCTGGTATTCGACCGACAGGCGCAAGTCGGCTACTTGGCAAGCAACAATCGGTTATGGTGGTCGAACCGGCACTCACGCTTCGAGGGGGTGCGCGTTTCCTCAAGCTGCAACTGCAGATTGGCCGCAGCGTCAACCTGACGAACGCCGATTTTCGACAGGATAAATCGCACGCCACGCTCGGCATCGTGTATCGGCCTCGACGCTAGCGGCGACCACATGCCGGCGAGTTCCCGCTACGGCTGGCCCAGCTCGTCCAACCGCGGATTCACGATCGAGTTGTAGATCGACCCGAACGTGAAGTTGATCCCGACCGATCCGCTCAGGCGGAACGACGTCGCCAGCGCGCGCTGACGCGTCAGCACTTCATCGTCGCTCGCATTCCCGCGCGCGAGAAACAGCTGGTCGTTCACGGGGCGGCGGCGCCGCGAAGCTCTAGCGACAGCCCGCGCGTGAGCCGAATGTTCGTGCGGCCGTTGAAGCTCAGGCTGTACAGACGAGCGCCAGGAGCTGGCGACTCGTGGCCTCTCTCCAGGGGTAAAAGTTGTACTCGGCCGACACGTCGACGGCCGCACTGGCTTCCGTGTTGCGAAACTCGGAGAAGCCGGCGCCGGCAGGTGGACATCGGAGTCAAGGCGATCCTGTGTCCACAACGCGAAGGGAAGGTCGGTGATGAAGAAGTTCCGATCACAGGGCGCATTCTGGCAATCAAGAAAGACGCGCTACCGCGTGTCGGCGACCGGATTGGCCGGCGTGCCGATCAGCGACGACGCGCCAGCGGCGCCCTGCGCGGAGACCGTCGCGGGCAGAAGCAGCAGTGCGGCCAGCGCACACGCAGGACGATAGATCATGGCAGAATGTAGCAGGAGCCTCGGGGTGGTGCACGTGCGCACCACGCGTAGGTTAGGATCACGCGACGTGACACGGCGATGCAATTCTTCGCGAATCTCACCGTACTGGCTCACCTGTTGTGTGCGGGTGCGGTCGGCGCGCAAGCGAGCGGCGTTAAGGCCGGTGTTTTCCGGACGAACGTCCCGTTCTGGTATGCAGGTGCGTCGCAACAATCAGAAATCCTGTTCGCCGAGCAACAGCGGCTTCCGATCACACCGTGATCGCCATCCCGCGATAAATCCGCGATCGGTAGCGCGAATCTTCCGCATCCGGCAACGGCGCACCAGCCAGCAGCACCGCACGGGCGAACCGACGCACCTCTTCCAGCGTCTCTTCCTCGTTGCGCGGCTCTTCACTCCGCACGCGACGCGTCAGGTTGATCTGGTTCACGGGCACGTTGTGCACCAACCGTTCATTCTCAACCGCCAGCGTCGCCGTCAGCGCGTGCAGCGTCGACTTGACGAAGTTGGCCAACGAAAACGCTTCCCCATCGGTCCCCGCCGGCACATCAGGCGACACCAGCACCAGCTGTGAGTCATCAAACATCGACGCCTTCCGCGCGACGCGGAAATGGTGCGTGAGATTCGCCTCCACTAACGCGCGGAAGCCCTCGGCCTCGAGCACCTCACCCGGTGTGGCAAAGAGATGCATCGGCAGCGGCGCCAGTGGGGTCGACACAACGGTCGTCGGCTCACCAGCGGCGCTCAGCGCGCGGTTCATGCCTTCTTCGATGTCGTCACCACAGGTGATCTGCACCACGACGTCACGCGCGGTCTGCGTAAGCTGCGCGGCGATGCGCGCGCCCGCCTCGGCGGTCTGCGTCAGCAGCACGATCTTCCCGACATGACACTGCTCCACCAGCTGCTGCGCCGCTTCGGCCAGATGCGGCACGAGATGTTCTCCGATCAACCACACGGTGCGACCGTGCAGCTGATCGAGACGCTCTCGCTTCGCACTGCCAAACAGCTCCCGCTCAGTGATTGAGCGTTCGAGGTTGAGCCCGCCCGAAGGCATGAACGTCTCGCCGCTCACCGCCCGATCGGCAAGGAAGAACACCGTCGCCAGCGCAACCTCCGTCTCGGTCGGCATGCGTTTCAGGTGAAGCAGTGAGAGCACGCCGCGACCCACCTTGTCCGCCTCGCGATTGATCTGCGACGGCGGAAGGAACGCCACATCCTCGGGCGGTTCGCGCCGCACCCACGACCCAGACTCGTAATCGGCGTTGTGGGTGCCCTGCAGAAACCGTCCGCCAAGCTGTAATCGTGCGATCAGACGCCGCGCGATCGATGGCGTCATCAGGTAGTCACTCCACGTGGCGCCGTCAGCAGCGTCGCTCTCGCACTGCCTGGCCAACGCACGCAGCGGCGCTGGCGCCGTGTCGTTGGCGAGAAGTGCGGACACGTCGTTGAGCGCAATCGCGTTCAGCACGTCGTCAATGTCGGCCCCTGCGCGGAGTGCCTTCACCACCGCAGCGTGCGTCGCGTTCAAGCGTCGATTCTCGAGAATCAGCCGACCACGTCGGGCGAACAGCCCAGGCTTCCCGCCCAACCCGCGCAACCGATCGCCGTCCACTGGCCCGGGCGCGATGGCGTTAATCTGAATCTCCGGCCCCAGGTGGCGCGCCAACGATTCCACCAGCGCGCGCTGACCGGCTTTGGATACGGCGTAGTCGGCGCGGTTGGGATAGGCCACCGCGAGATGTTTCTCGCCACCGAAGTAGCTCGACACGTTGAGGATGTACCCCGACCCCTGCGCCCGCATGATCGGCACGACCTCTTTCAGAAGCGCGTAGTTCGACACCAGATTGGCATCGAGCGTGTAGCGCCAGGCATCCAGCGACATATCGACGACCATCTCTTCAGCACCGGCAACACCGGCGTTGTTGATGAGATAGTCGATGCGGCCGAAGGCAGCCATCGTTGCATCCACCGCGTGGCGAAGCGTGGAGACGTTGCCCACGTCCACGCCCGACAGCACGCGCACGCGGCGATCGGCGCCACTGTAGCCAACATCCTCCAACTCGCCGACAATCTGGGCGCGCATGGCCTCCAGTTCGCTGGCGCGACGGGCACAGAGCATCACACGCGCGCCGGCAGTGGCCAGGAGCCTCGCCACCTGTCCGCCGATGCCGGCCGACCCTCCGGTGATCAGCGCGACCTTGCCGAGGTGCAGTCCGGTCAGGTTTTCCATGAAGCCAACCATCGAGCGTTTGGCCCCGGTCGCCTTCACGATCGATTTCGGGATATACAGATTCACCTGCGGAATTCGGCGCTCGGTCATGATCAAGCGTGCGGCCTGACCCGCGGCAAAGCGACGGTTCTCCGGCTCGGTATTGCCATAACGAATGATCTGGTTACCCCACTCGACCCACTGTCGCCGCCCGTGCTTTACGTCGACCTTCGTTTCGTCGCGCCACACGCGGGTCAGTGACTCCATCGCGGCACGCAACATGTCGGCGTACGCATTCCAGTTTCCATCACTCGCGTTCGTCATCACGATGAAACGCGGATTGCGCGGCAGATCGGTGCGGGCGCTCCAATAGCGACTCATGGTGCGCGCCATCGCCAGCGCACCGCTCAGCTCCACATCCAAAAAGGCATCGACATCGGTGTCGTCCGCTTCCGACACCAGACCGGAAAACCGTTCGGGACCGAAGGCTGGCAGGAAGATGGCGCCGTGCACCGCACCACCACCAGGCGGTCCGCCGAGCAACGCCGCTTCCATTGTCCACGGCGCTGTGCGATCGAAGCGGGCCACGCGAATCTGCGCATCGAGCCCCGTGGCGGAAAGCTGATTGCGGACCGCCACCACATCGGCCTCGCGCGGAACGCCAAGCAGCACCGACGCCCCTACCTCCGTCTGCACTCGAGCAATCACCAACGCCTCGTCCAGCTGATCGCCGCTCGCCACCAGCACCGAGAGGCCACTCCCGTCAACCGTGCGCATGATCGGGCGCGACACAAACTCGGAACGGCTTTCCTTGCGCACCCACATGCCATGCGTCACTTCGAAGTCGTGCCCGTTGAAGGCCGCCGACTCATCGCTGGCCAGAAACAGGCAGGTGTTCGCGACATCCTTCGGTGTCGGAAAGGTGCGCCCTGCCGCCGGATCCTCACCGGCACGCTTCAACGACATCAGTGCCGTGAAATCCTTGGCCGTGGTGCCGGGATCGTCGCCACGCATCGTGTCCATCGCCGCGAAGACGGTCTGAATCCGCTCTGAACGGATCGGACCGGGATAGACCGTATTGACGCGAATGCCGCGCTCGCCAAGCTCAAAAGACAGCTGCCGCGAGAGCGCATTCAGCGCCGCCTTCGGGACCACGTACGGAGCGCGCGCATAGTACTCGGTGCGCGAAAAAATCGTCGAGATATTGATAATCGAGCCACCGGGCTGCATGACCGGCGCGGCGCTCTTGGCCACGTGCCACGCTACCCCGAGAATGCTGCGCATCGCGTCACCAACCGTTTCGCTGTCGGTCGCGCCAGCAGCTCGCAACGCGTCGAGTTCCTCACGCGTAAGCGGCACGTTGCGCAGCGGTTGCCGCGGCCCTGCCGACCCGGCGTTGTTCACGACAATGTCCAGTCTTCCATGTGCAGCGATCGCCTCCGCAATGGCGTGACGCACTGATGTCGGATCAGCGCCATCCAGCGTGACAACAGACGCCCGATGAGCTGCCGCTCCCGTCGCCGCCAACGCGGCTTCGCGCGCGGCCTCGATGCGCGTGCGCTCGCGACCGGTGAGCACCACCGTTGCACCGGCGTTCAGAAAATGCCGCACGATCTCTCCGCCGAGATTTCCGGCGGCCCCCGTCACCAGCGCCACCTTGCCATGCAGTCGTCCTGCGGCGGCAGCGGGCAACATCGTTTCGATCGCCTGCATATCGTCTGTCGTCTCTGGTGTCTTCACGGTTCCATTTGGCTGAAAAGTCATGACGCGTGCTCCGCGGCGGCCCACGCTTCCAATAAGGCATCCTTCCCGCGCAACCCGAGTGCCGGGAGCGCATGATTCACTAAATAGTTCGCACCGGCATGTTTGTTCTCCCACATGGCCTGATGCGCGACCGGGAGGTCGTGCCACGGTACCACCGTCGGCGGTGTGATCTCCAGATAGCCGCCAGCGATCATGTCATTCATGCGCGTCACTTCGTACGCATTGGTGAGATGTGTTCCCAAAATGGACGCCGTCGGCATCAGGATCTTGCGCTGCCGAGTCCATACCTGCGGGGCGTAAAATGCATAGCGACGGCCAGCCATCTCTTCGCAGTACACCACCCGTCCGGTAAACGGCTTCACCAACGACGTGGAGACACCGAGCGCGTCATGTCCGGCGCGTTCAAGAATCAGATCGGGGGCGCCGCGCGGATTGTCCGGTGAGCGCAGCACCTTCCCAACCGCGGCGCCGAACGGCTTCAGGGTCTGGTCCTGAAAGTCGCGTACGGCCTGTCGAAACGTTTCCGTTGCCACCTTGGCGTCGGGCAACCGCGGCATGGTATCCGGCCACGAGAAGTCGGCGCTGCGACGACCGATCTCCTCGAGCGACACCACACCGGCGACGGCGTCTTCAAAGCCGAGCGACTGGACGAATTCGCGCTGACCATCGGTCGATGTCGCGACGACGCACTTGCCACGCATGGCGCGTACCGCCTCGATCATTTCAAGTCCGACGGGATCAACAAGCTCGGAGCTCCGCGGACCGTAATAGACCAATACGGCCTCACCGGCTCGCAAGCCAGCGCGCCGCAGCATGACTTCCGGTGTAGACGCACCGCGCTTTCCCACGAACGTGAAGTGGTACCCGCTCGACGCACCGTAGAAGGTAAGCGCCCCACCTTGCTCCAACAGCTGGAACGAGCGCGGGAATGCCGTCTCACCCGCGTGCGACACGACATAGTCGGCCAACCGCCCGCCGTTCTGCGCACGGTACTCGGCACAGAACACGTCGCCTGCCGCCAACCAGGCCGCTGTCCCGGTTTCACTCTCCGGTACCGACGTGAAGAGGTCTACGAAACGCGGATCGCGTCGATCGAGAGTAGCAGTCGCACCCAAGGCGCGCACGGCCGTTGCACGCTCCGCACTCGAAACGAGTCCGGTCACCTGCACGCCACTCTTGAGCGCCGTCTTGAGCGCTTCAAGTCCCGTTCCCGTTGCCGCGCCTTCAACGAACATCGTCTTGCCCGCTTCGATCGTGAGCGTCGTGAACAACGCCCGCACAATCGTGCCGAGGTTGAGGATGTACGACCCAGCCTGCTCCAGCGTGAGATCGCCTGGGATCGGATGCAGCTGCGGCGCCTGCGTGACGAGAAACTGCGCGTGGCTGCCGAAGTCGGTCTCGTAGCCCTGAATGGAGAAATCGGCGTACATGGGATCGCGCGCAGCCAGTGGCGACAGCAGATCACTCTGTCCACTGTACACCGCCACCAGATCGCCCACTTTCAGACGCCCTTCCACCTTGGCGTCGGCACCCAGTGCCACGATCAATCCCAGACCACCCGAACCCGTGACCTGCACATCGAGGTCATGATTGTCGAAGCTCGAAACGGGAATCCCCGTGATGGCCCAGATGTCGTTGAAGTTCACCTCCGAAGCCAGCATGTACACAAGCGCTTCCATCGCGCCAGGAACACCCACCGGCACGATCAATTCCTGCTCAGCCACTGCTGGCGCGCCGAATGCCGGCGCACCGGTGCGTGCATCTTTTGGCACGCCGAAGGCAAACTGCCACACCGGAAGCTGCGTCACGCCGGGATAAAACGGCGAGCCAATTGGAAGCAGCGCGCCGATGGCTTGCTGTTCGGCGATGAACGCGTGCTGTGCAGCGACCAATCGAACCCCGTCACGCTTGATCGGCAGCGGTGCACTCTGCTTCTCGAGAAACTGGCGAATACCCGCTTTCCCGCCGTTCGGGTCTACCACCCCTTCGGCGAACAGCTCGGCTTCCCGCGTGAGCCCGGCGTCCATTCCCTGCGCCCAGCCCGTCCGTACTGCATCCAGCACACGCGCACCGGCGGTCTCGCGTTTGGCCCAGATCAACTGCGACAGAATGTGCTGCAGATGCGTGTCGGTGAGCACGGCATCCAGTTCGATGGTTGCCGGCGCGTTCCACGATACCACCTGCGCGAGGCGGCGCGCATGCGCGTGGCGCAACACGCTCGCCTCACCATCGCGGTACCACTCCCGCACACGCGCATGTGCCGCGGACAGCACGTCACTCGCGTCGCCGCTCAATTCATCCACGATCCCCATCGCGTGCGCGACACTCCCATCCACGTTCCGACCACCCAGCAACAGCTCGAGCGCGTCACGCACGCCATCGGCACCGCGCCGATCGGCGAGCAGCCGCGGGAGTCGTTGCGTACCGCCGTACCCCGGCAACAGGCGTAAGCGGATCTCAGGTTGTCCGAATTGCGAGAACGGTTCCGCCACGCGGTAGTGGCAGGCGAGTGCGAACTCCATCCCGCCGCCCAGGGCTACACCCTGAATCGCCGCGATACACGGCTTGTCCATGCGTTCGATGCGACGAAAGGCGAGCTGCGCATTGTTCGGCAGCACGCGGGCCTGCTCGAGCGTGTGGATTTCCTCGAGAAACTGCCGGATATCAGCGCCTGCCACGAATGACGAGGTGCCGTCGCCCGTGAAGATCACCGCCTTCACATCGTCGCGGCGCGCCAGATGATCGACCACGATGTTCAGTTCATCGAGCGCGCGCTCGTTGAGCGCATTGACCGGTGGGTTGGTCACGTACACGGTGGCAACTTTCGCCCCCGCCCCCAACGCATTGTACTGCACGCGGAAGTACCGATACCGCTCAAACAGCTGCTGCTCCTCACTCAACCGCTGGCGACGCTGCCACTCCGCGATGGCGGTGCGCATCTCGGTGATCGCGTCCGGATTGCGGAGCGTGCTCTGATCGCCAACGTCACTGCCTTCCACGAGCGCGCGGACCATGCGCCGCACATACTTCCCACTGCGCGTCTCGGGGAACTGACGCACGGCAATGAAGTCGCTGGGCACGGCGACGGCGCCCTTTTCAAAGCGCACCAACTCGGTCAGGCGACGTTTGTCGTCCTGCGTGAGCGTGCGGCCTGCCCTCGGAAGAACGAACGCCAGCGGCGTCAACCCCTTCTCACGATGCGGCGCGCCAACCACGATCACATTCCCAACCGGCGAATCGGGATCCAGTTGACGATGGCGCAGAATCGCGCCTTCAATCTCTTCGGTCCCCATCCGATGGCCCGACACGTTGATCACATCGTCGCTCCGGCCATGCAGCGAAAACGAGCCATCATCGTAGCGCACCGCGAAGTCGCCCTGCGTATACGCCCACACACCCTGCCAGCGCGACCAATAGGTGTTCGTCCAGCGCGTAAGATCTCCCTTCCACTCGGGCACCACGCGCGCGCCCTCAACGCGGAAGTTGGCGCTATCGCCCCACACCGTGCGCGCGAGATACGGATACGGCGCCGCAATGACGATCTCTCCCTTCTCGTCCAACGCCGCCCGACGAAACGGAACGCCCACCGCTGCACCGACACGATGATGCGGCGCGATCGGTGTCTCGGGATGCTGGTCCTCCGCGGTCGCCTCCGCCCAGACGTCTCCCATAATCCACGGCAGCGGATACGTGTGCGCGTCAGCGCGCAGCGGATAGTCGGCGTTCCCGTAAAAGTGCGTCCATGCAATGCCGCCGTGTTCCGTCGCCCAGTACGAATTGATGTACCACGGCGCCAGCAGCTCCATGCCGAACTCCTGCACAGTTGGCGAGACCGGCTCGGCGCAGAATGTGCACACGCGCAGCGATGACAGATCGTACCGACGTACATCGTCGGCGTTCTGCGGATCTTGCATGATGCCCTTGAGGAACGTCACACCAGCCTTGAAGATGCTTACCTTGTGCCGTTCGATGATCGATGCAAACCGACCCGCATGTGGAAACACCGGCGCGCCTTCGGTGAAGACGCTCGTGACACGCGTGGTGAGCGCAGCCGAGATCATGTAACTCTGGCCGGTGATCCAACCGGGATCGGCGACCACGTACATCACGTCGCCCGCAACAGCGTCGAACGCCACCCGCATCGAATACGCAATACCCGCGGTGTAGCCGCCGTGCACGTGCACCACGCCCTTCGGTTTCCCTGTGGAGCCCGACGTGTAGATGAAGAACAGCGGGAACTCCGCATCCAGCGGTGCTGGCGCGCTCGCGCTCCAGATCGCACGCACGAACTCGGCATCCGGCAGCGCAAGCAGCTCCGCCTCGCATGAAACGGCGATGCCATGCGCCCGCGCGGCAGCAAGGATCGTCTCCAGCGCTGCATCGGTGAGCGTATGACTCCACCGGTCGCGCTCGGCGCGCCACACGATATCGTCGATGCCGCTGTGCTTCACGACCACCACGGCGTCGACACGCGGTGGCACCGACACCAGCGCGGCGGCGATCGCGGTCCGTACGCGACTCGCATCGCTGGCCGAGAGTTCGTTGGCGTGCGAGAGCTGTTGCAAGGCGCGACCAACGCCCCGCATGACATCGCTACGCTGCACCGTGATCTCACCGGCCAGCGTTTCATCGATGGTGTGCAGCAGCACGTCGCGATGCGAGGCGTTGAGCGAGAGCGCGTGCAACGCGCCCTCCACCACCGTACGCGCCGCATCGAGCGGGACGTAGTCATCCAACGCGGGATCGGTGTACGCCGTCTTGAACGGCACGATCTGCGCGTTGCGGTAGCCACCGTCCGCCGTGATCACCACGCGCGCGCCGGCATCGTGAATGCGATCGCTCAGCGTCTTGTCGCTGAAGCCTCCAAACACCGGCGTATATACCACGCCGAGCCGCTTGGCCCCTTCGGTCCAAAAAAGCTGCGCCGGAATGTTCGGCATGTTGAGCGCGATGCGGTCGCCGCGCCGCAATCCCAACGCGGTCAGCGCGATCGAGCACTTGGCCGCTTCCAGCAGCAAGGTGCGCCGAGACACCGGGTAGCACTCCACCGGGCCACCGCGGCCGTCGTCGACGGACATATCCCAGCGGTCACCTTCGAAGATGATCGCTGCCTCGTCACCGTGGCCGCTCAGCACATGCCGGTCGATTTCGTTAAAGCCGGCGTTCGTCAGCGCGCCTTCAAACCAGCGCCAGAAGGGAGCCTCGTCGCCATTGAAGGCGCGGCTCCACGGTGTGAAGCTGGCGTCCAGTTCAGGCGACACCGCGGCTCCGGAGACGGCGTCGAAGCCCGTCCACTCCTGCCGAGCGTCGTCCCACGTCACCCACGCTCCCGCACGCCCGACCGCTGCGTGGAACCAGTGCAGCTCCCGTTTGGCGATATCGCCGTGGAAGCGACCCGGATCGGTCAGACACTCGGCGCGCATGCGCTCCCAGTCGGCGCGTGTGCGAATCGGATTGCGACGGGCCAGTGGTGCTGGCACTGTGTGAAGCCCCGTCGGAGCGAGATCGTGCGGGTGTAGCGTGACGGCCATTCCGGCTGCTCCGGGCGGTGGCATAGTGAGGCTGCAATAGTGACTGTGACGGCTATCCTGATAGCGCCGCTTGAAAGAAGTCGCGCCAGCGTGATGCGTGCAAGGACGAAAACCATCGCCGTCCCGTCACGCGAGATATTTCTTCCGCCTCGGCCCGATTTTCCTCTCGCGTTCCCGTCGCGCGGAGAACGGGTGCCCATATATGATCATAGCATGGCTGCCCGAATCCCAGCCCTATGACGTCACGATTGCCCGCGAAGCACCGAGCTGTCCCTCGAACCCCTCACCGAATGCCCCAATCCTCGCCGCGCAAAGGCTTGTTCGTGCTGAAAAGTATGGAGGTGCTGAACGCCGAAGCGAACGCTGAGGGCGCGCAGACGCTCAAGCGCACGCTTGGTGCCCTCAACCTCACGCTCTTGGGAATTGGCGCCATCATTGGCGCCGGCATTTTCGTGCTCACCGGCACAGCGGCGGCGCAGTATGCTGGCCCTGCAGTGGTATTCTCATTCATCATCGCCGGGTTTGCGTGTTTGTTTGCCGGCCTCTGCTACGCTGAGTTCGCCTCGATGATTCCGATCGCCGGCAGTGCGTACACGTACGGGTACGCGACGCTCGGGGAATTGGTCGCCTGGATCATCGGCTGGGATCTTATCCTGGAGTATCTCTTCGCGGCCTCGACTGTCGCGGTGGGATGGTCCGGCTATTTCGTCGCCTTTCTCGGACAATTGGGAATCCATCTTCCGCCGCAGTTCGCGAGCGCACCACTCGATGTGATCGGCACGCACACCCTCGTGCGCTCCGGTTTGTGTATCGACCCGGCGACGCGGCAAATCGTCGTAGAGGCCGGGCAGGCGGTGTCGGCCGCGAAGTGTGATCTGACGCGCTATGCGGTGGAGCAGGGAATCTTGAATGTGCCGGCGATGGTGTTGGTATTGGCGCTGACGGCGCTGCTGGTCTTCGGCATGCGTGAGTCGGCGCGCCTGAACAACGTGATCGTTGCGGTAAAGATGACGATCGTGCTGCTCGTCATCGGACTCGGTTTTCAGTATGTGAAGGCCGAGAATTGGGTACCGTTCATGCCGCCCAATACGGGGACGTTCGGTGAGTTTGGCATCTCGGGTGTGATCCGCGCGTCCGCTGTCGTCTTCTTCGCGTACATTGGCTTCGATGCGGTCTCGACCGCTGCGCAGGAGGCGAAGAACCCGCAAAAGGACATGCCGATCGGGATTCTGGGATCGCTGGCCATTTGTACCGTCTTGTACATCCTCATGGCGCTGGTCATGACCGGTCTCGCCAAGTACCCCACGCTCAATGTCCCGCACCCCGTGTTCGTGGCGATCGAAGCGGCGGGCGAACCACTGCGGTGGCTGGGTTACCTGGTGAACATCGGTGCGATTGCCGGACTGGCGTCGGTCGTGTTGGTGATGTTGATGGGGCAACCGCGCATTTTTTACGCCATGTCGCGTGACGGGTTGCTGCCGCCGTTCTTCGGCAAAGTACATCCCAGGTATCAAACGCCGTACGTCGCGACCATTATCACGGGGCTCGTTGCTGCCGTGGTCGCCGGAACGTTCCCGATTGCGCTGTTGGGCGAGTTGGTCTCGATCGGCACGCTGCTGGCCTTCGTGATCGTCTGCGGCGGCATCATCGTGTTGCGGTACACCCGCCCTGAACTGCCGCGCCCGTTCCGTACGCCGCTGGTTCCCCTGGTACCCATCCTGGGCATCGTGGTGTGCTGCGGGATGATGGCGTTCCTGCCGCTCGACACCTGGATCCGCCTCGCGGTATGGATGGCTCTCGGCATTCTGATTTATTTTGCCTACGGTCGGACGCATTCACGGATGCGAAATCCCGATGCGCGATGACCTCGGTGATGGGTCACCGTCGGGTGTGTCGGAGCGTGTCTACCCGAAGCCACACAGCACGACAACGAGGCGTGGCTCATGAATGATGCTGCACCACCCGCAGAGAGTGCCACGCCATTGCCATTGAGTGGCGTGCGGGTCATCGATGTTGGGAATTTTCTGGCCGGGCCGTATGCGGCATCGATGCTGGGTGAGTTCGGTGCCGAAGTGCTGAAAGTCGAGCATCCGATTGCCGGTGATCCGATGCGACGCTTCGGCACTGCCACCGCACGACCGGACGCGACGCTCAAGTGGCTCAGTGAGGCACGCAACAAAAAGTCGGTCACCATCGATCTGCGACAGCCGGAAGGCGTGCAGCTGTTTCTCAAGCTGGTTTCAAAGTCGCAGGTCCTGATCGAAAACTTTCGGCCCGGCACCATGGAGGAATGGGGGCTTGGCTGGAAAGAGCTGAGTGCGGCCAATCCCGGATTGGTTATGCTGCGCGTGTCAGGATACGGGCAGACCGGTCCCTATCGTCGGCGTTCTGGCTTTGCGCACATCGCACAGGCGTTCGGTGGGCTGAACTATCTGGCAGGGTTCCCTGGTGAGACGCCAGTGCTCCCGGGAACAGTGCCACTTGGTGATTACATCGCCAGCCTGTACGGGGCCATCGGCATCATGATCGCGCTCCGACATCAGGAAAAAACAGGGCGCGGTCAGGTCATCGACGTCGGCATTTATGAGGCGGTTTTTCGGGTGCTCGAAGAGATTGCCGCCGCATACGGTGTGGATGGTCGCATTCGTGAACGTGAGGGCTCGGGGAGCTTTGTGGCCTGTCCGCACGGACATTTCAAGACGAAAGACGGCACGTGGATCGCGATTGCCTGCACCACCGACAAGATGTTCGAACGACTCGCGGTGGCGATGGACCAACCACATCTCGCGTCGTCGGGATTATACGGCGATCAACGGAAACGTCTTGCCGCACGTGAGCAGGTGAATCAGATCGTGGTGGAGTGGGTGGGTGCGCTCCTGCGTGACGAGGTCCTGGAAAAGTGCCTGAAGGAAGAAGTACCGGTTGGGAAAGTGAACAGCATCGCCGACATCTTTTCCGATGAGCATTTTATTGCGCGCGGCAATCTGGCGCACTTCGACGAGGAGGGCATCGGCGAGGTCGTCGTGCCGGGCGTCATCCCGTCCCTCTCGGCAACGCCTGGGCGCATCACCAATCTCGGCCCGACACTCGGCAACGCCACCACGGACGTCCTCCGCGAGCTGCTCGGCATGGCCGAAGGCGAAATCCAGCGACTCCGTCAACAGAAGATCATTTAGTGGAGATGAACCAATGACACCCACGCACACGCCAGATCCCTCGACGTTGCCCTTGGCCGGTATCCGCGTGGTGGATATCGCGACCGTCATTGCCGCACCCTACTGCGCCACGGTGCTTGGCGAGTTTGGCGCGGATGTGTTGAAGGTGGAACACCCCGTCGGCGGCGATGCACTCCGGCGCTTCGGCACGCCGTCCAAGCGGGGCGACACGTTGACGTGGATGAGTGAAGCGCGCAACAAGCGATCCGTCACCCTCGATCTGCGCCGTCCGGAAGGCGTCGAGCTGTTCAAGCAGCTGATCGCCAAGACCGACGTGCTCTGCGAAAACTTTCGCACCGGAACGCTCGAAAAGTGGGGAATTGGCTGGGAAGTGCTGCACGAGATCAATCCGGGGCTGATCATGCTGCGCGTCACGGGGTACGGACAGACGGGCCCGTACAAAAATCGTCCGGGATTTGCGCGGGTGGCACACGCCGTCGGTGGGATCGCCTATCTCGCCGGGATGCCAAAGGGCACCCCTGTCACGCCAGGGTCAACGACCCTCGGCGATTACATGACCGGATTGTACGGATGTCTCGGCGTGTTAATGGCGCTACGGCATCGTGAGCAGACGGGCGAAGGGCAATATGTCGATGCCGCGCTGTACGAGTCCGTGTTTCGTGCCACGGAGGAGCTCGCGCCGGCGTTCGCGATGTATGGAATCGTGCGCGAGCGACTCGGTTCGTCGCACAATGATTTCGCGTGCCCGCATGGACACTTCGCCACGAAGGACGGCAAGTGGGTCGCCATCTCGTGCGCGACAGACAAGCTGTTCATGCGACTGGCACTGGCGATGGGTCGTCCGGAATTGGCGTCCTCAAGTACCTATGGCGTACAGAAAACACGCCTCGAACATCGTCACGATGTCAACGAGATCGTGCGCGACTGGTGCGGCTCACTGACCCGTGAGGAGGTGCTCGAACGCTGCTATGCGACCGACACGCCCGCCGGACCGCTGAATAACATCGCAGACATCTTTGGCGATCGGCAGTTTCATGCACGTCGCAATCTGGTGGCCGTTGATGAACCGGAGACGGGCGAGTCGATCATTGTGCCCTCGCCTGTTCCACTGCTCTCCGAAACGCCGGGAAGTATTCGCAGCCTCGGTCCACGGCTGGGGCAGCACACCGACGAAGTGCTCCGCGACGTGCTTGGCCTGTCAGCAAGCGAGATCGCGGAGCTTCGTACAAAGCGCGTCATATAGGCTTGGTCGACGCGACGTTGTGAGACTCACCTGGCGCTCGTCTAACGCTCGCCTAGCGTTCGTGCGGCCTGAGACTTCGCAGGAGTGCGCGCAAGGTGGCAAGGTTCACCGGTTTCGTGAGATGGTGGTTAAAACCGAATTCACGCGTCCGCCGCCGATCATCGTCGGTGCCCCAGCCCGTCAGCGCGATAATCGCGATGTCGCTTCCTCCCGGTTGCAGGCGCATCTGTCGACAGGCCTCGTACCCGTTCATCGTCGGCATCGCGATGTCCATCACCACTACTTCGGGATGAAACGTTTCGCACGCCACAACGGCCTCTTCTCCGTCGCGAGCAGTCAGCGTGTCGTGACCAAGCAGTTGCAGCATGGTCGCCATGGAATCGGCGGCGTCGTAGTTGTCATCGACGACCAGCACGCGCAAGCTCGTGATTGGCAACAGATCATCACCGTCCGCGGGCGCGACGGGCGTGACGACCTCGGGCAACACCGGCAATCGCACGAGAAACTCGCTGCCCCGACCCTGACCGTCACTGCGGGCTTCTATGACGCCGCCGTGCATCTCCACGAGCCCCTTCACCAGTGCCAGGCCAATACCAAGACCGCCGGTGGTCTTCTCCAGCGCCCGATCCACCTGGCTGAACATTTCGAAAATCCTGCCCATCATGTGCGCAGGAATTCCGACGCCAGAGTCGGCGACCGAGACCACGACATCGGCACCATCACGCACAGCGGTCACCGTGATTGTCCCGCCCGGTTCGGTATACTTGGCCGCGTTCGTCAGCAAGTTCGTCAAGATCTGGGCCAGTCGCGTAGGGTCGCCGTCCAGATGAACAGGCTCTGGGACGGGAACCAGCGTCAGTGCGTGTTCGCGCTGGCGCATCAGTGTGGCGGTGGCTTCCAGAGCAGCGTCCAGGATGGCCGCCAAAGGCACGCGCTCGCGTTGCAGGAACAGCTTGCCGTTGGTTATGCGGGAGACGTCCAGGAGATCGTCAATCAAACGCACCATCTGGCTGACTTGTCGATCCATAATGTTGATCGACATATGCACGGCAGGCTCTTCGAGGTGCGATAGCTTCAGAATTTCCACGGCGTTCTGAATAGGTGCCAGTGGGTTCCGCAGTTCATGCGCGAGCGTCGCCAGAAACTCATCTTTCCGACGATCCCCATCGCGCAGCGATTGCTCCAGCTGCATCCGCGTGGTGGCGTCGGTGGTCACGCCCAGAACAGATTCCACTGACCCGCGGGCGCCGAGTTCCGGTACGAGTCGAGTCGAGTACTGTCGCGGGCCGGCAACGCCAGTGTAGGCAAAATCAATTGACGTTTCCTTGCCCGATTCAAAGACTGACTGGGTCGCAGATTCCCACATGCCGCAAAGGGGTGCGGGCATGCCCAACTGACGGTGGGTTTTCCCCAGCATCTCGATTGCTGAAAAACCAGTCGCCTGCTCCACGGCGGTATTCACAAACTGGTGACGATATTCCCGGTCGAGTCGCGTTAACATGTCCGGGGTGTTGTCGGCCAGTGACCGCAGCTCGCGGCCACGAACGCGAAGCAACAGCTGCGCGGCCTTTACCTCTGTCACGTCCAGATTGGTTCCCACCACCCACTCGGCTGTGCCCTCGGCGTCAACACGCACGGTTTCCACTGACTCTACCTCGCGAATTGCCCCATCATCGCGGCGTTTGATGCGAAAGGTTCGCCGGCTCTTGCCCGCGCCGCGCACCGTCTCTCGCAGCGTGTCAAGTTGATGCGGCAGATCTTCCGGCAGGACACTTTCGCACCACTCACTGAACCCTATGAGGCCGTCGGCGCTTGGCTGGATACCATGGATTCGAAACATCTGGGAATCCCAGCGCACCTGGTTTGTGATCACATTCCACTGCCAGACGCCCACCGACGTGGCCTCCGTGGCCAGTCGCATTCCCTCTTCGCTGTCCCGTACTGATCGCTCGGTCTGCACGCGCTCGGTGATATCGTTGAAATAGCACACCAGTCCGCGCTGCCCGTCGGGTAACAGAATTCGCCGCACCTGCCAGTCATAACTTTCCTCGACGTTGCGGTCAGCGCGTTCGTGCGTGAAACTCGCCGCGCTGTACGGCTCACCGGTTTCCAGGGTATGCCGGAAGACCGTCAGAATCTCCTCCGCCACCGGTGCGGGCCAGAGGGCGCGCGCCATTTCCGCTAACCTGCGACCGATGATCGGCTGCAGCTCTGCGAACGCGGGCATCGCGCGTGTATTCATATGCTGCACGCGCAGCTCCGCATCTAACGTGTACACGCCCACCGGCGCTTGCTCGATGACCGACAGAAACAGTTCCTGGCTCTGGCGCATGGCCTCCTCGGCCCGCTTCCGTGCCGAAATGTCTTCGATGGCCAGCAAGATACGTTCGGGTACACCATCGGCGCTCTCCAGCCGACGGGCATTCAATAACATCGTGCGCACGCCAATATCGACGAACTCGTGGGTCACCTCAAAACCATTGAACACATTGTCGCGCGGAATGATCTCTTCCAGCAGTGCGCGGAGTTCCGGAATGTTCCACTGCCCGCCACCAATCTCGTACACGAGGTAGCCCTCGGTTGCGGATGGCGCCACCCGGAAGGTCTCGTAAAACGCTTCATTGGCCGTGTTTACCCGAAGATCGGCGCGCAATACGAGCAACGGCACCGGCGCCGTGCGCAAAATGGCCTCGGCGTAGTCGCGCTCGGCCGCAATCGCACGCTCGCCACGCTTGATGGAATCGATATCGCTCAACACCAGCACCACGCCGTCAATCTTGTTGTCCACCGTGAGGTACGGTCGCGCGCGCAGGCTGTACCAACACCCCTCGGTGTCTTGCACTTCTGCCTCGTGGACACTGACGGTATCCACAACATCGGCCAGGATGGTCTCGAGCGCTGGATAGTCGAGCGTGTGCCGGATACTGCGGATGGGGCGCCCGATATCCGTGTTCACGAGGTTGAAAAGCCTGACCGCGGTCGGCGTGAAGCGGCGAATGACCAGATCACGCGATAACAACAGAATCGCTGTGTGAAGGCTGACCTGCACATTGTTGAGATCGGCGTTGAGCCGGTTCAACTCACCGTTCCGGCTGACCATTTCATCGTTGATGGTAGTCAGCTCTTCGTTGGTCGACTCCAATTCTTCTTTCGACGTCTCCAGCTCCTCGTTGATACTCTGCAGTTCCTCGTTGGCGCTCTGCACTTCCTCGCTGGACGACTGCAGTTCTTCGTTCGCCGCTTCGTTTTGCTGCTGTACCGACTGCAGATAGTCGCGCGTTTCGACCAGTTCGCGCTCAAGTTCCGCCACCCGGCTTGCCGCGCGGCTTGCCAACGCGCGCGTACCCGCTGGCGTTCGTGGCGCCGATACCTGCGCGGCGCCCACGTGGAGTGTGCGTGCTTCCTCAAAAAGAATCAGGAAGCACGGCTCAGTGACATTGCGGAGCGGAATCACCTGCAGGGCGATCGCGCGCGTGCCGCCGTCAGATCGCAGCCGCACGTCGTCTCGCCGCACCGGCTGATGATCACGCTTGGCTTTGTTGATCGCCGCCCGCAGCGGCAGCATCAGTCCTTCGCGCGCCATCTTGAGGACATCAAAGCTGGCCTTCCCAATTGGCGGTTCGAGGTATGCACCCGTGGAGCCGCGAAACTGCAGGACGTGCCCCTCAGCATTGATCAGTACGCCGGGCGGCGCAAACTGACTCACCGAGACACGATCGGCTTCCCGTTGTGCGTTGAGCTCGCCACGAGGCGTGTTCACGTCTTCGCGGGCACCGGCCGCCGGCGATGGCTCTCGAGCCCCCTGTGCCGACGTGCGGCGGCGTGGCACGGGCGCACGCTCACGGAGACTTGGCAGCGGCAACCTGAAGGCCGGTGTCATCGCGGCCTTCCGAGAAAAGATCTTCTGTTTCTTGTCGGCGGGTGCAAATAAATCCGTAAACTGTCCAATCGACTCGCTGGCTCCGAGGAACAGGAAGCCACCGGGCTTGAGCGCATAATGGAATGCGGGGAAAATCTTCTTCTGCAGTTCCGGTTCCAGATAGATCAGCAGGTTGCGACAGGTCACCAGGTCCATGCGTGAGAACGGTGGATCACTCATCACATTCTGCCGTGCGAACACCACTTGTTCTCGTAGCGTTTTCGTGACGCGGTAGCCGCCGTCCTCTTCCACAAAAAACCGCCGCAATCGCTCGGGCGAGATGTCCTGCGCCAGTGATTTTGCGTACAGACCGTGTCGCGCCTTTTCAAGCAGTGCCTCATTCAGGTCGGTCGCGAAAATCTGCAGACGTGCGCCACGCGCATCGTCGGCGGCCGCTTCCGCGAACGACATGGCCAGCGAATACGCTTCCTGACCGGTTGAGCAGCCCAACACCCACACCCGCACCGGCTCGTCGCGCGCCCGTTGGCTCAACAACTTCGGAAACACTTTGCGTTTGAGCGTATCAAACGCGTCAGGGTTGCGAAAGAAACTGGTCACGCTGATCAGCACATCGGAATACAGGGCGTCCAGCTCCTTCGTGTTGCCTTTCAGGAAGATGGCGTATTCAGCCAGTGTTTCGTGCTTGTTCAACACAAGGCGACGCGTCACGCGTCGCTGAATGGTATTCGACTTGTACAGCGAGAAATCCACGCCACAGTGGTTGCGCAGCAGTATCAGCACGTTTCTGAAACCATCCTGCAGCGTACCCGATGCGGCCGCGGTGCCGACAGCGGCTTCCTGCTTCGCTTGGCGCGATCCGGTGCGGGGCGTGCCGTGGCCTCCCGACGCCAGCGGCGCGTCGGCGCTCTCCACTTGATCGGCTTCGCGTTCTGCTTCTGCAGGCATGTCTGGCGCGGTGGCCGTGAGAGGGGCTCCACCATCCTGCGATCCCTCGCCTGCGGCCGAGTCGCCTGCGGCCGAGTCGCCTGCGGCGGAGTCGCCTGCGGCCGAGTCGCCTGCGGCGGAGTCGCCTACGGCCGAGTCGCCTACGGCCGAGTCGCCTGCGGCGGAGTCGCCTACGGCCGGCGCAAAGGCAGCATCTGCGTTCGCCGCGCCCTTCACATAGGGATGCTTCGCAATGCGTGTCAGTTCCGCCGCCATGTCCGGGAGCGACAGCACAAAGTCCACGCAGCCTGCCGCGATCGCGCTTCGCGGCATCGAGTCGTATTTCGCTGATTCATCCTGCGCGAACGTCAGTCCGCCCTCGGCCTTGATGGCTTCCAGCCCCAACGTGCCGTCGCTGGCGGTGCCCGAGAGCACAACGCCAATGGCGCGCTCGCGTTGATCCTGCGCAAGCGCTTCGAAGAAGAAATCAATCGATCGCGCTGCACCGCGCGCCCTCCCCCGCGGCGTCAGTTGCAGCACACCGCCAACAATCGCCATGTGGGTATTCGGCGGAATCACGTACACCGTATTGGGTTCCACGCGCATATGCTGCGTCACCTCATACACCGGCATCATGCTGGCACGTGCCAAAAGCTGCGACAAGGCACTCTCGTGCACCGGATCGAGGTGCTGGACGAGCACGAACCCCATCCCCGTATCGACAGGGAGCGCCCGCAACAAATCCGTATAGGCTTCGAGTCCGCCTGCCGATGCGCCGACGCCAACGATCGGGAACGGTGCTCTGGCGGCGTCTTCGGCGGATGCGGCCTTCCTGGCAGCGCGGGCGCGAGCCGGGCGCGCGGCCTCCGGGACTACCACTGTCTCCAGCTTCGCGTTTCGTTTTTTCACAAGGTTATCCCCGGCTGGCCCGTGCGGATCCAGACGAATGATGCGTTGCTCAGCGGTGCCAACGGTGATGATGCTGCGCTCGCGTGCATGGAGCGTGCTCGAGTTCTGGACAAGCGCGAGTGGGTATCACCAGCGGCATGGTACAATGAACTCCATGGTGGAGCCAAGCGCCAGCGTGCCTCGCTGTGGTCGCTTGACTGTAAACGGCTAAAGCGCGAATGTATGGGGCGCTTGTGGGAAGACGACGAAGCCATCAACCGTAAGGACCCCCATGCTCACTGCAGTCGTCCTGGCCGCGTTGCTTCAGGTCAAGCCGCCCGCCCCCACACCCATGTGGACGGGTGAACTCACCCTGACGATAAAGGGCAACGGCACGATCGAGCAGCCGTATCCGAAGATCGGCAAACAACGCGTCACCTGGAGCGTCAATCGGAGCGCGCGCGGGCGCGTCGTCCTCGACAAGATGTTCAAGGGCGGTGCCATTGCCGGGACGCCCAATACGCGCGATACCGTTCGCTACGAGACATGGATTGCGAATGCGCCCCAGCCCCTCGACATGCTGGTGGGTGACACGGGTACGTACTACGGACCCATTCCGGGCGCCGGCTTGTCCGTGACGCTCGATCTCCTTCGCATCAGCTGCCCGACCACCACACCAAAGGCGCGGGCCGGACAGATCCGATCTTCGATTCTTCAGTTCGATTACGAAAAGGGCACGTACACGTGGGAAGCGCCGCGGCTCATCACGGCTTGCGATCAGTCGCACATGCGTACACCGAAGCTCGGCCCGCCCGCGTGGATGAACAAGGCACCCTTCGATCTGCTGTCGACGCCCGTGGAGCTCGAATACGAAATGATCTACCAGATGAATTGGCCCGATGAGTGGGTGCGGATGACGGGGACGTTCCCGAAGGGGAGCACCGAGATTGTGTTGAGCCGGACCTTCGACTTCAGCTGGCGGCATCCACTCGACATGAAAGCACCGGTCAAGGCTGAACTCGTGCTGGTGATTCGAAAGACGTCCTCGTGAGCGCGGGAAGCGCAGCATGTGACGTCGCCGCGCGCTCGGGCAGAACGAGGACGTAGGTAGGACGAGTAATGCCCTCGCGGAAGGTTGCCCCATGACATCCAGACGGTCACGCTACCAAACAGTTCCAGCGTCGGCCGCCCGAGATCGAAGATCTACCGGTGGTGCGTCTGGCTGCAAACCGAGAGCAAGCTGCGATCAGCGCGCACGCTGATGTGAACGCGTCGGCCGACGGTCGCCACTCGCCCTATCGCGACGCCGTTGCCGCCCTCACCTCGGCCCGTGCCGCCTGCGCCCATCCCCACAGCACCAGCACGGCGGCTATCGCACACGCGCCGAGCATCGGCAGCATCACACGTGCCGGGACAAGTCCGCGCGCGCCCAACAAGCCAAGCATCGCCGCGACGCCACCAAGCGCATAGCCCGCACGCTCAACGCGCGGCAGCGGGAGTGCCGCCAATCGTTCGGGCCGTTGGGTCGGCGCAAAAAGTATCGATCGAAACCGATCGTAGTCCCAACACAACAGAAACACATTCGCCAGCAGCATCAGCGGCGTGATATAGATCGTTCCGGCAAATCCGATGGACCACGTGAGCACCGTAACATTCAGCATGATCGGAAAGAACATCACGGCACCAAGCGTTGCCGTGGCTGGAATCAGCAGCAAAATGGCAGCGACCACTTGCCCCGCCCCAATGAAATTCCAGTAAGTGCCCGTCTGATACATCGCCTCAAAAAATGCCCCGACCGCCGTGTCCGTGCCCAGCGACGTGAAGCGATGGCCGAGCAGCTTCACCATGCCCGTGGGGAGGAATGCCAGCGCAAGGAGCAGGCGCGACACAATGGCCAGACGGTACAGCGGCCCGATGCCTCGCGCCTTTGCGTGGAGTTGATCGAAGAACGTGTCCATGCGCGCTCTACGACACCTCCCACCGCATGGTTTCGCGGCCTTACCGCTTCATCAAATACTCCAGCACATCAAACCGCGTCACGATCCCCTGCACCACCCCATCCTTCTTCATCAGCACCGCGCGATTGCTCTTCGACAACAACTTGGCCACGCTCTCTACCGCTTGTTCGCTGTCCACCGTCGGGAACGGCTGATCCATCACATCACTCACCGTCTGATCCAACACCTTCGGCTCGGCCAGTGAGCGCGACGTGAGTTGTGATTCGGCCACGCTGCCAATGCACACCGCACCGTCCATCACGGGCGCTTGCGACACGTTGTGCAAGGCCATTAAACGAATCGCCTGTCGCACCGTCGCGCCGGGCGCCACGCTCACGATCGCCGGCGCACTGCCGTCCTTGTGGCCCAGTACGGCTTCAATGCTGGTTGGTTCAACATCCAGCATCTGATTCTCGCGCATCCATTCGTCGTTGAACACTTTGCTCAAGTAGCGCTCGCCGGTATCGCACAAAAACGTCACCACGTACGCGTCGGGGTCATCCAGTCGGCGCGCGACTGTTAACGCAGCGTGCGCGATCATCCCTGCCGAGCCACCAACAAAAATGCCCTCTTCGCGCGTCAGTCTTCGCGCCATCGCAAACGCTTCTTTGTCGCCTACCGTGATGAACTCGTCGATTACGCTCATGTCGAGCGTCAATGGCACGCAGTCCTGGCCCACGCCTTCCACCTTGTACGGCGCACCGGTGGGATGGCCTTCCCCCTTCGTGCGCCACAACTCGGCCAGCACCGAACCCTGTGGATCGGCCGCAATAATCTTGATGTTGGGATTCTTCGACTTGAGATAGCGCGCGACGCCCGAGATCGTGCCGCCCGTGCCCGCAGAGGCCACAAAATGCGTAATGCGCCCCTCAGTCTGCTCCCACAACTCCGGACCGGTGGTGGCTTCGTGCGCCGCCGGGTTGGCCGGATTCTCGAACTGCCCCGCCAACACCGCACCCGGTGTTTCACGCACGATGCGCTTGGCCATCTGCACATAGTTCTGTGGATGATCCGGTGGCACTGCCGTTGGTGTGATAATTACTTCGGCGCCGAACGCTTTCAAGAGCCTCACTTTTTCCTGCGACATCTTGTCCGGCATCGTGAAGATGCACTTGTAGCCCTTGAGCGCGGCCGCAATCGCCAGACCCACCCCCGTGTTGCCACTTGTGGCCTCAACGATGATGCCTCCCGGCTTGAGCGTGCCGGCTTTTTCATGCGCTTCGATCATCGGCATGCCGATGCGATCCTTCACACTGCCGCCTGGATTGAAAAAATCCGCCTTGCCGTACAACGGCGTGCGGATCCCTTTTGCCACGCGCGACAAGCGAATCATCGGCGTCCATCCTATCGTCTCCAACACGGAGGCATAGGGGCGTCGATGACGCAGCTGTTGTTCCGGTTGTTGTTCAGGAGTGGAAGCGAGCGTCGACAAGCGGTCGGCGGTGATGGTCGTGGCCATAGGGAGTTCCATACAGGGGGAGTGTCGACGTCAACGTGGTGTAGCAGGGTACGGCGTGTCGCTCGGAACAACAGGGACTTCGGGATGACGGAAGTGCACGGGAAAGAGCATCGCCACCGGAATCGCTTCACCGCGAAGACGGGCCGCTC
>Ga0209591_10001385_pt1 | contig 30334 bp, 22 predicted proteins | sample MAT01_FD_187207 | JGI IMG/M metagenome (GOLD analysis project Ga0209591, IMG submission 187207) | Freshwater microbial communities from Lake Fryxell liftoff mats and glacier meltwater in Antarctica - MAT-01 (SPAdes) (version 2) | ecosystem: Environmental > Aquatic > Freshwater > Ice > Liftoff... | reverse complement strand
TGCTTGAAAAGCCCAATCTGTAGGTCGCACGTCGGACAGTTGGGAAACAGAGGTGACTTGTGCTGCGTCTTCTTGTATGCTGAGGTCATCAGCGGTGCCAGTCTCGCTGCTGATATCGGCAACTTTGGTGGCTTCAGCAACGTTTTGAGACTGAGGAGAGTTGGCAATTTCTAACTCCTGTGGGGGCAATTCGCGAATTGCCCCCGTTATTTGTGGGGCTGTTGCTGCGATCGCCTCTGCTGCTTTATCTTGTTTGGGTAAAGTTCGATCGACTGTTGCTGTATCTGTTTCGGGTAAAGCACGATTCACCCATGCTGCATCTGTTTCGGGTAAAGCACGATCGACTGTGGCTATATCTGTTTCGGGTAAAGCGCGATCGACTTTTGAGTTAGTCTCTGAGGTGATTGCCGCCAACTGCGGTATTTCCATCTTAGCAGCAGCCAGCGCTGCGTCTGGAGTAGCCGCAGGGACGACACTATCTTCTAGCGCAATTTCTGGAGTTGAGTTATCCTGAATTTGGGCTGTTGCTGCGATCGGCCCCAAAGGCACCGCCGCACCAGAAATCAAGAAAGACAGCCAAAAAGCTTTAACGGAGGTTGAACTCTTTAGCATAACACTCACACCACTTGTTGAAAATTAAATTTGACCAATGATAACCGATAAGATTGCTTATAACAATACTTCGGACAGTTTTAGATCTGGTCGAGTGTCCGAAACCCAGACTGGCTATATGGTGGACTATTATTTCAAGGTTTAAGTGCAGCGCTAAGTTTCCTAAAATGCGTTAAAAATGGCAGGGCTTCCTCGCCATCGGCTTACAGGGCCGTTAAAAAACTGTCCGAACTATTGTTATAGCAATCCTAATTGATTTTCTAGATCGGGAAAACCTGAAATTCTTGCTAGACATGAAGTCTACCAAGACAAGCGGTCGTTATCTGTTGAGGCTCAGATCGGATTGCTATATAGAATCCATTTGAGATCTATTCCAGACTGATTACTAGAACGCCGGTTTGGGCAGAATCAGTATAATCCTAGATTTAGGCTAGAATGGTTTTCCTGTAAGGATCTTACAAAAAATGTCAAATGGGTTCTATAAAGCACTTGACTTTACATATCGCGTCGTATATGCTTTAAGAAGAATTACGCACTAACAACATACAGCGGTTTTCAGTCACCGTGAGGTGCAGTTGGCAGACAGAGAAACCCGGTTTCTTAAAGAAACCGGGTTTCTGGGGAAGACCTCGTGTGCTCAACACAAGTCTAAAACTCCTACAATACCGTGTTATAGTGCGTAAGTCCGGTGAAACTAATTCAACTGTTTTTATCAACCAATCACAAGGAGCAATCTCATGTTAGGTGAATTACAGAAGCGCAAACTAACCAAACTGTTTAACTATCGGGATATCACTAAAAATGGTTTCCTTGAAAAAGATGATTATGATGTAGATTTTAAGGCGATTCTCCGCGACCATCCTCTCCAGCCAGGATCGACTGAGTACGAAAAATTGCGCTCTAATGTTGAAGGGCAGTGGAATAATTTGCGCGAGCAGATGGATACAAATGGGGATGGTAAAGTCAGCTTGGATGAATGGCTGGATTATCACGATATAGTTCTCAGTGATAATCGCTATGATGAAGTATTCAACAAACAGCATGAGGAGATATTTCGTTCAGAGGATGCGGATGGAGATGGTAAGCTCGATATTAAGATGTTTTTGAACAAGAGACTAACACCAGACATGGACGATCAGGAAATTGCCAAACTTAAGTTTATGGTCGATCCTGATGGCGATGGATACATGGAAATAAAGCACTTATTGGGTCTGGTTCGGGAATTTTACTTAAGTAATGATCCAGATGCTATTGGAAACTGGTTTTTTGGAAATCCTGACAAGTAAGCTAATCGTCATTTATTTCTCCAAACCAATCCCCTGGTAGTATGGGTTTCAACCCTAGTACCAGGGCTATTTTAGCCTAAATGTTGACACTTTAGGCATTTACCAGAATGCGTCATTTTAGGCTTCAGGGATTCTATCTTTCGACGGGTGAAAGTACGTAAATTCGTTGCCTAAATCTAGAATGAAATAGCCCTATCCTAGCTTTTACTGAGCTAATAACGTACATTTAACTATGGTAGAAATTACACAAAAGAAACCTCTGAATGACCAGCCACTTAGTAGTATGCCTAATGTATGGGTTTACGAAGGAGAAGCATACGATCTATCGGACTTCATAAAGCAGCATCCCGGTGGTGGGTTCTTCATCGGACGCATGAGAAATAGAGATATTACAACACTGATTAATATTTTTCATCCCCACCCTGAGAAGAATCAGAAAATCCTCAAAAAATATGCTTTAGGAAGAAAAGCCATACCTGATGATGTGCATCCTAAATATGGCGCTCCAGCATTCTTGTTTAATGAAGGATTTGATAGCTGGAGAGATACACCAAAGTTTAACTTCGACAACAAAGAGCAACTTCTTAATCGGATCAAAGTCAGACTAAACACGCCAGAAATGACAGAAAAGATTGCGAAAATGGACTGGCTTTTTGATGCCATCACTATGATTTTGTTCGGGGTTTATATCCTTGTGGAATTGCTGCGATTAAAATTTACGCATTATATGCCAATTTATCTGTTTGTTCCACTGATGGTGGTGTTAAGAATCTCGCTCTCAGGTGCTGGTCATTATCTAATTCATCGAAAACAAGTTGGTCTCAACAAAATATTTTCACACATTTTTGATCTCAGCTACGTTCCGATGGCTTTCGTACTTACCGATGGTCATACTTTGATGCATCATCCCTTTACCCAGCACGAACCTGACACCAAGGGAAGATTCTTTGCTGCCATGCTAGAACTTCCGCGTTACTATCGAATTCCGGTGCATACTTTACATAAATTGGCGCATATTATCACGGGAATGTTTTTTCGGGCAATTAGCTTATCATTTGGGTACAATTTTGGTAATCCTAGAGATTTATATGGCTCTTGGCAAGCAAGTATTCCCCATTTTATTGGTCTCTTTGGTATGCGGATACTTCTTTTTAGTGAGTTAATTTTATTTTGGATAAATGGCGATTTGGGAACTTGGTTTATCCAATTTTTTATCACGCTATGGATCAGCACTTTTCTGATTGTCTCTAGTCACGATTTTGAAGAAGTAGAAGCAGCACAAGTTGATCTTATAGAGTCACAAGATTGGGCAGTATTCCAAATAAAAAATGCCTATGATTTGACTATGATTGGCAACAAGTACATTGACTGCTTCCTGTCTGCTGGTCTTGCTTCACATCGCGTACACCACACTCTGCCATATCAAAAAAGTGGCTTTGCTAACATTATCAGTGAAGATATTATCCGAGAAGAAGCAGAGAAATTTAACATTGTCTGGTTACAACCAAAAAACTTTTTTCGGGAACGACTGCCAATCTTGATCCAATATTACTTGTTTAGTCCATCAAGAAGCGCCCAAAAAAATAACTTTGGAATTGTCAAGGAACACCTGCATCCACAACAATTATTAACATCGCTGGAATACGTTGGCAAAGGTTTTTATGGACTCAACTCGATTTGACCGGAAGCCGTAGCTGCAAAACCCTGTGTTTCAGTAAAATATATATTTGACGCTCTAATATGCAGAAATCAAAGCAGTTTTTTCCAATTATTACAAGTCTCGCAACTGGCACACCCGAAAACATCATCCCACAATCTGATGCAGCTAGAGTCGTTACAAACTTTCTTGACTTAGAACAAAATCGCGCCCGGATTGATAAGCTTTACAAAAATACCCGAATTGAGACAAGGCACTTGGCTGTTAATTTACTATCTGATGAAACAATAGCCTTCAGCAAGCAGCATGGTAATATTGAGTCTCGTATGCTTATGTATAAGAAATATGCTGTTCCTCTTGCTGAACGGGTTGCCAGACAAGCACTCCAAGAGGCATCTGCAAGTCAGGAAAACATCACCGATTCTATTCGTCTAATTGTTTTTGTATCCAGTACAGGCTTTGTCGCACCGGGAGTAGATATAGAATTAATCGAGAAACTCGAACTCAGACGAGACATCGGCAGGGTGACAGTAAGTTTTATGGGTTGTGCAGCCGCGATGAATGGACTGCGGGTTGCCTGCGATCATGTACTAGCTCATCCAACCCATAAAGCCCTTGTAATCTGCCTGGAATTGAGTTCAGTCAACGCAGTATTTGAAGATGAAATCGGGGATGTGATTATTCATAGCATTTTTGGCGATGGATGCGCCGCAATGATTATCGGAGCGATAGAAGAAGAGCAAGCTTTCGGTAGAGGTAAGGTCGTCATTAAAGATAACTTCAGTTACCTGGCACCACAAACCAAAGATGGTATTGTCCTGGGCATAAAACATAATGGGATTACCTGTCGGTTGTCACGCCAGTTACCTGATTATATTGAAGCTGGAGTTGGTCCAATTATCGAACGTTTTCTCGCAAGTCATCAACTAACGAAAGAAAATATTGATCAGTGGGCTATTCATCCAGGTGGTACACGCATTATTGAGAAGTCACAGCTTTCTCTTGGGCTGAGGGATGATCAAGTGGCTGATAGTTGGGATATCCTTCGTCAATATGGCAATATGCTGAGTCCCTCGGTACTGTTTGTGATCCAACGGATGATATTGAGAAGGAATAAGGATTATCTTATTGCTGACCAAGAATATGTGAGATTAAGCAACCAGCAGAATCAGGCTCAAAAGTTCCCTGAAAACCTGACAACATTAACTGGAATTGCCTTTTCATTTTCACCCGGAATCGGGGTGGAAGGTATTCTGTTTCAGTTAGGTTAGCTAAAACATACCGAACATATCGGCAAGAGAAAATTTAAGAATACACAGTAAAAATTCATGCAACTAGCAGCACAAGTTATCAACTTCCCAAAAACTAGCCAGAATTTATTGGAAAATGCCAAGTTAATTGCGCCCATTCTGCGTGCTGAAGCCAGTAAGGCAGAGAAACAGCGGCATCTAACTTATCAAACAGTTGAAACAATGAAAGAAGCCGGACTTTACCGGATGCTGATTCCGAAAAGCCTTGGGGGGATTGAAGCAGATCCTTTGACAGTTATACAAGTGATTGAGGAAATTTCTTACAATCATGCGGCAGCAGGTTGGTGTCTTTTAAACGGCATGGTACAAACAGGACTAGCATCTGTATTCTTGGGGGATGACGCAGTTGCAGAAATGTTTGGCAATACAGTTGACTTAATAGTAGCTGGAAGCGGAGCTTGTCATCGTGGAAAAGCGGTACAGAAGGCAGACAAATACATGATTAATGGCAACTACAGTTATGGCAGTGGTATTACACACGCCAATTATGTTTTTTGCGGAGTCACGGTCATGGATGAAGATCAACCTAGACAACTACCCAATGGTTGCCCCGAACAACGGTTGTTCTATTTACCACGAAATGCAATTACTCTTGGTGATAATTGGCACGTTTTAGGTTTACAAGACACTGGTAGTTTTGATTTCTCCGTCACCAAGCAATATCAATTGGAAACATTTAGCTTTTTGATGAATGAATCACAGCCCAAGCGTGGAGGACGGCTTTATACGTTAGGTATGGATTGTTTAGTTGCCCTTGCTCATACTGGTTTCGCTTTAGGAGTCGGACGGCGAGCATTGGATGAACTCGCGGCGATCACTGTAGCCAAAGAGAAATTGTCCAAATTCATGAGTAATTCTTCTAGCTTTCTGGAGAAGTTTGCGTTAAATGAAGCCAAGATGCGCTCCGCACGGAGTTTTAGTTTTGAGATATGGAACGATGTTTTCTCGACTTTAGAACGGGAAAACGTTGTTAGTTCGCAACAAATTCTCTTATTGCGGCTTAATGTTCGATATGTGCATGAGGTAGCATTAGAAGTCTGCACGTTTGCCTATCGGGCAAGCGATGGAGTGGCACTACGCGAGAGTGCGCTACAGCAATGTTATCTTGATATCAGTGCTGCTATTCACCACAGGTATTTCTCTGATCAGATGCTTCAGGATTGCGGTAAAAGCCTCTTGGAATTTGTCGCGCAAGATGTCCAGTAGAAGGCAGTTGTCCCATCACCTTAAAAATTTCCGTTTGAACAATGAATACAAAAACAATGAATCCAAAAACAATGAATACAAAAAAGATATATTTCACGTTGTGTTTAGGTGCATTAATAGATCATATTGGTTTTGGTATTATTATCCCTTTAATGCCTTTCTACGCACTTAAGTTTGGAGCTTCACCAATAACAATAACGCTACTTTTTAGTACATACTCGTTGATGCAGTTCCTATTCCTGCCCTTGTGGAGCAGAATGATTGATCGGATTGGGCGACGGCCTATGTTATTACTCAGTCTGGCGGGTGGTGTTATTGCTTATCTGTGGTTGAGCATGGCAAGTTCTCTGTGGATGCTGTTTGCCTGCCGAGCATTTGAAGGGATGATGACAGGGAGCTTTCTGGTAGCAATGGTTTATGTTGCTGATATTACAACCACCAATGAAACCCGATCTAAAGGCATGGGTAGAATTGGTACTGCCGCTATGTTTGGTATATGTTTTGGACCGGCTATCGGCGGAATGTTGGTTGGTGCTGATCCCCAAAATCCCAACTTCATATTGCCACCTCTATTTGCTGCTGGTCTCTCACTATTAGGATTTATTATTACCTGGTTCACGCTGCCTGAATCAAAACCCTCACAAATCCCCACAAAACTCCCCGCCCAAAAGCATCTATTTAGTATTACGGAGCTAAAAGAGATACTCAGTCCTCCACCCACACGTTTGCTGATGTTATTGTTTTTTGCCATTCCTTTTGCCATGGTGGGAACGCACTCTATCTTGGCGATCTGGATTCAACAGCAATTCAACTGGGGGGGGCAACAAGTTGCCTTTGTATTTCTATTTTGGGGAGTGGTGGCGTGTACTTCTTCAGCTTTTCTACTTGCCCCACTGAATAAAAAGTTTGGCGAAGCTAATATACTATTTTGGATGAGCGTTATATTGTGCTTCGGTCTGTTTTTAATCCCCTTCTCAAATAACACACCGCTACTGTTAGCATCAATATTATTAGTTAGTTTTAGCAGTTCTATTCTTAAACCCCTAATGAGCAGTATGCTCTGTCAATCTGTCGGAGCGTTGCGGCAGTCCAAGATTTTAGGCTTTTCCGAAACGATCATAATTGTGGCAATGGTGATCAGTCCGATTTGGGGTGGGTTTTTATTCGGAAGTGTTGGACCATCTTGGCCGTTTTGGAGTTCAAGTATGATGGTGTTCATAGCCAGTTGTTTTGCATGGCAAGTAGCAACAACCTCGCGGCTATCTACTGCTAGCATTAAGCATCGCCAACGCAAGATGATGCGGTTGTTTAACTTAATGGATCACGACAAAAATGGATTTATTGAACTATTAGACTTTGAGCAGGCTGTTAAGACAATTGCCGATATTAATGGTTTGCAAATTGGCTCGCCGGACTACTGGTTAATTCACTCTTTTTGGACGGGATTAGGGGAAAAGCTGCACACTTTAGTGGATACTGATGGCGATGGGAAAATCACGCGTGATGAATGGCAAGAATATATGAGTAAACGCTTGGATAGTGATTTTGCTGATGCTTTCCTGAAAATGATTGATAGTGATGGCACTGGAAAAATTGATGTCAGTGAGATAAAAATGTTTTATCAAGCTTACAAAATTGATACAAACCAAGCTGAATCTTCTGGGGAAAATAGCGATATTAATCAAGACGGGCATATCCCCCCAGAAGAAATGAAAAAATGTTTAGAGCAATTTATGTACAAAGATCAAACTAAAGTGTTTGTAGAGATATTTCAATGAAATTGATCAGGAAGTCAAAAGGGGGTATTCTGTTTCAGTTAGGTTAGCTGAAACATACCGAGCCGATCGGCAAGAGAAAATTTAAGAATACACAGGAAAAATTCATGCAACTAGCAGCACAAGCTATCAACTCCCCAAAAACTAGCCAAAATTTACGGGAAAATGCTAAGTTAATTGCGCCTATTCTGCGTGCTGAAGCCAGTAAGGCAGAGAAACAACGGCATCTAACTGATAAAACAGTGGAGACTTGCCTGGACTAACCACAGCTTCTTTCGGCAAGCCGCACATCAAGCAAATTTGCCCGTCGTTCTCATATAGCAATCCGATCTGAGCCTCAACAGATAACGACCGCTTGTCTTGCTAGACTTCATGCCTAGCAGGAATTTCAGGTTTTCCCGATCTAGAAAATCAATTAGGATTGCTATATAAATGTATTTTGTTTAACAAATTCTTATAAAGAGTTAAAATTATTTTAGGAAGCGATCGATTCCCAATCACTAATGACTGATGACTACTGACTACACTAATTCCCAAAATGAAATTCTTATTAGTTACAGATTTAGACAACACGCTAGTCGGAGACGACGCAGCAACTCAACTTTTAAACCAGCGCTTGCAATCAAGGCGGACGGAATTTTGTTTGGTTTACGCTACCGGGCGTTCTCATGCTTCTACTTGCGAATTAATTGCCGAAAAACAACTGCTAGCACCAGACTATACGATCGCAGGTGTAGGTAGCGAGATTTACCAAGATGGCGCGCTGGATTTAGATTGGGCCCAATATCTTTCTCAAAACTGGGATAAAATGGCGATCGCCTCTTTAGCTCAGCAATTTAAGAAACTTAAACCCCAATCCCTCAAAGATCAAAATCCTTGGAAAATCAGTTATTGTCTGGAACCAGCAGCAGAAAACAGCTCAATTCTCCAGGCATTGCAGCAAAAGTTAACCGCATCGGGACTGGCAGCTCAAATTATTTTCAGCAGCAATCGCGACATAGATATCTTACCACAAACTAGCAACAAAGGCAATGCCCTGACTTATTTACAAAAGCGCCTACAAATTCCATCTGACGCAACATTAGTCTGCGGCGATTCTGGCAATGATATCAGTATGTTTGAACAAGATGTTCGAGGGTTAATCGTCGCTAACGCTATGTCAGAACTCTTAGCATGGCATCGCGAATGCGGCACTGAAAATCATTATTTAGCTGCTGCTGCTTGCGCTGGGGGAATCATGGAAGGAATGGCATATTTTTGGGGATTTTGATTGCATAAAATCAGATTTAGTTTGTAGTTCTGATTTCAGTCATTATCAAAATTAGAGGAGTGAAATCCGAACGATCAAACGCACTCCAAGCACAGTCCGCAAAACCTTAAAATCTGTATCGCGATCGATCGCACAGACAATTATAGCTCCATCGACCAACTAAGAGTGCCGAGGCGATCGGCATTTGGGCTCAATTACCACAAACTATCTAAACCAACTAGCAACTCTCGAATCGAATTTAACTTCTTCAGGAAGGCGGTAATCGACCTTCTGATAGGTGTGCAGCAAGTCGCAAATGCCAGTATGAATCAAATTTTCTATCTGTAGCAACTGTTCTGAAGAACAGCGAACCTGACTTGTGTGGTGCGCCACAGACTCGCCGAAGTCCAGCGCAGTATACTTATTAGGAACTCGGCTCAGCACATAAGCAATTAAATCCTGCCGCCAGCCAGAGGGTGAAAAAGCCTGTTGGTACGGATAGTGGGGATAAGACTCCAAGATAATTTCTACTTCTTCTGTGACTACGCCCAAGGTGATATTGACAAGATGTTTCTGCATTTTTTATTTCCCCAAACACTACTTAACTAATATCTTTGTTTCCGATATCCAGTTCGTCTCATTTATCCTGAATTTTAGCGTGTTAATACCGCATATTTTTCTTCGGAAATAACCCGATCGAACTCACAACTTACCTCTTCTATAACCCGCAGCACGTAGCACGGAATCTTATCCGATAAAATAGCACTTGCTACCGCGCCGGTGTGAATTTCTAATACTGCTTCTGTCGTAGCTTCAAACATCAGTCGTTGTCCCGGAAACACCACTCTTTCAAAGCACCAATTAGGAATGTTCCCAATCCGCACCACCTGAATTTGGTTGGTAATATTTGCGTAATAGCACAAAATTTGGCTGTTACCTTGAGAAGATAGCTGATATGACATTTGAGAAATCTCCACACTCTTTAAAAAAACTTACTCCGACTTCGCTTTGCCTGTTAGTGGCAATTGCCAGTTTTGCTCTTGACAGAATGACAGACTTTTTTTCTGGACATTATTCGACAGCGCGAATCACATCCACAGTTATTAATTTTTGATTGATTTTTCCGGCTAACACTTAGAAGACTTGCACAGAAACCCTTACAGGTGAAAAAACCCGGTTTGTTTGGTATGCAGTGCCTAATTCCTGACTGATTCAGGTTGGTTGTGCGATCGCACTCCTTAAATTCAAAGTATCGCCACTGAACCGAACTCTTCTGACAACAAGTTCGTTCTTTGGCAGCCGGATGCTGCTGAGAGTGGTACCTTCAACTCAAGAACCTACTATAAACATTATCTAAAAAATATGAGGAAATTATGAAGACCATCATTTTTTTTAATCAATATACTTTTGCGGCAGCAGCGATTAAAACACTGAGGCTGAAACCGGGTTTTTTACCAAAAAACTTGACTGTATTACGGAGTCTGGGTGAAAAACCCGGTTTCTTGAGGCAAGTGTGGTTAACTTCAGGGGCAGTTATTCTGCGTGTAAATACGGCGGTGGGCGATCGACTTTACGATCAACAAAAAACCCCGACTCCCTGAAGTCGTCTCTGGAATTTCTAGGGAATCAGGGTTGGAAGTAACCAATCACCGATCGATCTCAAAGCTAAATCAAAAAAATGAGGAAATTCTGAAAACAGCCGGAAAACTAGGACTTTCCGGCACGCACAAACCCGCCTTATTAACATAATTTCGAGATTTTTGCAAGAGACAAATAGCTAGAAACCGGATTGGCGATCGTCATCCGACTTTAATTTCCCCTTAATTCTTCAGTCGGCGCAGGCCGACTTTGTTTGTATAGACGCGGTTGCAACCGCCGAGTTTTTTCTTCAGTCGGCGCAGGCCGACATCGTTTGTGTAGACGCGATTTCAATCGCCGAGTCTTATCTTTTCTGTCAACTGAATGAACCTTCCCCTTCCAGCGGTGCAGGCAATGTGAAATAGAAACTGCTGCCTTCTGAGACCACACTTTCGGCCCAAATTCTGCCACCATGCTGCTGCACAATGCTGCGACAGATAGCCAAACCCAAACCCGTACCTCCTTTTTGGCGAGAGTCAGAAGCATCGACCTGTTGAAATCTGCCAAAGATAGTTTCTAGTTGATCAGCAGGAATTCCCCGCCCTCGATCTTTGACTTCAAATAAAACCCGTGAAGCGTAGCTATCCCGTAGGGAATCGCCCAAATCTTCAACCCTGACAGTTACTGTACACCCCGAAGCGGAGAATTTAATCGCATTGCTCAACAAATTTACCAGCAGTTGAACGATTCTGTCGGGGTCAGCCCAAATTTCTGCCACTGCGGGCAAAATCGATAAATCAATCTGCTTGTCAGTAGCCAGAGACATCACAGCTTCCGCAGACTTCTGCATCAAAACCTGCGCCTCGCACCACTCCTTAACAATAGTAACTTCGCTCGAATCGAGCCGCTCTAAATCGAGCATATCGTTGACCAAACGCACTAACCGTTCGGTCTGGCTAGACGCAATTTGTAACATCTTTTGGGCAGTTTCCGGTTGATCTTTCAGCACCCCAGCCTCGAGCAAACCTAAAGAACCGCGAATTGAGGTCAGTGGCGTTCGCAGTTCGTGGCTGACAATCGAAATAAACTCATTTTTAATTTTTTCAATTGCCTGACTTTCTGTGATATCTATGACTGTGCCGACGTAACCGATTAGTTGACTTCTGTCGGAAAAAATCGGAGCTGTTTTCAGCCGACACAACCGGATTGTTCCGTCGGGCTGGATGTGGCGGAATTCGCAGGAAAATTCCTCGTCTAGCGATCGCGATTCCGACCATTTAGCCCGAATTAGTTTTATATCTTCCGGGTGAACAAACCGCATCCAGCCGTCTCCTAAAGCTTCTGCTGCTGTGAAGCCGCCAATTGCTTGAGAGCGGGGATTTGTATAGGTACATTTCCCCTCAGCATCGATTTGGAAAATGCCGACGGGCGAACTCTCGATCAAAGAGCGAAATAAAGCTTCGCTTTCCCGGAGTTCTGCTTGAGAAATTTCTAGTTCTCGGGTTCGCTGGAAAACTCGCATTTCTAACAATTCGTTGAGCTGTTGGAGGGTGGCTTCAGCAATTTTGCGTTGCGTAGCTGCCGCCACGGCATCGCTAATATCGCGCTGCACTGATACCCTATGGGTAAACCAACCGCTTTCGTCTGCGATCGGCACAATGCTCAATTCTACCCAAAATTCCGTCCCATCTTTGCGGTAATTGATCAAGTCAGCCCGCACCGGCTGCCAGGTTTCCAAAGCTGTCCGAATGCGATCGAGACTTGCCCTATCTGTTTTTTCTCCTTGCAAGATGCGCGGCGTTTTGCCCAAAACTTCTTCTAGCGTATAGCCGGTCATCCGTGTGAAAGCTGGGTTAACATAAAAAATTCGCGGGCCCGGTTCGTCCATCAGTTCAGCTTCGGTAATTAACACCGCGTCGTTAGTCGTGGTGACTGCTGATTCCAACAGCCGCAACTGTAATTCTTTAGCTTTGCGATCGCTAATTTCTGTAACAGTCCCCACCATCCGCACTGCATCGCCCGCTGCGCTGTAAAAAAACTTACCTTTCCCCTCCATCCAGTGAATGCTGCCATCCGGCCAAACCACGCGGTATTCTTGACAGTAATCTGCTCGCTGGACTCGTGCCTGATCGATCGCATTCTCCACACCTTTTAAATCTTCCGGGTGAATGCAAGCTGCAAAACTTTGATAAGTTCCGCCAAAAGTTCCCGGAGCCAAGCCAAACAACTGTTCCTTTTCCCTCGACCAAACAACGCGATTTTTCGGCACGTCCCAGTCCCAAAATCCGATTTTTGTAGCCGACAAAGCTAAGTTGAGCTGCTGGTTGATTTTCCGCAACTCAATACTAACAATCGCCACTCGAAGTTCTCGGGCGATTTCAATTTCGCACTGCTGCCAAGGCAAAGATTTTGACCTCACAGTTTCTTGCCACAACTCAAAGGAAGTGCGAGGAGACATCGGCGGGCTGCTATCCGGTTTTAATTCAATGTGCCAGTCTGGTTGACCTGCCCAGTGGACAGTTTGAATTGCTTCGGGACGGAACCACAAAATATAATAATTTTGCATCTCGGACATGGCAAGCACCAGCAAACCGCTAGCAACTTCTTTAAACTTCTCGGATGGCGGATACAGTTGTGATAGACAATCTGTATGAAACAAATCATTATTTATTTGAGTTTTGATCCAAGCAAGTAATTTTTGGATTTCTCCCAATTCCGGGGTTTTGCCGATAGTTGTTAAATTTTCATTGGCACACATAACTCCACCGGTAGCACCCATTAATGCCAGCAATTCATCTGGGGATTTAAGTAAACCTTCTACAAAGCAGTTTTCTTGAGAAATTTCCGTGATAAAATTACGGCAAATTTCTTTTAAATTAATTGCATATTCCCGGTTTTCCCTATCTTGTTTGTAGCTGAGTTCTCGAGTAAAAAACTTTGCTACCAGTTCGCAAGCCGTTCTGGTTTCGTAGCTGACATACTTTGGTGTTCGGTGGTGACAGGCGATCAATCCCCAGAGTTTTTCATCTTTGATTAATGTCACGGTCATGCTAGCGCCAACGTTCATATTCTTGAGATATTGAACGTGGCAAGGCGAAACTGTTCTCAACAAAGAGAAGTCCAGATCCAGGGGGCGACCCGTCAGCGGATTGCAGTCAGGAATTAGTTCTACAGGCTGATAGTGAATATCGGGAATAAACCGAATTAAATTCATGCTGAGCTGGTTTCTTGCCTGGGGGGGAATATCGGTAGCCGGATAGTGCATTCCCAATAAAGGAGCCAAATTTTCTACTTTGTCTTCGGCGACGACTTCCCCGTCACCGGTGGCATCAAATTGATAGACGATCGCCCGATCGAACCCAATCATCCTCCGCACTTCTTCAACCACTGTCTGACACAGCACTTGCAAGTTGGGTGTGTTGTGGATTTTGTTGATCGGCTTTTGGACTAAATGATCAGAATTGAAACAATCGCTAGCTTTTGGGGCAACAACCTGTTCTAGTTCCACAATTAATACTGATCCCGATTGATGCAGAGTCCCCTGAAAAAAAGACTTGTGTTTTTGAGTTGTGAATGATAGACTGACAGGGTTAGATTGATGGTCGTTTTCAAATAAAGCTTTTTCAACAGCCTCAATTTCCTCAGTCTCGACAAATTCCTGTAAAAAATTGCCTAAAAGTGCTTCGGGGTAAATGCCGATCGCCTCAAAAGTATTGTTGCTAACTTGCAAAATTTGCAACACAGGAGATTCCAGCACCAAAAGGATGCCGTGAGGTTGAATCGAAGCCTGGTCATAAATTAATTCGCAGTCGCTGTCATTTAGAACGCCTGTGTCTGAGGTTAATACCATTGCTTTCCTGTTATTTTAAATACTTTTCTAAATTAGCCTGTGTTTTTGACGATCGCCCAAACATCCATCCGCGCGATCGCATCCGCATCACTAGGTGTCAATAATCCCCTGAAAACCTTTGTATCTCTCGTTTATAGTCGAGGCCCTATGCCCCTGGCATCCCCCTTAAGAAGGGGGACTTTGATCCGCCCTAAATCCCCAGCCTAAAAACTTCGCTGTCAACTGTCAACTGTCAACTGTCAACTGTTAACGCTGTGTCAGAGCAAGTTTGTGCCGGAGTTGAGTCCGCTCCAAACGATTCAGGATGCGAGCAATTAATTCCGGTTCCACGATCGGCTTATTCACATAATCGTCAGCACCCGCGACAAACATTTTGCTCACTATTTCAGACTCGGAATGAGCCGTCAAAAATAGCACTGGGATCTTGCTCCAACGCAAATCGTTCCGTACTGCCAAACACAACTCAATACCGCTGTAACCTGGCATTTCCACATCTAAAATTAGCAAATCGGGACAAGTGGTTTCGAGTACATCCCAGAAGTTTTCTGGATTATCTAATGTTGTCACCTGAAATCCCCAAGGTTGTAGAATCACTTTCAGTACAGCCAATAGATGCACGTCATCGTCTACCACCATAATTTTGGCTTCAGTATAGTCCGTATGGTCGAGGAGTTGGGCGACTGCTTTGAGTATATCTGCTGCGGGAATCGATTTGTGTAAAAAGCCGGAAGCACCCAAACGAGCAACTTCTATTCGATCGCTCAATTGATTGTGCCCGCTAAAAACCATCACCGGAATATCTGGTTTTTCGCTGCGGAGTTCCGCTAGGAGGTTAACTCCGTTTTCCTGAGTTCTGGAAAAGGTCAAATCCAGCAAAATCGCGTCGGGAGGCTGTTGAGAAATCGTATTTCTTGCCGCTTGCGGAGAATTTGCGACTTCTATCTCGAACTCGGAACCGGAGGCTGCTATTTTTAGTCGATCGCTCTCAACACTATCATCATCCACGATCAAGATGCGGCGCTGTTGCAAAACCTGAGTAACCAGCTCGCTTTCAGGTTCCGGCGGGCGATCGAATATCTGTTTGAGCTTATGCAGAAATCCCTCAATCTGCTGAGCAGTCCCCGGTTTCAAGACGTTTTTGGCCTTGAACAAATCTTCGATCTTGCGCGCAACTGTCGAACCTTTCGGCAGCCCCAAAGTTCCCAAAGAACCGACTAATTTGTGAGCTTGCTCCTGGGCTTCCTGCCGCAGTTCGTTGTCCAAGGTTCCGGTTTTCAGTTGGGCGATCGCGCGATCGAACATCGCCACCTTTTCGCTAAAATCGGCTTTTAACTTTTCCCTAATTTTGGCAACCACACTCAGCACTTGGACACGGCGCTGATCATTGTTTAATTCCTGGCTCTGCCCGCTAGATTCAGCAGATAAAGTCTCTTGACTTTTAGCAGTTTCTGCCGTAGCCCTGGCAACTTTTGGACTCTCCATATCCTCCGGCAGACTTTTCAGCCGATAGCCCAATCCGTACACGGTTTCCACTAAATCTACAGTCATCCCGGCTGCTTTCAGCTTGTGCCGCAACCCCTTGATGTGAGCGGTAACGGCTTCTTCTTGAGGAAATTCGCCGGCAGACCAAATGCGATCGAGCATGGCGCTGCGGCTGAAAATACGCCGGGGATTTCTCAGGAAAAGTTCTAGCAGATTGTACTCTTTAGGAGTCAAATGCAGCATCTTTTCGGCATAAGTTACTTCCGTAGTGTCCGGGTTGACTTGCAGTTTTTCCCAAGTCAAATTTGTACTCGACAAACTTGCCTTACCCCGGCGCAGCAAAGCCCGAATGCGAGCAATTAATTCTTCCAGATTGAAGGGTTTGACCACATAATCGTCTGCACCGGCTTCTAAACCTTCAACTAAATTGCTGCTGCCGTCTAGCGCTGTCAGCAGTAAAATCGGCATTTTGCAGCCGGACGATCGCAATTTCCGACACAAACTAATACCGTCGAGTTTAGGAATCAGCACATCCAAAACAATCAAGTCGTAATCGTAGGCCTGCGCCAACTGTAATGCTGTTTCGCCGTCTGCTGCCGGATTCACATTATAATTGTGAGAGTTCAGCGATTGAGTCAACAAATTGATTGTAATTGTGTCATCTTCTACTAGCAGAATTTTCATAAGCCTCGCCTGTTATTTGACCAATTTTTGTAATTTTAAATCAAAATTTTCTGATTAAAACAGCGTTGTCCAACTCTTAATTTATTTGTATTAACCTCCCTCAATCAAATAGTTTTTTTCAAATTATAAAATTTTTCCTTTTTATTTTTTTATACCAACCGCCAAGACGATTATGAAGTTCTTGAAACACGAGCTTTTTTCCAGATATCGCGACGATCACTCAAGGCGTCTTCCTTTTTGCTTCCCCTTCTCCTATACATATCGAAAAGTTCCATCAGATGAGCGCTGGAATTTTAGGGCTTTTTCGACTTCAGCGCCTGCTGAATTTTTTGGATCAAATATTGCGATGAATCTTGCTGCTTCACGATGTCTTCCAACTCAGAAGCCACGACTTCGGCGTGTTCTATCTCCTTAACTAAAGAATGAGCGGTAACAGTTTTTCTGACTGCCAAAGCTTCTGTTATAGCGGTCAGTGAATTGAAATCTTTTTCCGCTATTAATTCCTCCAACTCTAACAAAGCCATTTCCGCGCGATCGATCTTGATCGTCACAGATTTAGCCACATTAGCACCCGCTCTTGCTGCCTCCGTGAGTTCGTGAACGCGAAGTTTAAACCGACTGGCAATTTGCTCCATTTGAGTCCCCAATTCAAAAGTTTTACTTGCCAGTCTGCCAATTTCCAGACTCACTTGGCTCAGACCGCTGGGCTGATTTCCCATTTGATTAGTAACTACAGCCACCTGTACCGCTAAATGTCTGACTTGTTCGATCGCCTCCCGGATGGTTCGGGAAGTGCGGTTAACCGTTTCTAAATCATTAGCTATGGCTTTGCCAACGCCCAAAATTTTCTCTGTATTGTTGCAAATAGAATTAGCACCTTGAAAAGTAGCTTGAAATGCTTGGCGACCTTCCGAGGAAATCAGCTTCGCAATCCTGACAAATCGCTGATTCATTTGAGCAATTTCTTCGGCTTGTTTAACCAGTGTCACTTGCTGGGGACTGGCAGTATTCTGCAATTTTTGGGCTTCTTGACGCTGTTGGGCTTTTAACAGCTCGTTGCATTGATGAAATTTTGCCTGTTCTTGTTGAATAATTGCCAGATATTTCTGTCTTTCTACTCGGTATTTTTGAATAAGTTTGTTTGCTTTAGCTAAAATTTTAGACTGGGCAATCACCAGAGTCTGAACGTCCAAAAGGCGGAAGCTATGGTTGTCCATTACCACAATAATTGGTTCATAAATTAAATGTTTAGGCCTGTTGAGAGATGCTTGCACGGCATCATCAACTTTCCAGTTTTCCTCCATCAATAAAGGCGGAATTCTCATGAAATCTAACAAGGCTCGAATCGGGTGCTTTCCGTAAATTTCTAGGCGATTGGGGAGACTCATTTGCTCTCGAAATTTGACGCGAGAAATCATGCCCAATACCTGTGATTCGTGAGTAATAATCACTCCCGGCAGGTCTGGTTCTTGCTCGAATCTTTGGGCCACTACCTGTCCTGGAGTTGCAGCACTCACTTGGAAGTGGTGACACGGCAGATGTCCGATCGTGAAATGGGGGGTGAGTTGAGTTGGATTGCTCATTTACCCGGATAGTGTTAAGTAGAAGTTAACAAATTATATATTGATATTATACTGGATTAAGATAGTTTAAAGTGATAACAACTATAACGAAAAATCAGATATCTGGCTCAGGAGCCTGAAGAGAGCCTGCCTTCTGACTACTTTCATCTCAAGTCTCTTGGAGTGGCCGCGCCTGCTGTCCCCCCTGGTTCTGTCCCCAAAACATGGGCCTTGATATTTTTTTCTTTAAAACAACCGGGAAAATACCTAGATTGAAACCAAAAACCTTAAATCGGACTTTGCCACTAGCAACCTTTGAGGCTGCTTACCAGTTGTTACAGCAAATGGCTGAACTCCCAGGGGCGATTTGGCTGGCCGATGAGGCGATCGCAAATTCTGAAAATCGGGAAAACTCGTCCCAAAGGTTTGCAGCAGTGGTATCAGATCGGTTTAGCGCGCTGTTGCGGGGCGAGGTATTAGATGAGTTGGCAACAAACGGACGCAAACACAGCGGGAAAAATCTCAATTCGCAATTAAATGTGGAGTTGACATTCGATCCAGGGGCGATCGCCAATTTCCTCTCTCCCCTCGCAGACAAACTCGCAGAAATAACGCCCCCACCGCCAAGACAAATTGACATTCGCGCCCTCAAACAAGCAATTAAAAATATACAGCCAAACTCCGCCGTTCTGCAAAGCGAATTCACCCTAAATTTGCTGGATATTCTCGCTACCGATGCCAGCAAAAACAGTCACCCACCCCTACATACCCAAACAGAAATAGACGAAAATTCCGCGCTCAAACTGATAGCTCCAGAAACGCTACATATCCAAATTTCCGAAACCGCTAATCACGTACAAATTCCCAGTTCCTGTATTCCATTTTGTCAGCCAGTCGAAGATGCTTTGCAGCAGCAACTCCAACAAGAGCGACTTTTAAATCAGGTGACAACTCAAATCCGCCAGAGTTTGGAATTGCCTGTAATTTTGTCAAAAGCAGTTTCGAGAGTGCGAGAGTTTTTGGATGTCGATCGCCTGTTAATTTATCAATTTGAAAAAGTGCCAGCGCCGCATAATGGCGAATTAGGTAAAGAAATACCTGCGGCGGTTTCTGGCGAAGTCAAAGAAAATTCCGGTTCTTACTTGTATTTAGGTCGCGTTACCTACGAAGCTTTAGCCAGCGATGCTATCTCGTCTGTACTGAATTTTAGTGAAAGCGCGCAATGTTTCCCCGATGGAGTCATCGACAGAGAGAAATATCGCAAAGGTTTAGCTTTGTGCGTCACTGATGTGGAAACAACTTACTTTTCGCAGCCTTGTTTTTTAGAGTTGATGCGGCAGGCGAAGGTGCGGGCGAAGTTGCTAGTGCCGATCGTAGTTCAAGATGAATTGTGGGGGCTGCTAATTGCCCACCAGTGTAGTGTGTGCGAGTGGGAAGAAAGCAAAAAAACATTTTTGCGGCAAATAGCAGAACATTTGGCGATCGCTATTTACCAAGCCGAACTTTATGCAGAAGTCCAGCAGCAAAAGTGTACCTCAGAACAGCGCGTCATAGAGCGCACGCGAGAACTGCGCGATGCACTGGTCGCCGCCCAGTCTGCCAGCCTCGCCAAGAGCGAATTTTTGGCAGCTATGAGCCACGAATTGCGGACTCCCCTCACCTGCGTCATCGGCATTTCCGACACGCTGCTGCGGTGGTCTTACGGCAAAGTTGGCGCGAAAGAAGTGCCGATACAAAAACAGCGCCAGTACCTGCAAACTATCCGAGACAGCGGCGACCACTTATTAGAATTAATCAACGATATTTTAGATTTATCGCAAGTAGAAGCGGGAAAAGCAGTATTAAAAATAAGTGAATTTTCAATTTCTAAATTAGCTTCCCAGAGCCTGCACGCCCTCAAAGAAAAAGCTGCTGCTAAAGGAGTGGAACTGGTGCAAGAACAGCGGATCAAACAAGAGTGCGATCGCTTCACCGCCGATCCGCGCCGTTTGAGACAAATCCTCTTCAATCTTTTAGGAAATGCGATTAAATTTACTCCCGAAGGCGGGCGAGTCATCCTGCGAGTTTGGGTAACAGAAGATAAAAATCAAACGCCAGCAGTGCGACAGCCCGGTACTGCACCGGCAGGTAGCACCGCAGTGTTTCAAATCAAAGATACCGGCATTGGAATCCCCGAAAATCAGCGATCGCTCTTGTTTCAAAAATTTCAGCAGTTAGATTCTCCCTATCGCCGCGAATACGGCGGCACAGGTTTGGGATTAGCATTAACTAAACAGTTAGTAGAACTTCATGGCGGCGCGATCGAAGTCAACTCTACAGTTGATGTCGGCTCAATTTTTACTGTTTTCATACCCATCCAAACTAAAAGCAAAGATGAATCCACAAAATTCAAATATGAAAAATCGAATTCATCTTTACCGCTGCATTCTTCCTCCTTGCGGGGCAGCCTCGTCCTCGTCGAAGAAGATGAAGAAACTGCCATGCTGATTTGCGATATCCTGACAGCCGCAGGATTGCAAGTAGTTTGGATGATTGAAGGTTCGGCGGCGGTAGAACAAATTGAACTTTTGCAGCCCAATGCTGTAATTGTAAATATGCGTTTGCCAGGTATGAATGGCTGCGAAATAATTCAACAACTGCGCCAAAAACCCGCTACTGAAAATATCAATATTTTGGCTTTAAGTGCTCAGGAAATTCCCGCTGACGAAATATCTTTCGTGACGGCGGGAGCTAACGATTGTTTGGCTAAACCGATTCACCCTCAGCAATTGCTTGACAAAATTCTTTCTTTAATGGTGGGAATTGGTAATGGATAATTGGGAATTGGGAATTGGGCATCGGGCATTGGGCATTGGGCATTGGGCATTGGGCATTGGGCATTTAATATAATTGAGTTTTTGAGGTAATTATGGGAAGACCTGATTTTGAGGAATTAGAGGTTTATAAGTTGGCGGAAAGTTTGGCGAATCAGATTTGGGAGATTGTAAAAAAATGGGATTATTTCACAAAAGATACGATGGGCAAACAGATCGTTCGGTCTGCTGATAGTGTCTGTGCTAATATTGCTGAAGGAAGAGGTCGTTATAATGATCAAGATAATCGGCGTTTTGTAAAAATTGCGAGAGGCTCTTTGTACGAAACAGTAAATTGGTTAAGATTAGCCTATGCTATACAACTGATCGCAAGCGAAGAAGTCAGCAAATTCAAACCAATTGTCGATAAATTACTACCAAAACTTAACGCTTATTTGAGTGCAATAGGGCACAGGGAATAAATTACAAAAAAAGCCCGATGCCCAATGCCCGATGCCCGATGCCCGATGCCCGATGCCCCATTCCCAATTCCCAATTCCCCATGATTAATTGTCAAATTCCTACAGGATTAATTGTTTCTTGTCAAGCACCTGCTGATTCGCCGCTGCACGATCCGATCGTGATTGCGGCAATGGCTCGAACCGCCGTCAATCGAGGAGCATCTGGCGTGCGAATTGACACTCCGGCTCACGTTGCGGCGGTGCGAAAACAAATATCCGCTCCCATAATTGGGATCTGGAAGCAGCAATTGCCGGGATGCGAGATTTACATTACTCCTCGCTTTGAAGACGCGCGGGCGATCGCCCTTGCAGGAGCAGATATCATCGCCATTGACGCTACTGAGAGAAACCGTCCTCCTGGCGAAGACCTAAAGACGTTAATCGCGCGAATTCACAGCGAATTGGGCAAATTAGTGATGGCTGATGTCGATACGATGGAAGCTGCTCACGCGGCGGTTGAAGCTGGTGCAGATACTGTCGGTACTACTCTTTTTGGCTACACTCCCCAAACAGCAAGTTTCTCGCCGCCCGGATTTGATTTGCTGACCCAAATGGTAGAAAAGCTTAAGGTTCCGATTATCTGCGAAGGTGGGATCGCTGGGCCGTTCATGGCTAAAAAAGCATTGGATTTAGGAGCGACGGCTGTTGTTGTCGGCGCAGATATTACTGGGATCGATCTTAAGGTGACAGCCTATATGTTAGACATCTCCTAAAAAGCAGGTTTTGAACAGGCTATGAGGGCCTGTTCCACAAGAATTATGGGAGATGTCTGTTGGGGATTGGGAAGTAAGATTGAAGTTAGGTAACGGATTTTGTAACGAATCTAACGAATTTATTTGTCTGCAAACTCTCACAATTTATATCTGCGATTAAGAAATTATAAGTTACGATTGCCATATCCTCCGCAAAATAATCCGGATGGAGACCACATATAGCTGTTAATTTAATAAAAAGAGCAGATTAATTAATATGGCTAGCGATTTTTCTTTTAACTCTAAATCCCGATTAAACAAAAATGGCTTGGACAATGCTTCTCGGCAAAGCCGATCGCTCCAAGCTATGATTTTTATGCTGGTAGTCACTACCTTAGTGGCTATGCCGATGTTTCGTTTAGCCGAATTGCAACTGGTACAAGGGGCCTACAACCGACAACGGGCGGAAAACAACCGCATTCGCCCTGTATCAGTCGCCGCGACTCGTGGTCAAATTTTAGACCGCAATGGCAAAATTTTTGCGGCTAGCCGCGTATCTCGATCGCTCTATGCGTGGCCAAAAGAGCGATCGACCAAGGAGTGGCAAGAAGTCGCCACTACACTGAGTCCGATCGTCAAAGTTCCCGCAGCCGAAATTATCAAAAAAATAGATACAGCAGGCTACAAATCAGCGCTACCAGTCCGAATTAGCAAGGATATTGATGTCGGTACTTTCGTCGCTTTGGGAGAACAAAGTAATGCTTTGCGCGGAGTTGAAATTCGTGTAGAATCGAGCCGAGACAATCCCAACCAGCAATTAGCAGCTCACCTTTTGGGATACGTCGGCGAAGCTACTTTAGACGAATTAAAAGCTAATCCTGCATATCCGATGGGCATGATCGTCGGTCAAATGGGAGTTGAAAAGTTAGCCAATCCAACTTTAGAAGGCGTTTGGGGAAACCGTTTAATCGAGGTGAATGCTAAGGGCGAGGAAATTCAAGATTTAGGCGTAAAAGATCCGATTCCCGGCAAACCTGTGCAGCTAACTTTAGATTTAGATATGCAGAAAACTGCGGAAAAAGCTTTGGGCAATCGCCTGGGTGCAGTTGTGGCGATCGATGTCAAAACCGGAGCTCTTTTAACAATGGCTAGTTGGCCGACATTTGACCCTAATATTTTCACCCGCAAGGTGACTCCCAAAGAATGGGATCGGCTACAAGGGCCAGAAAAACCGTTTTTAAATCGAGCAGTTCAAGGCTATCCAGTCGGCAGCACTTTTAAAATTGTCACTGCTGTAGCCGGGATGGAATCGGGCAAGTTTTCTCCTGACTCGACTGTGGCCACTTCTTCTTCAATTACGATCGGCGGAATCACCTTTAACGAACACAGTGGCGGTTACGGTACGATCGGCTTCCGCGACGCTTTAGCCTACAGCAGTAATACGTTTTTCTATCAAGTAGGTATGACTGCCGGCCCGGAAGAAATGGCGAAAGCGGCTAAAAAAATGGGCATTGGCGGTACGATTAACTTAAAACTTTTGGGGTTAGATGCCGCGAATCACGGTCAAGTTCCCATACCAGCAGAAAAACAGAAAATGTATGGTGAAGATTGGTACGTCGGTGATACAGTCACAATGGCGATCGGTCAAGGCTTGGTACTTTGTACTCCCCTAGAATTGGCTGTGATGGTGTCAACTGTTGCTAATGGCGGTTATCGAGTTCAGCCCCATTTATTGGCTTCTCAAACCAACACTCCTATTACCAAAAAAGTTCCCACAGGTATTAAGCCTGCAACTTTGAATGTAGTTCGCCAGGGATTGATTGACGCGGTACAAAAAGGTACCGGCAAACGCCTGAATGATGGTACTATTCCTTTGAGCGGTGGTAAAACTGGGACGGTGGAAATGCCCGGTCATCCTGACAATTCCATGTATGTGGGTTTTGCTCCGGCTGACAAACCGGAAGTGGCGATCGCCGTTATCGTTGAAGGTGGCGGATTTGGCTCTGTATCTGCCGCACCAATTGCTCAGGAAGTATTGCGAACCTATTTTCAAAAGCAAGGTTTTAAACCTACGAATAAGCCTTTCTAGTCATGAGTTAATTGTTGACTGTTGACTGTTCATATTTTGTTAAGTAGGGTGCGCACTGCGCACCTTTTTGCTATAAGTGCGCTCAAAAGTTTTCCCCTACCAATCGTCTCACTTCCAAGCTCGATAAATTCATCATTTGTGCCACCTGTTCCAGATTCATCCCAGAACTTAAAAGTTGAGTTAAGAGCGATCGCAATGTTGACTCCGCCGCCAGCCGTGCTTGCTGTTCTTCCTTGTGAGTCTTCAAAAACTCACCAGTTTCGGGAACTCTAAACCTCAATTCTCCTGAAATTATATGCACTTCCAGTCCCAGCACCTCACTGAACAACCACAGCGTATCGAAAGCAATATTGTGAGCTGGAATCGGCTCGTACTGATTGTTGATTAAACGTACTCCCTGTAAAATCGGATTCAAATAATCTCCCGATGGATCATATTGAAAATATTCCCTCACTCCCAAAGCCCGATAAATTTCCGGTTTGGTTTCTTGGTCTTTCGTCTGAGTTGTTTCCGAAGTTATTTCTAATACAAAGTCGGGAGTAATTCCCCCTTCTTCCCAAACTTTATAATTATCCCTTTTGCGTTTGGCAACTCCCAACACCACATAAAAATCTGGAGCAACAACTGCTTGGTTGTTCCCTTGTTCATAATAGATGAAAGAATTCGCTGACACATAAACATCGGAACGCCCTTGAAAGTAAAGGTTGGCAGCTTCTACGCTGTAAATCATGTAATCGCGCGTGATGTCGCTTTCAGCCATCGGCTCTCCGTCGCTGCTGGGATATTTAATTTCTGTTTGTTCGACTTGAGTTAAAATTGTCATTTTTCAATTTCCCTCAATGTTAATTAATTATTATGCTAGCATTCTGTCGCAGCTTTAAAAAGTTCGACTGTTGACATTTTATACCATAGTTCGATCGCGCTTTTCCAATATCTTAAGGAAAAGCGCGATCGCTCAAAAGTTTTCCCCTACCAATCGTCTCACTTCCAAGGTCGATAAATTCATCATTTGTGCCACCTGTTCCAGATTCATCCCAGAATTTAAGAGTTGAGTTAAGAGCGATCGCAATGTTGACTCCGCCGCCACTCGTGCTTGTTGCTCGGCCAGCAGTCCCTGCTCCGCCGCCACTCGTGCCTGTTGCTCGGCCAGTCGTGCCTGTTCCGCCATCAGCCGTCCCAGATTTTCTTCCTTGTGAGTCTTCAGAAACTCACCAGTTTCAGGAACTCTAAACCTCAATTCTCCTGAAATTATATGCAATTCCAGTCCCAGCACCTCACTGAACAACCACAGCGTATCGAAAGCGATATTGTGAGCTGGAATCGGCTCGTACTGATTGTTGATTAAACGTACTCCCTGCAAAATCGGATTCAAATAATCTCCCGATGGATCGTACTGAAAATATTCCCTCACTCCCAAAGCCCGATAAATTTCCGGTTTGGTTTCTTGGTCTTTCGTCTGAGTTGTTGCCGAAGTAATTTCTAACACAAAATCGGGAGTAATTCCCCCTTCTTCCCAAACTTTATAATTATCCCTTTTGCGTTTAGCAACTCCAAACACTACATAAAAATCTGGAGCAACAACTGCTTGGTTGTTCCCTTGTTCATAATAGATGAAAGAATTCGCTGACACATAAACATCAGAACGCCCTTGAAAGTAAAGTATGGCAGCTTCTACCGTGTAAATCATGTAGTCGCGCGTGATGTCACTTTCAGCCATTGGCTCTCCGTCGCTGCTGGGATATTCAATTTCTACTTGTGGGACTTGAGTTAAAATTGTCATTTTTCAATTTACCTCAAAGTTAATTAATTTGATTCTAGCATTCTGTCGGAGCCGGGAAAAGTTCGATCGCCCTTAAACAAATCAACAGCCGTAAGCTGCGCACTGCGAACCCTACATAATTAGGATCTGCGTCCTAGACTTTAAGATATGTCTGACAGTTTACAGATACAGAAAATTTAAGTTCTAATTAATCCCTCTTTCCAAAACAATCATCTCCGAACCAACAACCGGACTTCTAGCTATTAACTTTCCTTCCAGATTGGCAATTTGTAACTTGCTGAAATCGAGGGAATTAGCCTCTTTCCACATTTGACTGGCGAGCTGATTTTGCTCGCTTTCGCTGAGTTTGTACCAATCTTCAGCGACTTTCACACTCAAAAGACCGATCGAGAAATCAGCTTGCACAGACTTAACTAAACCGCCGCCAAGTCGATCCGTAATTTCAGCAACTTGATTTTGAATCGCCGCAATCAGAGACTGTTCTGGGGTTAGTGGCGCCGGCGGGATAATTTCTACTGATTGCGGTTTTTCTGGTGCTACTAAATAGGGCAATTTGCTTTTGAATTTAGCTGATGTTGGCTGAGAATTTGCGATCGCCTCTGGTGATTGCGCTGTGCCCGCCAAAAAATCGCCAAAGGTAGGCGGCGACTGCGGCGCTGCTGGAATAGGCGCTTTTGCTAGTTGATCCGGCGGTTTTGCTGAGAAACTGTTGAATGTTAAACCGATCGCAACGATGAGAATTGCTGCTAAGGAGGCGTTTAAAATTGGATCTGACAGCTTGGCGTTGACAAATGGCGGCAGCAGATCCCGCACTAACCGCACAATACTTTGCCAAAGTACACTGAGTTTCTTTAAAAAACTGTCGCCTGCGGGTTTTGATACAGACTTTTTACGATCGGATTTTACCGCAACTTTTGGCGGGGGAACGCTGTTAACTTCCGCTTTAACTTCCGCAGCAACAGCCGCCGTCGGAGTTGTTGCGGAGTCAGCAGCGGTAGGCGCGATCGGCTTTTGCTGCTGCAACGGGGGTTCTGCTGCTACATTTTTCCCCTTTTTTCCCAAATTCCGAATTGAGAAAATCAAACCTTTGATTCCCTGATTTTTGGGAACAGCGCTGCTGGTATTTTGAGTTTTGCGGAGAGTCTGGGCAGACTTTGTAGGCGAGTCAACCTCCGGTTTCGGAGATTGAGACGGTTCTGGAGTTGGTTGGTTTAGTTGTTCTTCTGACATTTTTTAGGCCTTGGCGCGTTACAAATATATCTAAAACCGATAAATTTAAGTTGAGCGATCTCAGTCTTAATTTATCATTTCATTAGTTCTAACTGAATCAAAATGAGCATCAAACGCCGTTACTTTCTAATTTTAAGCAGTCTCAGCGGCTTAGGTTTTGCCGGAGTCTCGAAAATGTTTCAGCTTCGGACTTCCTGGGGTACAGACGCCAATGCTGCTGAGCCTTCTAATCTTGAGGCGCAAAGGGCGATCGTCCCATTGCCAGCCTCACCGCCTATTTTACGCTTTATTGCGGTTGCCGACACCGGTACCGGGGCCCAAGGTCAGTATGCTGTGGCTGAGGCGATGACCCAATATCACGGGGAAAATCCTTTTAATATTGCTGTTCTCGCCGGTGACAACATCTACAATAACGGCGAAATTGAAAAAATTAATGCTGTTTTTGAGAAGCCTTATCAGCCATTATTGCAGCAAGGCGTAAAATTTTATGCTTGTCTGGGAAATCATGACATCCGCACTGCTAACGGCGACCCGCAAGTTAAATATGCGGGTTTTAATATGCAAGGTCGCTACTATACTTTTCGGCGCGATCCGGTACAGTTTTTTGCCTTAGATACCAATGATAATGCAGATTGGAAAAATCAGCTTGTTTGGCTAGAGAAAGAGTTGAGTCAAAGCACTGCACCGTGGAAAGTTGTGTTCGGCCACCACCAGATTTATTCCTCTGGCATCTACGGATTGAATCAACCTTTTATTAAGACTTTGACGCCTTTGTTTCAAAAGTACGGCGTGCAGCTTTATATCAACGGACACGAGCATAGTTACGAACGCACTCGCTCGATTAACGGTACGACTTATTTGATTTGCGGTGCTGGCGGGGGCACTCGTCCGGTGGGGCGTTCTGAGTGGACGGAGTTTTCTGCTAGTCGGCTGAGTTTTGCGACGTTTGATGTCTATGCAGACCGGATGTTTGTCAGTTCTATCGGTACTGACAAGCGGGTTTTTGACCGGGGAGTGATTGAAGTGCGATCGGCTTAATTCACATTATATTCAGGAGCCAACAAAATGAATAGGGGTTGTAGAGCCAGTGACATGACTCCGACTGTCAAGGTACGGAGCTTCTAAGAATTACTTCAAAGATTTCCTAGTTGCTCCCTTTCGGGTTTTCGACTTTGACCTAGACTGAGGTATCTCAGCCCCCGGCAAACCGTCTGCATAGGCGTTTTGGATTCCCGACTGCCCATCGGTACTAATTAATTCTATTCCTCTATTTCTAATTATTTGACCACTAGCCACATCTCTATCAGCAATGAATCCACACTCTTGACAATGATGTATTCTAATACTCAAGTCTTTTTTAACAGTTGCACCACACTCAGGACATTCTTGAGAAGTCCCCCTAGCGTTAACTTCCTCAAAGAATTTACCACGCTTCCAGCACACATACTTGGTGATAGTTCGGAATTGTCCAAAACCAGCATCCAGCATTTGCTTGCCAAGCATCCCTTTGGCGAGAGTTCGGTAATTCAAATCTTCCATGAAGATCATATCACCGGTGTCGCAAAGAGCGTGAGCTTGCTTGAAGTGGAAATCCTTGCGGATATTATCAATCGCGTGGTGAAGTCGAGCAACTTTAATCCGTTGTTTCTCGTAATTCTTAGAACGCTTCTTTTTCCTAGAAAGTCTGCGTTGCAGCAATTTCAGCTTGCTTTGCATTACTTTCAAGAACTTCGGCGACTTTACAAGAACTCCGTCGCTAGTTGCCAGGAACTTTTCAAGTCCAACATCTACCCCAATTGGATGACCGTGAGGCATGGGATCTGGAACACTGACATCGCATTGGATGTTGACGTTAGCATACCAAATATCAGCCTTGTTGATTATCCGAACCTGCTTAACCACAAATCCGCTTGGGATTGGGCGATTGCCCGTGTTAATTGGAATGAACCCCACCTTTGGCAAGGCGATATGTACTCCTTGCACTGGATTTTGTTTAAATTGGGGAAACAGCAAAGACTTGAATTGTCCAAACTTTTTAAATCTGGGGAATCCATGCCCTACTCGTTAGAGTCGATAAGGGCATTGCTACCCCTACCTCTCCTTCAGAACCGGACGTGAGACTTTCACCTCATCCGGCTCCTTGATAAAACCACCCTTGTTATGGGTACGATTCAAAACGGGTTGTCGTCATAGCTCTTGTGGAAGGAGCCATCTGATGCCGTTTTTGTGTCATGGCAGTGTCTATGCAGAAGTTGAAGGTTTTTATATTCATCCTTCCCACCCAATGATTTAGGCGTTATGTGGTCAACTTCTACAATGTCTGTACTTGTGAAATACAAACCACAGTGAGAGCAAATACCCTTTTGTTCTTTCAAAAGTTTTGACACTTTTGTCGGTGTTTCGGGATACTCCCCTCGTCTTTTTCCCCAATAAACCCAGTCACCATTGTACGGACTAACGTTTCCTTTTACTTTGACGTGCCTTTTTATCGGTGTCGCTGTATGGTCATTTAGTGCTAGTCCATTTTCAGTGCTGAAACACCAGTTTTGGTTATTTACTGTTCTCCAGTATTTGTCCTTATTGATGCTACCTTTTCCCCTCGTTCTTGCCCATGCTCTTAATTTGTCGTAAGTTAGGTTGTCACATTTTGAGAACGTTTCCTTGCTTACTACTGTTGAGTAATAGTTTGACCATCCCCTGATGATTGGATTTAGCTTGCTAATTAAGGCAGCTTGTGGGGCGGTTTCATGGGTGTCTATTACCTCAGCTATCTTGGCTAGATGAGCTTTTATTTTTGGCTTAGAAGGGATGATTATTGTCTTAAAACCAAGTTTGAAGTGTCCATTTGATGCAGCACGGTAGTTTCCTACTTTATGCTGTTGTACATGGAATCCTAAAAACTCAAACCCGATGTTTCCTTCGTATTCATTGAGAGTGTGGGTTAATTTTGTTTTACTTGGTTTCAGTTCCAATCCTATG
>Ga0209591_10001380_pt1 | contig 30363 bp, 28 predicted proteins | sample MAT01_FD_187207 | JGI IMG/M metagenome (GOLD analysis project Ga0209591, IMG submission 187207) | Freshwater microbial communities from Lake Fryxell liftoff mats and glacier meltwater in Antarctica - MAT-01 (SPAdes) (version 2) | ecosystem: Environmental > Aquatic > Freshwater > Ice > Liftoff... | reverse complement strand
CCCGCCCCCGACCACCAACAGCATCCCGGTGCCGGACATGATCGCGCGTTGTCCCAACTCGCTGATCGGTAACGGCACAGCAGTATTCGGCCTGGGCCAGAGCAACAACCCTCTCGCCAACCTGCCCGGTGAGATGCTCGTATTCAACGGTGGCCTCGAAGGCGGACTGCCGAAGATCAAGGTGTACGCGTACTCCTACGACACCGGAGTGGGCATCTACACGTTTGCGATCCTGCAGCCCGACGGCCAGCTGCTGTTCAACATCCCGCGTCTGACCGCCGACTCGTCGGTGAGGCAGCTGAACCTGGATATTCCGGGTCAGGAAGTCGTCGTCAACAAGCCCAACCTGGCTCTGACGGTAACGTTGCCGGCCGGCCAGGATAAGAATTACGTCCAGGCCAAGTGCGTCGGCAACGCCTTCCCGTGGACCACCGACTTCACTATGGGGTCACGGGATGCCGGTGGACTCCCAATCGGTCCGCCGGAGTTCGTTATCAGTGACAACGGAAGCAACGCCTGCAGCGGCATTGTCTCCGCGCCGAAGTTCGGCACCTTCACTGTGAGTGGTCCGGCCAGCGCCAAGAAGGGCCGCACAGTCACCTACAGGGCGAAGATCAAGAACACCGGCAACGCACCGGCAGCGGGCGTAAGGCTCACCGCCTCGGGACGGGGCATCAGGGCCAAGGCCCCGGCCGTCACGATCAACGCGGGTGCGACCCGTACGGTCAGCATCAGGGTCCGCCCGACGAGGACCGGCCGTGTAACGGCCACCTTCAAGGCGACCTCGAGCAACGCCGCCAGCAAGACGGTCAGGAAGACCATCAGGGTGCGCTAGCAGTTCGCACCAAGTCTCGCCTTCCGGCGAGTAGCTGAGAACGGGCGGCCTTCGGGCCGCCCGTTTTTGTTGGCCGGTGAAAAGGCCCGCCACTCAACAGCGGGCCCGTGACTCAACAGTGGTGGCATCGGGGGCCGGTCTCCAGGCGGGGAGTTCGCGGGACTTCGGCGTATAGACTGCCCGGTGATACATCCGGGAGCTTTCAACGGGAGGGTCAGTGAGGGGTTTCAGTAGAGCGTTTGCCGTGTGCCTGCTGTTGTTTGCCTGGGTTCTGCCGGCCATAGCGAACGCCGGCGATGAGTCTGCCGATGCCGAGTTCACGATCACGCCGAAGTCGGGAGCGACCTTCTTCAACAACGCCTTCAGTGCGGCGCAGGGGACAGTGAACACCGTGATCACGCTCCCCGGGCCGTCCGACGATTACCCGAAGATCACGCCGATGAAGGTTGCCGACCTGAGGTTTCCCCCGGCGAGAGCTCTCACCTTCAACCCGAAACCCTCGATGCCTGTGTGTCCGGACGGGCAGCTTGGTCCTCCCCCGACCACCAACAGCGTCCCGGTCCCCCAGATGATCGCGCGTTGCCCCAAGGCTCTGATCGGAAACGGCACCGCCCTGTTTGCACTCGCCAGGAACACCAAGCCCAGCGCTGCCCGGGACGGCGAGCTGCTGATCTTCAATGGTGGCCGGGTCGACGGACTTCCGAAGATAAAGGTCTACTCCTACTCCTATGACCTGCAGGTCGGTATCTACACCTCTGCGATTCTCCAGCCCGACGGCCGGCTGCGTTTTGAGATCCCTTCTTTGCCGGTCGACTCGGCAGTGACCGCGATGAAGCTCGCTATCCCCGGCCGGAGGACCGTCCGACCCAAGCCGACACTGGACACGACGGTGATACTGCCGGCCGGCCTTGACGCGAACTACATTCAGGTGAAATGCGCCGGAAAGCAGGGTCTGCCCTGGAGCGCCGACTACACCCTCGGTGAGCGCGATACGGGGGGCAACCCGATCAACGGCCCGGAGCTGTTCCTCGCTGACTCCGGGACCGTGCCCTGCACCGGTGTGTCCGCGGATCCCCGGATCGCCGGCCTCAAGGCCACCGGTCCCGGAAGGGCCCTTCGAAACCGCATGACAGTCTTCCGGGTCCGGGTCCGGAACACCGGTGGCACCCCCGCCACCGGCGGCAGGCTGCTGCTGTCCGGCCGTGGGGTCCGCGCCGTCGTGCGGGTGGGCAACATCGCGGGGGGTCAGAGCAGGACAGTCACCATCCGGGCGAAGTTCCGCGTCAAGGGCCTCGTCAGGGCCACGATCAGGCTGAATACGAAGAACGCCGGCAGCAAGGTTGTCGCCAGGAGCGTCCGGGTCCGGTAGGTCCCGGCAGCTGCTTCGCGGGCGCAGCTTTCGAGACGCTCAACTGCCAAGTTGTATAGTTGTCCGATCATGGCAATGCCTTCTCCACTTCCCGACGACCTGGCCGAGTTGATCGCTTCGCAGTTCAGGCTGCTCGGTGAGCCGATGCGCCTTCGGATCATCGATCGCCTGCGGATTGGTGAGCGCAGCGTGGGGGATCTGGCCGGCGACCTCGGCGCTACTCAGCAGAACGTCTCGAAGCACCTCCAGACCCTCCACACCGCCGGAGCGGTGGCCCGGCGCAAGGAAGGCAATACCGTTTACTACTCGGTGGCTGACACCGCGATGGTTGAGATGTGCGACCAGGTCTGCGGCAGCATGGAGAGGCGTCTCGACGCCATGGCTTCTGTGCTCAAGCCCCTCCAGCGTTCCTGAGCCGTCACTGGGCGGCAGTCTTTGAGCCGGCCCCTTGCGGGAACCGGCAGCGAGTGCTACTCTTCTTCTACTCTATACAACTAAACAATTGTGAAGTGGAGAACCTAGATGACCCAGCAGCCTGAACCCGGAAGCAAATGGCCCCTTGAGCGGGCACTTTTCCTGATGGCCGGAACGATGACGATCCTCAGTGCGGTGCTGGCGGCGGCTGTTTCGCCGTGGTTCCTGCTGCTGACCGGCTTCGTCGGGGTCAACCAGCTCGTCTACGTCGCGGTCGGGGCCTGCCCGGCCTCGCTGATCCTCGGCAAGGCTTTTGGCCTCAGGTCGTCCTACATCAGGAAAGCGGAAGCAGGGGACACCCGATGAGTACGACCGGACCAATCGGAAAGCTCGGCCGCTGGACGGCTAGCAACTTCAGGATCGTGCTCGGCGCGTGGATCGTGATCGCGCTGGTTCTCGGCTTCTTCGCTCCGAAGGTTGAGCATGCGCTTTCTGGCGCAGGGTGGGAAGCCACGGGATCCGAGTCGGTCGAGGTCAGAAAAGCGATCGACGAGCAGTTCGGGGGCATGTCCTCATCCGCGCTCATGGTCGTCATTCACAGCGTCGACCAGACCTGGACGCAACCCGGGTTCAAGGCCGCAATCGGCGAGGTCGCCTCGACCCTGTCCTCGAGCAAGGACGTCTCGGCAGTAGTCGTTCCCGGCAAGGGCGGCTGGATCTCAAAGGACGGCAAGACGGTAGTGGTGCAGGCCGGCGCAGCCTCGGACCCCAACCAGATGGTCAGGGCCGCCGATGAGCTGAAGGTCAAGCTGAATGCACTCGATACCCCGGGTGTCGAAATCTCGCTCACCGGCGCTTCGGGCATGTGGTCCGACTTCAATCAGGCCAACAAGGATGCGATGCTCAAGTCCGAGCTGATCTCCTGGCCGGTCACCTTGCTGATCCTGGTACTCGCCTTCGGTTCGCTGGTCGCCGCCGGCCTGCCGCTGATGCTGACCATTCTCGGCCTTGTCGCCGCGGCCGGAACGCTCTACCTCGGCACCCAGTTCACCGACATCTCGATCTGGGCGATGAACTTCGCCCTGATGTTCGCGCTGGCGCTCGGCATCGACTACGCGCTGTTCATCGTCTACCGGTTCCGCGGCGCCTTACGGGAATCGCCCGACGCCGTCACTGCGGTCGAAACCTCGATGGACACTGCCGGCAAGGCGGTGCTCTTCTCGGGCCTGACCGTGCTGATCTCGCTTTCCGCAGTGATGCTGGTGCCGAGCCCCGCTTTCCGCTCGATGAGCCTGGGCATCATGGTCTCGGTCGCTTTCGTGCTGGCAGCCTCCCTGACCCTGCTGCCGGCCGTGCTGGGCAAGCTAGGGCCTCGGATAAACGGCCTCTCCCTTCCATGGGTGCACGAAGGGGAGCACCGCTCACCGTTCTTCGCCGCCTGGGGCGAGAAGCTGTGGAAGCGCCCGCTGCTGTTCGGCGTGCCGGCACTGATCGCCCTGGTCGTGATCGCCCTGCCGGTCTTTTCACTGGACACGGGCATGCCGTCGATCAAGGTCGTACCGCAGCAGGACAGCTCCCGTCAGGGTTATGAACAGCTGGCGGCGTCTTTCGGCCCGGGTGCACCCGGCGTCCTCCAGGCGATCGGTCCGGCCGAGTCGGCCGCGCAGATCGAGTCGGTGATGGAGGCCGATCCGGAGATCGTCCAGGTTTACCCGGCGATGCCGGGCGGTGGCGGACTGGTGATGGTTCAGGCGGTGCCGGCTTCGGACCCGTCCAGTCCGGCGATGGGCGAAACGATCAACCGGCTGCGCGCGGACCTGCCCGCCGGAGCCCACCTCGGCGGTGCCTCGACCGAGAACCACGACCTCGAGACGGCGCTTTCTGACAAGACGGCCCTGGTGATCGGGGTGGTCATGCTGCTGGGCTTCCTGCTGCTCCTGTTCGCACTGCGGGCGCCGGTGGTCGCCGCGCTGGGAGTGGTGAGCAACCTGCTCGCGGTCGGAGCCGCTTTCGGAGTGGCAAAGCTGATCTTCCAGGACGGCAACCTGTCCGGGATCCTCGGCTTCGAGCCCCAGGGGTTCCTCGACGCCTGGGCGCCGGTGTTCTTCTTCGCGATGATCTTCGCGATCTCGATGGACTACTCGGTGTTCCTGCTGAGTTCCGCCAAGGAGCACTGGGAGAAGTCAGGCGATCCGAAGGAAGCTCTGGTCGGCGGCATCGCCCACTCAGGGCGGGTTATCTTCGCTGCGGCCGGCGTGATGGTGGCGGTGTTCTTCACCTTCGCCCTCTCGGGTCCACTGCCGCCCAAGGAGATGGGAATCATCCTCGGCGTCGCGGTGCTGCTGGACGCGGCACTGGTCCGGCTGCTGCTTCTGCCGGTGCTGATCCGGTTGACCGGCAAGTGGGCCTGGTGGCTGCCGGCCTGGGCGGACCGGATCCTGCCGAAGGTCACATTCGGCCACTGAGCGGACGCGGGTTCCGGAAGGGAATCCGCCAAAAATCGGGATGAGAAGTGGGGGCGTGGCCCAGGCCGCGCTCCCGCTTTGCGGTGGCGTGAGGCACGTGGCCCGTTCAGATCCAGCCATGGGGTGACCCGCCTCCTCAGGGTAGCTTCGAAGGGTCCAGGGTGATGCTCACCGGGCAGTGGTCGGAGCCGGTGATGTCAGCGTGGATGCTGGCGTCGGATACGGCCTCGCGCAGCGATTCCGAGACCAGGAAATAGTCGATCCTCCAGCCGACGTTTCGCTCGCGAGCCCTGGTCATCAGCGACCACCAGCTGTAATGGCCGTTGCCCTCCGTGAACAGCCGGAATGCGTCGACGAAGCCGGCGTCCATGAAGTTCTGGAAGCCCTCGCGCTCCTCGTCGGTGAAGCCGTGTTTGCCGACGTTGGCCTTCGGATTGGCGAGGTCGTCCTCGGTGTGAGCGACGTTCATGTCGCCACAGAAGATCACCGGCTTGCTCTGCTCAAGAGTGCGCAGGTGCTCCAGCAGGGCCGGATCCCAGTGCCGCTGGCGCAGGTCCAGCCGGCTCAGGTCGCTCTTCGCGTTCGGCACGTAGGAGGTGACGACGTGGAAGTGCTCGTACTCGGCCGAGATCACCCGGCCCTCGGCCATCGGGTCTCCGTAGCCGTCGTCGCCCAGGCCGTGGCGGGCGGATATGTCCTCGGTGAAGTCGTTGATCACGGCGATCGGCTTGTGGCGGGTGAAGATCGCAGTGCCGGAGTAGCCCTTGCGCTCGGCCGAGTTCCAGTACTCCTCGTAGTCGGGCAGGTCGATCACCGCCTGACCCTGCTGGGCCTTGGTCTCCTGGAGGCACAGGATGTCGGGCTGATGGCCGGCCATGAACGGCCCGAACTCGTCCTTGCGGATCACCGCCCGGATGCCGTTCACGTTCCACGAGTAGATCTTCACCCGGCAACTATTCCAGAAGAGACGGGCTCTGGAGCTGCGGTTGGCAGGGCATAGAAAGGACCGGCCGGAGCCGGTCCTGAGAATGCGGCCGAGAGGAGTCGAACCTCCACATCCTTTCGGACACAGGCACCTGAAGCCTGCGCGTCTACCAGTTCCGCCACGGCCGCGCGGTCCGCGAACTCTAGCGCCTGGAGCGGAAATGCGCCTCCCCCCGAGCCGCCGAGCCGCCGACCGCGTAATTGTTAGAATGGCCGCTGCGCGCCGCTATCGTCCAGGGGTCTAGGACGCCGGATTCTCAGTCCGGAAACCGGGGTTCGAATCCCCGTAGCGGTACTTTCCGCCTCACCCGGCTTCGCTGGATTCTCGTCACGCTTCGCTGGGTTCGCCTTTCGCGAGGCGCCGGCGTGAACCCGGCCTTCTTCGCGGGAAATGCCCGCTTTTGACAGGTCTTTGCCTCGAACTTGCCTGAGGCTTGCCGCCGGCCTCGTACCTCCGGGTGATGACTGGATCGGGTGCTCGCCGGCTTCCGGCGGCCAGTTCACCGGCAACGTTCAATCGCGCTCGGTCTGTGCGAGCGGGCGCAGAGTCGCCTCTATCTGATGCAGCCCGGCGCGGATCGCACGGTCGGACAGGTCAGGACATCGGCAGGAGGACGCTGGAGCCTGCGGAGCGGCAAGCCCGAAAGGTGGGCTGATCCGCGGCGAGTGATCCGCGGCGAAGCTAGACTGCATCCTCGATGATCGGGAGGCGGACCGACAGTGGGGAAAGGTACGGGGCGAGCTTCCTCGAGCTTTTCTTCGACCTCGTGTTCGTCTTTGCGATCACCCAGGTCAGCCACCTGCTGCTGGACCACCTGACCTGGACCGGTCTGGGGCAGTCGATGATCGCGCTGCTGGTCGTCTGGTGGGCCTGGAACGGCACGACATGGTTGACCAACTCGCTGGACGTCGAGGCCGTCCCGGTCAAGCTGCTCATGCTCGCGCTGATGTTGGCCGGGTTGCTGATGGCGGTTGCGATTCCGGAGGCTTTCGCAGACCTGGGCCTGCTGTTCGTCGGCTCCTATGTTGCGATTCAGATGGGCCGGACCGCCTTCCTCACTTTCGTCGGATCGAAGCGCGGCTCAGCGGACCGGAGCCGGGACTCGCGGATCCTGATCTGGTTCTGTTTCTCGGCACCGTTCTGGATCGCAGGAGCGCTGGTCGAAGGTGAAGCCCGGGCCGCCCTCTGGCTTCTCGCGCTCGGCTTGGACTACGTTGCGCCCCTGACGCTGTACCGCGTACCAGGGCTGGCGAAAGTCGCCCCGGAAGCCTGGACTCTCGGGACCAGCCACTTCGCCGAAAGATTCGGCCTGTTCGTGATCATCGCGCTGGGCGAGTCGATCATCCTCGCCGGGGCGACCGCTGCCGACCTGGAGCTGGACTGGCCGATGCTGATGTCTCTGGTCATCGCCTTCATTGGCACGGCAGCACTCTGGTGGCTCTACTTTTCGACGATCGCGGCCCGGGTGGAGCGATCCCTGGCCGAGAGTGAGGACCCGGTGCTGCTGGCCCGCGACGCCTTTACTTACGGCCACGTGCTGATCATCGCCGGCATCATCCTGGTTGCAGTCGGCGACGAGCTGGTGATCGCTCACCCGACCGAGGCTCTCGCCACGGCCGAACTGTTGACTGTCGTCGCCGGGCCGGTGTTCTACCTGGCGGCACAGATCGCATTGAGGTGGCGCATGACCGGCGGTCTCAGCCGGCGGCGGCCGGTGGCGATCGCGGTTTGTGCTGCCGTTGGAGTGATCGGATGGCTTGGGGCGCCGGCCATGCTGGTCGGTGGACTGCTGGTCGCGGTACTGGTCGCTCTGGCCGTGACCGATGAGCTCTCAGGTCGATCGCGCAAGCGCGAATCGACAGAGGCAACGGCATGAGCGGACCGGTGAAATCGTGAGTATCCGGGCCGGGATCACCCGTCGGCAGGTGGTCGGCGGTGGGCTGACGATCGCGGCCGCGGCGGGGTTGACCGGCCTGAGCGGCTGTGGCGATCTTTTCGGCGGTGAAAAAGGGGGGGCTCCGGGCTCCGGCCAGGTGCTCGAGTCGCTTCCCGACTACGGAGTCCCGGCTCCGACCGCCTACCTGCGAAGCAACTGGTCAAGGGACCCTTACGCGCTTTGTTCCTACTCCTGCATGCCGCCGGGCCCACCCGGTCCAGCCGCCCGGCAACTGCTGCGTGAGCCAGTCGCCGACCGGCTGCTGTTCGCGGGCGAAGCGACCTCTTCAGCCAATCCGGCGATGGTTCACGGCGCTCTTGAATCCGGGTGGCGGGCCGCCGACACCGTCGAAGAGTTCGCACCGGCCGGTGCGAGCGTGACCGTGGTCGGGGCGGGCGCTGCCGGCCTCGCCTGCTCGCGCCAGCTGATTGACGCAGGCTTCGATGTGACCGTCATCGAGGCCCGGAATCGGGTTGGAGGCAGGGTCTGGTCCGAGAGCATCGCGGGCGTTCCGGCCGAGATGGGAGCCTCCTGGATCCATGGGGTGAAGGGCAATCCGCTGACCTCTTTCGCCGAGTCGTCTGGAGTCGAGCGGATCCCGTTCGAGTACGAGACCTTCTTCCCGGATCCAGCCCAGCGGGCCGAAGGAGGCAGGGGGGTGCGCCAACTGAACGCCTCGCTTGACTACTTCGACTGGGAAAGCGGCAACGCGGTTACGACTCCGCTCTCCTACCTGCTGCCGGTCCGGCGCACTCCCGGGCTCGAATGGGCGATCAACTCGGAGATCAGCCAGGAGTACGGGGCCGACCCCGCCGGGCTTTCGGTTTTTGCCACCGACGAAGGTGACTTCCTGAGAGGCGGTGACGCGTTGCTCGCCGGCAGCTACCAGCAGATGATCGTCGACTCCACCCTGAATGCGGGCAGTTCCGGTGAGGTTCCGGTCGAGCTGGAGACGGTTGTCAGTGAGGTCCGATACGGCGGTGGCGGAGTGGAAGTACTCGATACGAAAGGCGGCGTCACCCGATCCGATTTTGCGGTGATCACGGTGCCGATCGGCGTCCTGCAGAACGGATCGATCCGGTTCAGACCCGGCTTGCCGGCGCGGACCATGGAAGGCATAGGTGGCCTCGGACTGGGGCTGCTCGACAAGCTGTGGCTGGCCTTCGATGAGGTCTTCTGGGACGAAGACGCCGAAATGATCGCCTGGATCGACCCCGAACGGCCCGGGCTGTGGGCCGAGTGGGTCAACGGCTACCGAGCCTTCGGGGCACCCGTGTTGCTCGCGTTCAATGGTGGCAGTGAAGCCTGGAGGGTCGCCGGCGCGGATGACCGGACGGTCGTCGAGAGCGGGATGAAGGCGCTCGGCGGGATGTACGGCTGAGGCGGGATGTACGGCTGAGGCGGGGCCGGGTCAGCGGGGAGCGAGTCCGCCGGAGTTTCTCGGGGTGAGTCCGCCGGAAACGATATTGCCCGGGCACCTGTTGCGGCAGTTCTTGAACTTTTCGAGATCCTTGACCATCAGCCCGTACTCCTTGCGACGGCGGATCTGCAGGCCTTCGAGTTCGTAGCGCTTGCCGTTGACGAAGATGCCGTCGAAAAGCAGCATCTGTTGCCCGGCCTTGCGGTAGCTGCCGTCGCGCACATGCCGCGCGATGTTGGTGCTGCTGCCCTTGCCTTTGGCCGGCATGAAGTCGAGCGCACCCGGCCCGAGGTTGAAAGCGAAGGAGGTCAGCGCGGTCATCATCGCCGGCGTGACCCGGGCACCCTGGATCCGTTTGAGGACCTCGGCTTCGTACTCGGCCAGATCGCTTCGCAGCATGGCCCGAGCCCTGGCCTCGCTGATGCAGCCCCACTTCCTCCGGTCCTGTCTGGTGGGAGGCCCGTAGTGGAGGAGGCGTCCGTAGCCGATGGTGGCGTGCCCGGCCGGATCGGCGTAGACGCAGGAAGAAAAGCCCTCGAAAGAAGCGACGAACCTGGTAGTCGATTCGGTGACCGCATTCGCGTTCGCGGGGGCCAGCAGCAGCATTGTGCCGATGAAGAGAGTTGTGAGACCGCGTCGCATATTAAGGAAGGCTAACAATTGTCACTGGACTGCCGGGCTCCGGCAGGTCAACGCAACATTCTTCGCGCCCGGCTCCGTTCCTCGTCGGGCGTCCTACCAGGGCTTCGCAGAGGACTTCGCAGCGGCCTGCGATCAGCGCGGGTCGAGGTCGACTGTGACCGGATCGGTCTCGTCGATCACCGGGGTCTCGAACGGCTCGATCGGCTCGTCCGGTCCCCGCCGCCGGGCCCTGAACAGCTCGATGAATATCGGCATCACCGAGATCACGACGATCAGGAGCAGGATAGGCTCGATGTTCTTCTGGACGAACTCGATCTGGCCGAGGAAGTAGCCGAGTGTAGTCACGCCGACGCCCCAGAGAAGGCCGCCGATCACGTTGTAGGTGACGAAGGTCCGGTAGTGCATTTTCGAGGTACCGGCCATTACCGGCACGAATGTGCGCATGACCGGGACGAACCGGGCGAGCACGACCGTTTTCGGGCCGTGCTTCTCGAAGAACGCAGCTGACTTGTCCACGTACTCCCTCCGGAAGAAGCGGCTGTCGGGCCGGTTGAAGAGCGGTGGTCCGAAGCGCCTGCCGATCGCGTAGCCCACCTGGTCGCCGGCGATCGCAGCTATCGGGATCGTGATCAGCAGGACCCAGATAGGGGGCAGTACACCGCTGGCCGAAAGCAGCCCCGCGGTGAACAGCAGCGAGTCGCCGGGCAGGAAGAATCCGACCAGCAGACCGGACTCGATGAAGACGATGGCCAGGATGCCGATCGTCCCGAAGGTGCGGATCAGATGCTCGGGCTCGAGCCAGCTCGGGCCGAGGGCGATCGGCAGGCCCGAAAGCACTTGTTGGAAGAAATCCATGCGGCGATGGTACGGGTAGAGCCGGACTGCCGTCGGCATGCACGGTGTCGAACGCCTCGAACCGGAGTAGGGCCGGCCAGATCGGGCGGTGTCCGCCGGTTCCGGGTAGTATCGGAAACGAAGTCGATCGTGCCCCGAACGTGGGGCCAGGGAATCCGGTCAGAATCCGGAACTGGCGCGCAGCGGTAGGGACAAATTGCGGAGACACAGATGCCACTGGACCCAGGTCCGGGAAGGCTGTTTCCGAGCAAAAATGTCCGAGTCCGAAGACCTGTCGACTTTGCGCCAACCGGCGTACCGACAACAGCGGCTCCGCGTAAGGGCCGCACGGAAAAGAAGGAAAACCGATGAAGTCATCACTCTCCGCCGTCCGGCTGATCCCCGTTCTGGCTCTGCTCATGCTCGTCCCGGCATCGACCCAGGCCCAGGCAGCACCCGAGGTCCCGGTTCATGTCAGGGCGGTCACTTTCTCCGGCCAGATCCTGATCGATCGTGTGCTCAGAACCGGCACGACGACTGTGCCGACCCGTGCCGACGCTACCTGTCTCGGCGGCACACCCGGTGACGGCACGAAGGAGATCGACGGCCCGACCGCCCTGGGCGCCCTCCACGACGCCGCTCGCGTGGTCAGCCCGCGGCAGCCTCTGCTCATTTCAAACGCTTTCGACTTCGGTCTCAGCCTCTGCGGAGTCGGTGAGTCAGTTGCGAGCGGTGAGCAGTGGTGGGAGTTGAGCCACAACCACAAGCCCTCGATGCTCGGTGGCGAAGGAACAAAGCTGAAGGCCGGTGACGAGGTGCTCTGGTTCCTCTCGCAGAGCTACAACCGGCCGAGCCCGGACGAACTGAAGCTGGTCGCGCCCGAGGACACGAAGAAGAACCGTTGGACGATGGTGAGGGTGCTCGCCTACAACGATGCCGGCCAGAGGCGACCGGTCGAGGGTGCCGAGCTGAACGTGAAGGGTGCTGCGGCGAGCAACACCGCCGGCTACACCCGGATAAAGCTGACGCAGGCGACCCGCCTCGTTGCCCGGGCAGACGGATTCATCCCCTCCAACCGGGCCGTGATCAAGGTCCGGAGGTAGTCGCACGGCAACGCGTGTAACAGGGAGGCGTGCAGGGGTCGCGACCGTTCTGGTCGCGGCGCTGAGCGGGCTCGCCGGTTGCGGGGTCGGATTCGGAGCCGGCGAGCAGGCCGGCATGGCCGACCTGGCGATCACGCGGAACTACGGCTCCGAGGTGCTGCTCGAGCAGTCGGTCGGGCCACTGAGCGAGTCCAGTACCGCGATGCGCCTGCTCGATCAGAGCGCCGAAATCGAAACCAGTTACGGGGGAGGTTTCGTCGATTCGATCAATTCGATCTCGTCAGCCTCGGGCGGGCGCAGCCTCGACTGGTTCTACTTCGTTAACGGGATCGCAGCCGAGCGCGGGGCCGCGGAGTTCGTGGTCGAACCGGACGACCGGATGTGGTGGGACTACCGCGACTGGACCGACGCCATGGAGGTAAACGCCGTCGTCGGCTCCTTCCCGGCACCGATGAAGGGCGGCTACGACGGAAGCGCATGGCAGGTGTCGGTCGAATGTTTCTCGGTCGAGCCGGCCTGCGAAAAGGTGAAGGAACGGCTGCGCGACGCCGGTGTCGAAGTGGACTCCTCGGGCCAGGCCGAAGGGACCGGTGCTCCGCCGGGGGACGCGGACGAGCTGCGCATCCTGGTCGGCAGATGGTCCGAGCTCGGCTTGGATGAGCGGGCGGCGCGCCTGAGTCGCGGCCCGTCGGCCAGCGGCGTGTTCGCCGGTTTCGTTGAAAGCGACGGGGAAGAAAGGCTGATCGGGCTGGATGCGGCCGCCGAACCAGCCACCGACTTCGGTCCGCACGCGGGGCTGATCGCCGCGATGCGCCGCGGCGAGGAGCCGCCGGTCTGGCTGGTGACGGGAACGGACGAGCGTGGCGTCGAGTCTGCCGCCGATGCACTCCAGGCCGGGCTTTTGCGCAACCGGTACGCCGCGGCGATCTCGCCGGAAGGCGTCTTCTCATTGCCATCGGAGGCCGGCGAATGATCGCTGCTTTCCGTATCGGGGCGGGCCAGTGAAGAGCCTGTCGCCCCTTGCATATGTGCCGCGCCGGGCCAGCCTCCAGAGTGCCGGGCTCGGTCCTGCCGCGCTGTACCTCGGTGCCTATCTGGTCATCTGTTTTCTGTCCAGCGATCCGATCGTGCTGGTCGCGGCCACCTTTGGTGCCGCCCTCGCCGGGTACGGCTGTCATGCACAGCGCGCAGTCAGGTTCTCCCTGCGGCTGGGCGCCCTGCTCGCGGTTTCCATGATCGTGATCAACGGCCTCGTGACCAGCCGGGGGGAGACCGTGCTGCTCAGACTCGGTGAATGGCCGGTATTCGGCCGGATCGACGTCACCGCGGAATCGCTGGCGGCCGGCGCTGTGATCGGGCTGAGGGCGATGGGTACGATGGTCGTGATCGGCGTCTGGTCCGCTTGTATAGACCCGGACCGGGTGCTGCGCGCGATGCACCGCACCGCCCGCCGCTCGGCACTGACCGCGACGCTGATCTCCAGACTGGTGCCGATCGCTGCCAGTGACCAGGCCCGCCTGAGCGAAGCTGCCCGCCTGCGCGGGCCGGGGGCGACCCCGGTCGGCAGGGTTGCGCTGGCTCACCGTCTGCTGGCCGGATCGCTGGACCGGGCGGTTGATGTGGCGGCGACGCTGGAGTTGCGTGGTTACGGTCAGGCCTCACCGGCCGGAGCCGCGAGACCGGTGCCATCCCGTTTCGATCGCCGCTTCTGGATGACCGGGGCGGTCCTGATGGTTGCAGCGGTCGCTTCGATCGCAGCCGGGCTGCCGGGGCTGAGCACCTATCCGGGATTCGAGTACGCGCCCGGACCACTCTCGCTCGGACTCGCGGCGCTGTTCGTCGTCGGCGGACTGGTGACCTGGCAGCGGGGAAGGGGAGCGCGTGCACGACGCAACTGAAAGACGGGCCGGTGACCTGGCGCTTTCGATCGAGGCGCTGAGCTACCGCTACGCCGGCGCTGCCTCGAATACGCTCGACGCAATCTCGCTCGATGTGCGGGAGGGCGAGTTCGTGGTGCTGGCCGGGCTTTCAGGTTCCGGCAAGACCACTCTGCTGAGGGTTGCGTGTGGACTGGTGCCGCATTTCCACGGTGGCGAACTGGCGGGCCGGGCGAGTGTGGCCGGTCGCGATACGAAGGATTTCGGTCCCGGCGAGCTGGCCGACGTGGTCGGATTCGTCGCCCAGGACCCCGAGACCCAGATCATCTCGACCACTGTTGCCGCCGAGCTCGACCTGCCACTGCGCTTCCGCGGTGACGACCCGGCTTTCCGCGCCCGGGCGATCGAGGAGGTCGCTCTGGCCCTGAACATCGCCTCGCTGCTGCCGCGCACGGTCGCGACCCTTTCGGGTGGAGAAATGCAGCGGGTCGCCCTGGCGGTTGCGCTGGTCACCCGGCCGCCACTGATCCTGCTCGATGAGCCGACCTCGCAGCTCGATCCGGTGGCCGGCGATGAACTCATCTGGCTGCTTCGGCGCCTCAACGAAGAATGGGGGGTGGCGGTTGTGCTGGCCGAGCACCGGCTCGAAAGGTGCCTGGCCGCCGCTGACCGGGTCATCGCGATGGACTCGGGGCGGATCAGCTTTGACGGCCCGCCGCGGGCCTTTCTCGAACACTCGGTCGGCTCGGGGTCCGACCTGGGAACGCCCGCCGCATCGATGTTCTCCCTGGCCGGGTTCGATCCACTGCCGGTGGGCGTGCGCGACGCACGCGCCACGCTTCGAGTCCGGGGGGTCGTGACCGGACCGGCGGCCGACCCGGTGGATCGGCGGGCCGGCCGCGATGACGACGACACCGAAGGTGGAAGGCGGCGGACGCGAAAGAAGAGCAACGGCCGGGCGCTCAGGGCGAGCGGGCTGTGGGTGGAACTGGATCCGGGAGAAGGGCCGGTGGACGTCCTGCGCGGGCTGGACCTGAACATCGACCCGGGCGAGAAGGTGGCGCTGATGGGCCGAAACGGAGCCGGTAAGTCAAGCCTGCTGCGCACCGCCGCCGGTCTGCTGGAGCCGGCCGGCGGGCAGATCGAGACCCGCGGCGGAATCGCTCTGCTGACCCAGAACCCGGGCGACTTTCTGGTTCGCGAAAGCATCGCGGAGGAGCTTTCCGGGCAATCCGGGAGGGCCGCGCTGGAGGCGGTCGGGCTTGACCTGCCCGCGGAATCCGACCCGCGTGATCTCTCCGGCGGCGAGCGTCAGCGCCTGGCGCTGGCGATCACGCTGGCCGGTCGCATGGAAGGCCGCGAACTGCCGGACCTGATCGCGCTTGACGAACCGACCCGTGGCATGGACCGTCGCCTCAAGGACGGACTGTCGGGGCTCGTCCGGACGCTGTGCGACCGCGGTGCCGCGGTGCTGGTCGCGACGCATGACGTCGAGTTCGCCGCTACCTTCGCCGATCGCGTGATCCTCCTCGGTGACGGCGAGTTGATCGCCGATGCCGATGCTGCCACCGTGCTCTCCGGTGGCTGGTACTTCGCAACCGAGGTCAGCCGCGTACTCGACCGGCCGGGCCTGATCACGGTCGAGCAGGGGGCAGACTGGCTGCTCGGGGAAGTGGCGCGGGGGAGCCGGGCGTGAGCTGGCAGATCGGCAGCCTGGCTCTCGTCCTGCTGGCGGTTGGTGCGGGCATGGTCTGGTACGAGCGCTCGCGGCCGCCGTCGCAGATCGTCGCCCTGGTTGCAGTCCTGGCGGCACTTGCGGTGGCCGGCCGGATCGTGCTGGCACCGATCCCCAACGTGGTCGCCACCACCGACATCGTCTTCTTCGCCGGCTTCGCGCTCGGGCCGGCGCCCGGCTTCGCGGTCGGGGCACTTGGTGGGCTTGTCTCGAACTTCTGGCTCGGGCAAGGGGTGTGGACCCCGTGGCAGATGGTCGGCTGGGGCATGACCGGTGTCGCCGGCGGGATTTTCTTCCACCTGACCCGGGGCAACGCGGGAAGGTTCAAGCTCGCTGCCGCCTGCGGTGCTGCCGGCCTCGTGTTCGGAATGTGGATGAATTTTCAGACGATGGTCAGTTTCGGGGGGGAGGTATCGCTCGACCGGTACCTTGCACTTGAGGTGCGTGCGATTCCATTCGACCTGGCTCACATAACCGGAAACGTCATATTCGCCCTGGTGGCGGGGCCGGCGATGGTGGCCGCGCTGACCCGTTTCCGGGAGCGCTTCGAGTGGCAGCAGGTGACGACGCTCGCCGGGGTTCTGCTGGTGGTTGCCGGTCTCGGCACGATCGTGCTCGCTCCGCCGGCTCAGGCGGCCCTGAGCAGCGAGGCCAAGCAGGCGAGGGGCTGGCTCAAATCCCAGCAGAACGAGGACGGCGGCTTCGGGGTCTCCCCGGGGGAGGAATCTTCGGTTTCCATCACCATGCGGGCGATGCTCGGCCTGGCTGCCGCGGACCTGAACCCGCTGGATGTGCGCCGTGGCAATCGCTCCCCGCTGGCGTTCCTGAAGACCGGGCGCGGCGAAATCAGGGATTCCGGCGACATCGCTCTGGCGATTCTGGCGCTGCGCACCGTGGGTGGTGACCCGAGGGACTTCGAGGGCCGCAACCTGGTTGAGGCACTTGACAGCCGCCGCGGAGCGAACAGCTCGTTCGGCAACAAAGTCAACCTGGCGGCATTCGCCGCGCTTGCCTTTCGCTCGGTCGGAGCCGACGGGTCGGCCGCGACAACCACGAAATGGCTGCGCTCGGCGCAGAACCTGAGCACCGACGGCGGCTGGGGGATCTCGCCGCAGGCCGGCAGCGACGCCGACTCGACCGGCACGGTCCTGCAGGTGGTCAACAACCAGAAGGCCGTGAGCCGGGCGATGGGCTACCTGCGATCGGCCCAGACGAGCAGCGGCGGATTCGCTTCTTCCTCGGTCGTCAACTCGCAGTCCACCGGGCTCGTCCTTCAAGGTCTGGCCGCGCTCGGCAAGTCACACGCCAGCCTTCGAAAGGGTGGCAATACCGGCCTCGACTTCATCGAGGCCCGTCAGCAGGCTGACGGAAGTATCTGGTACTCGCGCAACTCTGACCAGACCCGGGTCTGGGTGACCGCCGACGCGCTTATCGGACTGGCGGACGAGTCCCTGCCGGTCGGTGAACCGGAGCGGCAGCCAAAGCCGGAACCGGAGCCGGGCGGCGGTTCCGGATCGGGCGGATCGGGATCGGGCTCCTCGGGTGGGTTCACTCCCAGTCTGGTGCCCTCATCAGGATCCGGGAACGGTGGTAACAACTCCGCGGCCGGTGACGGCGTGAGCGGTGTCTCTCCCGATACTTCGGTGAGCAGCGACGGCGTGGGCCAGCCGGTCGCCCCGCCCGCGACGGGAGCCGATGATGCCTCCCCTTTCGGATCCTCTGTGCCAGAGCTGGCACCGGTCATTCCCGAGCCGCCGAGCGCGGCACTGCTGGCCGCATCCGAAGCGGGTCCCGAACCGTCGCCGGCCGTGGCGACCCTGATCCTGCTGCTCGTCTCGGGCGCGCTTGCCGGGGGTACGGTGCTCCTGGCCAGGCGCTTCAGGTGGTGACGGCATGTTGAACCGGGCCGATGCGATCGAAGCGGTGGCGGGTGAGAAGTTCGAGGTGGTGGTCATCGGCGGCGGCATCACCGGCGCCGGCGTCGCGCTTGACGCCGCTTCCCGCGGCTACTCGGTCGCGCTGGTCGAGGCACGCGATTTCGCGATCGGCACCTCCTCCCGCTCGTCGAAAATGGTCCACGGCGGGCTGCGTTACCTTGAGAACTTCGACCTCGGACTGGTCCGGGAGGCCCTTCTCGAACGCCAGTTAATGGTTGAACTTGCCCCGCATCTCGTCTACCCGACGCCTTTTCTGGTGCCAACGCTCGGCGCCGCGCGGCGCGATCGCAAGATCGGGGTCGGCCTCAACGCCTACGACGTTCTCGCCGGAGTCGGCGGTGGCAGGGGCTCGCGCTCGCACCGCGACCCGCGCCGGCAGGGGCGTCCGGCGGAAGCGGAAGGCGGCTGGTCACCCGACCGTCACCGCACGATCGGTCCCGACGAAATGGTCGAGCTCGCTCCGTTTCTGGCCGACCGTGAGCCGGAGTCGGCCTACCTTTTCTATGACTGCCAGACCGACGATGTGCGCCTTGTGCTGACCACGCTCGGCGAAGCCCGCAGATTCGGGGCCGTCTGCCTCAACGGCGCCCGGGTGAACGCAGTGACCGAAAAGGACGGCCGGGCCACGGGAGTCGAGTTCACCGAAGCCGAGTCCGGCGAGACCATCCGGATCGAGGCCGACAACGTCGTCAACGCGACCGGCGTCTGGGCTGACCGGATCAGGCCTGGCGAGATCTACCGCGAAGAAGACATCCCGAAGATCGCACCCAGCCGCGGCACGCACCTGCTGCTTTCGACCGATGACCTCGACATGGGCCGGGCGGCCTGCGTAGTGCCGGCCGGCGAAGGGCGCAACATCTTTGCGCTGCCGTGGTACGGCCGTACTCTGGTCGGCACGACCGACGTCGATCACGACGGCGGGATCGAAGAGGTCGCGCCGACCGGTGACGACCTCGGCTATCTGCTCGACTCGGTCAACGATTTCGCCGGAACCTCCCTGACCGACTCCGACATCGTTGGCGCCTACGCAGGGGTCAGGCCGCTGATCAGCACCGGAGACCCCCGCAAGTCGGTGGACATCTCCCGCCGGGCCGAGCTTTACGAGACTTCCTCCGGGATGCTGACGATCACCGGCGGCAAGCTGACGACCTGGCGGCGCATGGCCAAGCAGACGGTGGACCGCATCGTCGAGCGCTCCGGTCGCCACGCCAGATGCCAGACGGCCGACATCCCGCTCGGAATGGAGATCGACCCGGCCGAACTCAAGGCGCCGGAAGGGGTGGGCGATGACTCGATCCGGCAGCTCGCATTCCGCTACGGCCACGCCGCCCGCGAGGTCCTGAAGCTGGCCGAGGCCGACCCCGAACTGGCCCGCCCGATCCTGCCCGGAATGCCGGATCTCATGGCCGAAGTGGCCTTCGCCACAGAGTTCGAACAGGCCCGCAACATTGACGATGTCCTGCTCCGGCGGACCCGGATCGGCCTGACTTCCGCATGCAGCTTCAGCACCTCTGAATCGGTGGGGGACGTCGCCTCCGTGATGGGCGACAGACTCGGCTGGACCCAGGCCGAGATGCGGCGTCAACGCGACGCCTGGGTGGAGACGGTTCGCTGCGAAGGCCTCGACCCTTCGCACTCCGGCGTCCTCTGAGCCGCGTCACTCACTAACCTAGCCGTCGTAACGAATCACTCAAACCGGAGCTGAATCCGCGACCGAGACGAGATGCTGCGCATCCCGGGTCGCGACGAAGGCCCGCAACGCAAGGAGCATCACATGACGGATTTCGAATCAAAGAGCCTGGCCGAGCTGCAGAAGCTGGCGTCCGAGGCAAAGATCGAGGGGTTCCGCCTGCTGAGGCGCGACGACCTGGTCGAAAAGCTTGAGGCAGAGGGCGGTGGAGCGAGCGGTGGTGAAGACGGAGGCTCCGCTGACCGGGGTGACGAGCGCGGCGGCGCGTCGCGACCACGCCGCCGCCGTGGACGCGGCGGACGCGACCGCCCCAAACGCGACTCTCAGGGTGGAGGCCGCGAGGACCGTGGCGAGCGTGAGCGCGACCCCGAAGGTGGGGGCGAGCATGAAGGCGACGACCTGACCGAGGCCACCGGTGTGCTTGAAGTACAGCCTCGTGGCAGCGGCCTGGTCCGTAGTGAGGGCCTGCCCGACGCCGGCGTGTATGTATCCCCGGCTCAGATCCGCCGCTGCGAGCTGCGCTCCGGTGACGAGATCAGTGGCCCGGTGCGGGCGGCCCGGCGCGGCGAGCGCCGACCCTCCATGGTCCGGATCGAGATGGTCAACGGCGAAGCGCCGAGCGACGAGCGCGGCCCTGCTTTTGAAGGACTGACAGCGATCGCACCTCACCGCCACATCCCGCTCAAGGTCGAAAGCGATGACCTGCTCGCCCGCGCCGTCGATCTGGTCGCGCCGCTTGCCTTCGGTCAGCGGGTGCTGGTGGAAGCGCAGCCGCGCTCCGGCCGAACCAGCTTTCTCCGGGCCCTGGCCAAGGCGATCGCCGCCGGGTCCGAGGAGGGGCTCGAGGTTGTTGTGCTGCTGATTGACGAGCGGCCCGAGGAGGTCACCGCGTGGTCCCGCGAGGTGACCGGGGTTTCGATCGAGGCCGCACCGGCCGACCTCGGTGCCGGTGAGCAGGTCCGGATTGCCGAGCGCGCCCTTGCCCGGGTTCGCCGCCAGGCCGAAGCAGGCCAGGACGTCGTGCTGATCGTCGATTCCCTGACCCGCCTTGGCACCGCTTACGGCGAGGCCGGCGCGATCAAGCCCTTCTTTGGCACCGGACGCGAGCTGGAGGAAGAAAACGCCGGTTCGGTCACCGTGATTGCCACCGTGCTGTGGGGTTCGCCGGGCGATGAAGCCGTCATTGACGCCGTGCGCACCACCGAGAACGCGACCGTGCGGCTCGATGCCGGGCTCGCCGCCGCCGGCGTGAGTCCGGCGCTGGATGTGAGCTCCTGCGCGATCTCGGGCCAGGAGTCGATACTGACTGCCTCCGAGGTCGACGCAGGGCGGCGCCTCAGGGCCGAACTGACCAAAATGGACCCGGCCCCCGCCGCGGCGCGGATCGGCGAGCTGATCAACGGCTCGGCCAACAACGAGGAGCTGCTGGAAAAGCTCTAGCCGCCCCCGAAAAGGCCGGGCGCAGTTGCCTGCTGGCGCCGCTGCTCGCGCTGGGTGCTAGCCGTGAAAGGCGACGCGGCGCCAGGAAGGCTCTTTGGCCAGCTCGATCATCTCGGGGCCACGATCGGGCTGGATGTAGCCGAAAGTCTGGCGGCGCTCGTCGAAGACGATGTCGAGTTCGCCTTCTTTGACCCGCTGGTCGAGCCAGGCGCCACGGAACACGAGCCTGCGGATCCAGTGGACGAAGCTCTGGTTCGAGGGGCCGGCGAGGTCTTCCCAGTGATTGTGGACGTGGGCCCCGAGCTCTGAAGAGGGCTCGTCGATCTCCCCGCTCACCGCGAGGTGGAGCAGGTCGTGAATCTCGGCTCGGGTGAGTCCGGGCTTGACGAATCCCAGCCTCACCGCGGCCTGTTCGACACGCTGGCTGAAATCGCGCTCGTTGAAGGCGAATCGGAGATCGCCATACTCAAGCACGTAGTCGGTGCCCGACTCGTAGTTGCCTCTGCGGGTTGTCTTTCGTTCCAAGTTGAAGCCTTTTCGCGCGCCCGGGACTGGACGAGGGCGCAGAGGGCATCATGCCTGCAGGGGGCCGCGATCGCTCCCGCGTCCCCCCGCCTGAACGCTGCTTTGCGCGATGCACGGCCCGTTTCACCGGGGGCGAGAACCGCCGTCATCTGCCTCGGGGAGGAATGGAACGGTTAACGCCACGGAGGCTGCGCGGCCTGGAGACAGTGACGGTGCTCGGGATCGAGGTGCCGCTCGCTTCTTCACCGCGCGCCCGGCTGTTAGGGCTGACGTTGCTCGACCTTGAGCGCGCAGGTGCGGGTCTGCTCATCCCGAGCTGCCGCTCCATCCACACCTTTGGCATGCGTTTCGCCCTCGATATCCGCTTCATCGATAGCGATGGGCGTGAGGTCCGCGCAGCCATCGCGGTGCCTCCCGGCCAAGTCCTGTTCGAGCGAAGGGCGACGGGTGTACTTGAGCTTCCTTCGCAGGCGGTTGGGGGTTTCGCTGGTCCGCCAGAGGGGGGAGAGTCGCGTGTGTCGGCCACTTAGGGGGGCATGCTGCCGGGACGGGAAGAGATCGCGAAGCTGGTCATCTGCGAAGACGACCGCCCGACCCTGGAGCTGCTTTGTGATCACCTGCTGGCCGACCGATACGGGGTGCTGGCCGCTCCGACCGCAGCCGACGCGCTGCGCCTTTGCCAGTACAGCTCGCCGGATCTGCTGCTGCTCGACCTGACTCTGCCGGACGCTTCCGGGCTCGACGTACTGCGCGAGATCCGCAACCCCGACCGCGCGCTCAGCCGTTTCGATCCGCGACTCGGGGTGATCGTTCTCAGCGGTCGCGGCACCGAGCGCGACCGGGTCAGGGGGCTCGAGCAGGGCGCCGATGACTACGTGGTCAAGCCGTACCACTACGCCGAACTGCTGGCCCGGATCGGGTCGGTACTGAGGCGCAGGCGAGGCGAACGCCGGACGGTGACCCGGGTGGCCGAGATCGAAATCAGCCACTCAGAACGCTCGGTGACCGTGGGCCGGCGCCAGATCGAGCTTTCGGCGAAGGAGTTCGCCCTGCTCGGTGCTCTGGCGCAGGAGCCGACCAGGGTCTTCACCAAGGAGGAACTGCTGCGGGATGTCTGGGGCTATCGCTCGATTGGCCACACCCGGACCCTCGAGGCCCATGCGAGCCGGTTGAGGAGGAAGCTCGACCCCGAAAGAGGCCGGTTCGTGGTCAACTGCTGGGGGGTCGGCTACCGGTTGGTGGAACCGTGAGCCTGCTGTTCTGGAGCGCCTTTGCTTTCGCCTTGATGCTTCTCGCCGGGCAGCGCTGGCGGCTGGTCCGCAGGCGGGACGCCCTCAACCGGGCCCTTCATGAGATCCGCCGACCGCTTCAGGCGCTGGCGCTGCTTCCCCCCGCAGTGCCGGCGCCCGGAGGTCCGCTGCTCTCGTTCGCTACGCGGGGTCAGGCGACCTCCCGCGGCTCGGTCACCGAACCGGTGCTGCAAGCGATCGCCGCGGTCGGCGACCTCGACCGTGAGCTGAACGGTGGCCCACCCACCGGCCGGCGGTCCGAGATGGTCGCCGCCAGGCTGATGGCCGACAGCTGCGTGCGCCGGTGGCAGTCGAGGGCGGCCCTCTCGCAAGCCCGGATCGAGTTGCTTTGGAGCGGCCCGGACGTACTGATCAGGGGTGACGGAGTGGCTCTGGCGGCAGCCCTCGAAAACCTGATCGTGAACGCGATCGAACACGGCGGGCCGCTGATAGAGGTCACAGGGCATGCGATCGGCGCCAGGGTCCGGATCGTGGTGAACGACAACGGTGTCGTCGGGAGGCCGCCTGGCCGGCCTGACGCCCCGGCCGAGACTCTGGCCCGGCTGACCGGCCGGGGTCGGCACGGTCACGGCCTGGCGGTCTGTGAGCGGGTGATCCGCGATCACGGAGGAAGGCTGGAGACGGAGTTCTCCGAGGGTGGTTCCAGAGTCACGCTCCTGCTCCCGAGGGCTTCGCGGGGTTCCGGCACCTCGTCGGCCGTGAAAGTCAACTGGTGAGCAGGAGCCGCCGGGCCGTCCTTCTGGTGGGCGCCGCCGTGATCGCCGCGGGGCTCGGGATAGCGCTGGTCAGCGGCTACTCCGCCTCGGTCAGCGACAGCTATGGCCGCCTGAGGGCTGTGCTTGTAGTGACCCGGATGATCGCGGCGGGCGAGATCGTTTCCCCGAAACTCGTCGCGGCGCGGACCGAAGTCAGGCAGGTGCCGGCCCGCTTCGTTCCTGCCGGAGCGATCAGCAGGCCCTCGCTGGCCCTCGGGTACGAGGCGGTCGGTCCGCTGGCCGCCGGCAGCTACCTGACCTTCGGCGCGCTTCGCCGACCGGGTTCGGACAAGCCGGACAGGCCACGAATCGGGCGTGGCAGGGTGCCGGTGGAGCTGACTGTCTCGGGTGCCGGGGTGCTCTCCGGAGCGGGCAGACTGGTTGACGTCCTGGTGACTCACGAGGGCCGGATCGGCGGGCAGGGCAAGACCGCCGTGGCAGCCGAGCGGGTGCCGCTGATCGCTGTCTCCGGACCGGACCCTGACGCCGGCGCCGGACTGAGCAAGGTGGTACTCGGCTTGACCCGGCGCCAGGCGATCAGGCTGATCGATGCGGAGTCCTTCGCCCGCCGGGTGACGATCCTGCCGAGGAGCTCCGGATGAAGCCCGACCCGGACCCGCCGGAATCTGCCGCCGATGCCGCGGTCGGACCAGCCGCTGACGATCGGCCCGCCGGGCAACGGCTGGCCGAGGCGATTCACCTGTCGCTGGTCGAGCGTCGTCGCACTGACCCGCGTGGCAGGGAGGATGTGGATTCAGCGATAAGGGCGGCGGTCGAGGAGCAGGCTGCGGTCCTGTCGCAGACCGCACGTGAGGCGCTGATCGAGCGGATCAGGCGGGAGGCCTCCGGGCTGGGGCCGCTCGAGGTCCTGCTCGAGGACGAGAGCGTGCAGGAGGTCATGGTGAACGGCGCCGGGCAGGTGTTCGTGGAGCGGGGTGGTCGGATCGAGGAGGCCCCGGTCTTCTTTGAAGACGAAAACCAGCTTCGAAATACGATCGAGCGCATCCTCGCCCCGCTCGGCCGCCGGGTCGACGAACTCAGCCCGATGGCTGATGCCCGGCTGCCGGATGGCTCGCGGGTAAACGTCGTGATCCCGCCGCTTGCGGTCGACGGCCCGGCGGTGTCGATTCGCAGATTCCCCGCTTCACGGCCTGATCCGGAGGCTCTGGTGGCACTCGGCACCCTCACCCGGGAGCAGGTCCGGCGGCTCGAAGAGGCCGTCGCGGCGCGCAGCAGCATCCTGATCAGCGGAGGTACCGGTTCCGGCAAGACGACCCTGCTCAACGCGCTGGCCGCATTCATCGACCCCGCCGAGCGCATCGTCACGATCGAGGACGCAGCCGAGTTGCACCTCGGCCAGCCTCATGTCGTGAGACTCGAGTCGCGTCCGCCCAGCATCGAAGGGCGCGGTGAGGTGACGATCCGGGATTTGCTCAGGAATGCGTTGCGGATGCGGCCCGACCGGATCGTGATCGGTGAGGTCCGCGGTCCGGAGGCTCTCGATCTGCTCACCGCACTCAACACCGGGCACGACGGAGCCCTCTCGACGGTCCACGCGAGTTCAGCCGGGGATGCCCTCGACCGGATAGAGGTGCTTTCTCTGATGGCGGGCATCGGGTTGCCGCTCGAGGTGATCGCGGCTCAGCTCCGCCGGGGGATCGACCTGGTCGTTCACATCTCCCGGCAAGCCGACGGGGGCCGCCGGGTCACCGGAATCGAGGAGGTCGGCCGGTGATCGGGGTACCGGCGGTGCCGTTCGCATCTACAGCCGGGATCGGCCTGCTGCCGCTGCTGCTCGGTGGTGCGGCTGGTGCTTTCGCGCTGCTGGCCGCCCGCGAGTTCGTGGGTGGCAGCGCGGCGCTGGCGGGCTGGGTCCGGATCACGGTTGAGCCGCTCAGACGCGCCCGGCTGGAGGGCTACCTGCCGAGTTCGGCCGAGCGGCGGAACATCGGGCTTCTAGCCGGGGTCACAGCGGTGATCGTCGGCTACCTGTTCGCTGGGCCTGCGGTCGCCCTGCTGCTCGCCTGCCTTGCGCCCCTGCTCGCCGGGGCGGCAGTCCGCAGGGGCCGCAGGCGCTACCGCGCTGCGGTCGAGAAGGCGGTGCCCGATACCGCCCGCGCCATCGCCGATTCGCTTTCCGCCGGCCACTCTCCCCGGGGCGCCCTGGCTGCGACGGCGGTCGCACTGGAGGGTCCGGCGGGGGAGGAGTTCAGCCGGCTCCGGCATGAACTCGAGCTCGGCCGGCCGACCGACGAAGCGGTGGCCGCCCTGGCCGCCCGGTTTCGCTCGGAACGGATCGATGCTTTTGCGAGCGCACTGGTCAGCCAGCGTCTGGCCGGCGGTGATCTCGCGGCGCTTCTCAGGAGGTTCGCCGAGGGCGCCGCCGAGCGTGACCGGGTCGCCGAAGACGCGCGCTCGGCGACCGCCCAGGCCCGCTTCACCGGCTACCTCGTGGTCGCGATGCCCGGCGGGGCGGCGATCTTTGCGGAGATGCTCAAGCCGGGACTGTCTGCTTCCCTGCTCGGCTCGCCCGCCGCGATGGCAGTGGTCGGTGTCTCCGTCCTGATGCAGGCCGGCGGATTTCTGGCGATCTCGAAGCTGGCGAAGATCACCGAAACGTGAGCGCCGCGTGGGGAGAGCCTGCCTTCGACCGGCCTCCGGCTGACTTCGGGCGATGAACCTGCTGGGTGTGGCATTGATCGTGGTCGCGGCGGTGCTCGCGACTGCGGCACTGCTCGACCTGCGCCGGCGGGCGGAGCCGGCCCCGGCTGCCCGGGGCGGAAAGGCCGAGATCCCGGCGGCGGCGCTCAGCCTCGGGCTGCCGGACCGGATCCGGCGTGCCGGCCGGGATGGGGACCTCACCTCGCGATCTCTGCTGGTGGCCAAGGCACTGACCGCCGCCACCGGGCTTTGCCTGGGCACGATCTTCGCCGCGCCTCTACCCGGTCGGCTCGGGCCGATCGTTCTGTTCGGGATGGCCTGCTTCGGTTTCCTGTTGCCAGACCTTTCGCTCGAGCGCGCGGCGAGGCGGCGGCACCGGCGCATGGTCGCCGCGCTGCCCGACGCACTCGACCTGCTCGCCGTGTCGGTCGCGACCGGGCGCCCGCTCGCGGCCGGTCTGCTGGAACTTGGCGAAGCCGGCCGGGGGCCACTTGCCCGTGAATTCGCCCTGACCGGCGGCGACATGGCCTGGGGCGCAGGCCAGCAGGCCGCGCTTGACTCGCTCAGGTTGCGGGTCGGCGGCAGGGAGATCGCCTCTTTCTGCGCGACGCTCGAGCGTTCCCGCAGGCTGGGTTCGCCGCTGGCCGATCAGCTGCGGCGCCATGCCTCGACACTCAGGCAGGATCAGCGCCGTTCGATCGAAGAACTGGCCGCCCGTGCGGCACCGAAGATCCAGCTGGTCATAGCCCTGGTCCTGGTGCCATCGGTGCTGCTGCTGATGGTTGCCGCCCTGATCGCCAACAGCGACGCCCTGCTCGGCATCGGCTACGCCGCACTCGCGCACCCCGCGCGGTGATCCGGGCCAGGGTCAGACCCTCGCCGGACCGGCTAGGCGGTGGCTTCTTCGCGAAGGCGCTCGACGACCGAGCAGCCGGCCGCCATGATCTCGTCGAAGCCTTCGACGCTGTCGCGGTGCTTGGGCACAAAGGCGCAGAGCTTGCCGTTGACCAGTTCAAAAGCGAACTTCTTCGGCGGCGCGTCGGTAAGCCAGACGATGAAGGTGGGGGAGAACAGCCGCCGGACCCAGATCGGGTCCTGGTCCTTGCCGACGAAGATCTCGTAACGGTCCCTCATCGCCTCGCTTTCGAGAGTGACCCGCTCGTGGCTCCCGCGGAACTTGTCCTCGAACCCTTCGAGCATCTTGAAGCCGGACTTGTTCTGGACCATCAGTTCGGGCAGGTGGGCCATCGTCTCCGGGAGGTCGGTGAGGATCAGGGTGAACGGATAGTCGGTCTCGGTCCGGTCGCCATCGGAATCGGTGGAGACCTCGGTGTAGGTGAACAGCGCCAGCGTTCCTTCGATTCCGTCGGCCAGCGGGCCGGTGAAGATCTCGTCGGCTTTCCGCTGATCACCTTTTCTGAGCAGGGGGGTGAAGCCGTCGAGGTTGCCCGAGCCTTGCCGGGTCAGGCCGTGTGACTTAGCGAACGAATCGTAGAAGGCGCCCTCCGCCCGGTTGTCGGCGATGGCGAAAGTGACGATCAGCCCGATCAGGATCCCGACGGCAAGACCGATGCCGGCGAAGAACGGCCCGATCAGCAGGCCCGCCAGAACCGCCGGCATTGCGGCTGCCAGCAGCGTCAGGATCCAGGTCAGGGGCCGACGGATCAGCTTCTTGAACTCGGCACCCCTCAGTTGATTCGCATCTGTGATCTCGCTCATGCGCACAACCTACCGGCCGAATCTGCAACAGGAATTGCAGTCCGGGTCGGACGGGGGCGAGCATGTGTTCGTATTGTGCGTCGACAACCGGCTTTCGGAGCCGATAAACCGGACACCCCGTTTGGCTTATCAGGTGGGGGCGACGAATCCTTCAGCGCACTTGGTGGGGGATTGTGGTGCAGAGTGGGGCGAAGTGGGGTACATTGCCGATCGAGTTGAAGCAACGGACCGGGGTGGTGAGGTTCCTCCCACTTCACCACCTCGGTCCAACTCTTTCTTTTCTTCAATCGGGACAGCCGGAAAGGACTCAGACAGTTGGCGTTCAGGGGCCAGTACGAACACAGCCTCGATTCCAAGGGCCGACTGACAGTCCCGGCCAAGTTCCGCAAGGAGCTTGCCGACCGCGCGGTGGTCGTCAAGGGTCCTGACCACTGCCTCTGGCTGATGCCCGAGAAGGCCTTCAGCTCCCTTTCGGACCAGTACATCGCCCCGCACAGCCCGTTCAGCGGCAACGCCAGGGCGATCCGCCGGCTGTTCAACTCCACTGCAGACGAGGGCGAACTCGATTCGGCGGGCCGGGTCAAGATCCCGAAGAACCTGATCGACAAGGCCGGGCTCGACGGACCGTGCACCGTTGTCGGCGCCGGCGAATACCTTGAGATCTGGAACCGCGACGACTGGACAATGATCGAGGCCGAGCTCGACGCCAGCTTCGCCGAGATAGCCGAAGGAATGTCGGGGTCCGCCGAGTGAGCGCCGCGGCGCGAGCGCGACAGGCCTGGGAGCAGAGCATGGATCCTTCCCCCCGCGCCCACATACCGGTCCTGGCCGAAGAGCTGGTTGACCTGATCACGCCCTCACCGGGAGACACGGTGATCGACTGCACTTTCGGCGGGGGAGGTCACGCCCGACTGGTCGCCGAACGGATCGGTCCGCAGGGCACCCTGATCGCGATCGACCGCGACCCGGTGGCCAGAGAGCGCTTCGAGCTGTTTCGCCCGGAAGCAGTTTGCCAGACCAGGTTCGTGGAAACCGAGTTCAGCGAGGCCCTGAAGGCCCTGCAGAATGAAGGAATTCTGGCCGACGCTCTGTATCTGGACCTTGGTATGTCGTCGCTACAGGTGGACGCTCCCGAGAGGGGGTTCTCCTACTCGCACGAGGCGCCGCTCGACATGAGGATGGACCCGCGTCAGGAACTGACCGCGGGTGAGATCCTCAACACCTGGCCCGAGTCCAGGATCGTCCAGATCCTGCGCAGCCTCGGCGAGGAACGGTATGCAGGCGGGATCGCCCGCGAGATCATCCGCCGCCGCCCGCTTGAAACCACTTCCGACCTGGTCGACGCGATCAAGTCCGGGATGCCGACGGCCGCCCGATTCGGCAGCGGCCACCCGGCCCGCCGGACCTTTCAGGCACTGAGAATCGCCGTGAACGGAGAGCTTGAAGCGATTGACGCCGCGCTTCCGATCGCCTGGGACACCCTTCGGATCGGTGGCCGCATGGCCGCGATCTCGTTTCATTCGCTCGAAGACCGCCGGGTCAAGCGCTTCTTCGCCGGCCTCGCGGTCGGCTGCACCTGCCCGCCGGACCTGCCGGTCTGTGTCTGCGGGCATGATCCCGAGGCTGATCTGCTTACCCGTCGCTCGATCACTGCCGACGAGCACGAACTGGAAGCGAATCCACGATCACGCTCGGCCCGGCTGCGCGGCGCACTGAAGCTTGCCGAAAGGGCGGGGGTCTGATGGGTGCAGCCGCCCGAAAGCTCGAAGCCCTTCCCCGCCATGCACCGGCCACCCTGCCACCACGTCGGCGCCGGAGTCCGGTTCGCCACCCCGAACCCGGCCGACGCAGGCCTGCCGCGCCCGCCCGTCCGGTCCAGCGTCGGCGGCTGGTCGGCCGCAGCGCTCACGCCGTCGGCCGCCTGCCCGAGTCTCCGGCGGTCCGCCGGATCTCGCAGTCCCGTCTCTGGATAGCGGTGATCGGCGTCCTGCTGATCGGAATCGTCCTGGTTAACGTGCTCACCGTCAGCTACGGAGCGATGGCCAGCCGCGTTGAAACCAACATCGAAAAGCTGGAGCGGCAGAATTCCATCCTGACCAGCGCGACTACGCGGGCGCTCTCTATGCCCCGGGTCAGGAACGCCGCTGCCGAGGCCGGCATGCTCGTCCCGGCGACCACCGAGATCAAGTACCGGGAGTTCGGACCCGAAGTTTTCGCCGCCGCCGCGCAGCGCCTGGCAGCTGAAGGGGGCTGAGGCTCCGTTGGCCCGTCCCGAGCGTCGTGTCGGAATCCTGTTCTTCATCACGCTGCTGCTTCTGCTCGGAATCCTCCTGAGGGCCGCCTGGCTTCAAGGAGTCGAAGGTGCGAGTTTCGCCTCCCAGGCGACCGGTCAGCAGGAGGATACGATCACGATTCCGGGCCTGAGGGGTTCGATCCTCGACCGCAACGGCCGTGAACTGGTCGGCTCCGAAGTAGGGGCCAGCATCTACGCAACTCCGTACCAGATCAAGGATGCCGAAGCCGAATCCGAGGCGGTCGCCGGGGCGCTCGATGCCGACCCGTCGGACGTGCTCAAGGCGATCACCCAGCCAGGCGGATTCTCTTACATCCAGCGCAAGGTGGACCTGGTTCGGGCCGGGCGCGTGGAGAAACTCGGCCTGGAGGGGATCGGCCAGCACCCGGACACCCTGAGGACCCGCCCGCAGGGGGAT
>Ga0209591_10001379_pt1 | contig 30396 bp, 30 predicted proteins | sample MAT01_FD_187207 | JGI IMG/M metagenome (GOLD analysis project Ga0209591, IMG submission 187207) | Freshwater microbial communities from Lake Fryxell liftoff mats and glacier meltwater in Antarctica - MAT-01 (SPAdes) (version 2) | ecosystem: Environmental > Aquatic > Freshwater > Ice > Liftoff... | reverse complement strand
GTGCCATTGATCAACGTCACCGCGCCGGTGCCTAACGCCGAGGCGTTTGCAGTGCGAAGGATGCCGGAGTTGATGGTCGTACCCCCGGCGTAGGTGTTGACTCCAAACAGTTCTAATGCTCCGAATGCTCCGGAAATCGAAACGCTCTCAAGTCCCGTGAAGTTGATCCCGCCATTGGCGACGATGGAAGAGATTAACAGATCCACCTGATTGTTATTTCCCTGGACGAGGACATTGCGGGTTGCCCCATCCAAATTCAGCTCTCCGAAGACAATTCTCGCCGCAAAGCTTTCGCCAGGCGCGGTGGTGTTATCGGCAAAAAGAATATCTCCCGTCAGGGTTAGCACACCGCCAACTCCGATACCCACCGCAGTGTCTCCCAACCCTGTTGGCGATATAAGGGTAAGAGCACTGATCGTTTGCTGCAGACTATTGACATCGAAGACGGCAGCTCCATCACCGTCTGGATTGTTGACAATAACTGCGGTCGCCGACGATAGCGCAAAATTTACCCCCACCCTCAGGACTCCGTCGTTAATCCTCGTCGTGCCATCGTAAGAGTTCAGCGGATTATTAAGGGTGAAAATGCCCTCGCCTTCCTTGACCAGCGATCCGCCTGCCCCGGAAATGATGCCGGAAAAAGCAAAGTCAGAGTTATCCCCGCCGACGATCAGGGTGGAATTGGGAATCATCACAGATCCGCTTCCCGTGAGGGAGCCGATTTCTTGAGTACCAGCACTATTAAGGAACAACGTTCCGCCCGCGTTGACGATATGCCGACTCAAGGCGCTAAGATTGAAACCTGCTCCTCCGGCCGCGAGGATGCCTGCGTTGATGACGGTGTCGCCGCTATAAACACTCGTTCCTGACAAGCTCAGCGTGCCCGTGCCTTGCTTGGTCAAAGCACCCGTTCCGGTGGCGATGTTCGCGATGGCGGTATCGCCCGCGCCGCCCACAAGGAGGCTTATGCCGCTGCCCGAGGCGTTGATTCCGCCGCTTAGCGTCAGGAGACCCGCACTGGACTCAATGCGGGAATTCGATTGCAAAGCCACGCTCCCCGTCCAGGTGTTGTTGCCCGAGATATTATGCAGGGCGCCGGTGTTGGCCACACCCTGACCATTGAGGGCCAGCGCTTCACCGGCCACGGTGATGCCGGTCTCAAGCTCGAGCGAAGCGCCATCTGATACCCTCGTGCCGTCGTCCGCGCTGCCCAAAGCCGTGGCGTTCTGAATATTGAGCTGGCCTTGCTGAACCGTGGTCGTTCCTGTGTACGTGTTGGCTGCAGTCAGCACGGTCTTGCCGGCGCCACGCTGGTTGACCTCACCGTCCCCGGAAATCAACGCGCCGAAGGTGGTCGTGTCGCTCTGGTTGAAATTCACAATGCCCGCGCCACCGTTGGGTCCCAGCACCACGCTCGCCGCATTCAATATTCCCGCCGTATCCGCTCCCGCGATGATCCCGATATTCAACGCGCCGATCGCATTGTCACCAAGGGTGAGTACACCCGCACCTCCGTCCAGATTCACCGTGCCTCCGTTCCGGATCGTCAACTCGGCAGTGCCGTTGAACTCGGCCACGGTCATGGCGGACACGTTGAACTCCGAGCCCGCCCCGTCAACTCTCAGATTGGCAACGGATCCCAGACCGAAACCAATCACGGCTCTTCCCAGCGCCACCGTCACTACGCCGCCAGTGGTGACATTCACGAAGCCCGTTCCGCCGTTGTTGCCGACAATCAGATCGTCGAGCGCGTTGTCCCCGATTGTCCATTGCGACCCGACGCCGAACAATTCGACTTTGCCATCAGCGCCCAAACTGTCGCCCACCAAGGCATCGCCCAAGCTGATGAGCGCGCCCGCATTGATGTTGATGACAGCCGTGCCAGAACCGCCCACCAAACCGTCACCGCCCACGAAGGTATCTCCTGCCACGGTCAAGCTTCCAGCATTGAGTATGAGCCCACCTGAGGTCCCGGCCTCCCGGGCAATAAAAAGAAAGTTCGCGTTCTCCGCACCCGTCACGGTGGCGTTAGCACCATTGCTGATGAACGCGTTTGTCACCGCATCGGGTACACCATTGTCCCAGTTTGCGGGAAGAGCCCAGTTTCCGTTCGGAACATCCCATGAAGTTTGCGCGAACGCTCCATACGGGAGGACCAGCAGGAGAAGGGAAAACAAGGACAGACGCAGGAGGATTTTCATGAAAAATGGAGGTATCCTGAATATCAGGAAGGTGGAAGAACAAACTTTCAGCCGGGATCTCTGATCCCAGTCTCAAACCTTCCCCGCTACAATCTTGCCATCGCCACCAAAGCCGCAATGCTCGCCGCTTTCCTCATGGGAACCTTTCATGCCATGGCGGTCGTCTTTGGTCTGGGAATCGCCTACTTTATTGCGGCGATTCCGGCCGGAGTGGCGCTGCACCTGCATCCCGCGCTGGCCGCCCTCTGCGCGTGGGTCGGTTACACCGCCATTGCCGCGGCCATGCTCATCCTCGGCGAACCAGCGCGGAAATGGCTCGTGGCGAAATTCAAAGTCTCCCCCCACCCCGATCCCTCCAAACTTTTCTGGCGGATCTGGCTGCGCTGGGGCATGCCCGGCCTCGGGCTGCTCGCGCCCGTGACGTGCGGGCCGTATTTTGCCGCGCTCATCGCCCTGGCCCTCGGCGAAAAGCCGCGGCGGCTGATGTTTTGGATCGCGGTGGGCGCGATTCCCTGGTGCATCCTCTTCGCCGTGCTGGCCGCCAGCGGCAGCAGTCTCTTGAAGAAATAACGTGTTAAGACCGTTTCCGAGAAAATCCCTCGCCGCCCTGATCGCCGTGCGCGCGCTTCCCGGAGCCCCGCGTTACGACGGCGATGACCGGGCGATTGTGCGCGAGGCCTTATCCGATCTCGCTCAGTACCTGGAGGCGGGAGTGGACGCCATCGTTCTGGAAAACAGCTACGACCTGCCCGACATCAAACCGCCCCTGCCGGCGAAAGGCTTTCAAAAAAGTCAGCCCGCCTTGGATTCGTTCCAAAACGCACCAAAGACGGGGGGAATTTCGCGGATCATGACGCGCAAACTGAGCCCTTCATTCCGCAAAGCCGCGTCGAGTTGCTCCTCGGAATGAGCGGGGGCGGCAAGCAGTCTTTCCAGAACCGCCCGGTGCTGCGCGAAGCGGTGACGGTAGGGATGGCGTTCGTCCGTCCAATGACGGACAAGCCGTTTGCGCAGCCGGGGAATCTTCCACAACATGCGTCCGTATTCCCAACGGGCCAAATCTTGATAATTCGGATACAGCCCCGTCATAGCAATCCGACCTCACTGGCCCAAGCGGCGTGTTTGCGGTCACGGGGTTCATTACGGCGAAGCTTGGGGGCGAGGAGGTCAGCCGGGTGAGGGACAGTAACCTCCAGATTTCCGTAGGTTTTTTGTGAAGACCGGGCGATCCAGTCCGGCGGAAGTTCCCCCAGGACCGTTGAGGGCATGAGATTCACATGCCAGCCGTGCCGCAGTTCAAATTCGCTGCCGATGAGCGCCTCGTAGCAAAGTTCCGCCACGGCATCGCTTGCAGTCACCGGATCCACATCCATGCTATTTTCCGGGAGCGCGACCTTCTTGCCTGACTGAGCGGCGTGCCAGAGCAATCCCCCGCTGCCGATGAGGATCAGGGAGGAACCAGCCGGAAGTCTGGCACCCCAATCCTTCAACCAATCCTCGACCTGAGAGGGGTGGCGCAGTTCTTTTTTTGGCATGACAAAAACTCTACCGGCAATCATCACACCACTCAAACCAACTTTGAGCTGGTGGCCTCACGGTTTGCGATAAAAACGGATCGCCTCGATGCCGCTGCCGAATTCCTTCAGCGGATAAACGCCCTTCTCCCCTCCCCGGCCCGGATCGCGAATCAGATAATCGTAACCCTGCTTGCCGCTGATGACCACGAAATGCGTGATGCCATTCGGATAACGCAAACGCGCGATCACCGGATTGCCCTCCAGGAGATTCCGATCAATTAAAAAATACGACGGCTTGTCCTCATAATGCGGCAGGAGTTTCGCCGTGAAAGCCGGGTCGAACTCCGCCGCCTTCTCCCAATAAATCCAGCCCTGCGGCGTAAAGCCACCTGGCAGCGCAGTGAGAAATGTGTTCAGCCGCGCGGGATCCACATCCACCCCGTAACCCGCCAGCGTCATCGCTGCCGCAGCCACCGCGCAACCCTCCGCACCCAGCGTGCCCGGCGTGGAAGCCAGGGCATCCGAGGTCCAGCGGGGATCAGCCTGAAAAAACTGCGGCACGTAAAGCTCGCTTCTGCCGGGAAAATAGAGGCCACCCGAGGCGGAAATTGGTTTTTTGGCCATCCACGCTATACTCCACCAGCCTCCCCAAGCCAGAAGGCCAAGGCCAAGCGCAACGAGCAAAAAAAACGTGAAAATCCGCCTTGCGGTCATGAATGAGGAACATTTAAAGAACGAAACGAAGGAAGCAAAGATAATCAGAATCCGGTTGATGGCCATTTTGAAAAATCACAGAGCGTTGGGGACAACGCTCCCTACCAACTCTGAAAATTAACCCTCCAGCAGAATCCTTTGTTCCCTTTGTTTTCTTCTGTAAGATTCTTCCGTGCCTTTCCTCTTTATTTTGTTCCTGCTGACCACCCCTGCTTTTGCCGGCACCAATCCCGTTGTGCTCGAACAAATCCAGACCATGCCCGCCGGCGGAGGGTACGCGACAAACCTCGGTGCCCACACCGCGCTGGCCTCCTCCGTCGAAGCCTCGAAGACCACCCGCATCCGCCCCGAAATGGCCAGGCCCGGTTATTGTTCCGGCGCAACCTATCTCGTCTTTCTCAAAACTCTTGATGCCCTGCAAAAACGTGGCGACTTCACCCTGACCCCCGAAACCTGGCAGGCCCTGATTCCGCGTTTGCGCCCCGACGGCACCGACACCCTGCCCGATGGCGAAAGCGTCTGGGGCCGCTGGAATGCCAACGGCCCCGGCACGGCGCGCTTGTTTCATGAACTTGGACTCGGCCGCAACTTCACCGAATTTTCCGACGCGAAACCGGGCGACTTTATGAAGATCTTCTGGACCGATGCCGTCGGCAAAAAGGAAACCGGCCATTCCGTGATTTTCCTCGGCCCGGATAGCGTGGACGGCGTCGAGCATGTGCGTTTCTGGTCCAGCAACCAACCGGACGGCTTCGGCGAAAAATCCGTCCCGCGCAAAAAAATCGCCCGCGCCATTTTTTCCCGGCTCGAACATCCGGCAAAAATCTCGTCGTGGAAAAACCTGCCTGACCGCGACGCCTACCTTGCCAGCCTGCTCAAGACCGAATCCAGTTTCGCCGAGGCAAAAAAGATGTCGGGCGTGCCTTGATTTCCATGAGCGTAGCGGAAAGCGTCAGCTTTCCGAAGTCCGGGAGGAACGGAAAACTGACGTTTTCCGCTACGAGCCTCTGCCTGCAGGTTGAGGTGTTCCGACTTTGCAGCGTTTGCCCTGCTTCCCGCGAAGCCTGGGATTGACCTCGCCCGCAACGCGAATAGATTTCCCAAAACGTTTGTATGAACTTGAATAACCTGACCAGCGGCTTTTCCTCCGACACCCCTTCCTCAACCTCAAAAAATGTCCTCGCCAATGATGTGGACATCAAGGGGACGATTAAATTTGAAAACGAATTGATTTTCGACGGCAAGATCGAAGGCGAGATCGTTTCCGACGCCGGCTCCCTCACCCTCGGCAAAAATGCCAACGTGAATGGCGAGGTGAAAACCAAGTCCGTCGTCGTGCATGGCGCGGTGAACGGGAACATCACCGTTTCCGAACGCTGCGAACTCAAGGCCAGTTCCCAACTCATCGGCGACCTCAAGGCCATGCGCATCATCATTGAGGAAGGCGCGACCTTCATCGGCAAATCGGAAGTTACGCCGAACAAAACCAGCGTGAAACCCGAGCGCTCCGTGACGCCCGCAGCGTCCAAGCCCCTGACTGCGGCGGGCTGAGTTTTTCATGCCGGACTCTCCACGCAAGGCACCCTTCCATTGCCCGCATTGCGGGTTTGTCCAGCACGAGCCGGTTCATCTCATTTCCACGTACTGTCGTTCCTGCGGCAGCCACTTTGAGATTGCCCGCGCGAAGACGCCGGTGGAGAAAGTTCCCGCGGCCAAGCCCATCGGCTCGCGGACGGTCGTCTGTCACCACTGCCAGCGAGCCCATGAGGTTTCCGGCCACGCGCAGAGCACGATCTGCCCGGGATGCAATGCGTCCATCGAACTCAGGGATCTGGTTTTTTCCACCCAGGTGTCGCGGCCGGTCAATACCCGGGGCAAGCTGACCATCGAGCCCGGCGGCAGCTTGAATTGCGCGCTGATCATTTGCGGGGAAGCGCTGATCGAAGGCAAAGTCAACGGGGCGCTGCTTTGCGAGGGCACCGTGAGGCTGGCCTGTTCGGGAAAATCGAGCGGCCGGATCACCGCGAAATTCCTCATCATCGAGAAGGGCGCGCAGGTGGAACTTCTCCATCTCGTAAAAACCACCGATCTGGTGGTGAACGGCCGGGCCAGGGGAAATTTTGAATGCGACGGCAGCGTCCGTATCTCCAAGCGCGGCATCCTCGAGGGCCGGATCACGGCCCGATCCGTCGTGGTCGAACGCGGCGGAATTCTCCTGGCGGAAAGCTCGATCCAACCGGTGCGGCGCGACGACATTCCCGCCGTTCGTCAGGATGCGGAGCGGAACGCCTTCGCTGCGGCCAATCCGCTGCCAGCTTATTGAAGCGTTTGGGCCGGAACGGCGGGGGGACCCACAGCGGGCGGGATCAGGGAGGTGATTTCCTCCAATTGCGCCCCGGCCACGCGGGCCACCGGCGACTGGGAGTACGTCGAGACGAGATTCAAGAAAACCTTGCGGGCCTCTTCCAGCTTGCCTTCGCGCAGGGCAAGGCGCCCCTCGAGCAAGGCGGCAAAAGGCGCGGCGTAGCTCCCGGCATCCTTCGATTGCACCTCCCGCAAAGCGGTCAACGCCTCATTGGGTTTTCCGGCCAGCTCGTAATTCTCCGCCAGTCCGAGCCGGGCACCGCCGGCCAGCGGATGACCGGGAAAGTTGCTGAGAAATTTTTCCAACGACCCGGTGGATTCCGCCAGGCTGCCCTGTTCGCGCTGCGATTCCGCGAGAAGAAAATACGCGCCAGCCGCCTGGGGCGAAGCGGGGTACTTGGCGATGACCTCACGCCAGGCTTCGGGATTTTTGGCCCCGGCAAAAAAGGCCTGCGCCGCCAGGGTCGTATTGTGCGCGGAGATGAACCAGGTGGCGCTGCCGCCCACCGCCAGCACCACAGCGGCCACGCCCACAAGAATGGACCCGCGATGCTTCTCCCAGAAAAGTTCGGCGGCGAAGTTGTCCGTTTCAAGCACTGGTTCGTCGGCGGAAGATCGGTTGGCGGATGACATGATGGGTAGGGATAAATTCCGAATAAGGAATGAAACGGCGGGTTAGCCGCCGACTTCCGCGCGCGCTTCCTCGGCCAGGGCGGTGCTGAGATACCGTTCACCGGTCGAGCAGGCAATGGTAACGATCAGTTTTCCGGCGTTTTCCGGACGTTTGGCCACTTCAATGGCCGCAAAAACATTGGCTCCGGCGCTGATGCCGACCAGAATGCCTTCCTCCTTGGCCAGACGGCGGGCCATGGCAAAGGAATCCTCATTGCTCACCTGAATACACTCGACGATCTGGGCATTGCCAGCTTCGTCCTTCAAATGCAGGTTGTTGGGCACGAATCCCGCGCCGGTTCCTTGAATTTTGTGCGGACCGGGCTTCAAAGGCTGCCCGGCCAGGGTTTGGGAAATCACCGGGGAATCCTTGGGCTCGACCGCAATGGCCTGAAAGGACGGCTTGCGTGGCTTGATTGCCTCGACGCAACCGCTGATCGTTCCGCCCGTTCCCACGGCGGACACCAGAATGTCCACCTTGCCGTCGGTATCCTCCCAGATTTCCTCGGCGGTGGTCGCACGATGAATCGCGGGGTTTGCGGGATTATTAAATTGCTGGGGCATCCAGGCCCCGGGGGTTTCCTGGACGATTTGTTCGGCGCGGGCAATCGCGCCTTTCATACCCTCGGCTCCAGGAGTGAGGACAAGTTTTGCGCCGAGCATGGCCAGCAAGGTACGGCGCTCCAGGCTCATGGTTTCCGGCATGGTGAGAATGAGTTTGTAGCCCTTGGAAGCGGCGACGAAGGCCAGCGCGATGCCGGTGTTTCCGCTGGTGGGCTCGACGATGATGGTGTCCTTCGTGAGCGTGCCGTTTTTCTCGGCATCCTCGATCATGGCCATGCCGATCCGATCCTTCACGCTGCCGAGCGGATTGAAGAATTCGCATTTCAGCGCGATGGTGGCGTTGAGGCCTTTGGTGACGGCGTTGAGTTTGACCAGTGGCGTACGGCCGACGGTTTCGACGATGTTGTTGTAAATTTTGCCCATGATTTGCGTGAGGGTTGAAAAGAAAGAATGGCACAACCCGCCTTGCCCCGGCAACGGCTTATTTATTATTCTTCCACCATGCCCGAATTCCTCACTGAAAACGAAATGACAGCGCAAACCGCCCGGCTCGGCCCCTGGCAACGCACGGGTGGCGAAATCGTACGCCGGTTCGAATTCCCCGATTTCCCGACCGCTCTGCAATTTGTTAATGCCGTCGCCCGCCTCGCCGAAGAGGCCAATCACCACCCGGACATCGACATCCGCTGGAACAAAGTCGTCCTGCGCCTCTCAACCCACAGCAAAGGCGGACTCACAAAACTCGATTTCGATCTGGCGGAAAAAATCAATGCTCTGCCCTGAAACAGGGAGAACGGCGAATGGAGGCCAAAGGCCGGACATTTCATACAGAAGACAGCAAGGAGAACAAAGGAAGCGTGCGCCTTTGTTTCCTTCGTTACCTTCTGTGAAAAATCCCTGAATGAACCGGGTCAAGACGGGTTCACATCCGCCACCCCGACTGAGACACTCATGGACTTGAGTTCCATCAACCCGTAGGTACTGGCCAGCGCGACATCCGCCGCATCCCGGCCGTAGGCCACCGCGATCCGGTTGCCCATCGGCTTTTTCTGGGTCGCATCAAACACATACCACCGGCCTCCCACGTAAGCCTCGAACCAGGCATGGAGATCCATCGGCTCAAGATCCTTCATGAATCCGACGACCATCCGCGCCGGAATGTTCATACTGCGGCACAAGGCCATGCCCAGATGGGAAAAATCCCGGCATACTCCGATGCGGCTCTTCTCCGTATCAATCGCCGAAGTGGAGGCCGTGCTGGTCCCGTATTGATATTGGACGTTTTTTTCAATCCACGAACGAATCGCCTCCACCTGCGGATAACCCGGCAAGGCATTTCCCACAATGGAGACCGCCGTCGCGTTCAACATGTCAGACTGACAATACCGGCTCGGCAGCAGATATTGCAGGTAGGTTTCCGGCAGGTTCTGCACCGGAACGAATTCGGCGGAAAAATCCACATCAATTTCATCCGCCACATTCGCCATGCAACTTGAGCGGACAATAAACGGTCCGGGCTCCACCACGAGCCGCTGGCACAAATTGCCGAACGCATCCATGTATTCTGCAACGGGAACATGCGGATTGAGAGAATACTCCTCCTGCATAATCCATTGCCCCAGCCCGCTGCGGGGATGCAGCATAAGCACGGTCGGAACCGACGTGGCAGCTTCAAAGACAATTTCGCAAGTGGCGTTGAGAATCATGAGGGATAACAGAATAGATTTTCCCGCAAAGGTCGCCAAGAACGCAAAGAACGAAAGCCTGAACTGTAGCATTGGCTTCCAGCCGATGATCCAACTGAAAACATCGGCTGGAAGGGTTGATGGTTGATGGTTGATGGGCTGAAAATGAGCAACTTGCGTTGGACCAAGGATTCACCCTGCGGGTGAGGGAACCCGCCGGCGCAAGCCGCTAAATTCCATCACTCAACCCTCATTTGACCGCAAACAATTAGAAAAAGATGGGCGGGTTATCTCGTCTGGCTCGGTTCTCAACCCTCAACTTCCTTTCCAGGTCAAGCCACGCAGTAGTTTGTTGGAAGAACTTCTGGTCCTCAAATACATGAACCATGCCTCCGCGTTCATTCAGCGGCTGGCTAAAGAATATTACAAAAAGGTTTCCGCCGCAGCGATTTTACCGGTTGCGTCCGGAGAAAAGCCGCCCTCACCTGCCCGCCTGGGTAATCGTAATGACCCTCGGGCTGCCGCCCGCTCCACCCGCCGTCACCGTGATCTGTCCCGTGCGCGGGATGCCGGTGTTCTCCGCTTGGTAAAGCCGAATAATCCCGCTGTTTCCACCCGAGGCCCCGGTTGTGATGCTCAGCCAGTTCGATCCAGCGGAGACGCTGGCCGAGTAGTTCATCGTGCCACTTCCCGTATTGCTGACGGTGAGGTTTGTCCTGCCGATCGCCCCAGACACAGTGGTGCTCACGGGCGTCACGGTGAGAACGGGACCGGCGGCCGGGGGAGGCGTGGGGGTTGGCGTTGGAGCGGGGGTTGGAGTGGGGGTCGGGGTTGCGCTCGGTGCTGGAGTCGGTGTCGCACCCGCCTGGCCGGCTTGGGTCACGGTAATAATCTTCGGACTGCCATTTGCTCCATTGGCCGTCACGGCGATTTGCCCCGTGCGCTGGGCTCCTGTGTTTGTCGTATGAAAAATACGGATCAACCCGCTGTTTCCACCCGAGGCTCCCGCCGTGATTTGCAGCCAGGCCGCGCCGGTGGTGACACTGGCGGAATAACTCATCGTGCCCGGTCCCGTATTACTTACGGTCACGTTGGGCCTGCCGCTGAAAACCGACGCAGTGATGCTGGCCGGCGTCACAGTCAAAACCGGACCCGCAGGCGGAGGTGTCGGGGTCGGAGCGGGGGTCGGCGCTGGGGTCGGCGTGGGCGCTGGCGTGGACGCGCTGCGAAGCCCCCAACCAAGCAGGGTGCCGACATCGGAAGCCTCGGCATCCTGAACAGAAAGCGTCCAAGTCCCGTTCGGATTGATGGATGCCGGGGCATTCGAGGGATAATTCGGGATTGCCGTGTCAGTCAGCACCAGGTTATCGGCACTTCCGCCTTCGCGGTTGCTGATTGTATAAATGTAACCCTGCGGCGAAGTCAGGTTCACCAGAAGATCTCCGCGATAAGTGTGCGCGATATTGAGATTCAGCAAAATGTTCAAGGGAGACAGGGATGCCGCCAGCCCCGACACGGTTAAAGTGGAAGTCACCGTCGCATTATCATTAATTGGTTTCGGGACATCGGGTGATGGGAAAACCCCTCCGGCACCGGCAGGAGTAACCAGCAGGCGGACATTGCCCGTGGCCGGGCCGTAACCGTCCACGGCAATTTGATAAGTGATTCCGTTGGTTGCGGTGAAAGTGACCTGGCTCTGCCGGATATCACCGGCATTGTCGTTGGCAGCAATTGGGGTAAGAGCATTCACGGCGGTGCCGCGATAGACCGCCAGGGTGGTGTCATAGGTACTCCCGAAGGTGTCCATCGTCACCTGACCGGATGCGGTCGCCGTCCATGTCCACCAGATGGAACGGCCGCCCGAGGCAGCGGCATGGTTGGGCTCACCAGTTTCAAGCGTTGCCCTGTCGGTGCTGCCGGTGGCGGCGGTATTGGCGGTGATGGACGCCCGGTTGGCGAAGTTATCATTGGAAGGGCGGGTATTGGCGGACTCCACCGTGAGGAAAGCCGCCGCGCTGGCGGCGGTGCCGGAGCTGTTAGTGGCGACGCAATCGTAGGCGCCTGAGTCAACCGGGAGCACGCCGGTGATTTGCAAGGTCGCTATGCTGGAGCCGGAAACTTTTCCCCCATCAGCCAAAACCTGGCCATTTTTTCTCCAATACAATGTGGGCGTGGGCGAACCCGTCACGGTCACGGTGAAAGCGGCCGTCTGTCCTTCCTGAATGGTGAGATTCACCGGGTCTCTACTGAAGACGGGACGCGAGGATGGCAGGGTGCCGCCAGCGGGCACGTTAAGCACAATGTTGCCGGTTGCTCCGTTGTAACCATCCACCGCGAGGTAGTAACTCCTGCCGCCGGTGGCGCTGAAAGTCAGCGAGCTTTGCGTCGTGCCTCCGAAATCATCGTTGGAGGCCAGCCGCGTGAGGCTGCCCAACTGGGTGCCTGAGTAGACGGCCAGGATGGTGTCAAAATTGCTGTTAAAGGTGGTGATTGTGGCCGATGTGTTCACTGCGGGCGTCCATTTCCACCAGACGGAGACGCGGGCGGGGGTTGTCCCGAGGTGGGCGGGCTCGCCGCTTTGCGCAGTGGCTCCGGTATTAGTCCCGTTCAGTTGGGTGGTCTGCTGGGAGATGACGGTCGCTGCGGCAAAGTCGTCGTTGACCGGCCCAGGAGAGGCCGCCTCGAGGGAAAATGTTCCGTTAAAAGCCGTCGAGGTTGGATGCGTGGCCGACAGCGCGAGAGGGTAGCTGCCCGCGTTCGCCGGGGTGCTGACATTCACCGTGTAAATTCCATCGCTGGCAACTTCATCCGGAGTTGCACCGTTGTCGCGAAAGCTGAGAGTTTGACTCTGGAACGTGCCGGTGACCGTGGCGCCGGTAAGAGCTGTCCCGGACTTGGTGACCGTGGCCAGAATCGCCCCCTGCTGGCTCGTGCGCAGAGGCGAGGGGCGGGTCGCAACATTCACACTCATTCCCCCGCCGGTGGAAGCTCCCAAAGCACGATTGGCACTGACTGCTCCGCCGGTGGCCGCTTTGCCGTTCAGACTCGCCACCGCACGGGTGTTGTTCACGATGCGGTTGCGAAAATCCACGAGCGAGATCGAGGGAAATTTCGCCAGCACAAGGGCGGCCACACCGCTGACATGAGGCGTGGCCATGCTTGTGCCGTTGTAAGTATCGTAAGCCGAATCGCTGGTGGAAACGCTGGAATAGATGGATACCCCCGGCGCGCCAATATCCACGCTGGTGGCCCCGAAGTTGGAAAAACTGGCCATACTGTCCGAGCGGTCCAGCGCGGCCACGGTAATGATGTTGGTGTTCGTGTAGCTGGCCGGATAACTGGGATTGCTGTCGTTGTTCACCCCTTCATTTCCAGCCGCTGCCACAAAGAGCACCCCGGCCTGTTTGGAGCGTTCAATCGCATCGAAGAGTGCCCGGCTGAAACCGCCGCCTCCCCAACTGTTGCTCAAAATCTTTGCCCCCTTGGAAATGGCATAATCAATGCACTTGATGGCATCGCTGGTTGCTCCGGAGCCGTCTCTGTCCAGAAACTTCAGGGCCATGATCTTGACATTCCATGCCACTCCGACAAGCGGCCCGGAATTATTGGCCACGCCACCGATAGTGCCCGCGCAATGGGTGCCGTGACTGTTATCGTCCATCGGGTTCCCACTATTGGTAATGGCGTTGATGCCAAAAACGTCATCCACATAGCCATTGCGGTCGTCATCAACATTGTTACCCGCCGTCTCGCCCGGATTTCTCCACATATTGGCGGCAAGATCCTGATGGGTGAAGCGCACGCCGGTATCAATGACGCCAACAATGACATTGCTCGACCCGGTGGTTTGGTCCCAGGCGGTGACTGCCTCGATGTCTGCGCCGGATCTCCCGCCGGACTGTCCCGTGTTGCGCAAACCCCAGAGCGTGCCGTTAGTAAAGGCCGTGTCCGTCGGCGTGGCGCAGGTATGCACGATATAATCCGGCTCGACGTATTCATAGAGTCCGGTGTCGGTGAACTCTTTGATGCGTTGTTTGATCAGGAGCGTCTGTTTCTCCGAGGCTTCGGGGGAGGCGTTTGCCTTGGCGTTCTCTTCGGGAAGCAGCATGGAACCAGCGTCATTCAATTCAATAAGAACCAAGGATTTGATGGTCTGAAACGGCACGACGGCGCCTGCCATTTTTGCGGCATGGGCAATGGCGGGATTCTCACTGGCCACCTTGAGGGCACCAAGTTTGTCCTCGGCCACCAGCTTGGCCAGGAGACGGCGGGGATTGATCTCTTGTCCGTTGATTTGCGGGCGATCCGGCGAGGAGGAACGGGTGAAGGAGGGTTGTTGATCCGCGGCATTCGCCGGGAGATTTCCCAGCAGCAAAAGGAAGGTTACGCAAAGTGCCGTACCCCATCCGGCCGTTCCGTGAATCTTCAGGGTTCGGAGATCGAATTTCATAACCTGTCTTTATCTGTTACTACTAATGAGTTTTCCAAAATTGCGCTTCGTGGTGAAAATAATTGAGCGTTGCTGTCCGTGAGGCACAAGGCCCGGCTTGCACCTTTTCATTTAATGGAAACTTTCTGGTCCACCTCCGCATATCGTGCGATGGGTTCGGCGGATAGGGCCTTGAGGGTTTCCTGGAGATTTTTTAAACCGGTCAAAACATAGACCCGGGAATTGGCCGCGGGCAAGTCACTGACCATTTTGAGCTGATGGCGGCGTTCCAAAGCCTGAATCTCATCCTGACCCGCCGTTTTTTGAAAAGCGACAATGACTCGCGCGGGGGCGGTTTGCTCTCCGGCTCTGGCTGGCGTGGAAAGGACAGGCACGATTAGCAAAAATAGAAGCGATCCCAACCGGATTAACTTCTGGAAACCGCGAACTTTCCTTAAAAGATTCGCACTTGCTGACATGAGGTATATTTCACGCCAAGAATCGGGTTTGTCAATTTTAATGCCGGGGCAGAAGAGAGGGAGAGAGCCGGCCCAATGAACTTCCGCTAGGGCGTGACTGGAGGGCTCACGGACCCTGAATTGACCATTGGTGGCGTCGCACTTGGGATGGGTGCGAATGTCGCAAACGAAATTGAAGGGAAAGATCCTGAAAAGGTGCCTGGAGTAAGACTGCCGCCAGTATTAATGATGCTGCCGACATTGCTTCCACCGCAATCCAGAACGCTCCCCAATGATAGGGTTCAACCTCCGTTGGAGCTTGGAGCAACGTTTACCACATTGCCATCCTGAAAGATTGTGATCGTCGTGGGGCTTCCATTGGCTCCATTGGCCACGACTGTGATTCGCCCGGTGCGCCGGACTCCGGTGTTTTCCCTGAAAAGCACCCGGATCACTCCGCCGCTTCCTCCCGTCGCTCCAAGCGTGATTTGGAGCCAGTCCGAACCTGCGGAAATGCTGGCCGAGTAGTTGATCGTTCCTGCCCCGGTATTGCTCACCATGAAATTGACCCTGCCGCTGGCTTTTGCCGCCGTGACCGTGGGAGGTGTCACTGCTAAAACGGGAAATGGTCCGGGCGCCGGAGTCGCCGTTGGGTTGGGCGTAGGGGACGGTATCGGCGTCGGTGTCGGTGTCGGGGTGGGCGTTGCTCCGCTTCGGCCAGCTTGGGTAATTGCGATCACTCTTGGACTTCCATTGGCACTATTGGCCGTGATGGTGATCTGCCCCGAGCGCTGAGCCCCGGTATTCTCTGTGCTGTTCATCCTGATCGTCCCGCTGTTTCCGCCTGTTGCTCCTGCGGTGATACTCAGCCAGTTCGAACCCTGGGAAACACTGGCCGCGTAATTGAGGGCTCCCACTCCTGGATTGCTGACGTTGAGATTTGTCCGGCTGCTCGTCCTCGCCAGCTCGACGAGCGGCGGGCTCACTCTCAACACAGGTCCGGCCTCCGACGTTGGCGTTGGCGTTGGTGTCGGTATAGTCAACACCGGCCCGTCGAATAGTCGCCTAATCTTGGAGGCGTCGGATACGGCCACGGAGGATCTGCAATTATTAATGCTCCCCCGGTAGATGGACGAGGTGTTGGAGTTGGCGTGGGAGAACCCGATATTGATGAAGTCGGGAACCCTGATGGAAAAATTTGCGCTGGGCGGCGTGAGTCATTTCTCACTCCCGAACGCGGGTTTGTCAATTTAATGCCGGTCCAGGTGATGGAGGGGCGCATCTCCGAAAGTTGCAGGTTGTAGCTACGGCACTCTGTTGCCGTGTTCCGGGGAAAGAGGACGCCCCAACACTGGCGGGCGATTGGTATTTTTGTGGCCGTCTGGCTTGTGGCAGCCGTAGTGATTTTCTGAGCCCGGGCCGCGCGCCCGACCCCGGCGTCCGTCTCCACCTATATTGATAAAAATCCCCTGGCCAACCTGGCTGCCGCCGGACGCGAGAAAGTCATTGGCCGTGTGGCGGCCCGGCTCCAGCGGGGAATGGCACTAAGTTAAGCCATCTTTGGGATGATTTTCCGAACTGTTTTTTTTGCGGGTTCCGGGGGCGGATTTGAGCAGGACTTGCCTCGCCTGCCTTTTGCCTCATCCCTTTTGCCTCGCAGCGCGGCCTTTTTCCCGCAGTCCAAACCTTCTCATCCTTCCCATTCTTTACTTCAGGCTCTTCTTGCTGCTTTTTAAGGTTAAACACCCTAAGGCGGACGGGACGTCCGCGCCCCCTTGCACAACTGAGGAATCACTGCTTAGATTCCGGCCCCAATGTTCAGAGTTTTATGTTTGATGGTCTGCGTGGTCTTGACCGGATGCGGTGGCGGCGAATCGGTTGCGCCAAGCGGACTTCCCGCCCGGCAGGTGCGGGTAGACTGGCTCGGCCATGAGAGTTTTCTTTTTCGCTCCTCGCTCGGCACAAAAATCCTGACCAATCCCTACGAGTCGGGCACGGGTGGCCGTTCCCTTCCCTCGGGCTTGCGTCCGGACATCCTGCTGGTTTCCACCGAGAAACCCGACGCCAACAATGTGGACGCGATGGACAATTCGCCGGTGATCTTTCGCGGTGCCGTCGCGCTCGGGCCCAATAACGCGACCGGCATTCGCATCCGCGGCGTGCCCACGTACAAAATTCCCGGCAAGGAAGAGGTTCTCGGCATGAACATCGTCTTTTCCTGGACGATGGATGGCGTGCGTTTTTGCTTCGCCGGAACTATCGCCAATCCGCTGTCCGCCTCGGAAATGAGCCAGATCGGGACGGTGGATGTGCTGTTTCTTCCGGTGGGAATTCCGGCCGGACTCACCGATGCGGATCGCCAGACCATCATCAGCCAGTTGCGGCCGCGGGTCATCATCCCAATGGGACACGCGGGCGAGATTTCCGGTTGGGCGGCAGGATTTTCCAAGGTGTACCGGGTTCCTGGCTCGTCAGTGCTTCTCTCCCGCGAGATCCTTCCGGCCGAACAAACCGTGGTGGTGCTGGCCCCGCCCTGAGGCATGAAGATCCTGATCATCGGCTCGGGTGGAAGGGAACACGCGCTGGCCTGGAAGCTCGCGCAGTCTCCCCGCGTGGAAAAAATCTTTTGTGCCCCCGGCAATGCGGGCACGGCGCAGATCGCAGAAAACATTCCGCTCGGGCCGGAGGACGTCACGGGACTGCTGGATTTCGCAAAAAATGAAACCATTGGCCTCACCGTCGTCGGACCCGATGATGCCCTGGCGGCCGGAATCGCGGATGCTTTCGAGCGGGAGGGACAAGCCATCTTCGGGCCCTGCGCGGAAGCGGCCCGGCTGGAATCCTCCAAAATTTTCGCCAAGGATTTTATGCGGCGGCATGGCATTCCCACGGCGGAATCAAAGGAATTTACCGACAGTCTGGAAGCGCACGCCTGGTGCCGGCACGCAAAATATCCCCTGGTGATCAAGGCGGATGGGTTGGCTTTGGGCAAGGGCGTCATCATTGCCGAATCGCCTCTCGAAGCGGCCATGGCCATTCATCGCGCCATGGATCTCGGTGTTTTCGGAGAGGCCGGACGCCGGATTGTGATCGAGGAGTGTCTGCAAGGCGTCGAATGTTCCATCCACGCGCTGGTGGACGGGAACGGCTGGTGTCTTTTTCCCGACGCGAAGGATCACAAACGCGCTTACGATGGAAACACCGGCCCGAATACCGGCGGCATGGGGACGATTTCGCCTTCCGGAACGCTTGATACGGAACTGATGGATTGGGTGAAGACCGAGGTGCTCGACCGTTTCGTGGCCGGCATCAAGGCCGATGGGCTGGCGTTTCGCGGGATGCTGTTTCCGGGCCTCATGATCACGGAGAATGGACCAAGGGTTCTGGAGTTCAACTGCCGCTTCGGCGACCCGGAAACGCAGGTGCTCATGCGTCGGCTGCAAAGCGATCTGCTCGACCTGCTGGAAGCCTGCGTGAACGGAACTTTGAACCTCCAGCAACCGGTCTGGGACGAACGCGCCGCCGTCTGCGTCGTCCTCGCCTCCGGAGGTTATCCCGGTGCCTATGAGAAAGGGAAAGCCATCACCGGCCTTGAGGAGGCGGGGGCCTTGCCGGATGTGGTGGTTTTTCAGGCCGGGACTAAAAGTACACTTTCGGGCGACCAGATCCTCACCAACGGCGGCCGGGTGCTGGGAGTGACGGCCTTGCACGACGATCCCGCCCAGGCCCGTTCCCTTGCTTATCGCGCGGCGGATAGAATCGGCTTTGACCAAATGCAGCGCAGGGAGGACATTGGCCAGTCATGATCCGCCGCAGCGCTATTCTTTTCGCCGTGCTAACCGGAACACTGTGCGCGCAGCCGCCCCAGGCTTCGCCCACCCCGGCGGCGTCCGCCACGCCATCCCCCTCGCCCACCCCGCCTCCGCTCAGCGTGAGGCAGGTGATCAACAGTTTGAAAGACGAGGAGGTCGAAGCCGCCATCAAATCCCTCCGGGAGAACTTCCTCGATGCAGCCAAAACCGACGACAAAGCCCTGCAGCGGGCCACCCTCGAAGGCCTTCTCCGGCGGCTCTCGCCTGGCGCTGCCGTTGTCAGCAACCCGCAAAAGAAAGCCCCGGTCGAGGGTTCGGCCTTCCTCGCCGAGATCCTGGATTCCCACATCGCGTATCTTCGTCCCGGCACGCTCACAACGGACAGCCTGACCCAGTTTGACGCCGCGCTGACGGGCTTTGCGCAGAAAAAACATGACGCGGTCATTCTCGATCTGCGCGGCATGCCGGAGGGCGGGGATTTTGAAATTGCGGCGGATTTCGCGCGGAGGTTTTGCGCCAAGGGAAAGCTGCTTTTCTCCATTCAGAAACCCAGCGCCAAGCAGGAGCGCATTTTCACCTCCAATCAGGACCCGGTTTTTGACGGCGTGATGGTCGTGCTGACCGATGCCGACACGTCCGGCCCGGCCGAGGCGCTGGCCGGCACCTTGCGGCTCAATGCCGGAGCCATGATCATCGGGTCCGACACCACCGGCGAGGCCGTCGAGTTCGCGGAGTCCCCGCTGGGCGGCGGCGCGGTTTTGCGCGTGGCCATCGCGCAAGTGATCCTGCCGGAAACGGGCGCAATTTTTCCCGACGGAGTGAAACCCGACGTGGCGATCTCTCTGCCGCGCGAGGTGCAGGAGGAAATTTTCCGCCAGAGCAAGGAAAAGGGCGTGAGTCAGTTTGTTTTCGAGCCCGAACGGCGGCGCATGAACGAAGCCTCCCTGGTCGCGAACATGAATCCCGAGATTGATTCCGCCCAGACCGCCCAGCGCGACCGCGGCAAGGCGCCTCAATTGCGCGACACCGTCCTGCAACGCGCGGTGGATCTCGTCACGGCCATCAATTTCTACCGGGCGAAAAAGTAGCCGCAGCCCGTTCGGGTGGTTTGCTACAACACCCAGTGCAGGCCAAATCCCAGCCAGAGCGGGATGGTGACAAGACCGATCAGCGACGTGCCGATCACCACCTGCAGGGCCACGGGCACATCGCCCTCGTGGGCCTTGGTCACCACGATCGGGAAGATGGCGGCGGGCATGGCCGCTTGCAGCACCAACACCGCCTTGAGCGAATGATCGAGCGGAACGAAACGCGCAAACAGCAGAATTAAAAGGGGAACCACCCCGATGCGGATCACAGTGGCTGCACAAATCGTCCGCGTCCCGTGACGCAGCGACACCTTGTTCAAATGATCGGCGATCAACGCACCGCTCAGGAGCAAAGCCATGGGAACCGCGCAGGCCCCCAAGAAATGGAAGGTCGAGTCCACCGCGGCAGGAATCCATTTTTCAGCGGATAGGGAATTGAGCAAAATCGCCACTGGAATGGCGACCATCGGAGGATTGACCGCGCGCCACCAGCTCCCGCGTTCCGCGTGGCCGGTCAACTGCCACAGGGCGACGGTCCAGAAGGCGATTTCCACCCCGAGAACAAATGCGAACAGAACGCCCATCGTGTCCCGGTCAAAAAGTGCGGCGCAGAGCGGCAGCGGGATGTAACCGTAATTTTGCAGCGACGTGGTGTAAACGAAGGTGCGGCGTTTTGTTTCTCCCTTGATGCCGAAAATCCGCGCGCCCACCCGCGCCGCCATGATGCCCAGAACGACGGAACCAAATCCCAGGATCGGCGGAAGAATCCAGTTGGCGGGATGCGCCAGCACTTCGTTTCCCACTATGAAGTCAAAGGCCAGACAGGGCGCAAGCAGCACGACCACCAGACGGGTCAGCGACCGGTCCGCCTCGGCCGTGAGCACATGGATTTTCCGCATCAGATAACCCGCCGTCATCACGACGAAAATCGGCGCGACGATTTGAAGAAGAGAAAGAAACTGTGCGATCACTGAAAGACCATGCGGCAAATCGCCACCGAGGCGGTGATGCCGGCGACATCGGCCAGCAACCCCGCCGCCACCGCATGCCGGGTGCGGCGGATGGCAACCGAACCGAAATACACCGCCAGAACGTAAAAAGTGGTTTCCGTACTGCCCATGATGGTTCCGCCCATCTGTGCCAGCAGACTGTCCGGGCCGTGGGTTTGCACCAACTCCGCAAAAATGCCGTTGGAGCCGCTGCCGCTGAGCGGGCGCATGAGGGCAAGCGGGAGAAGCTCCGTGGGAAAATGCAAGGGATCGAGGATCACTTTCAGCCAGTTGCTCAAGAGTTGGATGCCTCCGGCGGCACGGAACATCCCGATGGCCACAAGGATGGCCACGAGATAGGGAATAATGCGGATCGCCACTTGAAACCCCTCCTTCGCTCCCTCGACAAATTCCTCATAGACCGGCACGCGTCGCGCGGTGGCGTAGAGCGGAAACATGGTCAGGATAAAAGGAATGGCCAGGAGGGAAATGGTTTCCACCGAACGGATGAGCGGATGCTTGCCCGTCCATTCCGCAGGAAAAGCAAAAGGGCCCGCGCCCACGGCGAGAAATTTCCGCACCGCCGTGGCGAGGATTTCAAAATTTCCCGGGAAAAAAGCCATCAGAACGAAAACCACCGCAAAGGCCAGGAGGGCCACCCAAAGAAGACCGGTGGCAAGGGCTCCGATCGGGTGGATTTTTTCCGGTTCCGGCCCGGCGGAAATTTCCGGTTCGGCGGCGTCCACGACAGGCCCTTCAATTTTCGGCAACGCGAACATTGGAAGTTTTTCCAATATTTTCACCGCGGTGATGCCGACCACAGTCGAGCAGAGGGTCGCGGCAAAAGCCGTGCCGATGATCGAACTCGGATTAGCCGCACCGGCGGCGGCGAGAAGACCGACGGTCGTTGCCGGGATGAGTTGAATGGAACTGGTGTTGATGGCCAGGAAGGTGCACATCGCATTAGTCGCCACGCCGGGACGCGGGTTGAGCTGTTCCAAGTGCTGCATGGCCCGGAGTCCGAGAGGAGTGGCCGCGTTGCCCAAGCCCAGCATGTTGGCAGCCATGTTCATCACCATGGAGCCCATGGCCGGATGAGCGGGAGGCACATCGGGAAAAAGCCAGTGCATGACCGGCCGCAGACCGCGGGCGAGGATATCAACCAGACCGGATTTCTCGGCCAGCCGCATCACGCCCAACCAGAGCGCCATGATCCCGGCGAGAGGCAGCGCAAGCGTCATCACGGCGGTTTTACAGGCATCGAATGCCGCATTGGTTACCTCACCCAACTGACCCGAAAGACCGCCGAGAATGACGGAAAGGACAACGAGGCCGAGCCAGATCCAATTGAGCATGAGGAGGAATTTGTCTCATGCGGCGGGGCCTTGGCGCAAAGGAATTGTTGGAAATACTACAGGGGCGGTCATTGCCCCGGAATGGTGAGATTGCACAAGGGCGTGACGCATAGGTTCGCAACCCTGGAAAAATCCGGGTTGCAAATTTCGAGCGATCCATCCCAAAATAAAAGCACCAAGCTGCGGGACAGCTTGGTGTTCTTAACGAGCCTGGCTCGATTTATCGGACCCGGCCTGCCATCACGGACAGGAAGGGTTGGATGGTCTGTCCCTTTAGGACTTACTTGTTTTTGCCTTTGCCAGCAGCCTTGACTTTGGCCCAGCGGGCTTTTTGCGCGGCGATGATATTGGCCCGACCGGCGGCTGACATCTTGCCTTTTTTCTTTTTGGGCTGGGCGGCCACTGGCTCAACGATGGGGGTGGCTTTGACTTTGGCCCAGCGGGCTTTCTGCGCGGCGATGATGCGGGCGCGACCGGCAGCCGACATCTTGCCTTTTTTCCGTCTGCCTTTTGTCACGGCGGTTTTAGCAGGAGCGGGCGCGATGGCGGCGGATAGGCCGCTGAAAACGGAAGCCAGTTCCGCTTGGAGGCTTTCGATTTGCTCCGAGATATTGATGGAGCGTTTAAGTTCGGCAAGAGTTGGTATATGCATAGGGGCCGAATATCGCCAGTCTAATGGATGAGTCAACAACGTTCCTTAGGAAAGAAAATCTCAGTATCGACCCTTGACGACTACCAATCAGGGTTCATTGGATTCCGGCAGAGCTAGGATCGGGCCTTTTTCGCGGGTACAACAATGACCGGGCAGCCCGCGCGCTGAAGTACTCCAGTAACAACGCTGCCGCTGAAGAGGTGATAAAGGGCACCGTGTCCGTGAGACCCAAGGATGATGAAGTCGGCTTTGCGCTTGGCTGCCTGATCCACGATGTCGTCCACCGCCAGTCCGACCAGGCTGATACCCTCAACTTCAAGGCCCATTGCTCTCAAGGGTTCGGCCAGTTCGTTCAGATGTTTCTCGTGCCCGGTCACTCCTTCGTTGGTCTCAGCGATAGGCGGGACGGCGGCAATAACGTCCATGGTCGCTCCAACCGGCACATAGTTGGCCACAGGTTCAACAATATGAAGCAAGACAATCTTGGCCTCCAATGGACGGGCTATCTCCACCGCTTTTCCAATCAGAAGATCCGTGATGTCACTGAAATCAAGGGGAACAAGGAGCGTTTTCATGAGAAGAACCTAGCAGGGCGGTGAGGACGGTCACAGCAAAATCGCGGTGGGACGCGGCTTGCGTGGGGGCAGGACTCCGGCTGATGATAAGCCGATGGAGGATTTGTTCAAAGCGGAGGAACCGGTGTCGCCGGATGCGCCCCTGGCCACCCGCATGCGTCCTCGCGTCCTGGACGAGTACATCGGCCAAAGGCATATCCTCGGACCGGGAAAACTTCTGCGGCGCGCGATTGAGGCCGACCGGATTTCCTCGGTTCTGCTGTACGGTCCGCCGGGCGTGGGTAAGACAAGCCTCGCGCAGATCATCGCCCGATCCACCAAATCCCGTTTCGAGCGTCTGAGTGGAGTGGAGGGCAATGTGGCCGACATCCGCCGCGTGGTCGCCCAGGCCAGTAATCGGCTGCAAAACAACGGGGAAAAAACCATCCTTTTTATTGATGAAATCCATCGCTTCAACAAAGCCCAGCAGGATGTTCTCCTGCCCGATGTGGAAAGCGGACTTTTGCGGTTGATCGGCGCGACGACGCACAATCCTTTTTTTTATGTCAACAGTCCGCTCGTTTCGCGGTCGCAGATTTTCCAACTTGAACCACTGGGTGTTGAGGACTTGCTCGACCTGATGAAGCGGGCTGTGAGCGATACCGGGCGCGGTCTTGGGAGCTTCAACGCGGTGCTGGAACCAGCGGCGGCGCAGCTCCTCGCCACCGTAAGTGATGGCGACGCGCGTAAATGTCTCAATGCCTTGGAAATTGCAGCATGCACGACCCCACCCGAACCGGACGGCACAATCCGCATCACCCTGGCGGTGGCGGAGGAGAGCATCCAAAGGAAGGCCGTCGTCTATGACGGCGATGGGGATGCGCATTACGATACGATCAGCGCCTTTATCAAAAGTCTGCGCGGATCGGATCCGGATGCCGCCCTCTATTGGCTGGCGAAGATGCTGCATGCCGGGGAGGATTTTCGCTTCATCGCGCGCCGGCTGATCATTTGCGCCAGCGAGGATGTGGGCATGGCGGATTCCCAGGCGCTGATTGTGGCCACCTCGGCGCAACACGCGTCGGAGTTTGTCGGATTACCCGAAGCGCAGCTTATCCTGGCCCATGCGACGGTTTATATCGCCACGGCACCGAAGAGCAACCGCTGCACGGTCGCGATGGGAAAAGCTTCCGCCGAGGTGCGGGAAGGCCGCACTCTGGCTGTGCCGAAGCATCTGCGGGACGGCCATTACAAAGGCGCGAAGAGACTCGGGCACGGCGAGGGCTATAAGTACAGCCACGACTATGAAGGCGGCTATGTGCCACAGGCTTATCTGCCGGAAGGCCGTGTTTATTACGAACCGACGGAACACGGATTGGAAAAACGCGTAAAAGAACGGCTGGACCATTGGCGCGCCCTCTTCGAGGAAGAGCAGAAAAGCAAACCCTCTCCCCGCCAAGAATAATAAGCGCCCGGTTTATCCTTGTTCAGGGCGGGCGGGCTTGGTTTAAGTCAGGGATGAACCGCCGTTCCCTTCTGCTCGGTTTCCTGACCCTCGCCTGCTTCTCACTTTCCACCGTCCTGGCCGAGGACTTCTCCGCCCGCGTAGCGAAATTTTCCACAAGGGAAGCGCTCAAAGTTGGCAATGCCTGGCGTACCGATATTCCGGACTGCCTCAAGGTCACCCTGCGATCCAGCAAGGAAATTCCGGGCAAGGACGTCTTTTTCAAAGCCTATTTCTATGACGCAAACGGTACCCTGCTACGCGAACAGACCGGCCCCAGTGCGCTCTGGACCGGCACCAAGAAAGGCGTGGCGGAATACACCATGCCCGACCTTTTCAAGCCCGGCCAATTGGAACCCGTTTACCTCGCGCTGCCCGAAGACGTCAAAAAGATGAAAAACGTCGTCGTTGTTTTCGGACAAGGAGACAACCTCGCATACGATGTTTATCCGAATACCAAGTCAATTGATGCCTTCTCCTTCGCGGAAAAAGACAAGCTGAAGAAAAAATAAGGACGGGACGCTACCTCTTCCCGAGCAGGTAGTCCGGGTTGAGCTTCTTTAATGCGGGGAGAACAAAAAGTCCGTCTTTACGGATCAGGGTGTCATCGAACCAGACTTCCCCGCCGCCATAGTCTTTGCGTTGGATGTTGACCAGATCCCAATGGATGCGGCTTTTGTTGCCGTTGCCGGCAATTTCGTAGGCTTGACCGGGAGTGAAGTGGAAGGAACCGGCGATTTTCTCATCGAACAGGATATCGCGCATGGGATGAAGGATGTGCGGATTGAAGCCGAGGGAAAACTCGCCGATGGAGCGCGCGCCCTCGTCGCTGTCCAAAATCTCGTTGAGCTTTTTCGTGTTATTGGCCGTGGCCTTGACGATGCGGCCTTTTTCAAATTCGAGCCGGACGTTATCGAACGCGGTGCCTTGATAAATGGAGGGGGCATTAAAAGTCACGTGACCTTCGACCGAGTGTTTCACGGGGCAGGAGAAAACTTCGCCATCCGGGATATTGCATTCGCCGCCACAGACCTTGGAGCCAATGCCCTTGATGGAGAAAAGCAGGTCGGTGCCGGGCCCCTTGATCTGAACGCGGTCGGTTTTGTTCATGAGGGTTTCGAGCGCCTTCATGCCGGGGATCATGCGGGCGTAATCGAGGGTGCAGACCTTGAAGAAAAAATCCTCGAAGGCTTCCGTGCTCGTCCCGGCCTGTTGGGCCATGGCAGTGGTGGGCCAGCGCAAAACGACCCACTTGGTTTTGTTGATGCGCCAATCCATCACGGGCCGCATTTTTCCGGCGATGAGACGCATCCTGTCCTCGGGCACATCGGAAAGTTCGGTGATATTGTGGCTGCCGCGGATGGCGATATAGGCCTGCATTTTTTTCATGCGGGCGAGTTCCACGGCGCGGGAGGTGTCGAGTTGCTCCGCGCTGATCCCGAGCGAAAGTTCGCGGGAAACCCGGGCGTGATGAAGTTGGACGAATGGCACCGCTCCGGCGGCCCGAACCGCACGGATGAGCGCCACGCCCATTTCGTCGGGCACGTCGAAGAGTTCGATGAAGACGTGCTCGCCTTTTTCCAAGCGGGTGGAGTGGCGGGTCAGGATGCGGGCGAGTTGGTCGAGGCGCGGGTCGTGCATGGAAATGATGAATTAACCACAAACAGCCCGGAACCGAAACCGGGAAATCATGGTCTTCACCGCAGGGCCACCCGGGGGTCCGCGTTAGCGGCCTGAGCGTACTCTTCTCGCCGGCTTTGCGGTTTGTTGTGGAGATTCGGTTTTTGGAGAAGCGGGATTTCCTTCAGCACCTCGACGCGGACCTTGGCGATGCCCCGTTCGTAAATGCCAAGTTTGCGGGCGGCCCCAACCGTGAGGTCAATAACGCGACCGCGGATGAAGGGGCCGCGGTCATTGATGCGAACGATGAGGGACTTGCTGGTCTTGAGATCAACGACCCGGACTTTCGTGCCGAACTTGAGGGTTTTGTGAGCGGCGGCCATGGCGTTGCCGTCGAAGCGTTCCATGCTGGCGGTGCGATGATCGCGATACCACGAGGCAATCCCGGTCTCGCTCTTCACGGTTTCCACCTTGTAAAGGGAGGTCGTCTTCAGCGGATCGGGTTTGGCCACCTTGGTTTCCTTGAGCGTCGTGCAGGCTGCCAGGGGAAGCGCAAGTAAGAAAAGGACGAAAGATTTAGAGGACATGGGATCTATCTAGCTGGCGGGTTCGGGGTCAAAAACGAATTCGCCCGTATTTTGCAAGCCGGTCAAATCAATGGCTTGGAAGGTAAATTGGTTGCGAAACCAGGTCAATTGCCTTTTGGCGTAACGCCGGGTCGCCAGAGTGATGGCCTCGATGCATTGCGGCTCCGTACATTCACCGCGCAGCAAGGCCTGAATCTCCCGCAATCCGATGGCCCGTGCGGCAGTCGGACCGATTTGCGTCAGCCGGCTGACTTCCTCCACGACACCACGCCGGAACATGGCTTGGACGTTGCCGGCGATACGGGCGTCGAGTTCGGCGCGATCGCGAGTGAGGAGCAAACCGCGGAATCCGGGCGTGGATTTGTCCTTCCATTCGTCGCGAAGGCTGGCGGAGGAACGGCCGGTGAGAAGATGAATTTCCAGAGCACGCTGCACGCGGCGGGGATTTTGAAAATCCAGATGGTGGCGTGCGCCGGGATCGGTCTGCTCGAGCCGCCGCTGGAGTTGCTCCAGCGAGAGGGCGGAAAGCTCGGCCCTCAGGACAGGGTCGGGCGGTGGCAGATCGGCCAGGCCGTGGGTGAGCGCTTTGAGGTAAAGACCGGAACCGCCCGCAAGGATGGGCCGGTGTCCGCGCGCGATGATCGCGGCAATTTTTTCACGCGCACGTTCCGCGAAACGCGCGGCGTCGAAGGGTTCCGATGGCGGGAGAAACCCGATGAGATGATGCGGCACACGGGCCTGAACTTCTGCATCCGGCTGGGCGGTGAGAATCTCCAGGCCGGCATAAACCTGAAAGGCATCGGCCCCAAGAATTTCGCCGCCGAACCGGCAAGCCAGTTCGGCGGCGAAAGCGGTTTTGCCGACCCCGGTGGGGCCGGCAACAATGATGGGTTCGTTATTGTTCAGGCTGACGCTCGCGATCACTGCGGCGTTCCTCGACGGCCTTGGCTCCACTTACAACGAGCTTGCGGCCCATGTAGTCCTTGTCGTGCAATTCGGACACGGCGCGCTTGGCCTCGTCCGTGGACTGCATTTGCACAAACGCGAAGCCCTTGGAGCGTTGGGTGTGTTTGTTCGAGACGATCTCGACATTTTCCACCGAGCCGACGCCGTTGAAGAGTTCCGAGAGGTCGCTCTCGGTCGCATCGAAGGACAGATTACCCACGTAAATGCGCGGGGACGTGACCTCGATGATCTCCGGTGTGCGGAAACCTTCCGGACGGCCCGAACGCTCTGCGCGTTCTGGACGCTCCGATCGGCGGGGACTGCTCTCGTCCGCAAAACGGCTGCTGCTGCTGCTTTCGCGGGGCTTGGCGGGCGCGGACTTTGGAGCTTCTTCGCTACCGAAAAAGGCGGCGATTTTCTGCCAGAGGCTCTTTTTTTGCGGCTTGGCGGGGGTTTCGTAACGGGTGGAGCGTGAGTCGCTTTGATTGCGGCCGCTCGGACGACGGCTGCCCCGACGGGGCGAGCGACGACTGCTTGAATTGTTGTATTCTGATGACATTTCTTTGATGGTTTGCATTGGAGGATGGCACACGGGCATACCTGATAGGGAATCTCCCGGTGTGCGATCCAGTCGTTAATGCCTCGGGCGGGGCCGATTTCTTTGCGGAAACCTTTGTGTTCCAATCAGCAAAAAACCTGTAAGCGGCCATGCAGATAATCCACCGTGCGAACACCTTCCATGGATGCGCGGCAATTTCAGAATGCATTATGTTAAACGCCTGAGGCTTGATTAAGATCATCCAGACTGCACCCTTTGGCAAGAGGCAATTACAGGTTGTCCGGGGAAAGAATCCGCGCAACTTTTCGCCATCTTTTCTGTTAAGATACACTTATGCGCAATCCGAGAGTCATGATGCTGGTCGGGGCGATCTCCCTCTTTTCCACTGTGATCATCTGGCAGTGGACGTCCGGCTGGGGCTTGGTCACGATCACCGCGAACAATGTGCCGATTTCCAAAGTGATCAAATCCATCGAGCGCCAGGGTGGCGTGAAGATCGTCACAAATGCCGACCCGGCCATGCCAGTCACGCTCTATCTCAAACGCGTTCCGGTTTACGAAGCGATGGACAGCCTCGCCATTCGCGCAGATGGCGACGTGCGCCTCGCCTACATTGCCGCCCCCGAAAAAAAACAAATCGCCGACGTGCTGACCGCCTTTGCCAGCGGAGCGAATCCCGGAGGCTGGGCCGTACTTTCCGCCGGATTCGGTGGCGGCGGTGGGGGCGGGTTTATGACGGGAGGAGAGACCGTGATTGATCCCCGCCAGATCGAATGGAAGGTCAGCGACGTGACCGACCGAAGCCTTCAGGCTGTCCTCCAGCAGGGCGCACAAAAAACCGGGGCGCTGTTCGCAACTCCCCAAGCCTGGAACCCCGTGCTGGGGAAATTGCCATCCAGTGGCAAGACCGGCCAGGTCGCGTCCAATCTCATCGGCACCGCCAAAGGCCGGTTCGAAGAGCTTTTCCTCCTCACCGTGCGCCCCCCGCAGCTTGAGGCCGGCCCGCCGAGATGGGAGGGACAGCAAACGGTTTTTTCCCCACCTCGTGGTAATCGAAACGGAAACCCCGAGTGGATGGCCGAACGCCTGCAGGCGCAAATCGCCATCTTGCCCGCCGAGGAACGCCCCGAGGCCCAAAACCACTTCGACGAAATGCGCAAATTCTGGGAGTCCGTCCGCAATCTTCCCGAGGACGAACGCCGCGCCAAAATGGAGGAAATGATGAACAACCCCGAAGTGCAGGCCCGCATGGACGAACGCATGGCCGCCCGCGATTCCAAGCGCACCCCTGCCCAACGCGAACAACGGATGAAACGGTATATCGAGCGCAAGAATCAGATGAAGAACGCGCCTGCCAAATCATGAAACGCCCCACCCGGGCGGCTTTCACGCTCATCGAATTGCTCGTGGTCATCGCCATCATCGGCACCCTCGCAGCTCTCATAATGCCCGAATATGACAAGTTCATCAACCGGGCCCGCAGTGTCGCCTGCATGAATAACCTCCGGCAGATCGGCGTCAGCGTTCTGACCTACGTCGCGGAAAACGAAAACAAATATCCCATCATCGAACCCAATCCCGAAAGCGAGGTTTACGATCCCGAGGCCGAAGCCACCCCGCTTTATGAGGAACTCCAACCCTACGGACTCACCGAGAACCTCTTGAAATGCCCTGCCGACGTGAAGGGTCCAAACTACTACGCACAGCGGAACCCGCACACCAGTTATCAATGGCGGCCTATCATTGACGACGAAAATGCCATCGCCCCGAAAATCTACGGCGGCCGGCGCGGTGCCGCCGTGCGCGTCGCCAAACCCAGCCGTGTGACCATCTGCACCGATTTTGAGAGCGTCCACTTTGGACGCCTCAACCGCCTCTACGCCGACGGCAGTGTCGTCGCGACTTTGAAGGATAATCGCTAACAGACGGTCCGTGGATTTTTCCCGACAAAACGGCAAGACTTGATCATGCTATGAAATCCCCATGTCTGCCGAAGATCTTTTTCCCTCCAACTCGAAGCTCCCCCTTTCCGAAATCACGCAAGCCACCCGGCACCTCTTCCTTTGCATCGGGCCCGATTGTTGCAGTTCCAAAAAAGGCGAGGCGCTTTGGGACGTGCTCAAGTCA
>Ga0209591_10001375_pt1 | contig 30472 bp, 21 predicted proteins | sample MAT01_FD_187207 | JGI IMG/M metagenome (GOLD analysis project Ga0209591, IMG submission 187207) | Freshwater microbial communities from Lake Fryxell liftoff mats and glacier meltwater in Antarctica - MAT-01 (SPAdes) (version 2) | ecosystem: Environmental > Aquatic > Freshwater > Ice > Liftoff... | reverse complement strand
ATCATGAAATTGATCCAAAAATTTTGGCATATTGATAATTATTTTTTCAACTTTCCTTGAAAAAATGCACCCATCTTAACTTACTAAATTTTTAGTTTTCTTGTGCAGTTTTGGCGATCGCACTTAATTGCAATCCCTGGGGATAGCTGTTTTCTGCTTTGCAGCGCTTGATTTCGGCTTCAGAGACTGTGGGTTTGAGGTGTTTCGCCAAAACTTTCATCACGTCACCCCGATCGATCGTACCCACTACTGAACCGATAGGTGAGAGGACGATGATTCGGGACAACTGACAAGATTCCATAGTATTAATTACTTCGGCTAGGGATGCTTTTTCTGAGATTGTGGGGATTTTTTCCAGCGGTTTTACAATGTTGTGCAAAGTCTGAATTTGCCACTGACTGCGTTCTGTGTAGCGGATATCGTCGATCGACACTAAACCTAAATCTCGTCCATTGACTGCTGCAACGTAAAATGGGAATGGATTGACTTCTAACAAATATCGATCGGCAAATTCTCGTAAGGTTGAATTCGCATCGACAACTCGAAATTCACGAGTCATAGCATCGACAGCTTTGGTTTTCAGCAAAGCTTCTTGTAATGAAACAAAACGGCTATAAGCTATGGCATTGCGGATCGCGAACCCACCGATTAGTGCAATCCATAAGCCACCGAGTTCACGGGCTAGCAAGCATGAAGTTAGTCCAAAAGCAATGGCTAACCAACCTAAAACTTGTCCAGTTCTTGCCGCCCAACGAACACCAGTAAATCGAGAACCGCTGATTTTCCAAATTGCTGCCTTTAAAACCTGTCCTCCATCCAAAGGCAAACCGGGAATTAAGTTAAATAATCCCAGAACTAGATTGATTTCTGCTACCCTTTCTATTACTATTCGTAGGAGATTTGTTGGCAAAACTTCAGATCCTAAGCCGAGGATTAAAAACAGTCCGAAGCTGACGAGAGGGCCGGCGATGGCTACTTGAAAAGCTTGACCGGGAGTTTTGGATTCCGAGTCGATCGATGCAACTCCACCAAATAAGAATAGGGTAATAGAATTAACTTTAATGCCTTGGGACATGGCCGCCAAGCTGTGTCCCAATTCGTGCAGCAGTACGGAACCAAACAGCATCAAAGCTACTGCGAATCCGGCAATCCACGAAATTGCAGGCCCCCACGAACTGTAACTGCTAGCATAGGCGCGGGTTCCTAGGGCTAAGATGATAAACCACGAGTAATCTAAAAATAACGGGATGCCAAATAATGAGCCGACTCGCCAACCTTTTTGCATGAAGTTTTCCTGGGAAAGGAGATTGAGGAAGAGTTTCTTTGATTATATCTTCTCTTCCCCTTTCCCTTATTTTTACAGAACTCCGGCGTTTCCTAAGCCCAAGATTACTCCGGTGCCGAGCAAGTGGCCGAGGCTGGTTGTTGCCAACAATTCTGGTATGCCAAAGCCTTTGAACATTCCAGGCATGACAAGGGGTAAGGCTGGGCCTTTGCCTCGGTTTTGCTTGGAGATGCCATAGTAGCCGATCGCGATCGCCAGTAAGTTGCACAAGATCATTGTCAGTCCTACCATTGGCGACCACTCCGGTGTTGTGGGAATGGTCGATTGTACTACTAACAGTAAAGATGAGTAAATCACGTTATTATGCTCCGGGTCTCACAGATAAATTGAGTTATCAAATTATAAGAAGTGTTTTGCCTTAAACTAAGATTTGTTTTAATAGTTAACAATTCGCTCCTGTAGGGCATAGGGCATGGGGCCGAAAAGAATTGGCAAAAAGTATGATAACTATTCAACCGGAAATGATCTGAGGAGGAGAAGTGCGGGTTAAAATTTGTGGAATCACGAAAGTAGAGCAGGGCATGGCGATCGCCCGTTTGGGAGCGCAGGCTTTGGGGTTTATTTGCGTTCGGGCTTCCCCCCGCTATGTCAGCCCAGAAACTATTCGCCTAATTGTTGAGCAGTTGCCCACAAATGTCGATCGCATCGGCGTTTTTGCAAATACCACAATACAAAATATCTGTCAAGTAGTTGCTGAATCGAATTTAAGTGGGGTGCAGTTACACGGAGATGAAACAGCGGAATATTGCGATCGACTGCGGGAGTTTTTGCCAGGAATTGAAATTATCAAAGCCCTGAGAGTTAAGACTCCTGAAACTTTAGACATTGCGAATATTTATGCTATTCATGTGGATACTTTACTGCTGGATGCTTATCATCCCGATCAACTAGGCGGTACTGGCAAAACCCTCGACTGGCAGATATTAGCAGAGTTTCGACCAAGCTGTCCTTGGTTGCTGGCTGGCGGTTTGAGGCCGGATAATGTGTTAAATGCGATCGCCAGTTTTGCAGACCGTAATTTTAGCGGCATTGACCTTTCCAGCGGTGTAGAAATATCTCCCGGAGATAAAGATTTGACAAAAGTTGCCGATTTGTTTGAAAAATTAAAAAAATCTAACAAATAACCAATTCCCAATTCCCAATTCCCAATGACTAATCAATTAGCATTACTTGCGCGGCGACTCAGCATGGCTTTTGCAACTATGCCCGATCGCACTGATTGGCTGATTGTAGTAATGCTTGTGGTGGCTTATAGTGCGATCGGGCTTCCCATTGGTTTTTGGTCAGGATTTCTGAAAATTGATGTACAAACCTCTTGGCGTACAATCTTGGGGGTAACAGTCGGCTGTTTGTTGAGTCCCGGCATTACCGAAGAACTATTTTTCCGCGTTTTAATGCTACCCCACAAGCAGGAAAATGCTTCCGGGTTAATGCTGTGGTTTTGGGGATGCGTCAGTTTGGCGCTGTTTGTAGTTTACCACCCGCTGAACGGGCTGACTTTCTATCCCGTTGGGCGCGAGACCTTTCTGAATCCAGTGTTTTTGCTACTGGCGGCGGTGTTGGGGGCTGTGTGTGCGATCGCATACCTGCAAAGCGGTTCCCTGTGGCCTGCTGTGGCGATACACTGGTTGGCGGTGATAGTCTGGCTGCTGCTATTGGGCGGTTATCGAAGACTATATGGTTAAATATAAAAGTCGAGTATTACTATTTTGTCGCGAGGGATATCAGTTGTGGCTATCATAGGAGCGATCGTCGGTTTTTTAGTAGGGATAGCAGTTGCCTACTCGTTGCTGGAAAAGCGGTTAAACAAACAAAAGCAAGAACACTTAGAACAAACTCGCCAGATTGCTGAGGAAATAGAAAGAGCTCATCAGTCTCGGATTCAGCAAACAGTCCAATCTCTGCAAGTAGAACAGGATAATACACTCAGAAAAATTACTGTCGAACACGAAAATTCACTCAAAGAAGTTACAACAGAACACGAAAATCTGCTCATAAAAATTATTGAAGACCGCGATAATCAGCTCAGACAAGTTACTAATGAACAGGATAATTATCTCAGACAATTTAGTGCAGAATTAGAAGTAAATCATGATTCTCAGTTGCAACAAGATATCCAATTTTTGCAACAAAAACACGAAGCAGAATTACTCAAACTGTCTGACGAATTACACAATAGCTATCAAGCTCAAATCGATGAGAACTTACAAGCTCTGCAAGCAAAGCATGAAATTCGCTTGAGAGAAACTGCTGAGGAATATCAAAACCGCGAGGTTGAGATGCAGTTAAATTTGAAATCTTTGCAAGAGCAATATGAGAGTCAGTTGCAAGCAGTTAACGAGCAATTGCAAGCTCACGAAACTCAAATGCAAACCACGATCAAATCTTTGCAAGAGCAGTATGAGAGTAAGTTAAAACAAACAGAAGTTCCGCAGCAACAATCAACTGAGTTAAATCCAACAGAATTTACAGAACCTGCTCAAATAGTTAGACAAGCACCCAGTTATTCCCTAGCAGAGTTGATAGGATTAGTTCAAAGTCAGGATGTAGAAGCGCGTAAATTAGCAGCATCTGCTTTAGGCAAAATCGCTGCTGCTAATCCTTTGAGAATCGACGGTCAACGCGCAGTAGAAACCTTGGGAAAACTCGCTCAAGATTACGCTCCTGAAGTTCGTCAGATGGCTGTGGAAGCCCTAGGCATGACTAAATCGGAAAAAGTGATTCCACTGTTGCAAAGAGCTTTGCGAGATACTAATAGCGCTGTGGCTCAATCTGCCAGTGCTGCTCTCAATAAGTTTAAGTTTTATCGGCGCACCCCGGCGGTCAAAGCGAAAATGATTCATCTCAAGAAAGTCAAGCGTTAAGTAGTTAAGACGGTTAACGGTTAACAGTTAACAGTTAACCGTGTTCGGGAATGCTCAGAGATTGATTTACCCAAAACTAAAGTAAAGCCGGACGCGGAGTGTCGCCTACTGTAGGGTGGCGCCTGCTGGCGATTATAGCGGTGAATGCGTTCGATCGCACTCACAGATCCTATGCTGTCAACAGTCCCGCACCAGAGGGCGCGTCAGAGCAAGCAGCAGCAGCGGCAGCCCACCGGGTGTTGGTGGCGCTACTGCCGAATCAAGCTCAATTATTAGATCGACAACGGATTTTATATAATACCAAATCCGGGTCAAAAACCCCTTTATTGCTGGAGAGGGAGAGAGCGGGAGAGGAGGAGAGGGGGAGAGGGGAAAAATTTAGATCGCGAGTTCAAAAAGGGGTTTTTGACCCGGATTTAGTGTAACTTACTCGGAAACTTTCCCAATTTTAAATCCCATACTTTGGGATGATTTTTTGGAGTCGATCATCTAAATTAAAAAAATATTCCCAACACAAGTTCACAAATGTGTTAATAGCTATATTACTTATATACAAGCCTTCGGTTATCCGATCGGGGATCTCACTTGTCAGTACAATGCGCGGTCTAATTATCTGCGCTGCGCCGTCAACCCAAAAGATCCCTCTAAAGGTTGTCCGTACTACAAAGCCCAAACTATTGACGTTCGCCTTTAAAAGATCTAGCTTATATGGGGGCTGGTATCTACGAATATTTGCGGATATACTAATTATCAGTTAGTATATACTTACGTGTTAGGGGTTTTGTCTAGAATTGTTCTGCGTTAGGGGCTTGAACACCAACCACTTAAAACCTAGTCGATCGTTATTGCTACCTTAGCTGTGACATCAGTCACCGATTGCACAAAATATTTTTCTAGTTAAGTAAATTAACCCAGAAAAATCTCAAATAGGTCGATGGCAAATCTGCAAGCTACTTTCTCAAAGAGATTCTGGAAAATTAATCTAAAAAAAATTCCAGAGTATCTACTCTCACAAAAAAATCCGCTCCCAGACTGTACATTTAGAGTTTTAAAACTTGCCTGTCCGTGAAACTCTTTTATTTTGGCGATCGCATAGTCCCAATCTCAAGCCTGGTCTTTTGTTTTCAGGGTTACAATTCATGAGTTTTTAAGAAGCCTCTTCGATACAGGGTATGTCAATTTCAAGAGGGCGAAAACTCGACAGTCACAGGTGAAGTTATGGGAAGGGATTAGCGAATAATCCAAAATGGGCAATTCAAAGTCAGCGTCGGAAAACGTGATAATGAACACACACTAGCTTGGTTTTTGGTAAGTAATGCTACATTTTTGTGGAAATAAACTCTAGAGCGGTTATCCATGAAATGAGGTATGCGCCTATCAATCACCAATTACCGCTGACTCATTACCCATTACCAACAAGAACACCTCACCTCATTGAGAAAAAATACAGTAGACGCTCTACAAAAAATCTCATGAAAAAGTTTTTGAGAATTCCTGTTATTGCCTACTGACGGATGTAATAGATCTGTGTTGGACAGCTCCACTGACAGACATAAAGCAAAAGACACAAGAAAAAGCCATAGATAAAGCCTGGGGCTTAAGCCTTTAAAACCTTGCTTCTAGTTTGGTGATAATTGCAATGCTATCAAATATCAAGATAGCAGGGATTCATGTTGATTAAAATTACTCAATTCATCACTCCCGCAGTCAAAATATCGAGTGTACAACTGTGCAATTTCATTGTTTAAATCTGAGATGATTCCGTTTTCAATAATTAGTGTGTCTTCTACAAATTCTGAGTTAATCAAATTATGAAAAGCATCTGCCAAAAACCATTTTTTAGCACCAAATATTTCAGTGATGTAACCGAAATAGTTGACAGTGGTTCCCGAATACCAGCTACCAATTCATCGGCAATACAATTAAAAAAGGACGGACTTTCAGACCCAAAACCAGGCTTATGCAAGGAAATTGGGTCGCCACATAGAGGATTGACAGCAACCGAATTGAACAGCGAAAGTTCTGTGAAAAATCTACTTTTCATCGATACGAGAGTAGAAAAAAATTATAGCTTGGCAAAAGGAGCAACAGTCGGTACAGAGGTATTTGTACTCGACTCGACGCAGGATGGGGTCGAGCAAATTACGAATATTTTGGCTAATTGGAGCGATTTAGAAAGCCTTCAGATAGTTTCTCACGGCAGAGAAGCAGGGCTGCAACTAGGGTCGATCGAACTTAACAGCGAAAATATAGAGACTTATAGCTATTTGTTGCAACAGTGGGGAAAATCCCTCACCGAGACAGGGGATATTTTGTTGTTGGGATGCAGCATCGCAGCAGGGGAAAGTGGCAAAGTTTTCGTGCGGAGACTAAGCGACATTACTGGTGCTGATATTGCAGCTTCCGATGATCTGACCGGGAGTGCAGCACTCGGTGGTGACTGGGAATTAGAATTTGCGATCGGGCAAATAGAGGCTACTATCGCCATTGAACCAGAAGTGCGGGAAGCATATAGTTACACGCTAGCAACACTGGTTAATGAGAGCTTCAGCACCGGTACAGTGCTGGGGCCTTGGATCTACCGAGGAACTGAAGGGGCGCTTTACGATTCCACTAGCGGCATTCCAGCTAACTTGCAATCTATCCCCGGCCTGACTGGCGGAACAGTATCGGGCTTACTTCCAGGCTTGGGCGGGGATACTCCGGGCAATGGGGTTCTGCAACTAACTCCAGCAGTCCAGCAGCGAGAGACTTTTGCGATTTATAACAACCCCATTGCTGCGACTGGGGGGCTGAAGGTTCGTTTTAATTTCTTTGCCTACAACAGAGGTACTTTGCCAGCACCCGATGGTTCTCTGCTTGGTGCAGATGGCATTAGTTTTTTCCTGATTGACGGAACAGCTACCCCAACAAGGGCTGGGGGTTTTGGTGGTTCTCTGGGCTATGCTCAGAATACTAGAGTCAGCTCACCGTCACCGGGTCTTGAAGGGGGTTATTTAGGTGTTGGATTGGATGAGTTTGGCAATTTTTCTAATCCTACAGCAGGGCGTGTGGGTGGTACGGGAGCTTTTCCTGATGCGGTAGGAGTTAGAGGTAGGGAAAGCACGTCTTATCAGTTTTTGACTAATGCTTCGATCGCGATCGGGATAGATAATAAGGATGCCACCGTTCGGACTGCGGCCAAAAGAAGTGTCCAAGTCATATTATTACCGCCTTCTTCAGCAACGCCCAATCGTCTTACGGTTTATTTTGATTTGAATCAAAATGATATTTTTGAACCGGGCGAGACGGTGATTGATATACCAAATTTATCAGTAGTAAATGGAGCAGTGCCATCTACTTTCAAGTTTGGTTTTGCTGCTGCGACGGGGGGAAGTACGAATGTTCATGAAATTAGCGATGTAATTGTTGAAACTATAGATCGGCCTACACTTGTGGCTGATGTTTCTCTTGTGAAAAAAGGGCCGTTGTCTGCACAAGCCAGCAGCACGATTACTTACACAATTACTTCTACTAATAATGGGCCGAACATTGCTGAAAGTGTGTTGATTCAAGATCCGCTGCCTGTGGGCTTGACTTTCGTCAGCGCTGACAACGGTGGTGTGTACGACCCCACTACGCGGACTGTCACCTGGCCGGTGATTCGGACTCTGGCGGATCAAGCCAGCGCTACTCGCACTATCACTGCGATCGTTCCGGCAACACTAAACACACCTTTAACTAATATTGCATTTAGCACTTCTAGCACTTTTGACCCCAAGCCTGAGAACAACAATAGTTCCCAAAATATCTCTCAAGTCCAAACTAGCATTATTAATGTCGCTGATGTTGTGACTACTAAGGTGGGGCCTAATAATGCTACACCTGGTGCAACGGTTAGTTATACGATCGCGACACGAAATATTGGACCAAGCACGGCGGATAATGTCACGATCACTGATAGCATTATTCCTGGTTTAACGGGGGTCAGCCTATCAGATGGGGGGACTTATGACACGGGGACTGGGATTGTGACTTTCCCGGCTGTCAGCTTGGCTAATGCTGCCAGTACGAGTCGCACCATCAGCTTCATCGCGCCGAACTCTGGCAGTGTCAGCAACACAGCAAGAAGTACGTCATCTACTTTAGACCCTACTGTTGAGAACAATAACGGCACTGCACTGGGTGCTCAAGTTACCACTACTCTGACACCTGGTGCTGATGTCATTACCACCAAAAGCGGGTTTACGAATGCTGCTGGGGGTTCGACAGTTAGTTACACAATCACTACACGAAATGTCGGACCAAACACGGCGGATCAAGTCACGATCACTGACAGTATTATTCCGGGGTTAACGGGAGTTACGGCATCGAACGGGGGGATTTATAACGCTGTTACTGGGATTGTGACTTTCCCGGCTGTGGCGATCGACAATGGTACTACGGTAATTCGGACGATCGACTTAGTTACCCCAACCACCCTGACTGCCATCCGCAACACGGCAAGAAGTACCTCCGTCACTTCTGACCCCAACCTCAACAACAATAATGGTTCGGAACCAAATGCGACTGTGGTTACGACTGTCACGCAAACCCAGCCGCCAACACCTACGCCAACACCTACGCCGACCCCGCTACCAATACCGACGCCGACGCCGACACCGACCCCGCCCCGCAACCAACCCCCAGTTGCGAACACCAGCAACACCACAATACCGCCCAAAAGCAGCATACCCATCAGTGGGCTAGGAGGAACAGACCCCGACGGAACTATTGTTTCGTACACTATCAATACTCTGCCGTCAACCAATCAAGGTGTCTTGTTCCTGGGCAATCGAGATCAGGGAGGTGTGCCCGTGACGCCCGGTCAAGTTTTGACACAGGCTCAAATTAGCCAGTTGTTTTTTGAGTCGGGAGCAAGTTTCACGGGGGCAAGCTTTACTTATAGCAGCAAGGACGATCGGGGAAGCAGCAGTGCCGCATCTGAAGTTTCTCTGAGTTTGCCAGCGTTCAACGAACCGCCCATACCTGTCAACACGGATACTGCGGTGAAGCCGAACGCTACCGTCAAACTTTCTGGACTCAAGGCCAACGACTCGGAAGACTCGATCGCCTCTTATACGATCAATAGCCTTCCCCCAACAAACCAAGGCATCCTCTTCTTGGGTGATCCAGCCAAGGGTGGAGTAGCGATTACAGCGAGTCAAGTCCTGACGACAGATCAAATCAACCAGCTATTTTTTCAGGCAACAGGCACTTTCGTCGGGGCTAGTTTGACCTACAGCGCCACAGACAGCCGGGGTGCGATCAGTCCCGCCCCTGCTACAGCCACCCTGTCCCCACTTCCGGTTAACCAACCACCCGTCACCAACAACTCTAGTGTTAGTTTGTTCCCGGACAGTATTCTCAAAATCCTTGGATTGGGAGGAACCGATTCAGACGGCAAGGTGGTTTCTTACACGATAAATACTGTGTTGCCACCCAAGGAAGGTACATTGTTCCTGGGCAACCCGACGAGTGGCGGAGTGCCGATTACATCCAGTCAAGTTTTGACACCGGATCAAATTACTGAGGTGTTTTTTCAGTCTACTAGCAGTTTCACGGGAGCAAATTTCACTTATACCGCTACGGACAACGCGGGCGCTAGCAGTTCCGCCCTGGGTATTGTTTCTGGCCTTTCGCGGGAAGTTAACTCAACTACGCCAACACCCGCACCAACACCTGCGCCAACACCCGCACCAATACCTGCGCCAACACCTGCGCCCATACCTACGCCAACACCCGCACCAATACCTGCGCCAACATCAACACCTACGCCGACATCAACATCCACACCTACGCCGACATCAACATCCACACCTACGCCGACATCAACATCCACACCTACGCCGACATCAATATCAACAACAAAAAGCTTACTTTCCCCAGTATCGGAACCAGATACAGGTTGTGGTTGCCAACCTCTGCCCCTGTTGCCTACACTAAGATTTATCCAACCGCAACGGCGACCAATTCTCAACTTCGAGTCAAATGCCGCAGAGTTGATTAACATCCAAAACACTTTCCTCGGCACTCCTGGAAACGATTATTTAACAGGTTCTGATGCTAATGAACTGTTTCTTGCTTTCCCTGGAGACGATACAGTTTTGGGCGAAGGCGGTTCAGATATTGTATTCGGCGATCGACAAAAAGATTTCATCGCTGCGGGCAGGGGCAATGACATCGTTTACGCTGGTAAACAAAATGATGTGGTATTTGGGGGCAAGGGAAACGATCGCATTTTTGGCGATCGCAATTCGGACACACTTTATGGTAATAGTGGCCCCGACACGATCGTCGGCGACAATGGCAACAACATCGCTCTCACTGGTAATGATGGTGACTTAATTTTCGGTGGCGAAGGTGCTGATGCGATCGCTAGCAACCAAGGTAATGACAGCGTTTACGGGGGCAAAGGTGCTGATATCGCCTTTGGTGGCAAAGGCAATGACCTGATTTGGGGCGATCGGGGTGGGGACACTTTGTTGGGTGACAACGGAGACGATTCGCTGTTCGGCGATGCCTTCAACTCCTTCGCTAGTGACTCTGACGGGCGGGATTTGCTGTTTGGGGGAGGCGGGAATGATTTGCTCAATGGTCAAGAGGGTGATGATACTTTGCTTGGTGGTAATGACCGCGATTTGGTGTTTGGAGGTAAGGGAGGCGATCGCATTTTCGGCGAAGGTGGTTCCGACACTCTCTACGGTGGCCTCGGTTCTGACACGATCGTCGGCGACTACGGTACTGCGGTTGGTAGCAACATGGCTACCAATGAAGGCGACTTAATTTTCGGCAATGACAATAACGATGTCATCGGCGGTGGCTGCGGTGACGATACCATTTTGGCTGGGAAGGGTAATGACTTAGTTTATGGTGGCAAAGATAATGACATGATTTGGGGCGAACTCGGTTCTGACACGATAGTTGGCGATGAAGGAGACGATTCGCTTTACGGTGGTTTGCAAAACCAGTTAGTGTCGGATGCCGACGGCCGCGATTTGTTGTTTGGGGGAGATGGAAATGACTTCCTGAATGGTGGTGAAAGTTCTGATTCTCTCAGTGGCGGTTTTGGCAATGATCTCGTTCGTGGTGGCAAGGATGATGATTTAGCCCACGGTGATGCTGGCAATGACTTAGTGTACGGTGATGACGGTAGCGATATTTTGTGTGGCGATAATGGTAATGATACCATTTATGGCGATGAGGGTAATAACGGGGAATCTGTAGGTGCGATCGGGCAACAAGACTGCATCAACGGCGGTAGTGGCGATGACTTGCTTTATGGCAATGAAGGGCAAGATACTCTCAACGGCGATGACGGCAACGATATTCTCAACGGAGGGAAAGATAATGACATTCTGTCTGGAGGTATCGGTGACGACTGGCTGTTTGGCGGCGCGGGGGATGATACTTTAATTGGGGGTATTGGGAGCGATCGCTTCGTGTTAGCTAGCAACAGCGGTATCGATAGCGTGCTCAATTTTGAAGTAGGAATCGACAAGTTTGCCCTGGCTGGTGGGCTGAGTTTCCAGCAGTTACAAATCAGTCAAACTGGGAGTGAATTTTTACTGCAATTAGCCGGAACCAATCAAGTTTTAGCTAAGGTGATTGGCGCTAATAACTTAATTACAGCCTCCGATTTCCTTTCAGTTTAGATCGATATAGCAGTCCTAAATCATTTGTGAATTTCTTACTCCCTCCCCGCGAGTTCGGGGAGGGTTGGGGTGGGGTAAAAAGATTTACGACTCATTTAGGATTGCTATATCTGCTTGATTTTCCGGTTCAGCTCTGTAGGTTGGGCCCTTACGAACCCTAAAAAATTATTTGACTCCGATCTTTGCCACTAGCGTCTTGCAGCTTTCAACTAGACGGATGAAATCTGCACGGTAGCCTTCCTTATCTTCACCTTTCGCCTGACTTGCCAGCCTCAATACATCATCAAAATTAGCAGATCCCTTGTACTCGGAATTTCTCAAAACCATCCCAAAAGCAGCTACAGCAGAAGCAAATCTGAAGTTAGCAGAGGCATTTTCCAGTTTAATGGATTTGTCCATTACTGACTGGGTAATTAACTGGCTTACCGTCTCGTTAGGTTTTTTATAACGTAACTTTACCTGCATCAATTCGTCAGTTTGAGACGCAGAGGGAGCGACTGGATTCTGTTGATATTTTAATGGGTCAATTTCCGGTAATTTGAGATCACTAGAGACACCAACCGGAATAACTTCGTAAATTGCCGTTACAGAATGCCCTGCACCTAATTCACCAGCATCTTTTTTGTCATCGTTAAAGTCTTGATTTTGCAAAACTCGATTTTCGTAACCAACTAGACGGTAGACTTGAACTTTAGCTGGATTGAATTCTACTTGAATTTTAACATCTTTGGCGATGGTAAATAGCGTTCCTCCCATTTGAGTGACTAATACTTTTTTGGCTTCCAATAAACTGTCGATATAAGCGTAATTACCGTTACCTTTATCGGCTAGCTGTTCCATTTTGGCATCTTGCAAATTACCCGTACCAAACCCCAAGACACTTAGAAAGATTTTTTGCTCTCGCTTTTCTTCGATCATGCGAATCAGTTCACTATCGCTGGAAGTGCCGACATTAAAATCGCCATCTGTTGCCAGAATAACGCGGTTGTTTCCTTGTTGGATAAAGTTGTCTTTGGCAATTTTGTAAGCAAGTTGAATCCCTGCTCCGCCTGCGGTAGAACCGCCTGCTTCTAGCTCGTCCAGGGACTCTAATATCTTTTCTTTTTGGTTGCCCGGTGTTGGGGGCAAAACTAATCCGGCGGCTCCGGCGTAGACAACAATTGTGACACTATCTTTGGCTCTCAATTCGCTGACGAGATATTTTAAAGATGCTTTAACGAGCGGCAATTTGTCAGGCGAATTCATTGAACCAGAAACGTCTATTAGAAATACGAGATTGTTCGGTGGTAAATCTTTGGTGGAAAGGCTTTTTCCTTGTAATCCGATGTGGACTAATTTGTGTTGGAGATTCCAGGGAGCATTGGCAACTTCTGTATTGATTGAAAAAGGTCGATCGCCTTTTGGCTGTGGATAGTCGTAGGTAAAGTAATTAATTAGCTCTTCGAGGCGCACTGCGTCTTTTGGCGGCAACACACCGCTGTTGATAAAGCGTCGGATATTGCTGTATGATGCTGTATCGACATCGATGCCAAATGTTGAAAGTGGGTTGTTACTAACCCGCTGATAAGGGTTTTCGTAAATCCGGTTGTATCCTTCGCGATCGTATTCTTGTGGGGGGAGGGTTGAAGGGGATGGCTTTTCAGAAAGAGGCGGATTAATGCCACCAAAATTCCTGGATTCTGCTGTACTTTTTGCTGTAACTGGGCTAGGAGTAATATTGCTTCTAGTAAAGGGAGTATTCTCTTGAATTCCCGTTTGTCGGGGGGAATTTGTTTGGGGAGAAGGTGCCGGGAAAGTTCCACCAGCGGGTGCTGAAAGTGGGCGATTTTGCTTGCGATCTCTAACTGAAATATCGCCTTGGGGAGGAGCACTCGCTCTGGGAACAAAAGGCGGAAGCATTGCTAATTCAGGGGCGAATTCTGCTTGCAAACGCTGCGCTATGGCTGCATCTTCTGGGCTGATTTTTGGCGTACCTGCTGCGATCGCCTGATTAATTTTCTCCAGGCAACTATTTAAACTTGCTGCAAACTCATAGCGCTTTAAAGGTCGATCGCCCAAAGTAGTACCAACTGGGGCGACAATCGGGCAACTGTAGCGTTTTGCTAAGGATAGTAGTGCCTGGAAAGCCCAGCTACTCGGTGCAATGTCAGCCGATTGAGAGACATTTGTGGGAGTTGGTGCGTCGGTTTTGCGATCGACTTCCTGGGCGATCGCTCTCAAAAGTGCGATCGAGTAAAAAGTTAAAATTACTGGACTTAGCAACACTATTTGTAACAAAAATTTACGCATAGACTTTTACTCCTAAAGATATGCCGATCGCAATACAGAATAATATACTCGATCGCGACCACGACAGTCAAAGTTATGCTGGTATTTCATCCCCACTTTTTCCATTACCCGCCGCGAGGCCATGTTTTCGGTATCTGCAACAGCGACAATTCTTTCTAGCTTCAATACTTCAAATCCGTACTTGAGACTAGCCGCTGCAACTTCCGTTGCTAAACCTTTTCCCCAATACGCTTTTGCTAACACATAACCGACTTCAACTTCATGTGTTTTACCTAAGAAGCGAAGCCCCCCATCGCCGATAAATTGGTTATTTTCTTTATTGATAACCGCCCATAAACCGAAAGCGTGTTTTTCCCAATCTGCAATTATCTGAAATAAATCGGCTGCTGTTTCTTCTCTAGTTCTAGTGCCTTCGCTTAGATATTTCATTACTTCTGGATCGCTGTAAATGCAGTACAGCTCATCTAAGTCTTCAGGCGTAAATTGTCTCAGGTACAATCTAGCTGTTTCTATCTCTTGCATAATTTAACTGACTGTATTTGCTACAATTATAACATTGAGTCGCAGGATCGCTTCTGCAATCTAAAATCTAAAATCTAAAATCTAAAATCAAATGACCGTTTCCTCATCAGTAGCAGACACTAAAAACCAACCCCGCCGCGAAACAGACTGGCGGTTATTCATGAGGTTGGCATCCTATGCAACCCGTAGCAAACGTTTGCTGATTATTTCGATCATCCTATTAGTGCCACTGGCCATATCAGGTGCAGTTCAACCCATCTTAATCGGACAAGCAATTTCCCTAATCCGAGCTGAACCTACCTACGAATTTCTGCGGGGAATGCCCTTGTCTGCTGGATTAAATATTCTGGCAGTTATGCTAATGCTAACTATCACATTTCGGCTAGGATTGCAATCAGTTCAAGGTTATTTAGTTACGAAAGTAGGGCAAATAATCACTACTGATATTAGAAATGATTTGTTCGCCCATGTCACTTCCCTCGCAGTCAGATTTTTCGATCGCACTCCCGTAGGCAAACTGATGACTCGCCTCACCAGCGATGTAGAGGCTTTGGGTGAAGTTTTTTCTTCTGGGGCGATCGGCATTGTTGGCGACTTATTTTCAATATTAGTAATTGCCATATTCATGTTTACCATGCAGTGGCAACTAGCTTTAATGTTGGTGTTGATGATGATACCAATTACCGCACTAATCGTTTATTTTCAGTACAAATATCGTCTAGCAAATTACACTACTAGAGAAGAACTTTCCGAGCTGAATGCACAACTGCAAGAAAACCTGACTGGTATTGGCGTAGTGCAGCTATTCCGCCGCGAAAGATTCAACTCAGAATTGTTTCGTGTTACCAATCAGCGCTACATTAAAGCAATTGATGAAACTATCTTTTACGACTCCGCCGTATCTGCTACATTAGAATGGATTGCTTTAGTGGCGATCGCAGCAGTTTTGTGGATGGGCGGTCAAAGCCTTATGGCAGGTACAATTAACTTTGGGACTCTCTCTGCATTCATTCTGTTTGCTCAACGTCTCTTCGATCCGCTGCGGCAATTTGCTGAGAAATTTACCGCTATTCAAGCAGGATTTACTGCCGTTGAACGAATTAGCGATATTCTCAATGAACCTATCGAAATTAAAGATCCAATCAGTGATAAGAAGTCAAGCCCGCCCTACCCGCCCCAAAAGTCAACCCCCCCCTACCCCCCCCAAGGGGGGAAAGAGAATGCCAAATCGCAGGATTATGAATCGGGAGAAATTCAATTCGATAATGTGTGGTTTGCTTACAAAGAAGATGAATATGTTCTGCAAAACCTCAATTTCACAATCAAATCCGGCGAGAAAGTAGCATTGGTTGGGCCAACCGGTGCTGGTAAAAGTTCGATTATTCGTCTTCTATGCCGCCTTTACGAGCCAACCAAAGGACGTATTTTAATTAATCATGTCGATATTCGAGATTTGCCCCAAGCAGAATTACGGCGGCACATTGGCGTGATTATCCAAGATGGCTTTCTATTTGCTGGCGATGTAAAAAGTAATATTAGTCTGGGCGAAAATTACTCAATCGAGGAAATTCAAGCAGCAGCAGAAAAGACAAATGTTGCCCGTTTAATTGAACAATTGCCTCAAGGTTATGATACGCAATTGCGGGAACGGGGGACGAATCTGTCGGGTGGACAAAAGCAATTGTTAGCATTTGCTCGCGCTGCTATTCGCAATCCGAGTATTTTAGTGCTTGATGAGGCAACTGCTAGTTTGGATGTGGGGACAGAAGCTTTAATTCAAGAGGCTTTGGAGCGTTTAATGGTGGAAAGAACGGCGATAATTATTGCTCACCGACTCTCGACTATCCGAAATGTCGATCGCATTTTAGTCCTCAAGCGCGGGCAATTGATAGAATCTGGTAGTCACGATGAATTGTTGCAGCAAGAAGGTTTGTATGCTAGTTTGTACAAGTTACAAATGCTGGAAAGTTAATATTTGAATCATATCAATTCCGGTTGCACTCCTTATGATATAGAGGACACGGCAGTGCCGTGTCCCTACGGCCATTAATTGTAGGGACACGGCACTGCCGTGTCCTGGCTGTGGGTAATATTAATTCCGATACTACCGGATTTGATATCATTTGCCAGAAATCATTTTCCAAAGTGTTTCGGGCAGGTGAATTACATACTGAAACAACTGATTTGGCCCGATGCCAAACATTAACTGCATTGTTAGTACAATTATTGCCATAGAAATCGCTGTCCCGATGCTAGCCTTCAATACTTTGACAGCCCAATTAAATACTAACCAAGATACAAGTAATGAGGCAATTAAAATAATTAATTCTATTGGCATATAATTTCTTTAACTCTAATTTAAGTTAAATCCCGTACAATGAACTGTCAACTGTCAACTGTCTTCAAGCAATACTGCCGCGTTTCCGTGTTTCCTTATAAGAAGTTCCGACATTTTTCAAACCTGCTTTAATCATTTGCTGCTCCAATAAAGCGAAAAAGCGACCTCTATCTCCTCCTTTCACCACGGCTTGGTTGTGAGCTTCGGCCAATGTTACCGGATAGCCACCGCCTTTTTTTACCTGAGCTAGCATCATTCCCAAGGCTAAATCTAGCTGTTCTGTATCTTCAATTAGCCATGCTGGTACTTCTATTCTAGCAATTTCTGTGCCGACGTGAACGTAACAGAAATAGACAGAATTAAGCCCGTATAAATCTAGGATTCGAGATTGGGATTTCCAGAAAGGACTTCTTTGTCCCGGTGATAAGATTGTTGCCCACAAAATGACATCTCGCAAGGGTTCAAATACTTGACAAGGTGCTTTTTCTGCGAAAGAAAGTGTGGCTGCAAATCCGACATTCGGGCAATTAGTTATGCAGTCTGGCACTTCGTGGGTGCAAGCTTGAAATCGCAGAAAAGCTAGGCTGTCACTGCTGCGAGAAGCACTCAAGTATCCTAGTAGGGGAATTCGTGCTATACGCAATCTGTCCCAAGCTTCTAAGATGGGCTGCAAAATTATATCCCGTGCTTCGTTGGGTAAGGCTTCTAAAAACCATAAAATCAGCGAACCGTCTACCATTGCTAAGGTTGGTGCTGGGAATTTATGGTTGTTCACTTTTGCCCAGTTTTCACCCATTTCTGCTAGGAAAATTGCTTCGGAAACTGCGCGCTTATATCCCATCCATTCTTCGGTTCTAATTCCCCATTGTCTGGAAATATATAAGTCTTCTGGTTTATAAAAAACTTCTGGTACACTGTCTAAAATTGGGTGGCGGCTTTGCCCGTAGTGCAGCATAACAGTGCCGATGTTTAGGAGGTAGCAGTAGGCAATTTCGTGATGGTTGGGGGAAATTTGAGAGCCGTCTGTGGCAAAGACTGTGTGGGCTGGGGGGGGTGCTGGGATGTAAGTGCGATCGCCCAATGGCTCGATCGGTGTGGCAGAATTGAATAAAGTGCGATCGCGCCAACTCTCTTGTAACTCCACCAATTTTTCTTGCCCCCCTGCCGCTTTTTCTAGCAAATTCTGAGCTACTTCTAAACGCTGGCGAGCCGCGAGAGCCTCCACTGTTAAATGTTGGCTCATTCCCTGCATTGCTTTTGCTGCTTTGGTTAAATCGAGCATTTGTTATTGGTTAACTGTTGACTGTTAACTGTTGACTGTTGACCCTTCGACTACGCTCAGGGCACCGCTGTTGACTGTTAACTGTTGACTACTGACTAATGACTAAATAACATCAGGATTACTCCGGGAGCCAATCGGCAAAATCGCCGGCAAACTGTGATAATGATAGCAATTGAACGGGTGGATTTTGAGCTACAGATTTCCGTTCTGTCAAAGTATTGTAACCCCAATCAGCCAAAAATAACTTCACCTCAGATAAGTCCGGCTGCTGTTTCACCGATAGCAAAGTTTTCAATCTGTCTTCCACAAACCAAATAGTAGAATCAGCACCAGACGCTGCCAAAAACTCCCGCAAAATTTGATGTTTGGGCTTTTTGTATTCCTTGCCGTAAATTAATTCGGATGGCATTGCTACACCTGCTAACTGCAAAAGTTCTCGCACAAAACGGCCTTCCTTTGTAGTGACGATCGCAATTTTTAGTGAACTCTCCTGCAATTTTTGCAAACTTTCGGCTACCCCCGGATAAAAGCGGTGCAGAGACAGCCATCCAGCCAAATCTTCAGCAATCCAATTATCGCGCAATCCATCTAACATAGCGCCAACTGATTCAGCTTTTAAACCATTTTCTGTCATTAGTTGCGGCACGATATTTGGCCAATTCAACAAAATTTGCTCTTCCGTAATTCCTGTCAGCAGTGCGCGAATCAGCAATGGCATTTCCCAACCGGTTTCGATGGCTGGCCGCACTCGGTAAAAACTCGAAGCTAAATCTGAATTTGGCACTGTTTGGGCAGGTTTCCAGATTTGACAGTAGGTACGCCAAGCTGTTTGAAAATATTCGATTAATCCGTCGCAAATCACGCCGTCAAAATCAAGAGCTAAAATTGTTGGAAAGTGCTCAATCATTAGTAGAAATAATTAGAAGATTTACTTCAACAATTTTATACTGTGAACCTGGAGTTTAAACTTCAGGTTCACAGTATAAATGAGGATTAAAGAGACTCAGACTGAACCAGCGGTTTAGTGGCTACTGAATCAAGTCCTTGGGACTGTAACAATTTATTCCACTCTGCTGTCAAAATTGAATCCGAAGGTGTCTGGCTTCGCAGTTCGGCTAGAGCACTGAGAGTCTCGTACCAAATTCCATTTTGAGCGTAAACGTTGAGTTTGGCCATTGGGTCAGATTTTTGCAAATCGTCCTGGATATTTGCTTGTTTTTCTACTCGCTGCACCCATCCTTTTACCACTAAATCCGCCGATCGATCTTGGGCGTCACAAATCATGGAAAATGACCACACGTAACGCTTGCCAGCTTCAAGAGACTTGGTTTTGTCCCCAGGTGAAACCCTGACTCCCACAATCCCTGGTTTGTCAACTTTGAAACCTGTTTCGTAGATTAATTCGTCTTCCTTTTCGCTCAACAATGTGAATTCTATTGGGGCATCGGTTTGAGGCACATAAACAAAAAATGTTGGCGAATCTGTGAGTGTTAAACCAATATTACTCGTGGGTACTAAAGGAGTAATCGATAAACCAGCCGGACATTGACCATTGCCCCGATGCGCCCCCCCTTGTCTGTTGGATGGGGCTGTGACGTCGGGAGGTTGGAAGTTGAGATTCTGACTCAGCAGAATGGGTTGGGATTGCGCCCGCACTGCTGTGGGTAATGTGGGGACTATAGCTGCGATCGCAGATAAAGCCACCGAAAGTGTAGCAAGATGTAAAAAATGGTTCATTTTTCTGTACCTTTGACTTATAGTATTACGAACTGAGATTGCCTATTGACGACAATTTTTTTCGAGCAGTGAGACTTCGCTGAGATACACATTTTTAACCTTGATATATCCATAGCATTAATTAATGCGATCGGCAAGTGCATTCGGTAGCAAAAAAGTATGGCTGTCGAGGTCGTAAGGATTATTACCGAGACTCAAGGTCAAAAACTGTAAGATTTGGTGATAAAGTTGCCGAAGCTTCCGACTGTTCTAAGATAGAGGTATTCGATGGTTCAGGCAAGCACCTAAAAACGACTCAAACTTTTATCTAGGGATGATGAGTAAAATATCTAACCAAATTCGATCGGCAAAAGCGCTATTGAGCAAACTGTACAAGCCTTCAGTAGCATTTGCGAGGTCTGTACTAATTGCGACGGCGGCCGTCACGCTGTCGTTAATGGGGGCCCGACAGGTTGGAATCCTGGAATCGATAGAGTTAAACGCTTACGATCAGATGGTGAGGTGGCGTGCTGACGAAAGTCCAGACTCGCGCTTGCTAATTGTCGGAATTACTGAATCTGACATTCAGAGGCTTAAAGAGTGGCCAATATCCGATCGCAAAATAGCTGAAATATTACAAAAGCTCGAAAAACTACAGCCGCGAGTCATCGGTTTAGATGTCCTGCGAGACATACCGCTAGGAGAGGGGCGCGAGGAATTAACTAAATTTTTGGCTAGAAGCGATCGCACGATCGGGGTATGTTTAGTCACCGATGGTAGTGCCGATAGTCCCGGTTCTCCGCCTCCCCCCGGAATGCCAAAAGACCGGATTGGATTTGCTGATTTCGGAGTAGATCAGGGTGGGGTAGTCCGCAGGGCTTTATTATTTATGAAACCCCCGGCGCTAGAAAGTAACTCCTCTGTTGAAAAACACCTTTGCAATGATAATTCTCAAGTTTTATTTTCCTTTAACCTCCAGCTAGCATTGCGTTACCTGCAAGCGGAAAAAATTTACCCAAAACTCGCGCCAGACCAATCTTTATGGCTGGGGAAAACGCAATTTAAACAGTTAGATGCCAATGACGGAGGATATAAAAATGTCGATGTCAGAGGATATCAAATATTAATTAATTATAGAGCCAGAAGTAAAGTTGCTAACCAAGTAAAACTTATGGATGTTTTGGAAGGTAAGGTCGATCCGAATTTGGTCAAAGATAAAATAGTGATGATTGGTTACACATCAGAAACTGTTAAAGATTTTTTTTACACTCCTTACAGCGCAGGAAAAAACGAAAACCAATTCATGCCGGGGATAGTTACTCACGCACAAGTCGTCAGCCAAATTTTGAGTGGAGTTTTAGACAATCGACCTCTATTTTGGTTTTGGCCGGAATGGGTAGAAATCCTGTGGATTTCGGGATGGTCAATTGTGGGAGGAACTTTTGCTTGGCGAATGACTCATCCGACGCGCCTGACACTGACCTTTTTGGCAATGGTGGGAGTATGTTGCACCATCAGTTTTGGGATTTTTTTGGTAGGAGGGTGGGTGCCTGTAGTAGCCCCGGTTTTAGCATTAATCGCCACTGGTGGTAGTATTGTATCAGCGGATAGATTTAAGAAATCTGGATATGGAAAAGTGATTACCGATCAGATTAAACAAGTGTTTAAAGTTGAAATAGACCAAGCGAAAAAGGATGAGCAAGTAGCAGAAATTACTCAATCACAGTTCTTTAAAGATTTGCAGAAAAAGAAAGATAAATTTAGAGGCAGCAAAAAAGAAATATCTGCAAAAGAGCCTGAGCCACCTGCAGAAATAATTGCCGGTTCAACTGAGCGTCAAAATGTTGATAGTCAGCCCGATGATTACTTAGCTCAGTTACAGCAAAAAGCTAAACAACAAAAGCAGCGCGCTGTAGTCACAGAAACTGAAAATGATTCGGAAAATGCTGTGAATGTTGAGGGGGGGGAAAATGATAGTGGGAGCGAAAAGGAATCTGAAAAAAACTCTGAAAATGCCGTTATTGTTGATGAAAAAAATAATGACAGTGCGATCGAAACTGAAGCTGATGGGCAGTTGACATATTTGCAAGCTAAGGCTAGACAGATGCGATCGCGCAAATCGGCAGAAAAAAGGATCAAATATCAAAAAAATGAGGATTTAGAAGACAAGGACAGAAAAGATTGACACCCTTTATCCTATAATTATGAATCTGTTGATTGAAGACGCTCATAGATATAGCACTTTTGGTGGTATGTAGGTACTAGGTCTTGTAGGGACACGGCGAAAGCCTTTGTCCCTACGGAAATATTGATAGTACCTATAAACCTGCAATCTGGTGTAGTATGTGTGGCCCAATCTCACACTCCAAACTAAACTATGTCCAAAATCATATCTATCCACTCCTACCGGGGTGGAACTGGCAAATCGAACACGACAGCAAACCTGGCATCTATTGTCGCTAGCTTGGGAAATCGGGTTGCTATTGTAGACACTGATATTCAATCGCCGGGGATTCATGTATTGTTCGGCTTCAGTGAGAACAATATGGATCGCTGTCTTAATGATTACCTGTGGGGCCGATGTGCGATCGCCGATACGGCCTGCAATGTCAGTTCGCTGTTGCCCAAATTAGCTGACAAGGGCGAACTCTACCTGATCCCTTCAAGTATTAAAGCAGGAGAAATCGCGCGAGTTTTGCGCGAAGGCTACGATGTGGGGCTGCTTACCGACGGTTTTCAAGAACTGATTGAAGTTCTGGACTTAGACTACCTGTTTATCGACACGCACCCAGGCCTCAATGAAGAAACTCTGCTGAGTATCACTATCTCTGACATCCTGCTGCTGATTCTGCGTCCGGATCAGCAAGACTTTCAGGGAACTGCTGTGACGGTGGATATCGCCCGCCAATTGGAAGTTCCCAAGATTTTGATGACTATCAACAAAGCCCCCGAATCCCTGGATTTCGATGATTTGAAACAGCAAGTAGAGACGATTTACAAGATCCCAGTTGCAGGAGTTCTGCCCCACAGCGACAAAATGATGCTGCTGGCGAGTAAGGGGGTTTTTGCTCTGCATTACCCCAATGATCCTCTTACTAAGGTGGTAGAGGGGATTGCTAAACAAATTATGGCATGATCTGTGGGTGCTAAGGTCTCTGATGCGATCGCCTTTGATCCGGATCTTGGGGCCCGGCGAGATGGTGGGGGCGATCGAGCTTTTTGCCGAAAAGATTTGCTTCTTGAGTCTGAAGAATGGTGACAAAATGAGATACAAATAGATTATGAGAATTTGTAAAAAAACTTTAGGAGGAAAACTCATGGATTTTGACTTCCGCATACTAATAGTGTTGCTACCCGTCTTGTTGGCTGGGGGCTGGGCATTATTCAATGTTGGCGCTGCTGCTTTGACACAAGTTCAGAAATTGTTGAATAAGCAAGCTTAAACTTAGCTTATTCAGCAGTAATTTCAGAGCCGACTGTTTTTTAAGATACAAAAACAGTCGGCTATTTTGTGTATGTACTCGTAGCAGGGCGATCGGCTGATTTTTATGGCAGAAGGCAGAAGGCTATTCGGTGAAGCTGAGAAGGTAAAAATTCGGAGATGCAATTGCTCAGCAGTGATTCTGTTGAGTGCAATTAAAATATTCGCCAAACACATTCCGGCATAAAATATGAGACAATCACAAAAGTATTTGCCCTGAAAATAACCCTAGAAACTGCGAAGTTTAATCCATAGGGAATATCGGTCAAATTGTCAATGTTGAATTCCTATACCTTTAGATAGATTATGCTTTTTCCCAGATCAAGCGGTATTCTACTCCACCCCACATCCTTTCCCAGTCGATTCGGCGTTGGCGACATGGGAATAGAAGCATATCGGTTTATTGACTTTTTAGTAGAGAGCGACCAGCAATACTGGCAGATATTGCCACTGGGCCCGACAGGATACGGCAATTCTCCTTATTCGTGCTATTCAGCAATGGCAGGAAATCCGATGCTGATTAGCCCGGAAATACTGCGGGACGAGCAATTGGTAACGGATGAAGACTTGGCTAATTGGCCAGAATTTTCCCTGGATCATGTAGAGTTCGATCGGGCGGTGGCGCTGAAATTACCCTTGCTCAAAAAAGCCTGCGAAAACTTCAAGGCCAAAGCATCGCCGGTGCAGCAAAGAGAATTCTTGGCTTTTTGCGAAAGCAAAGCGTCATGGCTGGAAGATTACGCCTTATTTATGGCGATAAAAGACAGCTTTGGTGGTGTTAGCTGGAACAATTGGGAAGCAGAAATTGCCCATCGAAAACCAGAGTCTCTAGAGAAGTGGCGCCAACAGCTAAATGCTGAGATTTATTACTACAAATACGTCCAGTTTGAGTTTTTCCGCCAGTGGACAGAGTTGAAACGCTATGCCAATCTGCGGGACATTAAAATTATTGGCGACATTCCGATTTATGTAGCTCACGACAGCGCGGATGTATGGTCTCATCCAGAAATATTCTGCTTGGATGAAGCCACCGGAGAAGCAGCTTTAATGGCCGGAGTTCCCCCTGATTACTTCAGCAGTACAGGTCAATTGTGGGGCAACCCCGTCTATAATTGGGAGAAGTTGCAAGCAAATAATTTCCAGTGGTGGGTGCAGCGTTTTGAAGCGATTTTCGCTTATGTAGACGTGACTCGGATCGACCACTTTCGAGGATTTGAGGCTTACTGGGCGGTGAAACGCGGGCAAGAAACTGCGATGTACGGAGAGTGGATTAAAGCGCCGGGAACAGCTTTGTTGGATGTAATTAACGAGAAGTTTGGCAACTTGCCGATTATCGCTGAGGATTTAGGGGTAATTACTCCAGAAGTGGAAGCTTTGCGCGATCGATATGAGTTTCCAGGAATGAAGATTTTGCAGTTTGCTTTCGGCGCGGGCCCTGGCGATCCTTTTTTGCCTTTCAACTACGATCGCAACTGCGTAGTTTACACCGGCACCCACGACAATGACACGACTGTCGGCTGGTTCAATCAACTGCAACACTACGAAAGAGATGAGGTTTTGCGTTATTTGGGCTGTATCGATCCCCAAGGAATCCACTGGTCTTTAATCCGCATGGGTTGGATTTCTATTGCTAATTTGGCAGTTGTTCCGTTTCAAGATTTGTTGGGTTTGGGTACAGACGCGCGGATGAATTTTCCGGGCAAAGCAGAGGGAAATTGGGGATGGCGATATCGGCCTGAAGCTTTAAATTGGGAAGTGCGCGATCGGCTGAAAACTATGACTTACATCTGCGGGCGTTCGCCTAATAAAAATTAAAAATGGGTTATTTGTTATTTGTTATTTGTTATTAGAAAACTATTAACTACTAACAAGTAACAAATAACAACTAAGTATAGCAGTCCTAAATCATTTGTGAATTTCTTACTCCCTCCCCTTAGTAAGGGGAGGGTTGGGGTGGGGTAAAAAGATTTACGACTCATTTAGGATTGCTATATTACCCATTACCCTTCATTTTGGGTTTTTTCGGAAGGCTTGAGTTCATCAGCTTTGAAAACAGCTTCTTTGACAACTCCAGGAGCTCCGAGTTGCTCTGGTTGTCCGTTGTTAAAGGCAATTAGTACCCCGCCGGCGTTGCCAGCTACAATCACTAATTTTTCTTTAGCTTGCCAAGTGCGCTGAGTACCTGAAGGCAAAGTTCCCTCAAACTCCATTTTGCCATCGACTTCAATCTGCAACCACGATTCTTCCTTGAAAGTGACGCTAACCATCACTGGTTTATTGCTAGATTTATCTAAATTTTTATCGGAGCTGGCTGCTTTTAGAGCGCTGTAAGTATCCACTTTCTGATTTTTGGCAGCGGTGCGCTCTGACTCGGCTGCTAAGCGGGCTAGTTCTTGTTGCTGAAGTGCGAGTTGTTCTGTTCTCGTATCGCTCTTTCCTGTCACAGAACTGCCCATCAATTGAGACAAGCTATTCACAGAAAAGATAATTAGAAATGTGTAAAACAGGTACAAGTGCATCGGCCGCAACTGAGGCCAATCTTGCCAGGATAACTTGGCGGTCGATCGAGGTGCAGCTTGTTCGATCGGGAAAATGTCGGCAAACTCAGCCCCATCCAAACCCATTGCCTCGGCATACCGCTTGATCAAACCTTGGGTGTAGACTGGTTCTGGGAGTTGATCGAGTTGACCTTCTTCGATCGCGTGTAGGAGCTCCCGGCGAATCATTGTCACCACAGCTACTTTTTCCAAGCAAATGGACTCTTTTTCCCGGAAATCGCGGAGTTTAGCGCCTATTTCCGCTAGCTTTTGGGAGCGTTCTGGCTCTTGGGAATGCTGCTTTTTTTTAGTGGTTTTGAAAAGTAAAAAAAATAAATTCTTTGTCATACGCTGTGCTCCTTGACGTTTATCGGCACATTGATTGAGGTTAGGTTGACTAGAGTCCATAAAAAAATAATTTCAGAATCTGTAAGGGTTCGGCAGCAGCCCACTGGTAATATTGGCTCTGACGGGGGCTGCAATTGAATCGAGCCAATGGCTGTGCGGTGTAGACGCACCACGGGATATCCCAACTGCTCGGCGGTTCGCCGAATCTGTCTATTTCTCCCTTCTGAGAGAATGACTTCTAACATGGTTTGTTCGCGGGTGCGATCGAGAACTCGAACTTGAGCTGGCATAGTTTTTCTGCCGGACAAGATGATCCCCTGACGCCAGACTTGTAGTACCGATTCGGGAGGATGCCCCTGCACCCAAACTTGATAAGTTTTGGAGATCGAGTGACGCGGGTGGGTCAAACAAAATGTCAGCTTACCATCATTGGTCAGTAGCAGTGCGCCCGTAGAATCTGCGTCTAAGCGTCCTACTGGGTGGATGCCTTGACCATAGCGTAATTTGGGGGGCAATAAGTCGAGAACTTTGGATCGATCTCTGGGATCGCTGCAAGTCGAGACTACTCCTGCTGGTTTGTGTAGCAACAGATAGACAGACTGTGGACGCTCTGTTGCGGTGACGGGGACTCCATCGACTTCGATGCGATCGATATCTGGATCAGCTTTTTGTCCTAACTGAACGATATTGCCATTGACTCGGACTCGTCCAGCTATCATCATTTGTTCAGCTTGACGACGAGAGGCGATGCCCCACTGGGCGAGAATTTTTTGCAGCCTTTCATCTGACATGACGGGGGTTTGGAAACGCCCAACTCAAGGGTTGGGGCAGAAAATATGAGTGGTTGAATTGATTAACTGTGTCCGATGGACACTGTTTTAGTTATGGATTTAGAAGTTGGTAAATCTTTCTTTTCCAAGGCCCCGAATTTTCTTGGGGAGTTAGGGACTCATACAGCCTACAGCTTCGTAAAGTTGTTGATTTGATGGCAGTCCAGGTAAATTTTGACACGATTTAGACCAACTATGTACAAATGTTACAGGAAGAGTTCTATTTTGGATCTTTCAGTTGAGCGATCGAGCTGTTTGCCCTCCGCGTGCGCTGACTTTGGACGGAGAAGCCTTACGACTTCTGCAGCATCGAGTCCCGGTTGGAGAACCCTCTGTCGGCGACTGGTGTAAATTTGTGATCGCACATATGTAATTGTGTATACTTCAATTCCTGTTAGAGAACAAATTATACTGTTGGCGAAACCGTACAGAGTTTCACACCTTAGCAGATTGTCCTTATGCAATAACCCTGGGGATTGTACGAAAACTCTGGGTTTTCACTCTCGATCGCAATTCCTGCACCGTCGATCAACTGCTGCTTTAAAAGGTTTGGTGTTAGACTCAACAATTATAAACTAATACTACAACAAATGCTAGGCTCCTAGTTAGATTTGCGGTGGTCAATCGCTGCCATTGACCGATCGAGTGTTTGTAGCAACAACACCGGAGGCAGTTCGCAAGAATTCCCGCGTCTTGGGCTGGGGGGGTAGCGACAGGATTGTGGAATTTTTATGCTTGAATATTAAAGTTAATATTCTAAAATCATTTATGACTTTCGATCGTAACTCTGTGCAATTTGACAATGAATCTGGCCCGGCTGGCAAACAGGAAACTGCTAATCTCGGTGAGCAGCAGGAGATAGCATCAAGGGGCAAAGGCAGCCGGATCGCCAGTGCAGTGCTGTCTCCGGCGGTGCAGTTGTGGCTGCGATCGCAAGTTGAGCAGGTGGACCAGTTGAATGTGAAAATTGAGGGGAGCGATCGACAAATCTTCAGCGGAACAATCCCCAAGGTAACGGCTGTGGCGATCGGTGCTGTGTATAGAGGACTGCACCTGACCGAAGTCGCCATAAAGGGTGCTGGCATTCGCGTTAACCTCGGTCAAGTTATCAAGGGTCAACCCCTCCGCCTCTTAGAATCCTTTCCCATATTCGGCGTTTTACGGCTGATTCAAGCCGATCTAAATGCGTCGCTGAAAGCACCCTTGCTTGCCGATGCTTTGAGCGAGTTTTTGCTGCCTCTTTTGCCATTGACAGATCGGGAACAGCCGCTCAAATTGCAAAATTCGCAAATCGCAATTGAGGCAGGTTTTTTGACGCTTTCGGCTGTAATTTTGCGCGCTGACGGTACGCAAATTCCCTTTGTATTGCGGACTAATTTGCTGATGACAAGCAGTCACGAATTAATCTTTGAAAATCCCGAAATCGAATTTTCACAAGAATTAAATAGGAATATTTTAAATAATTTTAAAATAGATTTCGGGCCCGAAGTTGAAATTGAGGAATTAACTTTGAATCCGGGGGAAATAGTGTGTAGGGGGGGAATTAGAGTTTTGCCTTAGTTAGTTAACTGTTGACTGTTGACTGTTGACTGTTGACTGTTGACTGTTGACTGTTGACTGTTGACCAATGCCCAATCCCCCATGCCCAATTCCCAATTCCCAATTACCAATTCCCAATCCCCAATTACCGATTAATTAAAAAAGAGTCGATCGCGGGCAAGAGTAAAGTCACAAAATAGTAAACTAGCGGTGCGGTAAAAACATAACTGTCAGTGCGATCGAGAATACCACCGTGACCGGGGATCAACTGCCCCGAATCCTTAACACCAGCGTCTCGCTTCATCATCGACTCAGTTAAATCCCCCAACAAACTGGCAACACCAATCAAAAGACCAAAAGCAGCGCCAGTGTAGGGCCAGCCAGGCCAATTCAAATACCAAGACCCGGCGACTGCAACTGCTATGCTGCCACAAACCCCAAATACTGCACCTTCAACAGTCTTTTTGGGGCTGATGTGAGAAAGGCTAGTGCGGCCGAAGAATTTGCCGACAAAATAAGCCCCAATGTCGGCGGCCCAGATGCAGAAAAAGGCTAGCAGTAGCGAAGTCAATCCCAAAGATATATTGCTGAGACTTGTCCAAGACTGCGGCGGGTAAAGGTTAACTGGCAAATTGCTTGCCACTACTTGTCCCAGTCCAGTTGTGGCTTGATAAGCTGGGTCAAGTCCGACTCGCAGCCGTATCCAATAGCTGGGCAAATAACCCCCGTAGAATAATCCTAAAATGGAAGCGGCAATATCGGCGATCGTCGATAACTTGGGTTGAAACAGCAGGTAGAAACAGATGAAGGTTCCGGCTAGGGGAAACATGGCATCTACGAGTTGCGGTGCAAGGGCCGCAGTAACTAGCAGAACTTGACTGACAACTAAGGTAGTTTTGGCAGCAGGTGCAATGCCCTTAGCCCTGGCTAGTTGAAAATATTCCAATTGACCTAGGTAAACGATGATCCCGAAGCCGACGGTAAAGTACCATCCCCCCAAAATAATCATTCCCAAAGCAACGGCGATCGCCACAATTCCACTCAGGATACGAGACCAAGGCATAAAATGAATTTCTCTTGCAGACGGCGGTGGGTGATTCGATTTTGGATTTTGGATTTGGGATTTGGGATTTTGAAGAGAGCACGAGTTCTTCCCTTGCACAGCCAATCCACAGCCTCCATCGGTCATCCAATATCTTAGTCAGGCGTCAATCCAGCTATGGTCGCGCCTATTATTAGTATGAAGGTTAAGTGAATGTAAAAAAGATTAAGAATTACATTTAGTCATGGGAATGGGGCATGGGGCATCGGCCAAACAGGGACTGGGGCATCGGGCATTGGAGGCACAGCCTAGAAGGTGATTGTCAACTGTCAACTATCAACTGTCAACTGTCAACTGTCAACTAACTTCTAATCTAGCTTTTCGCCGCTGAGAATAAATATGGGATTGACAGCGGCAAAGGTTTGACTCAGCCCGCGAGTCTCCAAGCGGTTGACGGCGGACTGGACTACCTCGATGTTGCGGACTTGCAACTCGGCGAACCCTTCGGAAAGTGCGTAAAGATTCTCTAAATTGCCAGCCGTGGCGACTACTCGACCGTGGGGTTGCAAGTACCGCCAGACTTCTTGGAGAATGGCTTTAATGGGGCGACCTCCTTCGATGCAGACTCGGTGGGGGGGTTGGGGCAGGTTTTTGAGGCATTCCGGG
>Ga0209591_10001374_pt1 | contig 30480 bp, 18 predicted proteins | sample MAT01_FD_187207 | JGI IMG/M metagenome (GOLD analysis project Ga0209591, IMG submission 187207) | Freshwater microbial communities from Lake Fryxell liftoff mats and glacier meltwater in Antarctica - MAT-01 (SPAdes) (version 2) | ecosystem: Environmental > Aquatic > Freshwater > Ice > Liftoff... | reverse complement strand
TGGCATGGCAAAGTGTTGCTCATAGGCATAACGCAGATAGGCACGCGGTTGTTCGACAAGCATGAGATTCGTCCATTCCTCGGTGGCGCGCAAATGATTCAGTTGCGCAAGAATAAATGATGCAAATAAATACAAATTCGAGTTATTATAGCGTTCACCTTTGTCCAGCCTGGAGAGCACTGAGCCACGCTATTTTTGAAATTATACCACACGGTGGACTTGGCGCACACGTGATCTTTGCCGTATAGTAAAAGGGTGCCACTGGCGCCAGTGCATGGATGATGGACGGTGCGCAACCGAGCATAACTGGTGCTGTACCAGTTGCCGGACGTAAGTTCTTGACCATTCGTAGCTTGACCATTCGTAGAAGGTAACCTTATACTGGTGAAGATCGCAACAATCTATCATCCGCGGGTAGTTTTTTCACTATCCATGATTTGTCGCCTGATCGCCATATTTGACTTGGTTTGAAAAAGCAACTTTTCTAGTATACAATATATGCTTTTAAACCGAGCTAACTTTAGGTAGGAATGCATGGACAACCCACTTGTCTACATCCCCATGGATCGACGCCATGCGCTGGCACATGGGCTTACCCTCCCAGACCGCACCCACGGCGCTGGCCTTTTTGCTGATATTTCGGGCTTTACCCAACTGACCGAAGCGCTGGTGCGCGAACTTGGCCCACAACGCGGGGCTGAAGAGCTAACCCGATATCTAAACCTGGTCTACGACGCGGTGATCGACGAACTGCATCGCTTTGGCGGCAGTGTGATTGCATTTGCCGGCGATGCGATTACCTGCTGGTTGGATGGTGATAATGGTTTACGGGCGACTGCTTGTGCCCTGGCAATGCAAACAGCGATGGAGCGCTTTGCCGCGATCAGCACCCCAGCGGGCAATACGGTCGCGCTGGCAATGAAGGCTGCCGTCGCCGTGGGTCCCGTGCGCCGTTTTCTCGTCGGTGATCCAAGCTTGCGTGTCATTGATGCGTTGGCTGGTGAGACATTGGCGCGCCTGGCTCACGCTGAACATCAGGCGCAACGCGGAGAAGTCGTGATCGCAAGCGATGGGCAGATCACCGGCGCTACTCTGACAACGCTGAGCGATGCTTTGCACGTGAGCGAACTACGTCAGGATCACAATACTGGACACGGGGTGGCCGTGGTAGCCGGTTTGCGACAGACCGTTGCTGAGGCCCCCTGGTCTGTTTTGGCGCCCGACGCCCTGAGCGATGAACATATACGCGTCTGGTTGCTGCCGCCAGTGTACGAACGCCTGCGACGCGGCCTGGGTGATTTTCTGGCCGAGTTGCGGCCGACCGTGGCGCTCTTTGTGCGCTTTGGCGGCATTGATTACGACAACGATGATCATGCCGGCGCAAAGTTGGATGCCTACATGCGCTGGGTGCAAGCGATTGTTGACCGCTATGAAGGCACCTTGGTCGATCTAAACATTGGCGACAAGGGCAGCCATCTCTATATCAACTTTGGTGCGCCGTTGGCCCACGAAGACAATGCCGATCGCGCGGCCGCGGCCGCGTTAGCGCTCCAGGCTTTACCGGATACGCTGTCCTACATTGGTCAAGTCCAAATTGGTATCAGCCAAGGCCGGATGCGCGCCGGCGCCTATGGCGGCTCCAATCATCGCACCTACGGGGTTTTGGGTGATGAAGTGAACATGGCCGCGCGCTTGATGATGGCCGCCAAGCCGGGGCAAATTCTCGTCAGTCTGGCCGCACAACGCTCGATTGGGCCGGGCTTTGTCTTTGAAGCGTTGCCACCGATTCGGGTAAAAGGCAAAAGTGAGCCCGCCGTTATCTTTGCCTTGACCAATATCCGTCAATCGCATGGCCTTCAGCGGGCAACACCGGCCTATACATTGCCCATGGTAGGTCGCCAGACGGAGTTGAAGTTGGCTGCCCAGAAAATGACCCTTGCAGCACAGGGCAAGGGCCAGGTCATCGGTCTGCATAGTGAGGCGGGTCTCGGCAAATCGCGTTTCATTTCAGAACTGATTCAACTCGCTAGTCATCATCAATTTACAATTTATGGTGGTGAATGTGCATCTTATGGCGTCAACAGCAGTTATCTCGTCTGGCAGCCGATCTGGCGTGGGATTTTTGGCATAGATGCTACCTGGAGTCCTCAGCAACAGATCCGCACACTCCACAATAAGTTGCAAGAGCTCAATCCTGCCTTGGTTGCGCGCTTACCGTTGCTTGGCACTGTTTTGAACATTGACATTCCCGACAATGCTTTGACGCAATCGTTTGATGCGAAGCTGCGCAAAACCTCGCTAGAGGCGCTACTTGTTGATGCTTTGCGCAGCGTTGCGCGCAGAACACCTTTGTTCATTGTGCTTGAAGATTGCCAGTGGGTGGACGCGCTTTCTTACGACCTGTTTGAGATGATTGGCAACGCAATTGCCGATCTGCCTGTCCTATTGGTGCTGGCCTATCGACCGCTGGAACGCGAGCGTTTACGCACTTCCGGTATGCATGATCTGCTGCACTATACGGAGATCCACTTCTCGCCATTGACGACCGAGGAAGCAGCGCAATTTGTCGGTGTAAAATTAGCCCAGATGATCGGCGCCGATGCACCAGTCGAGCTGACGCTGGTAGAGCGCCTCACGGCGCAAGCGGAAGGCAACCCATTCTATATCGAAGAATTAATCAACTATCTCCACTACCGCGGTGTCGATTTTTATGACAAAGTGGCGTTAGAAAAGGTCGAGTTGCCCGACAGTTTACAGCGATTGGTGCTGAGCCTGGTTGACCAGCTAAGCGAAGATCAGAAGATTACCGTCAAGGTGGCCAGCGTGATCGGGCGCGTCTTTCGCGCCGCCTGGCTGCATGGCGCCTATCCAGAACTGGGTGATCGCGCCCATGTGAGTGCCGATCTAGAAGTCTTACGCCAGCAAGAGTTGATGTTGCTCGAACCATCGGAACCAGAACTGGTCTACTTGTTCCGGCAGGTGATTACCCAGGGTGTTACTTATGAAAGCCTGCCCTACGCCATGAAGTCGGTATTGCATGAGCAAATTGGCCAGTTTATTGAACAAACTTATCCAGATGCGTTGGACCAGTACCTTGATCTGTTGGCTTACCATTACGACCGCAGCGCCAACCAGAGCAAACAGTGTGAATATTTACTCAAAGCGGGCGCGGCCGCTCAGGCCGCATACGCCAATGCCGCCGCGATCGACTATTACCAGCGTGTCTTGCCCCTGTTGCCTGAAACCGAGCAGGCCGCCGTCATGCTCAAATTAGGGCAGGTCTTGGAATTGGTTGGGCAATGGCAAGCGGCGGATACCATGTACCGCCAAGCGCTGGCATTGACTGAGCGGCTGGCGGACTTGCCACGCCATGCACAAGCGCAGCGCGCCTTGGGCTGGCTGCTGCGCAAACAAGGCGAGTATGTTGACGCGTTCGCCTGGATGGCGCGTGCACGCGCTAGTTTTGAGCAATTGAGCGACCCCGCTGGTGTGAGTTCTCTGCTCGCCGATATTGGCGAAGTCTACCGACTGCAAGGGAATTATAGTGAAGCGCGCGGCTATTACGATGAAAGCCTGAAATTAGCCGCCGCAGTAACCACACCAGAACTTCGTCTGGCGGCGCGTGCCTACGCACTCAAGGGCGCAGGTACGGTGGCGAATTCACAAGGTGACTATGCATCCGCACGGGTCATGTATGAGGAAAGCCTGACAATTCGTCGTGATCTGGGTGACAAACCGGGTGTTGCGGTTCTACTCAATAATATAGGCATTGTCGCCCGTTTTGAGCGTGACCTGAGCGGCGCCCGCAAGATGAATGAAGAAGCACTGGCGCTATTTCGCGAATTAGGTGACCGCTGGGCGGTTGGAACGTTGCTCAATAACCTAGCGGCTGTCGTCAGTGATTTTGGGGAATACGCCGAAGCACGCACGCTGTTGGAGGAAAGCCTAACCATCCGTCGGCAATTGGGGGACAAGGCTGGCCTTGCGTTCTCGCTCAACACGCTGGCCGATGTAGTGTTAGACGAAGGTGACTATGGCTCAGCGCGCCCACTCTTGGAGGAGAGCTTGTCCCTCAATCGAGAATTGGGCGACCAAACCGCGATTGCCTATTTGCTTGAAGATTATGCCGGATTGGCCGCGTTCGAGGCGTTACCGGAACGCGCTTTGCGGCTGGCTGGTTTTGCGGCGGCGCTGCGCGAAACAATCGGCGCACCACTGCCACCAGCGGAACAGGCGCGTGTAGATCGCATGTTGATCCCCGCACGGCAGGCGCTTGATCCAGATCTTGCCGCTGCGGTTTGGGCCGCGGGGCGCGCCATGCCCTTAGATGAAGCAGTCGAGTATGCATTGCGAGATATGCACCTCGATAAACACGCCTAGTGCAGTAAGACAGTGGGACGGTATTTATCCTGCCCACTGTCCCACTGTCTTACTGATTTACTACCTAACTGCCCCACTGTACTAATTACTCATCATCCTTCATCCGCGCGATTTATTGCTCGCTCGAGCTTGTTGACCTTTGCCTGCAACTTGTTGACATCGTTCGTGCGCAGGCGCAGACGTTGCAAGAGCACGTGGATAATGCCGCGCGCAACCTCAATCCGATCATCCATCAGCTCATAAAATGGTTCCTGGTCTAAGCGCAACAAGCGAGTGGCTTGGGTCGTGCAGATCGACGCGGTGCGCGGCTCACCATCTAAGAGCGCCATTTCACCAAAAACCTGGCGTTCGCCCATCCGCGCAAAGACATGATCACCATCGCGCGCCTCGACCTCGCCCTCTACAATCAGGTACATACTATCGCCCTGGCTGCCCTTTTCAAAGATTATCGTACCAGGTGGCGCTTCAATCTCTTTGAGCAGCGCCGCGATATCGACCAAAATCTCGTCTGGGGTAGCGGCAAAGATGTCCACTGTTTTCAAGATCATCACTTTTTCGATGGTCAGTAGCATTTTATGGCCTCCAGGATGCGCTAATTTTTGTATAGTACTTTCTTCATTTTCCATGTCCAGCGTTGCCAGCGCCCAAGTTGCTGTTTCGACTACCAATGCACTGGATGCCGTATGCGCCGCCAGCGCCGCTTCCTGGATCAATAGCTGCGGCGCGGCGGAAGTTTTTGCCAAGGCTGTAGCTGCATAGAGCGCGATCGCCTGAGTCCAGGGGGTGACCCATGCTTCGGAGCTTGTGATGATGGCGCACAGCCGCTGCGTTTGGTTTAGCGTGGGTTGCGCAAAGTCGTTTGCCAGGCGCGCCAACATTGGGGCGGGCGGCAAATCATCCAACAAAGCAAGCAAGTTTTGTTTGAACAAATTGGCCATTAATCCGTCGAGCGTCTCTAGCGCATAGGCTCGCTGTTCGGCAGCCGGCTCGCGTTGAACGCCCAGGGTCAAGCCGAGTGCATCGCGCGTCCGTTGGATTGTGGACGCGTCATAGAGCAAGGCGAGCCATAGAAAGAGGCGCATCCGCTGTTGGGCCAGACTATTTTCTAAGGCTGTGCGCACCAGGGCTAGCGCTGGCTCTTCGCCTAGATCAACCAGGCTGGCGAGCGACCAAGCCGCATGCGCAAGTTCGGCCTGGATCTGCTGCTCAACCAGCGGCTGTACCGCCGTATCAGCCTGATAACCGGTGTGACCGAGCGCAGCGAGGAGCTGACTGCGTACCTGAAGATGGGGGAAATTTAGATGGGGAAGCAAAAGTGCCACCGCCTGTGGGCTGCGAATGCGACCACAGGTGCGCACGAGTTCGATCCAGAGTGGGTACTGCTGACCGGCTTGAGCAAAGGCCGCTTTGAGGTGAACAAGAGTGGCTTCTCCACCCGCCACCAGGGCCGCCAGGGCCGCCGAGCGTGTTTTTGGTGTAGCTAAAGCTGCGACGACCACGGGCCATAGCTTGGGATGCTTTAGATGCCCAGCCGCGGCCAAGGCGGCGCGCTGCACAGATGGCTCTGTATCGGATAATAGTTTCCGCAATGGCCGGTAGAAGCTTGCCACCCCGCTTTGGCCTAATACTTGTGCGGCGAAGATGCGATCAACCATATTGGGAGAATTGACCAGTTGCGCTAGTGTTTCACTTACCGCTAGAATGCCTTCTAGTTCACCACTGCGCAATAGTCCGATCATAACGCCTTGGCGGAGTTGCGGATCGGGTGCATCCAGATAGTTGTAAACTTCTTCAAACTGCTCTATATTCCCGATCGTGGCCAAGGTGCGCAACGCCACACTGCGCACATGGTTATCTGGATCGCTGCGAAAGCAGTGCTCAATCGCGGGCAAGGCGGTTGTTTCTCCTAATCGTTCCAATCGTTCCAGTGCATCGAGCCGCACAGCGGAATCGGTATGGGTCAGTAAACGAGGCAGAAAATGAGCAAGCGTCTCTGTGTGAAACTCTTCCAGCATGTTGAGTGCATAAATAACGACGCCGGGATGGGGACTGGTCAAACTTTGCTGGAGCAACTCAAGACTGGCACGATCCGCTTGGAAAGTTGAGTTGCCCTGGATGATGCGCTGCCGTAACGCTTGCTGCACACGTTTGGGATAGAGCCGACCCAGTGCGAAGGCAATGGCTGCCCATCCAATTAGGATGGGTAACAGTACATAAGCAAGCTGCAGTGCCGTCAGGTGTAAAATATTGGTCAAACCCACTAAGATCAAGCCGGCTAAACCGACGGCACAGGGATAAATGATGCCATCGACGGTGGTTTGAGCGCGTGTACGTAACGCCGCCGGCAGCGGTTGATAAAGTAGATTGGCGGCTGTATTGTCCGATGCATCCATCACTTGTCGCGTCAGGTTGAGACTGACCGCGAGCCAGAAGAGCACTAAGGTCAACTGCGAAAATGTGCCTGTGATCACCATCAAGAAAGCACCGAATAGCAAGAGGATGGGTGTAAGTAAGATGGCGGTGCGCACACCATAACGGCTCAGGACCCGGCTAGCCAGGAACATTTGGCTAAAGAGACTTAGCCCACCGACAACACCGCTAAAAGTACCTAAGAAACCGGCCATTTGATCTTGATTGGTCAAATGATTTTCAATTTGAGCAAAGAAAATATTGTCAATAAAAAGAGAACCGAGGGCAAAGAAGATGTACATGCCGAAAATCAACCGGATGTAGGAATCGGACAGCAGTCCGCCATCTGTGCGCGGGGTTTCGCCCTCTGTTTCTACTTCTTCTGTGTCTAGCGTGTGTAACGCGCTGAAATTGCGCGTGATGTGGATCAGGATGCCCAGGGTAACTATCCCGCCCACGGCTGCCACCACCAACAGGTTGGGCGTGCCAACCCACCTGACGATCCCTGGAATGAGGAACCCAACAATGAGAATGGCAATCTGTTGACCCGCGCCCAGCAGGCTGAAGAGCCGTTTGCCCTGTTGGAGATTGAAAAGCCGGCCCAGCAGATTCCAAAATGCAGTAAAGGATAGCGTGTTGACAACGCTATCCCAGATGGGCAAACTAAAGATGAACCAGCCGCGTGGCATAAATGCCAATCCAACCCGGTAGCCGATCAATGTGAGGAGAATAAAGCTAAATTGCCCAATCAGTAATTGGGCTAGCGAATAACGCTGGCTGAGACGTAGATAGACGACTGAAAGTAAAGTTGTAACGATGCTGCCACTAATATAAATATAAGGCAAGCTTTGGGCATCGAACTCATTGAGAAAGAGCGCATAGGCTGCCGTGTTGCCCAAAAGATCAGTTGCGCTGGCCACGATGGCGTAGAGCAGCACCAAGGCTACGACCTTGCCTTCGCCGGGGCGCATATTTGCCAGCCTTGCCAGCCTATCAGCAACAAGCATATAGAAATTCCTTGCGGATTTATGCGATTAGATGCGGCGGACCGCTAGCATGGTAATATCGTCGGATTGATCTGCCTCGGCGATGTGAAGGCGTACATTGTTTTCAATGCGTGCTAACATATCGGTGGCTGATGCCGTGGATTGTGTTAATAGTTCGACAAGTCGCTCTTCGCTAAAAAATGTATGATCAGGGGCCCGTGCTTCGGTGATGCCGTCGGTGTAAATCAACAAGGTATCGTGCAGATCCAAGCGCGCTTGCTGGATGCCAAAATCAAGATCGGGCAGCAAACCAATCGCCGGACCAGTTTTGGCCAGTTGTGTTTTTACCCCACCCGCACCCACGATCAGCGGCGGATTATGGCCCGCGTTAATGTAATTAAACACGCCCGTGGCCGGGTCGAGCACGGCAAAAAACAGGGTGGCAAACATATTGCTTTCGCCATGATTGTTGGCAATGTAATTATTGGTGAGGATAACCGCATTCTTGAGCGCGTTGGCGCCAATCGACGGTGGACTACGGCGCAATCTGCTCAACCCTTCCGCTTTATCGCGTCCGCTTTCCGGTTTGTCGTCGCCGAGCATGTCGATCAAATTCAATGAATGGTGTTGTTGGGCAAACGCCCGAATCAAACTGCGACATAGGGCCATGAAAAGCGCCGCTGCCACACCTTTGTCACACACATCTGCGACCACCAAGCCAAGGCGGCGGTTTTGGATCATGGGAAAGGCATCGTAAAAGTCACCCCCTACTTCACGCGCAGGTTGAAACTGCGCCGCAATCTCCCACCCGGGCAGTTGGGGCAAACTCTGCGGCAAAAAACTGGTCTGGATTTGGCGGGCGATTTCCAGGTCGCGTGTGGGACTGATGGGCATAAACTGATTTATCTTTCTTTTGTTGCAACAGGTTTTCGCCAATGCGCAATGCGCGTGCCATATTTAATCGAAGCGCCAATCTTGTGTTCAAACAAATCTACTTTATTGGTGGGAAAAAGGATGATCACGGTCGATCCAAGGTGAAACATACCCAGCAGTTCACCGCGACGAATTGTTTGCTGTGTACTGTAGAGTGTCTCGACGATTCGCTGTCCAAAGCGGTTAGTGCAAAGCGTTGGATCGTACTCGACGGAAATATTACCAACGCCCAATGCCCCTACTTTGACAACCGCAACCAGGCCGTTGACATTTCTAATATAGGTAATGACCCGTTCGTTGCGTGTGAACAAATTGTCGATTCGGCTGGCATAAGGCTGACGCACTGGAAACAGATGCCCAGGCACGTGACAGACGCCAACTATATTGCCCTCCACTGGCGCGAAAATGCGGTGGCAATCGGCAGGTGATAGGTAAATCGTCATGAACTTGCCAGCCTGAAATTCTTGATGCAAAGGAGAGGGAATAAGATCGGCCAGTTGATAGTCTAGCCCTTTGCATTGGATTAGTTTTCCCCCCTCCAATTCCCCGCAAGTTTGCACCACTCCGTCCGTGGGTGCAACAATCATTTCTGCCGCGCTGTCAATGGGTCGACAGGTTGGCTTTAGCGATCTACAGAAGAAGTCGCCCAGATTATCAAATATCGATAGTGCCTGCTCTATTTCTGTAACGTCAATCGCATAATAGCGAATAAAACAGTTAAGCACAATGCGTTGTAACCAAAGTGGCAAGCGAATGCGCGCACAATTGCCCATCATCCTACTGAAGATATTTTGTAGAATGTAGCCCTTCATAAACCACTTGGCAGGGTTTTGATCAGAACCAAGCGATTGCCTTGTTCTGTGTTGGCCTGATAGCGGATCTCATCCATAATCGTTTGCACCAGGTAGATGCCCAGGCCCCCAATTTTTCGCTCTTCCCAACTGGCAGCTAGATCGGGATGGGGCGCCTGCTGGGGATCAAAAGGGCAACCATGATCGATAATGGTGATCTTTACTTGTCCTTGATCGTGCTGAAAAGACAAATGAATCAAGCCAGGCTCTCGATGCGCATAGCCATGAACAATAATATTGGTGCACACTTCATCGACGGCCAATTGCAAGGCAAAACAGGTGGTTGGATCCACGCCTGTCTGTTCACAGGCTGCTTCGACGAAGCTACGCAGCCGCGCTAATCGGTCCAAATGTGCAGGCTCTGTTATTTCGAGCAGTGGATGCATGCCGCTACCCCGCCGTTGTAGAGATTGTCGCCGCTGCGATGGTTGTTGGCATTGGCGTTGGCAGTGTGGTCGGTATAATGGACACTTGGCTATTTTTGATCTTTTGCTCCAGGTTGCGCTTCATGCTTTCAATCATGCGCTGCACCTCGCTCATTTTCTGATTGCCGTCGAATTCGAGGAAGATTTCTATGTAGACGTCACCACCAGATCGGCGTGATTGGACGCCATGAAAACGTTCGTACTGATCAAAATGGGCGGCTAATTCCTGGAGAATGACAAATTGGAGCGATTCGTCCAACGTGCGGTCGAGCAGGTCGTAAACTGAACTGGATGCGACGCGATAGGCTGACGCCAGCAAGAAGCCGCACAAGATCAGCGATCCGATTGGATCAATATAGACTGACCAGGCTTGCTGGCGCAAAAGCACGCTCAGGCCCAGCGCAGCAACCGTAGACAAATTGGCAATGGTTTTAATTCGATATAGCCGCCATTGCGATTCCATCAGCGGCGAAGGCTCTTGACGGGCCAGAACGTAGTTGCGCCGCCAAAAATAGACATTGGCAAAACAGGCTACCGTCGAGATGGCTAAACCCAGCCCCACTTGCCCTACCGGCGTGGGATTGAGGAAGCGACCGATCGCCACAGCAATAACCAATCCAAACGAAATGAACATGGCGCCGGCGACAGCTAAACTGGAAAGGCTTTCTAATTTTCCATAGCCGTAGTTATAAACATCGGTTTTGCCAGTCGTTAGCTTGCGCAAACTGAGCCAAGCCAGCAGCGTGGCCAGCGTCTCCGCCGTCGTTTTTAAAAAGCCGGCGAGAATGGTGGCCGATTGCCCCAGAATCACCGCTGCCAGATCTGGGAAAAAAGTCAACAGGCCCAGCAGGAAAGCTGAACGGACCGAACGTTCTTTCTCGCGCAGTGTGCTTAGCCGGCTGGACTGCGCTTCCCCACTCACTATTTACCTCCAACTTCTAGTGGTTGTTGCATGGTTGCGGGCCGTAGCCTAACGACCAGATTTTGTAGCACGCCATAGATAAAGTAGCTGAGGGGCATTAAGAGCCAGGTTTCAAGGCGCAGCATGCCAAAAATCCAAATTCCCGCCAACACCAGACGGACAGGAATCGGGGTCTGAAATGCAATCTGCCCAGGTGTGGGAAACGGAATTGTGCTGATCATCAGCAAGGAGATTGCGAGCACGAGAATAGCGGCCAACAGTGCATAGCTGGTACCCAAATAAACGACGATCAGACCGGCAAAAATGCCAGAAATACCAATTGGCATGCCGACAAAGTGCGCCCTTTTTGCCTGCGTAACTTGAGTGGTATAGCGGGCCAGGCGGCCGACGCCACAACAGACGAACGCTGCGGATGCCAAGAAGCCCACCCATCCCGCCAGCTGTAGCGAGTAGACAAGCATGAGCAGGGCGGGGGCAATGGCAAACGTGACTACATCGCTCAGCGCGTCTAGCTGGCGTCCAAATGGACTATCGATATGCATGATCCGGGCGAGGCCACCATCAAAAATATCTAACCAGGAGGCAATGAAGAGTAACCAGAGCGCGTTGGGGTAGATATTTTCTCCCTTAGCTGTCAACACAATCGCAGCAAAACCACATAGAAGACTACCTATCGTAAGTGAATTGGGAAACCAGGACCGGTTAAATACCATTACTGCACGCCTTTCTGAGGTGTGACCTAAATAGAATAACTAAATTGAATACATGGTTAATCCTACGACGACTAGATAGCGCAAAGCCTTGCCCAACAGCACCCAGAAGCTGAAAACGCCCAGCGGCAGTTTTAGCATGCCGCTGATTACTGTCAAGGCGTCGCCAACGACGGGCGCCCAGGAAAAGAAGAGAATTTGCGCCCCCCAGCGTTGGTACATGGCTTGTGACTGTTGCAGCGCGCGCGGGTTGATTTGGATATAACGGGCGAATAGAAAATCAGCGCCCCATCTTCCCACGTAATAGTTGGTGAGCGAACCCAAATAGTTACCCACCGTGGCTACCGTCAAGACGAGCGCACTGTTATAGCCGCGTGCGACCATCAAAATAACAACTGCTTCTGACCCCAGTGGAAATAGTGTGGCGGCCAGAAAACTGATCGCAAATAGCCCTATATAACCAAACGTAGCGATCAGCTCTTCCGTCATATATCGCCTTGGTAAAAAGCCTCGAAGATTAGAGATTAGAGATTAGTGCCTGCTTGCAATCTCTAATCTCCAATCGCTGTTAGGAACTTTACTTGCTCTACTGTCTGGGCGCAAACGGTGCAAAACTTGCAATCGCGGATAGAATGGCGTGTTTTTTGGTTTCCAATGCCTGTTGACCAACCTCCAGGACGATGGGAATTGCATCGGCATCCCACATTTGGATAATGCGATCAAAATGGACATCGATCAGCACAATCTCATGATGGTGTAGATCAATGGCCAGCGACATCTCGCGGGCTTCATTAATATTGGTTGTGCGGCCCATAAAAGAGACAACGTGTTCAAAGAAACTCGCTGGCGCCTGACCACTCAGATGCTGGCGGAAGGCAACGGCAATGATCACATCCATGCCCTGGTTGACGGCTTCTAGCACCGGCAGCGAAGAACTGAATGCGCCATCTACCAACCATCGATCACCGATGCAGATGGGTGGCAAGAGGGGGAAACCAGCCGAAGAGGCATAGACAGCATCGGCTACCAATCCTTCGCTTAGCACGACACCGTCACCTGTCAAAACGTCCGTGGCCTGGATCACGGTCCTAGGGCGCAGATCCTCGATGCGCAGATCTTTGAAAATGCCCTGATAGATTTCGCGGATGCCCTCGGATCTTAAAATCCCGCTGCCATTTTCAAACCGCCCAAAGGGCAAACGCGCCATGCCCAGGAAAGTACGATAATCGAGGTTGGAAAAAAGTTTGCCGCTGACAAACTCGGTCAGCAGCGCCCGCGTCTCGGCGAGCGAAAACCCAGCGCCGCGCACAGCAGCCGTTAATGCACCGCCACTACAGCCGGCAATGAAGTCAACATCAATGTTGTTTTCATCTAAAAATTGAAAGAGCGCCAGGGCGGCAAAAGCTTTGATACCCCCACTGCCTAAAACTACGCCCACCTTGGGCCGTCTTGCCACTTTAGATCCAGCCATAGGGCCATCAGTGTCGCCTGGTATAGACGCTGACGTTATCGCTGCCGCACGATCTTCCGGAACAGGTCGGTCAGACATAGACACCTTCGCTGATAAAATCGTTGCCAGATGAGCAAAAATCTTTAGTCGCCAAAGCTGGCAACGGTTGCATCGACAGTGGGGAATACTTTGAGAATGCCGCTAAATCCGGTCATATCCAGCACCTGGCGAACATTGTCTTGAATAGCGGCCAGACGAAAGTCACCGCCGCTGCGGCGTGTCTCTTTTAGCGTGCCTAAGAGGGCGCGCAAACCGGCGCTGCTCATAAAATTGACCCGACTCAAATCTGCAATCAGTTGATTCTGTCCGGCGTTCAACTGTTGGTTCAGGATCGCCGTAAACTCGCCAACCGTCTGTGCATCAATTTCACCAATCGGCGTAATAATCGTAACTTTTGCTTTTTGCTCTACTTTGATTTCCATCGCTTTACTCCATATCTGTAGCCGGCAATTGAGCAACCAACGACCGAGCACTTTCTGCCATGTTATGCCAGCAACCTGCGCGCCACCTGGCGATACGCTGTGGTGACAGGGTGGTCCGGATAGTGGAGGGCAAAGATACCCCCGCTGGCCAACGCCATCAGTTCGTCCGAATGGGGCAATACGGCGGCGACTTCGGCGTTGTAGCTCTTTTCGACGCGTGCCCTTACTTCCAGGACGTCAAATACCGCCGGCACTTTGTTGACCAGCAGCAGCAACTGTGGCACCTCTAGTTTGCGGGCGACAGCTACGGTTACGCTTGTCCCTTGATAATCCTGCTGATCTGGGCGCAAGATGATGATCAAGGCATCGGAAATGGCGATCGAGAGCAGGGTCTCCTCGTTCAAGCCTGGATGGGTGTCGATGAGTAGTACGTCCAGGCTTAGCTCTTCGATCAAGCTCTGGAAACCGTCGTTGAGCAAGCCCACATCGTAACCTTCGCGCAGCACCCGTGCAATTTCGCCTGCTTTAATGCTGGATGGGATCAGATAGATGCGACCAGCGATCGCTGCGTTCAAGCGTGCTGTCACATCATAGGCTGCTTGGCCAATTGCGCATTTGCCATATAAATAATCGTTAATCGAGTATTGCATCTCATCTTCGTCCATGCCAAAGAGCACATGAATGCCGGGTGACTGAATATCGGTATCGACGACCCCTACCCGGTGACCCTCGGCGGCGAGCACCACGGCAATATTGGCCGTTGTGTTAGACTTGCCGGTGCCACCCCGAAAGGAATGGACGGAGATGATGATTGGCATTTGTTTCCTTTTATAGTGGTAGATAGGGAAACAAGAAAATAGGGAAACAGGGAAACAGAGTATACTTCCTATCTACCTATCTACCTATCTACTTGTCTACTTGTTACCTATCTACCCCGTAATTTGCGGGCTTTTTCTTTTAAGTCGCGAAAGTAATCGGTCTCGGTGATCTCGGCCACTTGGTGGGCCGTTTTGGTTTTGTCGATCTCAATGCGCAACTGCTGCACTTCTTGTTTCAACCGTTGTTCACGTGCGTAGACTTCGCCGATCATACGTTGGAAGACGCGGGCCAATTGGCCGAGCGCATCGGTGCGTTGGGTCACTTCATCTACATCTTCGGGGGTATAGATACCCGCTTCCAATGCCTGGGCGGCGGCGGTCAGGCGCGCCACCTGTTGCAAGTACTGATAATCTTCGACCAGATTGGTTGTACGGGCGCGCAAGAGTTGACACAGCCCATGCATAATACCAGTGCCAACTTCCCGATGATTGGCAATCAATTCATATAAAGCAGTCCGATCCAAGCGTAGGAGGCGGGTATCGGTCACAGCGTTCACCGAAGCGCTGCGTGGTTCGGGATCGATGACGGCCATCTCTCCAAAAACACTGGGGGGTTCCATGAGACCCAGTGTGCGCCCACCACTATGGACGCGCACCTGGCCCTCGACAATAATGTACATGGAATCGCCATAATCGCCCTGGGCAAAGATGGCCGTATCCGCTGGGTAAACCACTTCCTCGAGCAGATCTGGCACTTCTTCTAACATCTCGGCCGGTATTTCAGCAAAGAGGCTGACCGTCTGCAAGATCGCAATTTTTTCTGGGGCGGAAAGCATAACGCTCGCTTTTATCAATTTTCAAGTACAGCCAACGCCGGTTGCTGAGTCGGCGCGGCCAAGAAGCCGCTTTGGATAAAATAGGCCAGATAGGTGCTCAATTGTTGACGATCGATCGGGGGACAGACAAGCGTCGGATCGGTAAACGCTTTGAGCGTATTGGTACAATCAAACTTCGGCGCTTGGCCATGATCAAATAGTTCGGGCAGGCTGACCTGCTCGGCTGATGCCCGTCTTTTCGCCAGCAGTGGTGTGAGACCACCCAACGCATTTTCCTGCGGCTTCATACCCAAAGCCAGCAACTTGGCCTGCCACACAGGGAGTGGCGCGGGTTGAACCGGATAGCCAAAGGCCTGAATGCCATCAAAAAGCTCACTCAACTGGAGTGCGTGTGGGTTGACAAGATGAAAGACCTTCCGTTCCGGGGCTGTTTGTTGGGCCAGATGAACAATCGCCTTGCTCACATAGTCTACCGGCGTTAGATACCACTCGGCTTTTACCGTCGGCCACGTGCCAAGCTGGATACAGCCTTTGATCAGGCGGCAAATGAAGTCGTCGGGATTGTCCCATATCCCCGTTTGGCTGGCGCCGATGATAACGCCTGGACGATAGATAAAGACGGGCAACCCTTGCTCACGCGCCAGGGTAACGAGCTTTTCGGCCACCCATTTACTCTGAAAATAGCCCAACAGCGGTTCGTCGTGCTCATCTAGCGCTTCATCTTCGCCAATGATACGTCCGTCAAAATGTTTGCGCGCCCCGAAGACAAAAACAGTCGAAACATAATGCAGTGGCTTGGTCTTGCTCTGTGTTGCCAGGCGGATGATTTGCTGGGTGCCGTCTACGTTTGGCCCTTTCAGCGCGCGATAGGGTTGGACAAAGCTTACGACCGCGCCATTGTGATAAATAACATCGATCACTTCGGCTAAGTGATCAAAATCTTGCTGCGTAAGCCCCAATAGCGGCTGGGCCAGATCGCCCACGACAGGAATAATGCGCGCTCGATATGCTTTATCCCCGAGTCCATTGGCGATCAGTTTACGTTGGATGCGTTCCATGCCGGCGTCGCGGTCGGCGCTGCGCACCAAACAATAGATATCGGCTTGCGTCTTTTGTAACAATTCATAGAGCAGGTGAACACCCAAAAAACCGGTGGCACCCGTCAAGAAGATGGCTTTAACCGGTCCCAACGAATGGCCGCTACCATTGGCCGTCTGCTTGAAGCGAATCAGCGGATCGAGCACAGCTTCATGTTGCAATTCTACGCGGTGGACTGTCCGGGCCGGTTTTTTCTCCGGGTGCCCGTTGGTAACTGCTGCGACAGGCATCGGTTGCTCCTTCACCGTGACAGTTGTTGCGATTTTAGGGCGTTCGGTGTTGATGGCGGCCAACGTATTGGCCAAAAATTCCTCGCGACAGGCGCGCCGTTGAATTTTGCCGCTCGAAGTTTTGGGGATTGTTCCCGGTTCAAGCAGCAACAGTGAGTGAATTTGCACTTGGTGTTCTTGCGTTACCGCTTGTCGAATATTGCCTAACACTTCAGCTAGGGGCAGGTTGCGGATGTGCGTGCGCTTCACTTCCTGGACAATGACCAAACGTTCTTCGCCATCGATCTCAACCGAGAAAGTCGCACCTGCGCTGTGTTGCAACGCGGGGTGGCTTTTTTCCACAGTCTGCTCAATATCTTGTGGGTAATGGTTGCGCCCACGGATGATGATCAGATCTTTGATGCGGCCGGTAACGAATAGTTCCTTGCCTTGTAGAAACCCCAAATCGCCGGTGCGCAAAAATGGCCCTGCGCCTGTATCCGCCAGATAGCCGCCAAAAGTTTCCTGGGTCGCTTCGGGCTGTTGCCAATAGCCGAGCGCGACACTGGGGCCACGGACCCAAATTTCACCCACTTCGCCCTCTGCACAGGGGGTTAACTGATCTGGGTGTACGATCATGATCTGTTGATCCGCCCAACTCTGCCCACAGCCGACGAGCGTCTGCCCGCCGTGCTGCCCATCGACAACGGGCAGCACTTGGCCCTTTTCTAGGGCGGCTTTATCGACTTTCAATAAAATTGGTGGATCGGTGCTGAGCCCGCCAGAGACAAATACGGTCGATTCGGCGAGCCCATAGCAGGGGTAGAACGCTTCGGGACGGAAGCCGTATGGGCCAAAACGCTCGCAAAAGCGTTGCACCGTTTCGGCCCGCACCGGTTCTGCCCCCGTAACGGCCACGCGCCAACTGCTCAGATCCAGATCTGTACATTGTTCGGGCTTAATTGCTTGGATACACAAATCATAACCAAAGTTGGGCGCGCTCGAACCGGTGGCCCGGTAGTGAGAGATGGTGCGCAACCAGCGGATGGGGCGTTGCAAAAAAGCGAGCGGCGACATCAGGATGACGGGAATGCCCAAATAGAGCGGTTGGAGCACGTGGCCAATCAGCCCCATGTCGTGGAAGAGCGGCAACCAGCCGACGCCGATACTCTCTTCATTATTCTCAAACGCGGTGGCAATCATCTGCTCATTATGAAAGACGTTGCCATGCGTAATCATTACACCTTTGGCATTGCCGGTCGAGCCAGAAGTATATTGCAGAAAGGCCAGGCTGTCGGTAGCCAGCGTTGGCGGGCGCCACAGTTCGAGCTGCTCCACCGCCAGGGTGTCTGTGGGCAGGATAAATTCCTCGGTCAGCTCGGTGCGCTCGGTGAATTGGGCGTTGACTTTGGGCCAAACCGCTTGCGTCGTCAGCGCTACCTTCGGTTGCGCATTGCGCACAATCGCATCCAGGCGCGGCATGGGGCGCTTGGAATGGGGTGGATAAGCCGGTACGGCAATTACACCCGCGTAGAGGCAACCAAAAAATCCGGTGATAAAGGCCAACCCCGGCGGGTATAACAAGATGGCCCGTTCACCCGGCTGCACCATGTGTTGCAGGCGTACCGCAAGGGCTTGGGCTTGCCTGTCCAGTTCGGCGTAGGTTATGTTGACTTCCTCGTGGTCGCCATCGGCTAAAAAGGTGTAGGCGACTTTATGGGGCTGCTGTTGGGCGCGCCAGCGCAGCAGATCAACCAGTGTGTCGATTTTTGGACTCGGTAAACTCATGAAATACCTCTTACTGCTACTTTCTGGGTGTGCAAAAGTGAGCTAATCTACTTTTGTGTCCACCATGAAATACACACTTCATCCAGCACTGCCGGAAAATCTGGTCTTACACGCTGTCCATGTGCGATTACGCCCGATATAGCCATTTCCGGGCGGCTTGATGTTCAGGCACCCACCAAGCGAAGCGCTTCTTGCTCGATATTCCTTGCTGCGTTCCAATCGCGATCATGAATGGTTCCACAGTCTTGACAAACCCAAGTCCGATCCTTGAGGGCCAGTGTTTGGTTGACGTAGCCGCAGTCTGAGCAAGTCTTGCTACTGGCATAGAAGCGGCCAACCCTGACGACTTGCCCACCAAAGGCTTTGGCTTTGTACTCAATTTGGCGGATCAATTCACCAAAGCTTACATCAGACACGGCGAGGGATAGCCGGCGATTCTTGACCATACCCTTGACGTTCAAATCTTCCACACCGATCAAGGCGTAGGTTGACGCAATTTGGTAGCTGATTTGGTGCAAATCATCCGCTCGCTTGTTGGCAATGCGAAAATGAAAACGCCCTAACTTGCGCTTGGCTTGCCACCAACGGTGACTACCCTTGACTTTGCGGGCCAGTGAGCGATTCAGCGTGCGCAAGCGCTTAAGTCCGTTGCGGAGCGGTTTTTGGTTCTCAAACTGCTCACCATCGGAAAGCGTGGCTAACGTCTTAACACCAACGTCCACACCCGTTGATTGCTGCTCAAACTGCTTTGGCGCTGGTTTTGCGACCTCAACTGTGATCGACACAAACCACCAGTCTGCCACTTTGGATACAACCGCTCCCATGATCTTGCCGGCAAAGCGCAACGGTTCGGCCATGTTGACCCATCCCAAGTTAGGCACCCAAAAGTTATGCTCCTCGACTTTTATTTTGTCGTTGTTCAGGCGGAAAGACTGCTTCTTGTTTTTCTTGCTCTTGTACTTGGGGAAGCCCATCTGGGCCCCTTTGCGTTTGCCGTTCTTACTGTCAAAGTAGCACTTGAGCGCCGCACCCAAGTCAGCTATTGCTCCCTCAAACACATCTTTGGCCACTTCATACAGCCAAGGGAATTGTTCTGCCTTGAACAGATTGAATTGACGCTTAATTTCCATCACGCCAAACTCAGCCGCACCGACTGCTTTGCCGAATTTCCACAAGTCAAGTGCTTGGTTGTAGACAAAGCGTTTTGTCCCTGCGGCTTTGCGGAAATACTGCTCTTGCTCATCTGTTGGGTTTAGTCTGATCTTGTGCGCACGTACCATTGTCGGCTAAATCTCACTTTCGTACACTAGTGAACATATTTCAGCTATCTAGCTCTTACTCCTCTGCAAAAATATTATTGCGAATGCCAAAAATGTTCTGCGGATCAATGGCCTGTTTGGTCTGCTTTAGCAGATCGATACTCGCCGGGGATAGGGTTTGGGCCATGAAATCCTTGCGTAATTTACCTACGCCATGGTGATGCGAAATAGAGCCGCCTGTGTCCATGATCACTTGGCGCAGCGTATGTTCGATCTGGCGTAGGATTTCGTCTGGCTGCTCTATGCCCTTGACATAAAAGCCAAAGGTAAAGTAGATGCAAACGCCAGAGTGGTAACATTGGGTGATGCGATAAGAGATGTAGGGCTTGCCTGGTAACTTGTAGGCCAGATGCTGTTCGTCCACTTGTCGCGCGACTGCATCGCACAGCGTTTGAATTTTGCTCCAAGGCACTGTGGTTTCAAAGGTTTCGCCAATCACATGGTATTGGAGCAGGAAGTCGCGAATATACGCAATCGCATAAGTGAGCATATAGCCGCGTTTGCCATGCCCTTCGCCACCGGCAATGCCGCCATACTTTTGGGCCAATTTATAAATTTGCTGCGCTTGGTATTTAACCTCGTCCACGGCGCCTTCCATCACAATCGTGGCTGCCGCCAGTTGATAGGGGTCAAATTGCTTGACGTGCAACAAATATGATTTTTGCAGCTTATTCATGGCAGCTTTCATAAAGGTTGCACGGGGACGCAGCGCGCTGCCAAAGCGAAATTGGAAATTATCGACCAGGCGCACACTGGCTGGGGCAATCCCAGCGCGCATCAGTTCATATAAAAACTCCGTGCCTGCTTTGAAAGTCGGAAAGACTATCGAGCCATATTGTTTGACCGCTGGCAGTGGGTGGATGCGAATGACCGCCTTGGTAATCAAGCCCAGATTGCCCTCGTTGCCAAAAAGTAACTTTTGCGGTTGCATACCCATCGCCACGCGCGGCATCGCTTCCACTTGCTCTAGCACACCCATTGGCGTGACTAGCGTCACATTTTCGACAATATCTTCAATATTGCCATAACGATTTTTCTTCATGCCGCTGGCATTGGTCGCAATCCAGCCGCCCAATGTGGATAATTCGATGCTGTCCGGTTCGTGGCCACAGACAAACCCAACTTTGGCCAGTTGCGCTTCAAGTTCGCTGCCCGTGATGCCGGCCTGGACACAAGCACGCAAATTTTCCTTGTCGATCCATTCGATTTGATTCATGCGCCGCATATCGACGGACACGATCATACGTTTCTCGTGTGCGGGCAGCTTTAGCGCACTGCTGACACTGGTGCCGCCGCCATAGGGCACCAAACAAACATTGTGCGCTTTGGCCAAATTGATCAGCTGGATCGCATCCGCTTCCGTTTCGCAATAGAAAATCAGGTCGGCGCTGCGTTCAAGCTTGGTGTAAAGGATACGGTAAATTTCATCCCCTGTTGCTTGGCCGTGGCTGTGAATCAGCCGTGCCTGAGGATCAAGCGTGTACTGAGTAGCCGGAAACGCTTGTTGGATGGCGCGGCAGAATGCCTCATTGACAACAGGTTCTGCAACCGGCTTCTCCGCCTGCTCTACTTTTATATCAGCTGGATCAATGCGGATCTCGAGCATTTCTTCCAAAAAGGGCACAAACTCGGGCATCTCCAGGCCGGATAATTCGTAGCGATCGCCCGTCATCTTCACCGAGCGATCGGCCTGGAGCACCATGTGGGTGTCCTTATAACCCCACTTATGCGCATGCGTTTCGTTTTGCTGATTATTGCTCATGCTAGGCTTCTCCTGCGTAGCGTAAAGAAATTAGTACTATATTTATCCTGTTTGCCTAATCAATGCTTTATGCAACCAATTCGGCTAGATATGCGGAGAGTAGCTCAATATTGGGATAATCCCAAGCCAGCGTAACGGGCAATTCGCAGTCCAGCCATTCCTCCAAATCCCCAGTGAGCGTGATGGCCGCCAGCGAGTCTAACCCGTAGCGGTCAAAAGATTCGCTACTGTCAATTGCATCTGGCGAAATATTTAACACGGTGGCCAGACGATCAGTTAACCATACCTGAATCGCTTCGGCACTTTTGTCGTTTGTCGTAGTTGCCATTGTCATTATATTCCTTCATCTGTAAAAGATATTATTTCGAGCAACGGAGTTCGGTAGATGTCAATCGAAGGCCAGTATCTGTCCATGCAAATGGCTGATGCCTAAAGATCTAAAATGTATCGCTCAAGTGTCTCGACAGTGTTATCAACATTGCAGTGTTATCAACATTGTGATGATATGTAGCCTACGCCTTCTTCTGCTCGCTGGCGAATTGAAAAGGTACAATCGAAAACGCCCTGTCTTGTTCATATAGTTGAACAAGCTCGTCGGTTGTCGCTGTGACAAAGGTGAGCGTCAGTGCCGGACGGAGTGGTTGAAAAGGGGCTAATAGTCGGTCGAGGGCCATCACCAGCCATTCGCCTTTGGCAAAGAAATCACTCAATAACGTGCGGTTGTAAAGCCACATTTGTAAACAGGTGGCGGCGGCATGCAGGCTACAATACTTTTTGGCCAGGTCAAACATCGCTGGCGCTTTGTGCGCCACCCGGTCACCGGCGCTGATTAATGCTTGTACGTCCTGATCTAATCGTTGAATTTGCTCGCCCAATTCATGCGTTAATGTATAGATTGTGGAGAGTAACTCCGCACTGAGTACATCCGCTTGTGGACTAGTTTGCAAACTCTCTAGCTGTTCCAAAGCAATAGGTATGCCTTGTAGTACAGCATCGCGCCCGCGATTAAAAAGTGTCAGCCGGTTGGCCGCAAAATCTGGCAGCGGTTGGTCGAAAGAAAAAATCGCTGCCAGGTGCGTTCGTAAATTCTGGTCGGTGCGCGCGTCTGTTTTGCGCTGATAGGCCAGGAGCGAGGCCAATTGCGAACCGATTACACTCAAATTGACAACCGTACTTCCATCAAAGAGGCTTACGACCGCACTGTCGCGCAGCAACTTCTGAAAGATGCCCGCATTGTGCTCTTCCCGCAAATAGTAACGGGCGCCAAGCACAACTGACAAATCGCGAATTAAGTTTTCTACCGTTGTGGGTACAAAAAATTTGGTAATCGCCGACCAGACGCTGAATTGATCCGGCACAATATGTAATCCTCGGGCTGCGGCTAGGCCCATGCAATCGGCAATCAGCAGATCGATGAAGGCATAGGCAACCGTTTTCTGCACATTGGGGATAGCCAATACACTGTCGCCATACACGCGCCGTTCCAAGGCAAAAGTCAAGGTCGTGCGCAGCGCGCTGTCGCCGGCGCCCAAAGAAAAACCTGCGCACAATGTGCGCGTCACCATCAACCCAAGCAACGAAACTTCCAATCCCGCCCCCGTTGCCCCAATACGCGCCGCCGCCGGAACAGGGCACTCCTGGAAGCGAATGCCGCTAATGTCGGCGCCGCGAATGCCATGGGTTTTAATTTTGGGACAATAAGCGTATGTGGTTGAATCCAACTCTTCTTTGTCGACCAGAAAGAGCGAAAACCCTCGTGGACCGCCGTTGGGATCCGTCCGGACGAACACCGTTAATGCCCTGGCGCGGGTTGCGTTATTGATTAGCCACTTCTCGCCGGTCAATTGATAGCCGCGTTCGTCTGCCACCGCCTGCACATCACTGGCCAGAACATCGCTACCGTGATTTCGTTCGGTGAGGGCAAAGGCCAATGATTGTTTTTGCTGGATCATTTGGGCGACCCGGCGTTTTTGCTCGTCGTTGCCGGCCAGCCAAACATGAATGGAACCCAGATATATCTGGCCGAGGGCAATCGCCACGGTTAAATCGCGCCGTGACAGCACGCGTAAGATGGCGAGGGCCTCTTCAAACGAACCGAGCTTGCCACCATGTGCAACAGGGATAAAATAGTCGAATAATCCCCACTGGTGCAAAAAGGTGCATATCTCCTCTGGGAACGCAGACTGTTCGTCAAGATCGATTTGCCGCTGAAAAGAAAAAACAGTTTGTGAATTGTGGGGGTCGCCCAGTTCACGCTCTAGCGCTTGGGCTGTGTGATATGCGTCAAGTGATACAAGGGTCATGCATGTACACCTTTAGTGGATTAGACAGAACGTGCCGGTCTTAACCGGCGCTCGAACTGCCGATTCGCTGATAATTAGAAATTTTGGCAATATTTTCGGTCTGTAGTTCTGGTCTGGATACGATTAGCGTGATGTGTGGTGGGCGACCCCAGGAACGCACCCACTCACCATCCCTGTAGAGCTTACTAGCATGCTTCAATTCATCAATGCTGGGGTTGTACGTAGCATAGCAGGCGATGCCGCCTTACGTCCATTTTATGATCAGGTTGAAATCAAAAAGGACTGATTGGAGATGCGCAAAACGCAGCCAGGCTTTTACAAAAGCCTGGCTGCAAACAACTGATCCTTGTTGTAAGTCGACGTTTAGTTGGTGACAAGTGGCAGAAAAATCTGATTTAATGCACTTTCGAAAGTCTGGTTTTCCTCCTCCACAGGGAGATATTCTGCACCAGCATCATCGCTAATTGCAAACATTGTCCTGGCCCCGGTCACTGCCCGTTGCTCGAACTTGATGATCTCGGAAGTTGTGGTAATTTTGCCGACTAGCCCAAGCTTGTCCTGATTACCCTCTAGAGGAGAAGGCGGGTTATCGCGTTCATCTCCCGTAAGACTAACATAAAACTGTGTAGAGTCAAGGATGGCCAGCCCAACAATGTCATTTCCGTAACCAGCCGCCAGCCCTTCAAAGCGTGCTTGATTGCTCAGGTTACGCCAACCCCTGCGCAATGTCAACGTTAATAGATCGTTACCCGCGCCGCCGCTGGCCACAATGACACCATCGCCATCTAGCAGCACATCATTCCCATCCCCACCCAGCAATTGATCGTAATCGCCCGCACCGCCATTGAGCACATCGGTGCCTATGCCACCATCCAGATAATCGTTGCCAGCGAAACCTTGTACCAAGTCGTTGCCATCGCCACCACACAGGATGTCATCACCGCCCTGGCCTTGCAGCGTGTCGTTGCCGGCCAGGCCAAGCATCAGATCGCGCCCGCTTGCACCCTTGAGCGTGTTATTGCCCGTCGTACCAACTTTGATTGTTCCCGTCCAGCCGGCGGCCACATATTGTCCTTGCGGTGTGCGATAGACATCATAGCCGCCGCAACTGCCCACCAGTGTGTTGGGATTTGACTGCACCGTCCAAGTATAGCTGGCCGGTGTGGCATCAATATTGCCGGCTGCATCGATCCCATGCACGGTAAAGGTGTGGCTGCCGTTGGGTAGATTGTTATAAGTCTGTGAGTTGGTGCAGGAGACAAAGCTGCCCGTGTCTAGTTTACATTCAAAGCCGACCACACCGGATCCAGTGCCATCATTGCCGGTAAATGCAAAGGTGACGCTGGTGCCGCTTGGATTGGCTGGTTGGCTTGTAATCACAGTGTCGGGGGCCGTCTTGTCGATCTTGACCGTGGCGGTATTGATCGAGCCAGGCGCCGCGCCATTGTTATTGGTACTGTCAATGGCTGTGCAGCTTACTACATTGCTGCCTTCGTTGACGACAGTTGGCGAGCCGCTAGCCTGAACCGTCCCTGTACCACTGAGCGTGCCGACCGTTGCGCCGGTGCAATTAATGGCTGTGATATTGCTGCCGCCGGTTGTCGTTTCGTTCGCCGTTACGCTGCCCACGATCCCATTGATGGCATTAGCGGCGTTGAACCAGCCATTCTGGTTGGCCGGTGGTGCTGGGAAACTGACTGCGACAAGTGGTGCAGAGGTATCGGTGGCACCAGTTGTCAACGCGCCTGTCGCATGCGAAGGCTCATAGAAATCGTCTTCCAACGTTATGATTTGATCATTGCCAACCGGAATCACGCCTCTGAAATAGGCATCGACTGTGTAAGTGCCAGGTGGGAGTAGCACCTCACCCAGCGCTGCATTACCATCGAGATCTGTAATCACCGAGCGGACCAATGTCTGGTTATTGCCAGCGACAACAAAGATGACAGATTTCTCGTTCAGTGCGCGACCGGCCGAGTCGCGCACCAATGCCACAAGTGATGGCGACTGCGGTGAGAGTGCGACCGTTGTGCTATCCTTGACGACGGTGAAAGAACGCGTGGTCGACGACCCCAGATACGCTTCATTCCCGCGGAAGGTAGCCTGGATCGGGTAGTTGCCTGGCAATAGCGACGGTTGTAGGGTAATGGTTGCCGATCCGTCCCCATTGGTTGTGGCTTGGGCTGCCTGTCCACCCAATGCTAGGATCACAGGCTGATTAGCCAGCGCTTGCCCCGACTCTGACGTCAAAAATAGTGTAAACGAAGTGTCGCGCTGGTAGGCCCCTGCTGTGAGTTGGGAAGCCAAGGTCAGCGTTGTCGCCTTTGGCGGTGGTGGTGGCGTAGATGGTGCAACCGTGTAGTAGACACCCAGATTCGTGGCAAGCGTAGTCGATCCCGCGGCGTTTACTACTTGTACCATGAACAGAATATCCGCGGGATTGGCGCCGTTGAGCGGTAATGTACCCTCCCACAAGATGGGGTCTAAGGTTGGGTTGGGCTGCGTCAGATCGAGTGGCTGCCATTGCCCATAAAAGGGAGAGCCGTTCCTACCCGTGTAGAGAATCCACACGGCCTGGATGCCTGCTGCAGCTTCGCCTTGCACATTCACGCTGAATTTGACGTTAGTATCCACAATGCTGCCTGATACACCCAAAATGGTGGGTGCAGCCGCAACTGCAGCGGCTTTGGTCGTCGCTGAGCCGGCGGGCCAGTTGGCATCCAAATAATAGAGGTTTAGCTGCAAATTGTTAAATTTGCGTAGCGTGCCATCGGTGGCGCCAGGCACACTGGATTTGAACTGGCCTGGCACCGCTACCAACCGTGCTGGCCCGCCGTTGATAGCATCGAAATAGTTGGGTAGCCACATTTGCGTCGGGTAGAAGACATCACTATTAAAGGACGTATGTGGGCGCGATATCTCGGTTGCCGGCGCAGTCGTCAACGGCGTCACGCCTGCCTGATCTGTATACTCGCCCCCACGGAAAGCAACACCGCGCAGCACCGCACCATTGACGTTAACATTATAGATTTCCTTAGGAAAGATTGGCTCGAAGGGGTTGGCCACGGCGCCATCCTTGCCAAGGAAGTAGGTGGTTCCAATCGTTGAATTATCGGCCAGATTCTGGAGTTGTTTTGTCTTCTCGGTCAACTCTGGCGTGATAACGGGCTGACCAACGCGTAATCCAATGCCCGCACCAGGACCACTCGTAACTGGCGCTGCAACTGTGACGATCGACGTTTCGGGGGCAGGATTGATGCGCTCGCCAGGCATGTTTACCTTCATCATCGGCAAACCATAGAGCGTCATTTCCACCAAGGTCTTTTCATCGATACCGGTGAGCTGAGCCGTTTGGGCCAGGTAGCGTTGCTTGGCTGCGACCAATGCTTGCCCTAGCGCTACCGGCTCACTGCCTGTGCGTAGCTCTTTTGTCAACTGGACAAAGAGTCGTTCTCCATATTCGGTTAGTTCGGTATCGCCATATGCATAACCGGTGGCGGCGATGTAACCAGCCGCGCCTTGGCGTAAGAAAGCCTTGGCCCAATCGGGGTCCGGCGAGGCGCTGGCGAGCAGATCGTTGCTAGGAATTGTGTAGCCGCCGTGGCAGCCGAGTGTAAAGATAACGACATTGGCGAATACAGGTGACGCGGCAACCTCGCTGGCTGATATGCTCGTGCGATAGTCCGCTGCCAACAGATCCCCTGCGCTAAAGTGGCCCGATAAAACGACAAGATCGTGACCGCCCGCGAACAACTTGGCACGCATATCATCAGCGGACCAAGCACTTGGGTCACTCGGTGGCAGGCCGGGACCCTGGATCAACGTATCAGATGGGGCGCTAGTGCCAGCATCGGTTTCTATTTTGATAGCCTCGGCGGCATCACCGACAAAGTCATAGCCTGTCACCAGTGCCGAATTGGGCGTCACCATACCATTGGTCGCGATATAAGCATCAACAATGGTGCTGATGTCATTGGCCGTATCCACCAAGCGCCCCACGGCAAGATCTGGCACAGCAAATGTATGATCGCCGCGTGAGATGTTTGCCTGGGTGCCGTAACCATCTTGGCCTTGCACCAAGCCAACTTTTAGGCCGGCTTCCGACGCGGTTGAGGGTTTGACCGGCACCACATATTCTTTCTCGTTGGCCAACCCCGCCACGTCGGGAACCTGGAAGAATGGGATCACGCTGGCGCTGCCGGCGAGGACAATATATTGGAGCGTGGTGTTACCGCTAGCCATATTGGCGGCCCGATAGCTATCAATGACCCGCTTGATCTCGTCGGCAACTATATTTTTAGCGGTGGGGCAGGCGAGGTTCTGGTCGGCTTGCTCATTGGCCCAGACCACGCGCTCATATTTCGTTTCCGCCAGATCGATCACAACGCCATCGACATCAGGGCGTCCCGCCAATAACTGTAATTTTTCGAGCGCCATTGCAATTTCTGCTGGACTACCCGGCAAGCGGCCCGAGTCGGTCAGGATCAAGGTTTTATGCGCGCCGGCCGCGAGCGGTGGACCCGCAATAATCTGCCGATCCGTGGGAACGGGTTGCAGCACGCTGCATATTCCACCCTCTACCGTCACCTTCAGGGTGAATGGGTTCGCCGGATCATAGGGGCCAACCACGCGCACATAGACATCTTCCAGCAGATCGTAGGTGTTACGATCAATGGTCTGAACTGTTGCATAGGGATCCAAAGAGACGCCGATTAAACTGCGTCGCGCCGCACCCGAATATGCTTCTGCCAGATATTGTGACGGTAGGTATTGCGACGGCAGATACTGCGACGGCAGGTACTGTGACGGTAAAGCGCCCGTGGGCAGGGTCCCGCTTGGTAGATATTGGGAAGGCAGGTACTGTGACGGTAAATATTGTGACGGCAGCGACTGCGACGGCAGATATTGCGATGGTAAGGACTGTGATGGTAAGTACTGTGATGGTAAGTACTGTGACGGTAAGTACTGTGATGGTAAGTACTGTGACGGTAAGTACTGTGACGGTAAGTACTGCGACGGTAGGAAGCCTGTATCTGCCGCTGCGGCACTCAACACGGCCACACTTTGCGGATTAGTCAGACTGTTGTAAAACGGCAAGGGATCCCGATGCAGGCTGACTGCGCTGCCGGGTACAGAAGTTAGCTCGATATGCACCTTATCACCTGGGCCAACGGGAAATCTGAACCATTTCTCCTGGAAGCGGTCCATAATGCGTTGTTGTACGGTGTCCCCAACTAAACCGGCCCCGACTTCAGTCAGGTTCAACAACTGCGCGGCCTGCCAGGTCACATTGTTCGTGGCGACAACCCGGCAGTAGGAGAATTCGGATGTGTTATTAGTGGCTAGATCGGTGGCAGTGGCGCTCACACTTTGACCCTCGGACACCGCCGTGGCGAAGGTTTGATCAAAGATGGCCTTACCACTGGCATCGGTTGTTACTTGGATTGTACTGAGGAAGGTTTGGCCTTCGCCAAACGCCGATTCATCGCACGTAGTGTTGGCGAAAAGATCGATGTCGAACGTGGTACTGGCCGTTCCCTCAAGCGTGCCCTGGACTCGTATGCTGCTGCCCTGCGAAGTTGCCAAGGTTAAGACCGGATAATTCTGATAATTATTGGGACCGGCAATCGCACCTTGGTGATTAAAGGTGACGCCATCGGCGCCCAAGTCAATCCCCAGGCCACCGTTGGCGTAAATGTGGTTGCCACGCACGCGGTTGTTTACTGCGGTTGTATTGACAATTGCCACCCCATGCCCACCATTGTTGATAATGGTGTTGGCCTCATTTGCCGTGACACCACCGATGATAGTGCCTAGGGCTGCATCAATCAGGATCCCATTTTCGGAATTTGGCAGGCTGGCTGTGCCGGCTATATCAGTGCCGATCCAGTTGCCCTGGATCACATTATTCGCCGAGGTCGCATCTAGAATGTAGATACCATGCCGGTTGTTGCGGGCGATGACGTTGTCCTTTATGCTATTGTCGTGTGCGCCCGTGTCAATAACAATACCGTTCGTCAGATTGTATAAACCTATGCTGCCGGCTGCATTGGTGCCAATGTAATTACCCTGGATCGTGTTGAAAGCGCCACTTGGAGAGAAAATATTCATACCGTAGGAGTTTGTGCCAACAATAACATTGGCAGCACCAGGGAGTGGACCCCCAACCAGGTTGTTACTGCCACTGAGGCCAATGCCGACACTGCTATGGCCGACCTGCGTCGTGCCAGTGGCGTTCGTCCCGATGTAATTGCCTTGCACAATGTTATCATTGGCATTAGGACCAACAATCCAGAGACCGTCGGAAAAATTAGCTGTTACCAAGTTGCCCTGACCAGGCGTTGTGCCACCGATGATATTATTGGCGATATTGTTAACCCAAATACCAGTAACGTTGCCGCGATCAAGCTCACCAGTGGCATCTGTCCCAATGAAGTTGCATTGGATTGTGTTATTTCCAGCGCCATCTAGATAGATACCAGTATTGCCAAAGCGATTGATGACGAGGCCACGTACGGTGTTATTGCCTACGAAAGCCACCAAACCAGAGGCACCACCGGCATTTATGCCACTTAACTCGATCTGCAAGGTTGGCGGCCAGACCGTGCAACTCGCACCCGGTTGCGTCGAGCCATCAATGACTACTGGATCGTTAATAAAAGGTAACGCTGATGTCGGTTGAATCGTTTTGACGCCCGCCCCAGGGATGTTGAAGTGGATTTCATCGGGTGTCGCACCATTTACCTTGGCATTCGCCGCCAGGATTGCCTCGCGCAGCGAGCAATGGGTGCCATCGCAA
>Ga0209591_10001373_pt1 | contig 30480 bp, 30 predicted proteins | sample MAT01_FD_187207 | JGI IMG/M metagenome (GOLD analysis project Ga0209591, IMG submission 187207) | Freshwater microbial communities from Lake Fryxell liftoff mats and glacier meltwater in Antarctica - MAT-01 (SPAdes) (version 2) | ecosystem: Environmental > Aquatic > Freshwater > Ice > Liftoff... | reverse complement strand
AGCCAAATAACAATTTGAAGATTATGTAAAGACTTGCTATATATCTTTTCAATGCGGCTAAAGCCGCCTCCGACTTATCCCCACGTCTAAAGCCGGGGGCTTGCGTCTCGTTTCTCGGTCAACGGTCACTACCAAGAACTGCCGATATCTGGTTTAGCAGACCTGGTTGCACGAACTCAGTCCCATCCCAAAGAGGTATTTTCTGCTGAAGTTGCCCTGAGAAATGAACGCATTGGTCAGGCAGTGGCGACCGCCATTTTCAAAAAGACGGCAGATTGGGAACCACCTACCTGTTTTGGTTCGGCGCTGCTGATTCGGGATGTGACGGCAGAAAAGGAGATTGACAAGATGAAAACTGATTTCATCTCCACGGTTTCCCATGAATTGCGGACGCCATTAACTTCTGTCCTCGGTTTTGCATCGATCATTAAAGAAAAGCTGGAAACCGATATCTTTCCAATGCTTTCTACCGAAGATCGCAAGCTTCAGAAAACGATTAAGCGGGTGGGTGACAATCTCAACATTATTGTGTCGGAAGCAGAACGGCTGACATCTTTAATTAATGATGTCCTGGATATCGCCAAGATGGAAGCAGGGAAGGTGGAATGGCAAATGCAGCCTCTCAATCCCAGCGAATTACTCAATTTGGCAACCAATTCCACCGCCGGGTTATTTGAAACCAATGGCTTGGAGTTGGTGTGCGAGATTGAACCTGGACTACCTCAGATAGTAGGCGATCGCAATCGTCTACTACAAGTTTTGATCAACCTGATTTCCAATGCCGTTAAATTCACTGAATCCGGTTCTGTCATTTGCCGGGTTAAACAAGAGAACGAAGGTGTTTACATCAGTGTCATCGACACAGGCGTTGGCATTACACCTGAAGATCAACCAAAAGTGTTTGAGAAATTCCGCCAAGTTGGCGACACCCTCACCGACAAACCCAAAGGCACAGGGCTAGGACTGCCAATCTGTAAACAAATCGTCGATCATCACGGTGGTAGAATCTGGGTTGAGAGTGAACCAGGCAAGGGCAGCACATTCTCATTCATCATTCCTACCGCTACCAGCGATCGCAAAACCAGTAGCAGTCTGAATCTGGATACGCTAGTCAAACAACTCAAAGAACACGCCATCACCACAAACGCTGTGCTGAATCAAAACAGCAAAACCATTCTAGTAGTGGATGATGACGCTAATATTCGGGAACTGCTCCGTCAACAACTGGAAACCGAAGGCTACAAAGTTCGGGAAGCAAAGGACGGCGTGGATGCGATTCATCAAATCAAAATAGCCCGTCCCGATCTGATTGTTTTGGATGTGATGATGCCTCAAATCAACGGCTTTGATGTGGCAGCCGTCCTCAAAAATGATCCCCACACCGCAGACATTCCGATCATCATTCTGTCAATTATTGAAAACAAGGAACGGGGCTACCACATTGGCATTGATCGCTATCTTACCAAGCCCATTGACACAGAAAAACTCCTCAACGAAATTGGATCATTGCTTTCCCAAGGTACTTCTAGTAAAAAGGTATTGGTTGTGGATAAAAATGCCTCAACCTTAAAAACCCTATCGGATGTACTCCAAGCTCAAGGATACAGCGTGATTGAAGCCTCCGATCCGCAAGAAGGTATCAATAAAGCTCGATCAGCCAAACCTGACATGATCATCATCGATTCTATTTTCTCTCAAGAAGCCGACATGGTAAAAGCCCTACGCTTTGAGAAAGACTTGGAGAATGTATTCTTCATCATCCTGTGCGATCGCTAATCGAATTTACGATGTTTAAATTTTGGATAATGGAATTGTTGGCACAGCCTCTCGTAGAGAAGATTCAAAAGCGTTCGACTGACTTGTACTGAGCCATGTCGAAGTAGCGCTCACACCGAAGTCCAAAATTTCAAAAGGTCTGAACGCGAGAGCGTCTCCCTGGCGCACAGCCTCTCGTAGAGAAGAGTTGCCCCCGAATTTAAACGCGAGAATAAATCCAAAATCTAAAATTAAATGACAGAGAGCTAATGACTTGATTGCTATGAGTCAATCTAAAATCCAAAATCCAAAATCCAAAATTGTATGACCCAGAAAATTCTGATTGTTGACGATGAACCCAATATCTTGATTTTGATGGAACAAGCTCTAGAAGCATTAGAAGATGAGGGTGTTGAACTTCTAACTGCCAGAAATGGAGAAGAAGCTCTCGAAACTATTAAAGCAGAAAAACCAAACCTGGTTTTTCTTGATGTGATGATGCCTAAAATGAATGGTTTACAAGTCTGCCACATTGTTAAACACGACCTGCAAATGACTGATATCTACATTGTGATATTGACAGCTAAGGGGCAGGAATTTGATAAACAAAAAGGAATTGAGGTTGGTGCAGACTTGTATCTAACTAAACCATTCCGCCCCAAAGAAGTACTTGAAAAATCAAAGCAGGTGTTGGGTTTTTCAGGAAAGTCGTGAATGCTTTTCAGGTGCTTTCGCCTACGGTAGACTGGAAGCGATCGCAGTATACTAAAAGGCGTAACATTGGGCGTACAATACCCCAAAAGAACCTGTAGATACAGTTGTGAGCGCACGCGATCGCTTATAATTTATGTTTTTCAAAACAATTTTGTGCCTCCCCCCTACTTGTTCAGTAGACATCTCCAGAAATTAATTATGCGTTACCTGAAACCCTTGTAGAGAGACGTTGCAGTGCAACGTCTCTACTTTTTCGGAGATGTCTAGTTAGAAGGTAATTTTGGGAAACCTTAATTTGTGAGAGCGAGAGGCTTTTGCCAGAAGGAACTAGAATTAGAAAACACCTAGCTGGGTTCTTCTGACTTTTGAAATTAGGAGTGCATGTGTGCCAAAATCCCCTAAATATTTGCTGATTGGATCAACCGAGACTTACAGCGGTAAATCTGCAACTGTTCTGGGTTTGTCTGATCAGCTACAGCAAAAAGGACTGGATATTACCTACGGTAAACCACTCGGTACGTGCTTGAATTCGTCTAATGGAACCGTAATTGAGGAAGATGTCCAGTTCATCGCTCTTAGCCTCAATTTGCCAGGAAACCGTGTTGCACCTACAATGCTGGCTTTGGATGAACTAAATGTGCAAAAACGCTTACGGGGGGAAGACAAAACCGATTATCAGCAATCCCTAATACAGCAATATTTACATAAGTCTCAAGGAGATTTGGTGTTACTGGAGGGGCCTGGTGATTTGTCCGAAGGCAAGTTGTTTGACTTGTCTTTGCTGCAAATGGCTGAAGTATTGGATGCTGGTGTGGTGTTGGTAAGCCGCTATAAATCGTTACTTTCGGTTGAGGCGCTATTGGCTGCTAAAGGGCGTGTAGGCGATCGCTTGATCGGAGTTGTGATCAATGATATCCCTGTCACCCAACTAGAAGCCGTTGACACCCTCTTGCGCCCATTTTTGGAACAGCAGGGGATTCCCGTGCTAGCAATGCTGCCGAATAGCGCTTTGCTCCGCAGCGTCAGTGTTAGGGAACTAGTCAAACAGTTAAAGGCTGATGTTCTCTGTCGCAACGATCGCCTAGATTTGTTGGTGGAAAGTCTGGCAATTGGAGCGATGAATGTCAACTCAGCTGTGAAGTATTTCCGCAAACGCCGGAATATGGCAGTAGTAACAGGAGGCGATCGTGTGGAAATTCAGCAAGCTGCTTTGGAAACTTCTACCCAATGTTTAATTCTCACCGGGCAACTACCCCCGCCGCCGTTCATTCTCAGTCGCGCTGAAGAACTAGAAATCCCCATTTTATCTGTTGACTTAGACACCCTCACCACTGTAGAAATTGTTAACCGCACTTTTGGGCAAGTCCGCCTCCACGAGCCGATTAAGGTTCAGTGCATCCGCCAGTTAATGTCTGAGCATTTTGACATTGAGCGCTTGTTATCTAAACTGGGTTTAACTCCCGCAGCCGCATTGTCTTAAGTTCATCAACTCAAACAATTAAGAGCATCAATGCTCAGTTATCAGTTAGGAGGCTGTATTACAGCTAGTTCGCCGTCACCTCCCAGGCGACGGCGTGCTGTCTCTTTCCGCCCCATAGCTGGGACGTGCTTAGTTGCAGCAGCTAATCCAAAAACAGGCATATTTCCGTAAACCGCCTCATACCTTCCCGGTTCGATTAAATAAGTTTCGTGCCAAATACCAACACTACCATCAGCACCAATGGCTTGATTAAACCTTTGCCAAGCTTTCAGATGTGCATCAGCTGGATTTCTGGCAAAACGCTCCAAATCCTCAAACGATCGCCAATACTGAATCAGTCCCACCCCTCGTGGGTAGATAAATTTTTCTCCTCCTAAAAATCCTTTATCGGGATTCTGATAAAGGCTTCGTAGCATGGGCGACATCGCCGTTGCAGTCGGAATCCATTTGGAAAAAGCGAATAATTTATTAATTCGCATCCCGATCAAAAATACAACAAAGGGTTCATCAATCTCGGCTGTAAATCTTCCTGCTATTACTTGAGGCATGAGTTATGCTCCTTGCTGTTTTAGCTTTATATGCAATTAGTTGTATATAAGTATTTTATGCAATTAATTGCATAAATCAAGTAGTGAATTAAAAATCATGGCATTAGCGCACGCGATATTAGCTGCTCTCGTTGACGCCCCTTGTAGTGGGTATGATTTAGCAAAACGATTCGATGGCTCTGTAGGCTTTTTCTGGTCAGCTAGTCACCAGCAGATTTATCGGGAATTGTCGAAGTTGGAAGACGAAGGATGGATCAGTTCCGAGATGATTCTCCAAGCAGCACGCCCAGATAAAAAGCTCTACAGCATTACAGACTTGGGGAAACAGCATCTCAAAGAGTGGATTGCTCAACCTTGTGAACCCACACCGATTAAAGATGATTTACTAGTGAAAATTTTTGCTGGTCATATTGCTCCTAACCAGATTATCTTGGCAGAGCTAGAACATCACCAAAAAGCCCATTTAGCAAAATTGTCTACGTACAAGGATATAGAACAGCGTTACTTTCAAAACCTGCAAGAATTGCCAGAAACAGCCAAATTTCAGTATTTGACTCTCTTGAATGGCATTAGTTATGAAACACAAAGGCTTGCTTGGTTACACCAAGCAATCGAGTTATTGAACCAAAAAATTGAAAAATTGTAGCAATGTCTAACTCAACTTTTTCTCACACCTACACGCTGTTTGGTAAAATATGTGGGTCGTTTAATTGGATTATCTCCATCTTTGACCCAATCAACAGACCTTATTAACCTCGATACATTAGCGCAAGAGCTGGCGACAATACAGCAAACGGGTTCTAAAAGAATTGCCTTGCTGGGTTCTCGTCACGTCCCGATTACGCATCAGAATCTTATTGAAATGATGACATATGCCCTAGTTTTATCGGGTAATCGAATCATTACTTCTGGTGCCATAGGTACAAATTCTGCTGCCATCCGGGGAGCAACGCGGGCTGATCCGAATTTGTTAACGGTGATTCTACCCCAAAGCCTGGAACGCCAGCCCTTGGAATCGCGCCAGCAACTAGAACAGGTAATGCATTTAGTGGAAAATACCAATAATGATAATCTGTCCCTTGCTGAAGCTAGTTACCTGTGCAACAAAGAAATTGTCTCTCGTTGCCAGCAACTGATTTGCTTTGCGTTTCACGACAGTGGGACTTTGTTACAAACTTGTCAAGATGCGGAAGAACAAAGAAAAGTGGTGACTCTCTTCTATTTTGATTAGTCATTTGTCATTCGTCATTTGTCCTTTGTATTTGACTGATGACTGATGACTGATGACTAATAACCAATAACTAATAAGTAATGATAATTTTTTTGTACTCGATCGCTGCTGCTGCCATTCTGATTTACCTGCCATTTTTGGTGGTAGCTTATGCCCGTGTGCGTATTGGCAAGGAAATGTTTTCTACTCCTCGCGCGATGGTTGATAAATTGCCGCCTTATGCCCAACGAGCTACTTGGGCACATCAGAACACCTTTGAAGCATTTATGGTGTTTGCGGCAGCGGCATTGATGGCTTATGTAACTGGTGTAAATTCTTCCATAGCACAAGTGGCTGCGATCGCCTTTGTGGTAGCCCGTTTGCTATACTCAATTTTTTATATTTTGAATATACCCCTTTTGCGATCGCTGATGTTTGCCATTGGTATTCTTGGCTCTGCCACTCTCATCTTTTTGAGCATCATCCAAGCTACTAATTAAATGGGGAATGGGGAAGGTGGGGCCCCCTCTGGGGATAAGGGGTAATGGGGAGTGGGAAAAAATTTCCCACTCCCCAATCTAAAATCGTTCGACTGAGCGACTTGTACTGAGCGTTCACGTAGCGTCTCGTAGAGAAGTCGAAGTAAGCCGAAGTCCAAAATCTAAAATCCAAAATGTTTTATGGCTTCTACATTTTCCTTTGACATTGTGAGCGACTTTGACCGACAAGAGTTGGTTAACGCTGTCGATCAAGTTATCCGAGACATCAAAGGTCGTTACGACCTCAAAGACACTGAAACTACTGTCGAGTTAGTCGAAGAAAGCATTAACGTTAGTACTGACAGCGACTTTACCTTAGATTCTGTACACGACATTCTGCGGGAAAAAGCCGCCAAGCGTAACCTCTCCCAAAAAATCTTTGATTTTGGCAAAGTTGAATCAGCCAGTGGTAATCGCGTGCGTCAAGAAATCAAACTCAAAAAAGGCATTAGTCAGGAAATTGCCAAACAAATTTCCAAGTTGATTCGGGACGAATTCAAAAAGGTACAAGCTTCAATTCAAGGAGATGCTGTGCGGGTTTCTGCCAAATCTAAAGATGACTTACAAGTAGTCATGCAGCGCCTGAAACAAGAAGACTACCCGGTGGCTTTGCAATTTACAAACTATCGGTAATTCGTAGTTAAAAATTCAATTACGAATTACGAATTACGTTAGCGCAGCGTAAAGCCTTCTCTACGAGACTCTGCGCGAACGCTTAGAGCGACGCAGGAGCGTCATTACGAATTATTTTAAGCCTGTCCGCCAATACTTTTTTGAAATGCTGGACGCTCAGATAACTGCTTGATATAGTTCAATACCTCTGGGTAGGAACTGAGGTCTAGCTTCAGCATGATGGGAATGTAACTCAGAATAGATCCCACTGCCACATCAGCAACAGTGAACTCATCGCCAAGCAAAAAAGGTTGCTTACTGAAAATTTCATTTAACGGAGTCAACAAGCGCGGCATTTCCCGCTCCCGACTTGCTTCTACAAAAATTCCTGGCCCAAGGGTAGCATTGGCAAACAAAACCCATTGGTAAAATACAGCACGTTCTTCTGGTGAAAGTGAAGTTTTACTGTACTTATCGGCAAGATACAGCAAAATTGCTCCAGATTCCCAAAGTTTAAAATCCCCATCAACAATTGCTGGAACTTTACCAACTGGGTTAATTGCCAAATATTCAGGTTTGAGATGTTCACCAGCCTGCATATCGAGATTGACAAATTCGTAAGGAACTTTTAGTTCCTCTAAATACCAGTGAACAATTGAGGCTCGACTACGAGCGCCACCATAAAGTTTGAGCATAATTACTTAAAGAACTTTGTGAGTGTGAGAATGTTGTTTAACGTTGTCTTCTTTTGTTACAACTCTAGCGGCATTTAGCACCCGCTTGCGCTCAATAGAATACTTAAATTCACTGTAGTTTGTACCTAAAGGAATTAAAGATTTTGCAGATTCACGACGCTTGTAGGTACGATCTGCTGCAAATGTCCGTGGTACAAATTCTTCTCCAAACTGAGCCGACTCTGGGAAGCCATCTGGCAACAGTTGTGAATCGCCATCTAGCAAAGATCCCAAAGTTGTTGCATGAGCCAGCTTATAGGAGGTAGGAATGCCCTTTAAGAGCGCTTCCAAAGCCGCAGAGGGAATCGGTTCTATAACTTCGATTTGATAAACTTCTCCATCTTCTTTGACGAAGCAGGTTGCCAAGCCGATAACAATGTAATCATCGGTTGCTAAATCAGGGGCATTGGGATAGGAAATTGCGGTTGTCATCGGAAAATTTCTCAAAATTTAAAAATTGCATTTAGGGAATAGGGCATGGGGCATTGGGTATTAATTATTCTCCCCCTACTTCCTCATCCCCCTCATCCCCCTCATCCCCTCTTTAATGAACGGCTTGTTGGCATTCTACCAATTTGTCGCTCTCACTACTTGACTAGTCTTTGAGATTAACGTCTGCTATTTCTGGAATTTCCCTTCAGGATCAAGTATTTATAAATAGGTTTGAGGAGCAATTGCTTATTTAAGGTGTAGATTTCTACTGATGTGAGTAGTTTAAATCTCAGTCTTAAGATGGCTTTAAAGTAACCATAAATACCTTGAGAATAGACACAGTGGTAAAACCACCAGCGTTCAAAAACTAGACTTTTATTTAACAAAGCAGGGATTTCAAGCAGGGAAAGATGAATATTCACTCATTTTTAGCTGACGATGACCAGCAAAGTAACCAATACAAGTATGTTCTAAATACTACAAACAAACTTCAGGAGCAGAGGAAAAGCGATCGCAGCGAATCTATTTTTGGGGATAGCGACTTGCGCTCTTGTGCTTTGAGGTTGGCTCAACAAGGAGATTATACTGAGGCGATCGCACTTTTAACCCAACTAATCTGCCGCCACCCCGACAATGCCATTGATTACAACAACCGGGGGCTAATTTATTTCCAAGGTGGTGAAACGCAAAAAGCGCTTTCCGACTATAATACAGCCCTCAAGCTTAATCCCTATTTGGCTAGTGCTTATAATAATCGAGCAAATTACTACGCGGCTTGTGGAGAATTAGCGGTAGCACTTGCCGACTACGATCAAGCAATTGATTTGAAACCTCACCATGTCCGGGCGTGGATTAACCGAGGCATTACCTGGCGTGATTTGGGGCAATATGAGGAGGCAATTGAGAATTTTGAGGTAGCACTGCTTTTCGGTCAACTAGAAGGTCATGCCTGGGCTGAACGCGGCAGAACTTACCATCTTTGGGGCGACTGGAATTGTGCGATCGCTGATTATCGTCGTGCCCTCACTCAACTGCCCTTTCAGGGCAATAGTAAGGATATTACTGGTTATCGCTTGCGTTTACAACTCGAAAATTGGCTAAACGAACTGCTATCTGAATCAGCGTCCTAATTGGTAGATTAGTTCTTCTGGGGGATTCAAAATTCAAAATAATTAATTAAATTTTGAATTAGAGTTTAGTGACGCTGCATCGCTAATGACTGATAGATGATAACTATATAGCTATTCAAGAATTAGCTATTAACCATTATTTATCGGCTATACCGATAATCCCAAATTCGCTATTTGTCTTAGGGTGATGACTCTGTTTGTTCATCTTCTCGGCGATCCGGATTCATCAACACGACCCGACGCTGATTAGGATCAAATCGGTATCCTTGTTGTTGCATAATACTTTTGGTTTGCTGAGGATCGAAGTTACGGCTAAATTCCACCTGCAAACCATTGACATGTCCTTCCATCAGTTTGACTTCAGTACTAATTTCACGCAACTTTTCTTGCTGTGACCAATGATAAGGCAAAAGTTGTGATAAGGCAGATGCTGCAACGGCTGTAATTACAACATTAACCGCTATTTTGGCTGTGCTTTCCAGTGCCATCACCTGGTAAGAACGTTGGCGAAGATGCCGCTTTGGTCGAGGAGTGACCCGGCGTTTTTGTATAGGTTGTAACGGTGGTCTGGAGGGTTGAATCGCGTTCATGATCCTAAAAAATAACCTCGCTGAGTGAAGGGAAGCACTGTAAAAGCTCTCTGGCGCTAATTATTGCTTGATTTAGCTGTCATATTACTTCATTTTTTTGAAATAGCTACAAGTGTTGCACCAGTTAAAAAATAACCTGGCTTACGTAAGTGCAAGGTTTCTAGCTACTTATGGCATAAAGCCGTAAGGTCTGGAAATTGCACCCCGTACTGCCAGGATTATTAGCTTTTTAACTGTGTCACATCGGAGCCTTATTTGTAAAGTTCTGTGGCTAATCGCCAAGCTAGAACTCCGGGGATCAAGGCCACAACTAGAGCGATGTAGACTTGAGTATCTGAGATGGAAGATATCTGAGCGATGTACAGAGTATCTAAGATAGACATGGCTGAAAACCTCCTAACCTGAATAGATTTTGAACAGTTCGTTTACTACTTTTCCTTGTTTTGCCAAGATTGTGGAATATCTTGTTACAAGATGCAACAAAAGCAGTTATTAATCAGTAGTCCTTTTTTATTCTCCATTAAAAAAATTTATAAAAATTATGAATTTATATCTGGGTATCGACTTCGGCACATCTGGCGGACGCGGTGTGGTGATTGACGAGGAAGCCTCTTGTATTCACGCAGAGGTGCGATATCCCTTCCACGACTCACCAGCCGCCGTTACGCCAAAAATTTGGCAGGAGGCTTTGTTTGTGCTGGTGGAACAAATACCTGAAGAGTTGCGGCGAGAAATTAAAGCGATCGCAATTAATGGGACTTCTTCCACCGTCTTGCTGGTCGATGCTGCTGGCAATCCAACAGATGCACCATTGCTGTACAACGACGCGCGGGGATCATTGGTGCTAGAGCATTTGATGAGTATCGCACCTCCCAATCATACCGTATTGAGTGCCACCTCCAGCCTAGCCAAACTTTTGTGGATGAGGCAATTACCCTCTTTTAGTGAAGCTAGATATTTCCTGCATCAAGCAGATTGGCTGGGATTTCTCCTACATGGACAGTTGGGGATTAGTGATTACCATAATGCTTTAAAGCTGGGTTATGACGTGGAAGAGTTGAAATACCCAGAATGGCTAGAATTGTTGCAAATACCGATTCAGCTACCCAAAGTTTTACCGCCTGGGACTCCAATTGCCCAATTGCGTCCTGAAATTGCGGATAAGTTCGGTTTGGGCCGTGATTGTCTGGTGTGTGCAGGTACAACTGATAGTATTGCGGCTTTTCTTGCTAGTGGGGCAAAATTGCCTGGTGAAGCCGTGACTTCCCTTGGTTCAACGTTGGTACTAAAGTTGTTAAGTCGTACCCGTGCAGAAGATGCCAGATATGGAATTTATAGCCATCGGTTGGGTGATTTATGGCTGACTGGTGGTGCTTCTAATACTGGGGGTGCTGTACTAAAGCAATTTTTCACGAATGCTGAGTTAGAAAGCCTTAGCCGGGAGATTGATGCTTCAATTGCCAGCGAGTTAGATTATTATCCATTGTTGAAGGTAGGCGATCGCTTTCCCATTAATGATCCTAATTTAGCCCCACGTTTGTCACCACGCCCAGATCATCCAGTGGAATTTTTGCATGGGTTGTTAGAAAGCATTGCCCGCATAGAAGCGCGAGGGTATGAATTATTACAGCATAAGGGTGCAGACAAGTTGAGCCGGGTTTATACTGCTGGCGGTGGCGCGGTGAATGAAACTTGGACTGCGATTAGGGCGCGTTATTTGCAGGTTCCTGTAGTAGCGTCAGTGTACACAGAAGCAGCTTATGGAACGGCACTGTTGGCTATGGGAGGCGGAAGAAGGGGTGAACAAGAGTAATTGTGTAACAATCTTTTCGTAGGTATTTCGTAAATCAGTATCTATCCCAGTGACAATCAACATATCTCGGCCGATACTGGAATGATTAGATACCGGACTATAGATTCCAGGTTCATGATCTGGGCAGCTATTCGGGGATGGGTGCTTCGCCACAAGCGAATGTCATCTGTCCCCTTTACTAATTATCGGTGTGAGTTCTGAGGTAATTGAGAGAAAAGAAAAGGTTTTTTAAGAAGGTTTGGCCTGCGCGATCGAGATTATCATCAAGAGAAAAGGTGAGGCTATTGTCAATTGCATAGCATGAGAATACTTGACAATATTAGCCAACTCTTGTAACTGGCTTATGGCTTCTGCACCCTCCACCTTCATTAATTCGCGATCGTCGCATAACTCCATCCAAGTAATCCCGTAATCAGACACTAAAAACCGAATCAGGTGCTTTTCTCCCAGGCTAACCATAAATGAAGCACTCTGCATTTGGTCACCGCATGTATAACAAGACGCAGTGTAGCCACGCCCATCAAGTGTAATTGTCAAGGCTTGCAGGTTCATTACCAAGTCTTGAATAAATTCCTGATGTTGTTGCGCTAATCTTAAAAACACTTGTTTTCTCCTAGCACTCCACCTATGTGGTTGCTTTTAAAATTTCTTTAGATTTACATTTGATGTAATTTGGTTGCCAAAAGTTCGTGTTTTCGTAAAGACGTGATTAATCTTAATCTTCCGGTTGTAAGCAATAAACTAAATTCCCAAAGCCGTTTTAATATTTTGGACAATTACCTGGGGTGGTTGTGCAACCTCCATAAATATAGTATCTAATGGTTCTTCAAGAGTATAAAACTGGCTGTTAAGGAGTTTTTCGCTCATGTAATGATTGCTACGCTCTTGCAACCGCATTTGAATCAACTCATAAGACCCTTTGAGGTAAACTAGCTTGATGCGATCGCCCTTGGCGTTGGCGCAGCCATCGCTATCCAATACCAAAAATTGCCGATAACTGTCTTTTAGAGCCGAACATGCCAGCACCACATTTTTATTTTCTTGCAGCCAATGTTTTATGGCTGTTTGCAAATCTTGCAACCAAGGCATCCTGTCAGCTTCACCCAAAGGGATACCCCGCCGCATTTTCTCAACATTCTCTGGTGAGTGGAAAGCATCAGCGTCGCTAATCTCCCATTGTAACGATTCTGCTAGCAGTTTTCCTATAGTGGTTTTGCCAGAACCTGATACACCCATTAGGATAATAATCATTGGTAGTCGTTTCAGCGATTTTTAATTAGATTTTGAGTCACCGTGAACAGCGCAAGTGATTGTAAGCTTAATAGTGATTTGCTTATAAATGACCTTATCGTAGCTATAGCGATCGCCATGCGCTTGCCCAAATCTGGTAATGATATTCTCTTGGCTGTTTCGCGCTCGATCATCAAAGCATTTCCGACAGCCTACACCGTTGAGATGATGGCTAGGAGCAATGCTGAATTCCCCATGAGCAGGGCAGATAACATGAACTTTAGTGCTTGAGTTTCGGTAGGTTGCCAAGCTGTAATCATAGAAGTGATCGTGTTTAGCTTGGGCTTCTTGGATGAATTCGTCTTGAGTTTTACGTTTTAGCATTGAACTTGCCATCGCTTTAATCGTCATCTTGATATTTCAACAAATCGCCAGCTTCGCATTTAAGTTTGAGTACACACACACCTACAGCTGATAAGAAGCCGTCAAAGCTACCGCCAAAGCATCCGCAGCATCATCAGGCTTGGGAATTTCATCTAAATCCAACTCCCGCGCTACCGCCTCTTGCACATCTAACTTATCAGCATTGCCATACCCCGTTAAAGCTTGCTTAATTTGAGCAGGAGTAAACTCTACGTAGGGAAGACGACGCTGGCCCAACACCAAAATGAGTACACCCCGCGCCTGTGCAACCAGGATTGTACTTGACATCCGATAGAAGAATAGTTTCTCGATCGCAACCAAATCCGGTTTAAATTCCTCCATCACAGTGTGTAAATCATCAAACAAGGTACATAAGCGCTGTCCCATTTCTACATCTGCTGACGTTTTGATTACCCCAAAATCCAGCATATTTACTGTAGTCTCTTGTACCTTGTTGGTAATTTGTGTGCAGGTAATTACCCCAAATCCTAAAATTGCCAGCCCTGGATCTAATCCTAAAATTCGTTTTTCCATTAAATTCACTTTTATCAAGCCAGTGTATTGTTTAACTAGAAATGCTGGCAATCTTGACCACTTGCTCTTAGTCTAATGGGATAGACAAATATAATAGTTTCACGCTTAGTGTTTTAAACCAAGTGGTGTAAATTTTCTGTTAATTATTGTTTGTAGCACTGCTGTAAATCAGGTATGTCAATTGGTTTTCTCAGACAAGCCCTCAACGCCCTGCAAAAGCAGTCGCGCTCTCGTACTTCCTATCGAGTTAACCAGTGGTTCAAATGGTTATCTCCTGGACTATCGGTAAAACGTTGGTTGTTGATCAGTATTGGGGGTGTACTGCTGGCGAGTTTGGGGTTAGCTATCTGGATTAAGCTGACCCCAATTTTTTGGATGATCGAGTTGTTTAGGAGTTTCCTGGGAGTAATCACCAACATTTTACCCAACTACATCAGTGGGCCTTTGGTGCTGCTTGGCGGCTTGCTGTTAGTGCTTTGGGGACAAACTCGCACTGTCGGCTCAATTACTAAGGTACTAAGAGCAGAAGGCGGAGAGGAACTCATTGATGTCTTGCTCGCCCATCGTCGATTGTACCGAGGCCCGAAAATAGTAGTAATTGGTGGTGGTACGGGACTTTCTACATTGTTGAGGGGACTGAAAACCTACAGCGCTAATATTACTGCGATTGTCACTGTCGCCGATGATGGTGGATCTTCTGGGCGGTTGCGTGAAGAGTTTGGAGTGCTACCACCAGGGGATATTCGCAATTGTTTGGCTGCACTAGCAGATGAAGAAAAGCTATTAACAGAATTGTTTCAATACCGTTTTCGGGCTGGAGATGGGTTAACGGGTCACAGTTTTGGTAATTTGTTTTTAACGGCAATGAGTGATATTACTGGAGATTTAGAACAAGCAGTTGCAGCCAGTTCCAAAGTGCTAGCGGTACGGGGACAAGTACTACCAGCAACTCTGAGTGATGTTCGCCTCTGGGCAGAATTAGCCGATGGTCGTCGCATTAATGGGGAGTCTAGCATTCCCAAAGCTGGCGGTAAAATTGTTAAAATTGGCTGCATTCCAGCTAATCCTCCGGCGGTGCCAGCAGCTATTAAGGCACTTAAAGAAGCTGATTACATCATTATTGGCCCAGGTAGCCTTTATACAAGCCTGATTCCTAATTTATTAGTACCAGAAATTGCCGATGCGATCGCTCAAACAGATGCCCCCCGTATTTATATCTGCAATATAATGACTCAACCAGGAGAAACTGAAGGCTACACTGTTGCAGATCACATTAGAGCAATTGATGCTGCTTGTGGGGAAAGACGGCTATTCGATGCTGTACTAATCCACAAAAAATCCCCCTCAGAGCAATCACTCATCCGCTACGCCGAACAAAACTCCCATCCCGTTTTCCTGGACAGAGAAGCCGTAACTGAGCTAGGACGAAGGATTGTTCTAGCTAATGTTTTGTATGAAGATGAAACGGGTGTTATCCGTCACAATCCGCAGAAACTAGCACAAGTGTTGTTGCGGTGGTACGGTAGAGGTCAGTCCCTTCGGGGAATTCAAAATTCAAAATTCAAAATTCAAAATTAAGGAAGATGAAAAATTATCATTTGTCATTAGTTATTTGTCATTTGTGAATAACCAATGCCCAATGACTAAAATAATTTTGTTATGAAAATTTTTCTTGCAGATACAGAGGCAACACTACGCTTAGGTATTACTCTGGGTGAATCCTTGACTCCTGGCAGTGTAATTTTACTAGAAGGTGATTTAGGTGCTGGTAAAACTACCCTAGTTCAAGGTATTGGCAAGGGGTTGGGAATCGCTGAACCTATTGTCAGTCCCACTTTCACCCTGATTAATGAGTACACGGAAGGACGCCTCCCCCTTTACCACCTAGATTTATATCGCCTAGAACCACAAGAAGTTGCAGCCCTGAATTTAGAAAGTTACTGGGAAGGTGTTGAAGTCATACCAGGAATTGTGGCAGTTGAATGGGCAGAACGATTGCCCTACAAGCCAGATAGCTATCTAAGTGTGAGCTTGACTTATGGAAATGAGGGCACTCGTCAAGTCGAACTCATCCCATTCAATTGTGCCATTAGCGAAGTTATTGCCGCGATTTAAGCTTATTTCCTGACTTAAGTACATACAACACGAGAAAATTTATGCAAACAGTCGAGGGAGAACTCCACACTCGTTCTATCTGCCACTACCACGCTCACCACTGCAAATCACTAACATTGTTATCTCAACCAAAAATAAATGAAAAAATTTTGTAACAGCAGCTTTATTGCTGCAATAATCAGTTAAGAAACTGATTTAGATGGTCTATGAATGAAAAAATGTAACCTGTTGTTGGGTTAAATGAGAGTTTTCACAGAACTTAGTCAGCTTGGTTTTACCCGATTGGTTCTCTATTGTCATTAAGAGAACAAATCTGGATTACTTAGCAGCCAAAGCTAGTAGAGAAAAGTTAAACAACATCAAGCAAGTTCTGTAGAAGTTGTCTAACTTTTCCTTATACTCAATATACTCAAACTAAAGTCATAATATATACATAAAAATACTGAATTATCAAATGTTTGAAAATTAATTTAAATAATTTTAAATAGCAATATGGCGTTTCTCGTTTACGTGAGGTACACCCGTAGGGGCACAGCACTGCCCATTGGTGTCAACTTAAGCTAAAAATAGCTTTACGCTAGGCCTCCTCACCCACCTTGGAATGAATTCCAAGGCTAATAGCGAAAGTCTACTAAAGTAGACTCAAGATTTTGGGCGATATCATAGTCATCTTCAGATGACTTGCGCTATTAGCAAGGAACTCCAGTTCCTTGCGGGACATGACTTTTACGTTAAGTTGACACGCATGGGCACTGCCGTGCCCTTACACTTCGCAATATAATGTTTTACCGGATATGAATGGGAACCGCTATAAGTTCTTCTATTCACATCTGTAATTAACACCGATAATAAATATTTGCTATAAGAAAGTTAAAGCTTGACCCCGCACTTGGGTATTTACTTGACCTTTGTCATAAACTACCTCACCACCGACAATGGTGGTTGTAGCCCAGCCGGTGAGGTTCCAGCCTTCAAAGGGACTCCAACGGCATTTGGTTAACAGTTCTTCGCGCCGGACTGGACGGTATGTGTTTAAATCTACAAGCACTAAATCGGCATCGTAACCAGGCGCGATCGCTCCTTTATTCGGAATACCATAAGCCACAGCTACATTTTTTGACATCCAGTTAACAACTTGAGCTACAGTACACTTTCCTTCCATAGCCGCAGTTAACATCAAAGCTAGGGAAGTTTCCACCCCAGGCATTCCCGAAGGACTATTGGGGTATTCTTGAGCTTTTTCTTCTAAGGTGTGCGGCGCGTGATCTGTAGCAATGAAATCAATCACGCCATCGCGCAAAGCTTGCCAGAGAACTTCGTTATCGTGAGGCGATCGCAAAGGTGGATTCATCTGTGCTAAAGTCCCAATCTGCTCATAAGCACTGGTATTCAACAATAAATGCTGTGGTGTCACCTCTGCTGTTACCCAACTAGGTTTCTCCTGACGCAGCAAATCTGCTTCTTCGGCAGTTGACATGTGCAAAATATGCAAACGACGTTGATATTTTTGAGAAAGTTTTAATGCCAGTTGGGTTGCAAGCAAAGCCGCTTGATTATCTTGAATTTGCGAGTGAACGGCTGGATCGTGGATGTTGGCAAATTCTTGGCGGCGTTGGTTAATTCTAGCTTGGTCTTCGGCATGAACGGCAATTAAGCGATCGCCTTTAGCAAATATCGCCTCCAATGCTGTTTCTCCATCAACTAGCAATTGGCCATGCATCGACCCCATGAAAATCTTAATTCCCGGTGTTGGCTTTGCTAAAAGCAAATCTGGTAGATTCTCTGCTGTTGCCCCAATAAAAAAGCCATAATTAACCAAGGACTTTTGTGAGGCGCGTTGTAGCTTGTCGTCTAAAGCCTCCTGTGTCGTTGTCAGGGGGCGCGTATTGGGCATTTCTAGAAAAGAAGTGACTCCGCCTTTAGCACAGGCGCAACTGGCGGTGAATAAATCTTCCTTGTGTTCTAGTCCAGGTTCTCGGAAATGCACCTGCGGATCAATAACTCCTGGCAACAAAGTTAACCCTTCTGCGTCAATTTCAGTGGCTAGTGCCGTTTGGGATATTTCTGGTGCAACTTCGACTATTTGGCGATCGCGGGTCAACACATCCCCAATCATCAGTTCACCATTGGGTAGAATTATGCGAGCGCGGCGAATCAGTAAAATTTGTGGAGATGACATAAGGTTAACTTTCTTCAGATAGGGAGCTATGTATTACAGAGAACTATGCTTTTAGGTTAAACTTATTCGCGATCGGAGTAACCAATTTTTGCCGCGCGTTAAAAAAAGTTTATTTTTAATTTATGAAGAACCCGTCAAATCCACAATCTAAAATTGGTAGTCAAGATGGGAACATGACTAGGAAATTAAAGTTTTCCCGTTAAGATTAACAGATAAAGTCTCACTAGTCAAGTTAATTACCTACATCTTTCCTTCCGTTAAGTAATTTCATGCAAAATAAAGTGTCTGATAACAACTCTAGTCAACAACCCGATAATTCTTGGATCGCAGAGCTAGGTAGAACAATTGTATTGAGCATTGTTCTAGCTCTGGGAATTCGTACCTTTGTTGCTGAAGCACGCTGGATTCCTTCTGGATCGATGGAACCGACTCTGCATGGTACGCCAAACCAGTGGGAGGCAGATAAAATCATTGTCGATAAGTTGAAGTATAAATTTGCTGACCCGCAACGGGGAGATATTGTAGTATTTTCACCTACAAAAGAGTTACAAAAAGAACAATATCAAGATGCTTTTATTAAACGTGTAATTGGCTTACCTGGAGAAAAAGTACAACTTAAGGATGGCAAAGTCTATATCAACAACAAACCCCTCCCAGAAGCCAATTACCTTGGTTCTGGGCAGAGTACAGTTATTGATGTTTGTCAATCAGGGACACAGCCACCTTTTTTGGCGAAAACCCAGACTATACCAGCCAATTCATATTTAGTACTAGGTGATAATCGTAACAATAGTTACGATGGTCGTTGCTGGGGTGTCGTCCCCCGCGAGAATATTATTGGACGGGCTGTAGTTCGGTTCTGGCCTCTAAATCATATTGGAGGAATAGATAAATCACCAATATATCCATAATTAACAATATTATTATTAACGCTCCCCTGGTTGAACAAGTAACGCGAGTGCTTGCTTTGGAAAACCAGAGGAGTCATTAATCATTGGTCATCATTAGTCAAGAGTTAGAAATTCTTCCCTTGCCCCCTGCTCCCTGCCTCTCAATGCTATGATGCCTTACTTAGCCAAGATTTTACTGTATCCAGTTAAGTCCCTCGATGGTGTTGAAGTTGAGAACGCTAGAGTTCTTGTCAGTGGCGCACTACAGCATGACCGTGAGTTTGCCATTTTTGACGAACAGAATAGATTTGTAAATGGCAAACGTCATGCTAAAATCAATGTAATAAGGGCGCAATTTGGACTCTTAAATAGAACTATCTCGTTGCACATCCCAGGCGGCGACTCACAACAAATTTTTCATCTGGATGAGGAACGGCAAGTATTAGAAGTAACTATGAGCGATTTTTTTGAGTTTGCTGTCACATTAAGGCAAAACTCTCTGATCGGTTTTCCTGACGATACACATTCACCTGGCCCAACGGTAATTAGTACAGCAACATTGGCAGCAGTAGCTTCTTGGTTTCCCGGTTTAAGTGTAGATGAAATACGCCGTCGGATGCGTGCCAACATCGAGATTGATGGTGTACCAGCATTTTGGGAAGATCGGCTATTTACTGAACAAGGTGATTTAGTCTCCTTTCGAGTGGGAGATGTGGATTTTTTTGGAGTTAATCCATGTCAGCGTTGTATAGTCCCAACACGCGATTCTTACTTAGGGAAAGCTTACCCAAACTTTCAAAAAATCTTTACAACCCAGCGACAAGCAAGTCTGCCAAATTGGGTTGCTTCATCGCCTTTTAATCACTTTTACAGATTGGCTGTCAATACCCAATTACCCCTATCGTCAGCCGGAAAAACTTTACAAATTGGCGATGAGGTTGACATACTTCCATAACAAAATTAACATTTATTTAAAATAAAAAATATTAAGTAAATTCTTTTAGATTTTTTTATTTTGACTCTGTATTTGGATGAAAATTTTAAAATTGTTGCACTTAAATATAAATTTTTGTACAAGTCCAAAGGTTTTGATACTGGAAAATCAAGACATCAGCAATTAAAAATTAAATTTAGGATTGGGTGCTAATGACAACCTGAATTTTAGAATGGCATACTGTAGCTTATCGGTTAAATTTCAGTTCATCCGAGAAAATCTGATAAAATTGAGTAAATTTAGGTGCGGCCGCAAAGTCTGAAAATTAGGCGTTGGAGGAATTTAGCCAGTCAAAGAAGTAGAAAATAAGTTTTTGTAGTTTTTTATACTAAGTAGTGTAAAGATATGTCATATTAAATGCATAATACGCTGTAATTTTGCTGATATTAAGTGTAGCTGATATGGCAAAAATACCCCTAATATATGCCGGGGAAGAATTAAACAACAATGTTATCCAAACTTCAGCCCGTCAAATATATTAATCGCTTAGTTGGCAAAGTTTATGCCAATATGCCCCTGAGGTATGTTCTGATTGTGCCCTTTATATTGCAAATTTGTGGGGCAGTGGGACTTGTGGGCTATCTTTCGTATCAAAACGGCCAAAAAGCGGTAACGGAGCTTGCTACTCAATTAGAAAATGAAATCTGCGATCGCATTGAACAGCATCTTGATAGGCATTTAACAACCCCGAAGCAAATCAATCAAATCAACTTAGATGCGATTGAGCTAGATTTGCTCAACCTTTCAGACTTTCAAACCACCGGAAATTATTTTTGGAAACAAATGCAGGTTTTCAATGTTGGCTACAACAGTTTTGCCAACTCCAAAGGTGAGTTTATCGGTATTGAACGTTTAGATAATGGCACGCTCTTAATTAATGAAGTTAGCGAAAAGCATGGTATTGGGAAACTTTATGTTTACAATACAGACTTGAAGGGGAATCGCCGCCAGCTTCAGCAAGTTAAAAATTACGATCCTCGTATAGAAGCGTGGTATGCAGATGCAGCCAAGATGGGCAAACCCGTTTGGAGCCAAATTTATCAATGGGAAGATAAACCAGACATTTTATCTATATCTTCCAGCTATCCTGTTTATGATAAAAATCAAAAACTTGTTGGGGTGATTAGTGTTGATTTGATCTTGTCACAAATCAGCAACTTTTTAGCCAATTTAAAGATTAATGATTCGGGTAAAACTTTTATTTTAGAGCGTTCTGGGTTAATAGTGGCTTCTTCTACTAGCGAACCACCATATACCATTATTAATGGTCAAGGAAAACGTCGATCAGCATTAGATAGTCAAAATTCTTTAATTAGACTCACAACCCAGTCTTTGATCAAACGCTTTGGCAGTCTTGGGTTCATTGTTGGGAAGCAACAGCTAAGTTTTACCGCCGATGGAATGCGTTATTTTGTGCAGGTAAAAAACTGGAGGGATGAACTGGGTTTAGATTGGCTAATTGTGGCGGTGATTCCCGAAAGCGAATTTATGGAGAAAATTAACGCTAACACCCACATCACCATTTTGTTGTGCATAGTTGCTTTTTTAGTGGCTACAAGAATTGGGATTTTGACTAGTCGCTGGGTAATTAAGCCGATTTTACAATTAAACACATCAGCGAAGAAAATTGCTAAAGGTGAATGGGAGCAAATACCAGAAATTCAGCGTTCGGATGAACTGGGAGAACTAGCCAAGTCATTTGAAACTATGGCAAAGCAACTCCAAGTATCGTTCAATACTTTGTCAGCAAAGAATGTTCAGATGCAAGTCTTAAATGAGGCGCTATCTCACAGTCAGAGTCGACTAACTCAATTTTTAGAAGCCATGCCGATAGGTGTATTTATCATAGATGCTGAGGGTGAGCCTTATTATACAAATAAAATTGGGCAGCAAATTCTTGGTCAAGGAGCGATGGCAAAAGTTAGCGCCGAACAATTATCAGAGGTATATCAAGCTTACCTTGCTGGGACAGATCAACTTTACCCCAGCGATCGCTTACCGCTTTTGAGAGCATTGCTTGGGGAAAGCACCAGGATTGATGATATAGAAATTCGCCATTTTGACAAGAGTATTCCCATTGAAGTTTTGGGAAAGCCAATCTATGATGAATCGGGGAATCTTGCTTTTGCGATCGCTACATTTTTTGATATTACCCAACGCAAACAAGCAGAAAACTTATTAGCAGGATACAATCGCAACTTAGAGGCTCAAGTAAAAAAACGTACTGAAGAGTTCCAGCAAGCTATCGAGCAATTGCAAACCACTCAACAAGAACTGATTCAATCGCAAAAAATTGCCGCCCAAGAACAACAAGCAGCTGTTCATGAAGCGGCGCGAAGCACCGCCGCTAACCTTGCCAAAAGCGAATTCCTAGCTAACATGAGCCACGAACTGCGTACCCCACTCAATGCCATTCTCGGTTTTACCCAAGTCATGAGCCGAGATTATTCGCTATCTGGCGAACATCAAGAAAACTTGGCAATTATTAATCGGGCTGGCGAACATCTACTCAACTTAATTAACGACATTCTAGAAATGTCCAAAATCGAAGCTGGCAGAATCACATTAAACACCAGCAGCTTTGATTTAATTCATGTATTGAAGAAGTTAGAAAAGATGCAACATGCAAGTGCTGCATCTAAAAATTTAGAGCTAGTGTTTGAATATGCACAAAACATTCCTAAGTACATAGAAACGGACGAAAATAAACTGTGTCAAGTCTTGCTCAACCTCTTGGGAAATGCCATTAAATTTACTAATACTGGGAGGGTGACACTACGGGTAATGGGGGCTGGGGGCTGGGAAACTGAGGAGCAGGGAGAGGAAAATCTCCCTCATCCCCCTCATCTCTTCTTCGAGGTACAAGACACTGGCTGCGGTATTGCCCCACAAGAACTTGACTTGTTGTTTGAAGCTTTTGAGCAAACCGAAATCGGCAGAAAATCCCAACAAGGTACGGGACTGGGTTTGGCGATTAGCCGGAAATACGCGCAACTGATGGGAGGAGATATTACTGTCAACAGCATCCCTGGTGTCGGTAGTAGATTTGCCTTTGATATTCAGATTGCTCTAGCTAGCCCCATAGAAATCCCAATAAACCAAATTAGATACCAAATTCTAGCTTTAGCACCTACTGAGAAAGCATATCGCATCTTAGTAGTTGACGACTCCAAAGATAGCCGGATGTTGTTAGTTAAAATTCTCACATCTGTTGGCTTTGAAGTCAGGGAAGCTATAGATGGTAGTGAAGCAGTTGCTAATTGGGAATCTTGGCAACCACACTTGATTTTTATGGATATGCGAATGCCGGTCATGGACGGTTACGAAGCGACAAAAATAATTAAAGCTAAACAAAGAAGGTATGGGGCAACCAATGCGTTGCGGAAGTTCCCAAACTTGGAACAGCCGGTGTCGTCCGGGAGCCAGTACCTTGCGGGAGGGTTCCCCGATTCCGGCGAGTGCGAAGTTCTCAAAGTTTTACCCCTATTCAAAAGCCAGCTAGGCATCATTTCTCCTACACCAGAAGCCAATGGTGCCGCAAAGCGATCGCTAACAGCCCTGGCTCCCCCTTGTGACTTCTCTGGAACAGGGCAGAGTTGCTCCAATACACACACGATCATTATTGCCCTAACTGCTAGCGCCTTTGAAGAAGAACGCCAGAAAATTTTATCCATTGGCTGCGATGATTTTATTCGCAAGCCATTCACACAAGAAGTATTATTGGAAAAACTGAGCCAACATCTAGGTGTAAAGTATACCAACCAAGTAGAAACCACAAACACAACAGTTGTCGATCAACCTACACAGATATTTATCACTGTTACCGAAATCCTGAGCCGTTTATCACAAATGTCACCTGAGTGGCTCCAACATATTTACTATGCCGCAGCCAGCTGTAGCGATGAACTGATTTTAGAGTTACTCAAGCAAATTCCATCAGATAGCTATAGTCAAGTTTTCAACGTTCTCAGGGATTTAGCGAATAACTACCAGTTTGAGAAAATCATGGAATTGACTAAAACAAACGTAGAATGAATTACGAGCATTTAGACTCTAAGAAAAAAGATATTTTGATCGTTGACGATATGGCGGATAACCTCCGGGTTTTATCCTCCATATTGACAAGGGAAGGGTATAACGTTCGTAAAGCCTTGAATTGGCAAATGGCACTGACGGCAACTCAAACAGTATTACCAGATTTGATTCTACTCGATATTATGATGCCAGAAGTAGATGGCTATGAAATTTGTCAGACCTTAAAAGCTAGTGAGCTAACAGCCGATATTCCGGTGATTTTTATTAGCGCTTTAGATGATGTTTTTGACAAAGTTAAAGCCTTTAAGGTAGGTGGTGTAGACTACATCAGCAAACCTTTTGAGTTTCAAGAAGTTTTGGTGCGCGTGCAAAATCAACTGGCATTGAGATCGGCGCGATTAGAAATATTGAAACTAAATGTCGAACTGGAAGATCGGGTAAAAGAGCGGACTGGGGAGCTAGAAAAAACTCTCCAAAAACTCCAAGAAGAAATCAATTCCCGCCAGAAATTGCAAACTCAACTGCTAGACATAGCGCTGCATGATTCACTGACTGGATTACCAAACCGAGTTTTGTTTATTAGGCGACTAGAAAATGCTTTAAATCGGGCCAAGCAAGAATCTAATTATCAGTTTGCACTCCTTTTTTTGGACTGCGATCGCTTCAAAGTTGTCAATGATTCCCTTGGACATCTGGTGGGAGATGAATTGCTCATAGCCATCGCTCGTCGCCTGCAAGCATGTTTGTTACCTGTTCATACTCTAGCACGATTGGGCGGTGACGAATTTGCAATTCTCCTAGAAAATATCACAGATATTAATATAGCAATTCAAGTTGCCGAACTGATTCTGCAACAGCTATCACTTGCTTTTAAACTGTCCAGATATGAAGTATTTATGAATGCCAGCATTGGCATTAGCTGGGGCAATAAAGATTACGATCGCCCAGAGTATCTACTGCGGGATGCTGATACGGCAATGTATCGGGCTAAAGCTCAAGGAAGAGCCAAATATCACGTTTTCAATCCAGTAATGCATCAGGAAGCTATTCAGCTTTTAGAGTTAGAAAATGACTTGCGAAGGGCTGTTGAAAGACAAGAATTCGTGGTTTACTATCAGCCAATTGTTTCCCTGACTTCAGGCAGAATTTCTGGATTTGAAGCCTTGGTGCGCTGGCAACATCCGATTCGTGGTCTGGTTTCTCCCATAGAATTTATTCCTGTGGCAGAAGAAACAGGTTTAATTAATGCCATCAATACTTGGGTATTACAGTCAGCTTGTCATCAATTAAGCATCTGGCAACATCACCCAGTAACACCAGAACCTCTAACGATGAGTGTCAATTTGAGTGCTAGGTTATTTTCACAGCATAATTTGGTAGAACAAATTGACCGAATAATTTATGAAAGTAGAATAAATCCTGCATACTTAGAATTAGAAATTACAGAAAGTGTAATTATGGAAAATACTAATGCGATTAAAATAATTCTTCAACAACTAAAGCAGCGAAAAATCAAGTTGATTATGGATGACTTTGGTACAGGATATTCCTCTTTGAGTTACCTACACAGCTTTCCTTTTAATGCGCTCAAAATTGATAAATCTTTCGTTAAACGGATGCAAGAAAACAAAGAGAATATGGGACTAGTACCAGCAATGATTGGCATTGCCAACTCAATGGGAATGAGTGCGATCGCTGAAGGTGTCGAAACCCAAGAACAACTAGCCCAATTGAGAAGTTTAAACTGTAATTTTGCTCAAGGATATCTGTTTTCTAAACCCATAGAACAAAAATTGGTTCTTAAGTTACTTGCCACATCACCTCAATGGTAGCTAACAAATAACACCTCGAAAAATTTCAGTATTGAGGCTCGGCTAGATAATCTGTCTCTATCATCTACTATAGTGCTGTAAGCGGGCTATCAAGTTCGCAAAGCTTCTAATTGACTAATAGCTGTGGTAGTCTATAAAACTCTCCAAGCTTTGTGGAAGTTAGACTATAAATACAAATATTTCGGTGAAATTAATAAAAAAATTTTCAGAATTATTCCAAATAGACATTTACTATTATCAATTATTACAAATATAGCTTTTTATACATAATGCATTTAAATCAAACTAACCATCATAAAAAAAATATTTTAGTAGTCGATGATACCCCAGATAATTTGCGGCTTTTATCGGCAATGTTGACCGCACAAGGTTTTGAATTCATGGGGCAGAGGTTGTGTTGCAAATTGAAAATCAGATTAACAAGCGCGACAGTTCTAAGGTGAAAAACGAACGATATGTATCAAAAGAAACTGCTAAATATAGGAGTCTCTGCAATACGGTTCGGTTAAGCCCAAAAAATAAAAATGTGTAGGTTGGGTTGAGGAACGAAACCCAACATTTTGCGGCGTTTGTTGGGTTTCGCAAAGCTTCAACCCAACCTACAATATTCTTAACCGAACCGTATTGGGAGTCTCTGGGGTTGCTCTTCTTCAAGTGCCAGTTGATATTTGAGAAACTGTCCTAAAGCAGTACTAAATTCTGTTGTAGCAGATGGACTAACAAAACTTTTGACTTCAACAGCAATTTTTTCTTCGCCTCGTTTGGCTGCTAGAATTTTCTCTGCACCAAGGTCTATGTACATATCCAATCCACCAAAACGTAGGAAGAACGGGTCAGCCCCTGCTGCACGTAGCAAGATCCCCGCAGGGGTACGGGGAAGTCAAAAGTCATGCATTCAAAAGTCAAAAATTTTGAACCCCATAAAAATCCTGTAGCGCCCCTACGATGGTATGATTTTTAACTAGAAACCCCTAAGCCTGCGGGAGCAACCAATACCCCATGTCCCAATCACTGAATCAGGAAATCCGGACTTTTTCTTGATCACAGACTACTCTTTTTAGTCGCATAAACGCATAATAGAATAGTGACTGATCTGTTCGCCCCTTTCCAATCTCTCAAACAAGGTGACTGGTTCAAGCTGATCTGCGGAGCCAGCTTCCAGCATTTACCGGCAGTCAGAAGTTTAACGTTAGCCTATACTTTGGCGGGCGCTGACTGCATAGATGTTGCAGCTGATCCAGCAGTGATTGCATCGGCGCAAGCAGGGCTACAAGTAGCCAAATCTCTGGCTACGGATGCCCAAAAGCGAGGCTTTGGCTACAAAGGCAATTCACCCTTTTTGATGGTAAGCCTGAACGATGGAGAAGATCCCCATTTTCGCAAAGCAGAATTTAACCCTACTGAGTGTCCTAGAGATTGCCCTAGACCCTGTGAACAGATTTGTCCGGCACAAGCAATCGTGTTTAACAATGTAAAAGAAAACTTTTCGGGAGTAATATCAGAAAAGTGCTATGGCTGCGGTCGTTGTATACCAGTTTGTCCTTATGGTATAATTGATACAAGTTCATATATGTCAACGCCAGGAGCGATCGCGCCATTGGTAATGTCAACGGGAGTAGATGCCGTAGAAATCCATACAAAAGTTGGCCGGTTGACAGAATTTGAGCAATTATGGCAGGCAATTTCACCGTGGGCCGATCAATTAAAGCTACTAGCTATCAGCTGTCCCGATGGCGAGGGGATGATTGACTACCTAAGAGCAGTATATGACCTGATTGCCCCGCTCAAGAGTGCTTTAATTTGGCAAACCGACGGTCGTCCCATGAGTGGTGATATTGGTGATGGCACCACAATAGCTGCGGTGAAATTAGGGCAAAAAGTTTTGGCAGCTAAGTTACCGGGATATGTGCAGTTAGCAGGCGGCACAAATAGCTATACCGTTGCTAAGTTAAAAGCAATGGGACTGCTCAACGATTTTAGATTGCCGATTTTAGATTTTGGATTAGAAGACACCAATCGACAATCTAAAATCCAAAATCCAAAATCCAAAATTTCTGGGGTCGCCTACGGTAGCTACGCCCGCGTACTGCTGTCACCAATTCTCGAACAGTTAGAGAATAAGGAGGTAAGTAACACCAATGTGCAAGCGAATCTTCGCCTAGAAGAAGATGAAGTATTACTTTGGCAAGCTGTAGAACTTGCCCATTCTCTCGTTTCCCAGATCAAGTCACAGCAGGAGCGTTAATTGCTCGTTTCGGAAAATTACCCAGAGCGGGTTCTCCTGCACGCAAATGTCCTCGCTATCTCTAAAAACGTCACCATAGAAAGCATGACGATTACAGACGATCTCCAAAAGTTATTAGACATTTTGCCCCTAGACCTGCAACAAGTACTAGAGAGTCATCCCAAACGAGATAGTTTAGTAGAAGTGGTCTTGGATTTGGGTCGTCGCCCAGAGGCTCGGTTTCCTAATCAAGCTGAGTATTTGAGTGAAGTACCCGTTACTCAAGAACAGATAGATGATTGTATTCAACGAGTTGGAATCTTTGGCGGAGATAATCGAGCAGGAATTGAGCAAACTTTGCATCGGATCAGCGCCATCCGCAACCGCACGGGTAAGATTATTGGCTTGACCTGTCGCGTTGGTCGAGCGGTATTCGGAACCATTGGCATGATCCGCGATTTGGTAGAAACTGGTAAATCGATTCTCATGCTGGGGCGTCCAGGCGTGGGCAAAACTACTGCCTTACGGGAAATTGCCCGTGTTTTGGCGGATGATCTGCATAAACGAGTGGTGATTATTGACACCTCCAACGAAATAGCTGGGGATGGTGATGTTGCCCACCCCGCCATTGGTCGCGCTCGGCGGATGCAAGTGGCTCATCCAAATCAACAGCATCAGGTGATGATTGAGGCAGTGGAAAACCACATGCCAGAAGTCATTGTCATTGATGAAATTGGCACGGAACTGGAAGCTTTAGCGGCTCGTACCATTGCGGAACGGGGTGTACAGTTGGTAGGTACTGCCCACGGGAATCAGATCGAAAATCTGATTAAAAACCCGACCCTGGCTGATTTAGTTGGGGGTATCCAAGCTGTGACGCTGGGAGACGATGAAGCCAGACGGCGAGGTTCTCAAAAGACTGTTTTGGAGCGGAAAGCGCCTCCTACCTTTGAAATTGCTGTGGAAATGTTGGAACGCCAACGCTGGACAGTACACGAAAGTGTTGCTGACACAGTAGATACTCTGCTGCGGGGGCGTCAGGCTACCCCACAAACGAGAACCGTTGATGACCACGGCAAAATCGCTGTTACAAGGCAGTTAGCTGTTGTCAATGGTCGCGGTGGACAGTTAGCGACAGTGGAAGAATCTTTCCCACCGGCGCGACCGTCTAATGGCTGGCGTTCATCTGGACAAATGGTAGCACTGCCGCAATTGCCTGTAGAGCGGGTAACTGGACGCAGTGAGTTTGACCGTTTGCTGGATGAATCCTTCAATTATTCTGAAAGCATTGATTTGGATGCTGCTACTAGACAGCCCGGCCCGAATGGTGAAGATTTGCCACTGCACGTTTACCCCTATGGCGTTAGTCGCCATCAACTAGAACAGGTAATTAGCGTGCTAACTTTGCCCGTGGTATTGACAAAAGATATAGATGGTGCTGATGCAATTTTAGCACTGCGATCGCACGTCAAAAACCACGCCAAATTACGCCAAATGGCCAAAGCCCGTCATGTACCCATCCACATGATTAAGTCTAGTACCATTCCGCAAATTACCCGTGGTTTGCGGCGGTTGCTGAACATGGACGACCCAGAAACGGCCGATGATCTAGAATTGCAACTGTTTTTGCACAATGGTAGCGATGATGAGATGGATGCCTTGGAAGAAGCTAGACTTGCTGTTGAGCAAATTGTGATTCCTAAAGGACAGCCAGTCGAGTTATTACCGCGTTCTCCCCAAGTCCGCAAAATGCAACATGAGTTGGTGGAACATTATCGCCTCAAGTCGCATAGTTTTGGCGAAGAACCAAATAGAAGATTGCGGATTTATCCGGCGTAACCTCATCCCCAACCCCTCTCCGAATCGGAGAGGGGATTTAATGGAGAGACTGAATGTCTTATAAAGAGTTTTCTTTGAGAAAAGTAAAACAGAATTTAATGTTGAGCCAGAAGTGGGACTGGCGGGATTTTGCGACTTTTTGATTAGCGTTTCGCCAGAAAAGTTATTTATTGAAGCTCCAGCAGTGGTGATTGTGGAAGCCAAGAAGGAAAATCTTAAAGGTGGTTTGGGGCAGTGTATCGCAGAAATGATCGCCGCCCAAAGGTTTAATGCCAAAAACGAAAAACCTCTTGCTACTATCTACGGTAGTGTTAGTAGTGGCAACCTGTGGACGTTCCTCAAGTTAGAGAAAAGCACTGTAAGGAATAAGAATTAAATAACATACAATTTATGTCCCTGGCTTACCTCACCCTCAATCCCTCTCCTTATAAAGGAGAGGGAAGCTAGAGAATAAAGGAGAGGGAAGCTAGAGACAGGATAAAGTTTTGTATTTTATTTAATCCACCAGGGGATAGCGGGAAGGATGGGAGCCGCGTCTCTTAAGAGCGCGGGGGAAATCCGACTCGTGCGAATTTATTCGCCTCCAATATTATCCATGAAACCAAGTAATATCAATGGTTTCATGATA
>Ga0209591_10001372_pt1 | contig 30503 bp, 20 predicted proteins | sample MAT01_FD_187207 | JGI IMG/M metagenome (GOLD analysis project Ga0209591, IMG submission 187207) | Freshwater microbial communities from Lake Fryxell liftoff mats and glacier meltwater in Antarctica - MAT-01 (SPAdes) (version 2) | ecosystem: Environmental > Aquatic > Freshwater > Ice > Liftoff... | reverse complement strand
AAAGGCGATCGAAAGTCAAGAATATATCGGCTATTACGTAGCTGAAAAAGTAATATTTATGGAGCGCTGGATTCGCCGCAGCACTCAATATCCCCGTTATCAAATGCGTCTCTTTCGCAAAGACCGAGTGTGGTTTACTGACTACGGTCACACTGAACGGGAAGTCTGCAACGGGCCTACTCACTTTTTGAAGGAAACTTACCCTCACTATACTTGCAGCAAAGGTCTTTCCCGCTGGATTGAAAAGCACAACCGCTACTCGACTGACGAGGCGGCTGAAACTCTCCGTCAATTAGAAGCGGGTCAAGTAAATTGGTGGGATTTATTGTTTGGCGCGTCGGAGGTGGAAAGGCGCCGCGCTTTGAAAGATTTTTCTTTGCGCTTGCCTTTGCGGCCTGTGGTGCGCTTTTTCTATATGTATATTTTACTGGGCGGATTTCTTGACGGCCAAGCGGGATTGGCTTGGTGCACGCTGCAAGCTTTTTATGAATATCTAATTTTGCTGAAAGTTTGGGAAATGAAGCATATGCCGCTGCCCAATTTAGACGGAGTGGAGGAACCGTCTATTTCGGAAGTAGTAACAGTTGAGCAGTCAAAAGTTTCTTATAATCTTGGCGCTTCCGATACTCGAAATTAAAAATTGGTAATAGGTACGCTCGCCTAGCCGTAGTATTTGGAACTTGTACCCTCGCGGTTCCCCCGCCGATCGGACTCGAGGGGTAGCCGAAGTATTTAGAAGTGGTATTATATCCTTTCCGTGTGCATCGAAATTATTCATCTCTCTCTTCTCTTCCTCTGTGATCTCTGCGTACTCTGCGGTTAAATCATTCCGATGCAACCGGAATTAATATTAAATTCCTTAAATCCGAAGCAAGCGAATCCGTTGCCGAACTTCCTTGTTTCGGCACAACAACAAAACAGAAAAAAACCCGGTTTCTTGGAGAAACCGGGTTTCTGAATACCCTCAAATTTTTAGGTTTAATAAAGTTTTGATTCTTCTTAACTCAAAACTCTCACGACTCACAACTTAAAACTCTTGAGATTTGGCTGTTGTTTTTGCCCGATCGAGCTTTAAAATCAACACACCCAAAGGTGGCAAACACAAGTCGATCGAATAAGCACTGTTGTGGAACCACCACTCCTCAGTCCACTTGCCCCCCAAATTCCCCATATTGCTGCCGCCGTATTCCCGCGCGTCGCTGTTAAACAACTCCGTATAGAAACCTGGTTCCGGCACTCCTACGCGATAGTGAGAGTGCGGCTGGGGCGTAAAATTGCACACCGTCACCACAAACTCGTCGCCATCCTTCTCTCGGCGCACAAATGCCACGACACTGTGTCGGTTGTCGCTGCAATCAATCCACTCAAACCCATCCTCAGCAAAATCTTGACTGTAAAGTGCCGTTTCGCTGCGGTACAAATTGTTCAAATCTTTAAAAAACAGCTTCAACTTTTGGTGCGGCTCGAATTGCAGCAACTGCCACTGCAAATCCCCCCAAACGTTCCACTCGTGCCACTGGCCGAACTCCATCCCCATAAACATCGTTTTCTTTCCGGGATGAGCAAACATAAAAGTAAACAAACACCGCACGTTTGCAAACTTTTGCCATTCATCCCCTGGCATTTTCCCGATGATGTGGGCCTTGCCGTGGACTACTTCATCGTGGGACAAAGCCAGCATGAAATTCTCGCTGTGGTTGTACCACATACTGAAGGTTATGTTGTTTTGGTGGAACTGGCGGAACCACGGGTCCATGTGGTAATAGTCGAGCATATCGTGCATCCAACCCATGTTCCACTTCAGGTTGAAGCCCAAACCCCCTACATAGGTCGGCCACGATACCATCGGCCAAGAGGTAGATTCTTCGGCGATCGACAACGCACCTGGGAAATAGCTAAAAATGACGTGATTCGCCTGTCGCAGAAAATCTGCCGCCTCGATATTTTCCCGACCCCCGTACTGGTTGGTCAGCCATTCTCCGGGTTCGCGGCAGTAATCCAAATAAAGCATCGAGGCTACGGCATCTACGCGAATCCCGTCGATGTGGTACTTGTCAAACCAGAACAGAGCGTTTGATACTAGGAAATTCCGCACTTCGTTGCGCCCGTAGTTAAATACTAGGGTTCCCCACTCTTTGTGTTCGCCCTTGCGGGAGTCGGCGTGTTCGTACAAGTGAGTTCCGTCAAAGAAAGCCAAGCCGTGGCCGTCTTTGGGGAAATGTCCCGGTACCCAGTCCACGAGTACGCCAATGCCGTTGGCGTGGCACTGGTCAACAAAATACATGAAATCTTCAGGTTTGCCGTAGCGGGAAGTTGGGGCGAAATAGCCGGTGACTTGATAGCCCCAAGAACCGTCGAAAGGATGTTCGGCGATGGGCAGCATTTCGATGTGAGTGAATCCCAAATCTTTGACGTAGGGTATCAGCCGATCGGCCAATTCCCGGTAAGTCAAAAAGCGCGCCCCGGGATTCAGTTCCGAAACCGGAACGGCGGGTTCTATTTCCCCATTTAGCCCCAGGGCGGGTTCCCCAGCGCTGGCGTGCAGCCAAGAACCGATGTGGCATTCATAAACCGAAACCGGCTGCGTCAGTTGGTCTGTGTGCCGCCGCTTTTCGATCCAAGCGCTGTCGTTCCAAGTGTAGGTATCTAAGTCTGTGACAATTGAGGCTGTTTTTGGCCGAACTTCTTGCTGGAAACCGTAAGGATCGGACTTTTCGTAGGGATGTCCGTCTTGGTTTTTCACTTCGTATTTGTAGGAAGTTCCCGCGTCGAGTCCCGGAATAAATAATTCCCAGATGCCGTTTTGCGATTTCCGCATTTGATGTTTGCGGCCGTCCCAATAGTTGAAATCTCCTAAAACAGAGACATTGCGAGCATTCGGAGCCCAAACGGCAAAATATACTCCTGTGATGCCGCCTACTTCGGTGAGGTGCGCCCCGAGTTTTTCATAAATGCGGTGGTGATTGCCTTCTGAGAATAGGTGCTGGTCGAATTCTGTAAGTTTGGGCGATCGAAAGGCGTAGGGATCGTAGATGAAGCGCTCGTGTTCCCCTTCTTTGACCCGCAATTGATAGTTTGCTAGTTCTGGGGTGTCGATCGTACATTCAAAAAAGTGAGGGTGATGCTCTGATTTCATCGGGTATTCGGCCCTGGCCTCCGGCAAAACTACGGATACCGCATCCGCATTCGGCAGATAAGCTCGGACGACCCAGACTTTTTTGCCATTTTCTTCGATCGCGTGAGGGCCTAGCACTTCAAATGGATCGTGGTGCTGATTCCAAACAATGCGGTCAATCTGTTCAAAGGGGACGGTCGCGGGCATAAAACTACTTACCTCAATCTTTTAACTAAATGGCTTTCAAAACCTAGAGTGGCGCTGCACTTTACATTTCGATACATTTTTGATCGCTAATCCTACCACTGATTAGCATGATCTTGCCTGCTGCAGCTCCAGCGCGCGCCCTTGCACACACAGCAGGCTGTTGCCTTGCCGGCGGCCGAGCTGGGGTTTTACTGCTAACATCTAAGTATAGAAATATTAAAACAAATTAAAAAATTTATATTTTTTCCTAAATACCCTTGACTTTTTATTTAATATGTGATATGAGAATTTTTTCAACCTATTGTCGATTTGCCACTGCAGGAGGGTCAACCCTGTAAGTGTTGGGCAGCAGTTAATAGTTTACCTGGAATTTTCAGGCAGGGACATCGCCCGATCGGTAGAATTTCACAGAAAAGCTCGGTAAGTGGGAAGCGAGCGAGACTTTAGTCCTGAGAGGGAAACGACCAGGCGATTTCAATCGCCTTGAATCCCCTTGCGGGGTAGAGGGGTATAGTTGCCCCTCCAGCGAGGATATGGTTGTCCTCAAGTAAACACCCATTACTGGGGTAAAGTTAGCTTCACCAATGTTATAAAGGCTTGAGTTTCAAAACGTGCAGGCCGGGAGTCAAATTTTCTAGTTGAAAGCGAATGCTCTTGTAACGCAGCGAATCAGCGGACTTTGCTGCTGTAAGAGGACGTACTGAACTTTAGTAGTAGGCGAAAGCATTAGACAATTACTAACACCCAACTTGAGACCTAGACCGATGAGATGAAAAAATGCGAGGAGCGAACCATTTTTCACCCCGAGGCTAGGCTCGTTGGGCACCGACTCCGGGAGAGCCCTAGTTAGGGATTCTTTTTAGGAGCAGGGGCTGGGCTAGTAGTTGGAGTGGCCTTTGGAGATGGAGAAGAAACAGGAGGAGTAGTAGTAGTAGTGCCAGGGCCGCCCGGAGAGGGGCTGGTGGGGCTGGTGGCATCACCTCCGCAGGCGCCGAGGGCTACTGCCAAGCCCACTACCAAAGTCAAACGAATTAATCCCTTGTTCATAAAAACTCCTTAACATTGAAAACCCATCGCAAGGAAGGGAATAGTGTACTTGAGAAACAATGCTGGCACGAATAGCTCAACGATTCGCTCGTTGATTACAATACTGCATTTATTAATAAATTTCACATAGATTATCGCTAACCAGCAAAGATTTCTTTTTTTTTTGCAAATCCTGAAGTCAAAGAGACCAGTGGTAGGATGGGTTGGTTGGCTTGTGAGGTATCCTTGGTAAGGATAACCGATCGAACGCAGATGGCCACCACTGGCGATCGCCCAGACAAAAAACTCTTAACCTCAATCAAGCTGAAGCTGCCCCACTTTACGTATTGGTGAACTCTATGACCGCTGCTATCAGATCCCCGGATTCTCCCCGCTCTCGATCGGGCCGCAAGCCCGCTGCTGGCCCAGCCAAAAGCAAAGTTACTTCTATTGCCCGAGCTAGGCGGGCGAAGACAGGCCCGGTATTGCCCAACTACTCGCCAGCCGACGAACAGGCTCAGGCTCGGTCGTCCGCATCGGTGCTGAAAGTCCTGCCCGATCGCCAGCAGCAGCCAGTGTGGTTGCGATCGCTCCTGCAGGCACAGCGCGCCTCCTCAGTAGCAGCAGTTATGCTTTTGGCCGGTGCTCTGAGTCTCTACGGCTTGACTGTTTACGGCGAGCAGCGCTGGAGTCAGGAGTATCAAAAACTGGAAACTCTGCGCCTCCGGGAACAGCAATTGAGTGCTTCTAGCGAAGTCTTGAAACACCAACTTGCTAAAGAAGCCCAAAATCCCGAAACCGGTTTGGCTCCGCAGAATCCTGGGGACACGATTTTCTTGCAGCCGGCCCCTGAAACTCGATCGCCCGTTGCGGCACCAAATTCTGAGCCCGCTCTCAAGAAGGGAGCCGGTGTGGAAACACCGCTGGGCTATTAAGCCTGTGTCAAAGCGGAGAGTGCCCGAGGGCCTGAGTGTCCGAGGGCCTGAGAATTGGAGGCTCTAATTTCCTTTTTGACTTTTTTGCAAGTCGCGATCGATTTTCTGCTTCCAACCGGAAGTTACAGATTAAAAATAATAAGACCACTTCAAAAAACAGAATGCAACAACTGTAGGTGTGATCCCAACCCTGATAGGGACTGCTCATTCCCAAGTTGTAAATTTTATATTTTAAGATTTAAGTTATAAATTATAAATTCTAAAACGCTCTAACTTGCTATTGAATTTTTAATGCCATGAGCTACGACCCCCGTTTTGACCGCTACAGATCGCCGAATTTCAAACGCACAAAACAGGCGGGCGATTCCCTACGGGATAGCTTCGCCGCGCGTACTGGGTGGGAAAAACCAGCCAAACCTAGATCTTCGGGCAGTTTCGGCCGATCGCCACAACAGACGGCTACATCTTGGGGGCGACATGTGGAGCGTTTAAAGCGCAGCAAGTTCCGTTTGTGGGCCGTGTGGGCGGTGTTGATGCTGGGGGGGCTGGGGCTGGCTGTGAATTTGTTTTATTTGCAGGTGACGCGAGCTCCGGCGCTGCGTAAACAGGCCGAGCAGCAGCAAACTCTCAAAACGAAGCCGTTTGTACCGAGACGCCCGATAATTGACCGCGCAGGGAATGTTTTGGCGATCGACAGACAGGTGTACACGCTCTACGCTCACCCGAAGTTGTTTAACCACTCGAAGGCGGAAATTGCGGCTTTATTGGCTCCGATGCTGGCGATCGAACTGAGTCCGGGCACTACGTCGGAAACTGAATTGATACGCAGGTTTAATCTGGCCCAAAGCGGTATTACAATTGCGGAGTCTCTGCCTCAAGAGGTTGCCGATCGCGTCGCTCAGATGCAAATAAAAGAGAGTCTGGTGGATGGCTTGGAGTTGCTGCGGCAGCAGCAGCGTTTTTACCCGCAGCAGGAGTTGGCGGCGGATATCCTCGGTTATGTGGACGGGGAACGGAAGGGACAAGCCGGGGTGGAATACAGCCAGCAGAATTTGTTGGAACGATCGATGCCGTCGATTCAGTTTAGCAGGTCGAGCAATGGGAATTGGGTTCCCGATCGGCTGACGGCCGGATTTGTGCAGCTTGATGATTTGAAATTGCAACTGACGATCGACAGTCGCTTGCAGCGGGCTGCCCGAACTGCGCTTAAGGAAAAAATGAAGCAACACGATGCGAAGCGGGGCACGGTGATTGTGATGGATGCCCGTAACGGGGAATTGCTGTCAGTTGTAGCGGAACCTTCTTATGACCCAAATCAATATTTTAATTTCGATTTGTCGCGCTATAAAAATTGGGCTGTAACTGATGTTTATGAGCCTGGTTCGACTTTTAAAGCGATTAATGTGGCGATCGCTCTGGAAGCGGGTGCGGTGAAACCTAATAGTGTGTTTAAGGATGAAGGTCGGATTTACATGGATGGCTGGACTATCCAAAATTCCGATTACAAAGTCGCAGGGGCGCGCGGCCCTTCGACTGTTACTGAGATTTTGAAACATTCTAGTAATGTGGGGATGGTGCACGTAATGAGAAGTATGAAAGCTTCTCTTTACTATCAAGCTTTAGAAAAACTCGGACTCGGACAAACTGCGGGAACTGATTTGCCTTTTGAAGTAACCAGCCAGCTTAAAAATCGAGAGCAATTTATTAACTCTCCGGTGGAAGTTGCTACTACGGCTTTTGGGCAAGGTTTTTCGATTACTCCGATGCAGTTGGTGCAGCTTAACGGCGCTTTGGCTAACGGTGGCAAGTTGGTGACTCCTCACGTTGTGCGGGGACTTTTTGATAGGGACGGTGAAGCTTATTGGAAGCTTCCGAGGCCGGTTCCCAAGCAGGTTTTTTCGCCGGAAACTACTAAGCAGGTGTTAGAAATGATGGAAACTGTGGTTGATGGTGGTACGGGGAAAGCTGCACAAATTCCTGGGTATCGGATTGCTGGAAAAACGGGCACGGCTCAAAAAGCTAAGGCTGGTGGGGGTTATTCTGACAAGGCGATTATTACTAGCTTTGTGGGGATCATGCCTGTGGAGGCTCCTCGGTATGTGGTTTTGGCGGTGATTGATGAGCCGAAGGATGGTTCGGGGGGTACGGTGGCGGCGCCGATTGTGGAGTCGGTGATGGAGGCGCTGATTTCTATTGAGAAGATTGCGCCGAGTAAGAAGTAGTTGATTATATCTGAGATGTTGCGTCAGGAATTGACATTGAATATAACGATCGACAACAAAGCTATTGAGGACGCGGCAATGCCGTTTTCCTACCCCAAAATAATTGAGCGCGCGATCGGATATAACGATCGACAACAGGGCTATTGAGGACGCGGCAATGCCGTTTCCCTACCCCAAAATAATCGTAGCTTGCCGGGTTCCGGGCGATCGGGCGATCAGATGTAACGATCGCCCAATTTGTAGGGAAACGGCACGGCGCTGATTTCGGGTAATATCGTTTTGCCTGACGCACCCTAAATCAGTGACTCAGTAACAATATCTTTTGTTTTCGTTGGGTTTTGATTGTCTTTTGGAGGTGCGTTTATGTCCTAAAAGAGTGGAGATGATGATGCAGCGTTGGCTGTTTCTTAAGTTGGGATGATATAGCGTTAGGGTTCCTTTGGCTCTTATACTCGTTAGCGTGCAGTCGTGGTAGCTTCGAGATACCGGGCAGCCTCGGTGGTTGAACATGACTCGCCTGATTGTTCCTTTTTCTTTTTCCTCGTTACTTTCATTGACTTTGAGCACTGTTGTTTCATCTGTATCTATTTGAATTTGCGGTTCTAACTCTTTCCATTGACTGGCTGGTACTTGGCCTGGGGGAATGTCGGCTGGATGAATAGCTATTTGTACATTGTTTCCTACTTGTTTGAAGCTGGCTTGCCATGAAATTTTGTCGCGTTTGGCGTTGCTGCGGGCCATTTCCATTGCCCAATAAGCTCGATCGAGCGATACCTTTAAACGGTGGTTGTTGATGAACATCAGCCAAGACGGGGTGACGATCGCACAAAATATCCCTATGATTAAAATAATTATCAATGTCTCAATCATTGTAAAACCTGCGGCAGGTTTAGTGGCTCTGCCTTTGAGCGTTTTATTTATTGACACGTAGATGCACTCCCTGATATTTAGCTGGCCAAAAAAACAGCTAGGAGGAGCTATTTTTTATTGGGTATATTTTAACTTTTGGGTTGGGTGACTGTGTAGATCGGTATTTACTGAAAATTTATGCGAATTAAAAAAAGCTGCGGGTAAAAACATGGCAGTGGCGTTTCCCTACAGCAATTTTGTCGATCGCCCGATCGCATCAGAGCCCGAAGGTATGTAGGGAGAATCTCACTTTTGCAGCCAAGCTAGAAATTAGAGTTTTGAGGCAGGAGGCAGAAGGCAGGAGGCAGAAGGAAAGGCTCTCCTGAGTTTATGGCGTAAAATATAGCAATCAATACAGTTAGATTGACACTCTCAGCGCTGAAGCGACTGAGATTCTGCTGACAGGAGTTGAGTCGTAGGTTTTACCCATAACTTAATCCTCGCTACGGTCGTCAAAGACCGTCTACCCACTCTGCCTAGGTCTAAGCCTAGGTTGGAGGCTACTTTTCTCAATATGTTTGCTGCTCCGTTAAGGTCTGCATTCACTCTTGACTTATCTGCTGACTGATACAAACCACGTCGAACGCGCTTACCCGATGCTTTCCACCCATCCGGTTTTTCACCGAACTTTGGTAGGGAATCGCCATCGAGAAAACTTGCTTTCGATGTATAGGCTTCCTCAGTCTCAACGAACCGAAGTTCGTTACTCTCGCACAATTGCTTGATTCGGTCTCGCAGCTTTGCTAGTGGCATTTGAAGAAATTTCTGATTGTTGACTCTACCCATATTGGCATCAGCTTTGAATCCTTCATTCCAGCCACAAACGACTGTCCCAATGCCGTTTTTAATGGCATGACCAACAATCATTTTGGCCGCTTTATTCACGCCGTCACGCATCTGATGATTACGTTTACGGGTTGCCTTATCTAGCCAAGAATCCCAGTAGGCTTCTGGTTTACCTTCCTTGCGAGTTGAAACCTGCTTATTCCATAACTGGTTCATCGCCTTCAAGTCGAAAGCATCAACCAGGAAGGAATTCCCGAATGTATCGACGCAAGCGGCAATGTTGGCAGACGTTCCCAGGTCAATGCCTAGCGCTTCATCTTGATTTACATCAGCTTTAGTTCTAGGTTTTTCATAGCTGCACTCAAGGTAGAAAGAGCCGTTTTTAGGCAGAATCGTAAACTCTTTAACCGCTGCCATAACAAGGTTTGAAGGCATGGGTAGAAAGAATTCACTGACTCCAAACCAACGCCTCACCGTCAACCCAAGAGAGAATCGCAACATCCCATCAATCAGCTTAGGTTTTTGACCGCCACTGTTAGGATATGCCACCTTGAATAGCTTGCTACCTTTGAGATAAGCAGGTGCTTTTGGTTGGAAATGCAGATTCCCTTTGAAGTGCATTGAGCGCAATTCCTTAAAGGATTTAAATGATTCTGTCACAGATCTAAGAGTTTGCTGCATGGGCGTTGATGGTAGACTTTGAGCCGTTTGAGTCTTGGCTACTGATGGTTCAAAATCTAAGTCATACTTACCTGTTAACAGCTTTCCTGTTTTGAAGAAAGTTTGACGGGCGAAGTACACGCCTGAGTTGTAGACCTTGCCAGACTGCTCACAAAGGTATTGCAGTAAGGCTTCAGTCTCTTTGTCGGGATGTAGCAGTATTTGCTGCACTCCCATATTTTTCTTCGGATTAGGCATTGATTTGACCTTAAATATATCCTAGAGTGGCTAGTATACCAGCTTAATTAAGGATTAACAATGCCATTCCCGAAATTTATACCACACAATAGAATTGCCTACGATCGAGTTCCTGTTCAGCTTAAAGTGTTGCCGGGTATCCGAGAACGATTGAAGATGGTAGAAAACTGGCAAGCGAAGATTAGGGTATATATTGACAAGCTAATTGAAGAAGACGGGGGCTGAAGCTTGCGCGTGTCGCGTTTCCTCTCAGTGCTAAAGCACCATTCCCGCTGGTCATTCTGAGCTTCCACGCTACCGGGCATTTCTTGTGATGAATTTTCATTTAGTATCGATTAGACTTGCCTGGAGTTAAGGTGGAAACTTGTACTCAAATTGAGCGTCAAGAATAGTTTGTCATCACTGTGAGAATTATACAGAAGAACTCCATCAGAATCTTGCGGAGTTCTGGGCGATCGCGCGATCGGATATAACGATTGCCCGGTTAATGGTAGGGAAACGGCACTGCGGTGTCCTAATTTCGGGTAACGGGTAAAATCAACCGGATCGGATGTAACGATCGCCCGATTTGTAGGGAAACGGCACTGCCGTGCCCTGATTTCGGGTAATATCGTTTTCCCTGACGCACCCTACATCAGTGACTATTTTGTTTTTGATGCGGGCGATCGATCCTCCTGCACTAAATACTCCTGTACCTAATGGTAAATTGTTATTAGCAAGGGGGCGTTTTGATACAATTGTTAGCAAAAACAGCGGCGGCGGTGCTACTTATGCTAAAATTGCTGCGGCTAGGGAACTGGGAATTCCGGTTGTGATGGTGCAGCGGCCGCCGATACCCGATGTTGAGCAGGTTGGTGATGTTGAAGGGGCGATCGCTTGGCTAATTGAGCAGTTATGAGTTATTAGTTATTAATTACATCCTTTTGGCGATCGGAATGTGCCAGATCCAGAAACTGAGGTTGTAGCAGCCAGACTGCAAAAATTGCTCTCCCCCTTAGTGTCTAATCAACTAGGCTACTATCAGCAGTTGGGGTTAAGGTCGCGGATCTGACGGGGTGACAACGCTTCTGTCTTTTTAAGAGCGATCGATTTAAACTCTTCTAAGTGCAAGGCTTTCCGGTTGCTGGCCACTGCCTCAGTAAAATTATTCTAATACCCATACTAAATAAGGAGACTCAAATATATGCAATACAAAAACGGTATGCCAATTGCCATTATTGGCGCGGGAATATCAGGCATTACGACAGCCAATATTCTCAAGAAAAATGGTTTCCAAGCAGTTGTTTTCGAGAAATCCGAAAAGATTGGCGGAGTATGGGCACTTGCATACCCAAACGTACACCTGCAAAATATCAAAGAACAGTATCATTTATCTGATTTTCCCTGGCCATTCACCCCTGATTTACATCCCACCGGAGAACAAATCCTGAATTATTTGGAGCAAGCGGTCAACCATTTAAATCTTGATGTGCGGTTAAATCATGAAGTTATTGAACTCAAAGAAACAGAAGATGGCTGGCTATTAAAATATAAAAACCAGGATGGCGTTCACGAAGAATTATTTGGATACGTCGTTATCTCAGTTGGGCAATATACACAAGGAAAGTATCAACCTGAATTTCCAGGTATAGAAGATTTCGGAGGCAAAATCATCACTGAACGGGATGTCCACACGCTTGATATATTCGACAATCAACGAGTTGTAATCCTTGGCTTCGGAAAAAGCGCTTTGGACATGGCGACTTTCGCAGCCAAACAAGGCGCACAAGTAAATCATGTATTTCGTACACCGCGCTGGCTTGTGCCAGAATGGATTTTGGGCGTACATTTTACCCACGCATTATTCAGCCGTTTTGGAACAGTGATGATGACAAGTTGGGCACATCCAACCGCCATTGAACGTTTCCTGCACAATCGCCTTGGTTTCATTGTTTCAGGTTTTTGGGATTTGATTGCATCCATCTTCCGCTTTCAAGTTCAGCGAAATGTTTCTGGAAAAGGTCAAGAGGCCCAGCGCCGCATCCAAGCTGTACAACCAGATCACAAACTATTGCCTGATTTACGTTCAGCCACAGCGGTTGCGCCTGAAAATTACTATCCCTTTATTGCAGAAGGAAAAATCTCGCCCCACCGTGCAGAATTATCTGGTTTTTCGCGAGAATCAGTAAAGTTGAAAAATGGTTGCGAGATTCCATGCGATTTAGTCATTCTATCTTTGGGTTCGCAAACGCCGATTTTTCCATTTTTGCCTGATCAATATCGAAAAATGTTGGAAACCGAACCCGATGGCGTGCAGTTATATCGCCACTTGCTTCATCCTCGCATTCCTGGCATTGCCTTTGCCGGGTTCAATCATGGATATATGCACGTGCCAGCAGTCGAAATTGCCACACAATGGTTGTGTGCTTACTTGCGTGGTGAACTTGAGTTACCTTCCAGCGAAAATATGGAAAAAAGTATTGAATGTATCCGCCAGTGGAAACGCGCAAATATTCAATTTGAACCTTCGCGATCCTGTGCGATCAACACTCGCTTTCAACAATATATTGACATCATGCTTAAAGATATGGGTGTTTCTCCTTATCGAAAATTACCTAACATTTTCGCTGAGATATTCGGCAGATATCAAGCATCCGATTATCTTGGCGTATCGGAAGAATATAATCACAAAAAGAAAAGTCGCTCTACTCCACTACACCCTCTTCCGTTGGATACTTGATTGCTTCCAAAGCTTACCAGGGGTCAATTGATATAAATTCCGGTTGCACCGGAATTATTGTTGACTGTTGACTGTTGACTGTTGACTGTCAGTCGAAAAACTGAATGATAGTTGAGTATTGACTGTTGATTCGATTTTACAATGCGATGCTAGCGGAGTTGATATGACGCGCTATTCTGCTGCCCATTTCGCACTGATTGGAAAGGATATCCAAGCTTGGGTAAATTTATTGGCTGAAGATTCGGCATGATTGTTCGATCGCCAAAATCTAAGTTTTCTACCCAAAATTTGAGTAAATTCTGAGCATAATTGCTGATTGACAAATGCTTCCCTAGCTTAAGTTGTTACCTTAGCAATGGACACTGCCTGGGAATATAAATCTCTCGGCTATGCCTTCAATTCCAATCAGCAATTCTAAATACCAAATTACTTTGATTTTTTCGGACTATTCAAAGAATTAAGATGATTGTTCATATCCTGCAAATATTTTGATAAAATTGGATACTGTGAAGTTGCTAGCAGTGCATCTTTTTTCTGGCTGACAGTTGTTTCTAATGGCAAAACGCGATAGTTCGTTTTATTGTTTTGAGTATAGCGGTGAACCCAAGTCGGAAAGGTTTTGATGCTGGTAATTTCTGTGGTTTTTTCGGGAAATGTTTTGCGAATATTTACTTGCAAAATTACGCCTAAGTCTGTATATTTTTTATTCTGACCGGAAATGAAGTTTCCCATTGAATAAATTGCTACAGCTTTGCGGGTTTTGCCATTTTTTCCGGGGAAGTTAAAAATTTTGTAAGGTTGGACGACGTGGGGATGGCTGCCGAGAATGATGTCTGCACCAGCTTTTAATAGGTTTTCCACTAATTGTTTTTGTTGGGGGTTTGGCTGTCGCTGATATTCGTCGCCAAAATGCAGAGAAATTGCGATTATATCTGCTCCTTGTTTGCGGGCTTTGGCTATGTCTTTGACTATCTTTTTTTCGTCGATTAGGGAAACTAAGTAGTCTTTGCCTTTGGGTATGGGGATGCCGTTTGTGCCGTAGCTGTAGGCTAGCATGGCTAGTGAAATATTGTTTTTGGTGATGATTAAAGTGCGTGAAGCCTCGACGGTAGATGTGGCTGTTCCTGTTGAGGCAATTTTGCGATCGCCCAAATTTGCGATCGTCCTAATTACTCCTTTTTCTCCACGGTCTAAAGCATGATTGTTCGCCGTTGTCAAGATATTAAATCCGGCTTTTTTAGCAGCATCTGCTAATTGAGCCGGTGCGTTAAATAGCGGATATCCCGTATATCCGCCTGCATCTTTGCCCGCTAAGGGTGTTTCGAGATTTCCGATGACCCAATCGCCTGTTGAGAGGATGCTTTTAACTGGTGCGAAGAAATTGTCAAAATTGTATGTTTGCTTTTTTGCGTCGTAGCCCGATCGCGTTTGGGTACTGTGCATCATGATGTCGCCGACAGCAATTAGTGTTGCTTCTTTGATTTCAGACTTGGGTTTGGCGGGAACAGGTGTTGCTATTGGCGATGGCGTCCCGCCCCGCAAGCTACTACTTTCTGTAGGCTGTGTGTTAGTTTGTGGCGTTTGGATGTTGCAGCCTGCGATCGAAAGCATGGCAATTACTGAGATCAACCGACGAAAATTCATGATTTTTGAGAGTAATTTTTCGGATTATATGATATCATAACTAATTTAGTTACGGCTCAAAAGATGAAAAAAAATTATCTAATTCTTGCCTTGATTGTTTTTGTAGCAATTATGGGTTTTGGGGTTTTAACTTACGCTCAAACTTCGGGAAATCGACCTTTTGAATTTGCCTTGATTGGCGATTTGCCCTACAGTGCCGAACAGGAAGCACAATTTCCTAGTTTGATTGCAGATATCAATCGATCGCCCGCAGCCTTTGTCCTCCACGACGGCGACATTAAAAACGGTTCTAGTGTCTGCGATGATGCAACTTTTGTCAGCCGCAAGCAATTATTTGACAATTTTGATATGCCGTTTATTCTCGCCTATGGCGATAATGAATGGACGGATTGCCACCGATCAAAAAATGGCAGTTACGATCCAGTAGAAAGACTCGCTAAACTGCGGGAAATATTTAGCAACAGTAATCAAAGTTTGGGAAAGCGTACCTTAACTCTCACCCGTCAAAGCGAAAACTCGCAGTTTGCTAAATACCGCGAAAATGTTCGCTGGATTTATCATGGAGTTGTGTTTTTCGCGATTAATATGCCCGGAAGCAACAACAATTTTGGTCGCACTCCCGAAGCTGATGCAGAATATGCCGATCGCAATTCAGCTAACTTAGCCTGGATCAAAGAATGTTTTGCTTTAGCCAAACGCATCAACAGCAAAGGAATTGTGTTAGTTGCACAGGCAAATCCGGGATTTGAACTCGATCCGACGGACAAAAGAAGAAGCGGCTACAACGATTTTATCGCAACTTTGGAAACAGAAACAGGCAATTTCCCAGGGCAAGTTGTATTCGTCCACGGCGATACTCACTATTTCCGCATCGATAAACCTTTACCCCATTTTACCGATGAGACTCAACTACCGAGAATGAAAAATTTTACTAGAGTTGAAACTTTTGGTTCTCCAAACGTGCATTGGTTGCGGGCTGTTTATGACCCCAAAAATCCGAACTTGTTTGAGTTTAAACAGCAGATTGTTCCGCGCAATTAGGCGATGCAATACAAATTTTATGCAAGATAAATATTTTTTTTCGCTTACACTGAAGATAGGTAGCATTGAGGAATTTATTTATGACGATCGCAACTGAGCGCCTTACTCTTGAACAATTTCTGAAACTGCCAGAAACTAAACCGGCTAGCGAATACATTGAGGGCGAAATCATCCAAAAACCGCTGCCGAATACAAAGCATAGCCTATTGCGATCAAGAGCCTGCAATGCAATTAATCGTGTGACTGAAACTCTCAAGATAGCCTATGCTTTTCCAGAGTTGCGGTGCACCTTTGGCGGTCGATCGATTGTTCCAGATATTGCGGTACTATTGTGGGAACAAATTCAATTTGATGAGAGCGGTGAACCGTTGGATGATGTGCTAATTGCACCGTATTGGGCGATCGAAATTCTCTCGCCACAACAAAGCTCAAATCGCGTAACTAAAAAAATTATTTACTCTCTGCAACATAATTGTCAGTTGGGGTGGCTAGTCGATCCAGACGATCGATCGATTTTAGCGTTTTTGCCCAACCAACAACCACAATTCTGCGAAGGTAGCGATGTCGTTCCAGTACCCGAAATGATTCCCCTGAATATCACCGCCGAACAGGTGTTTAGCTGGTTGAGAATGCAAGAATGAATCAGGGCGAGATCCTTTTTTGTACCAATTTTAAAAATCTCCCGGTAAGGAAACTAAAACCCGCCCCCACCCAAATATCGCATAGTTGTAGGGGGCGGGTTTCACCAATAAGATCGACCGATAATTGACAATCTCTCAAACCCGCCCCCACCTAATGATAAATCGCCATGCAGAATTTAGGTGAAACCTACCAAATTCCCTATTGTCGCCACCTGTCAAATTGGTCTTCGGAACAGCCATTAATAAATTGATTGCTCACCCAACCGTCAAGGATTGTCAAAGTTTCATTAGGAGGATTACCCGAAAATCTGGCCGCAATTTTCACCCACTTACCTTGTCTGCTGACAGCCCTAACTCCGTCTCCCCTTTTCAATTTAGCAACAACCGGGTACTTATTACCTGGGCCTTTGCGAATGTTAACAGCGCCACCTTCACCTGTAATAAACGAGCATTGAGTTTGCTTTTTTAAAGCTTCTGCTTTTTTGGGAGCAAGATTTTGCTGCTTGCCGAAAACAGGAAAACTGTAAAGTGAGAAACTCAAACTTGCAACTACGGCTGCAATGAAAAAGGCTTTTGATTGAGTAAAAATTAGCATTATTTGATTTCCTTGGATTGGCAGAACTGCAGTCATGACTATGATTTTTTAGAGAATGACTTCAGTCCTTACTACTAACTGTTATTTGACAGAGGCAAACCATTCGGTAACACCTTGGGCGATCGCCTCAGCTAATTTCTTTTGTTCTGTCGGATTCACAATCCATTCAAACTCTTCGGGATTGATCATAAATCCCAATTCCATTAAAACAGATGGAGTAACGGTAGGACGAGTCATGGCTAAGTTGTTCCAGAATACACCATAGCTCGGACGGTTCAACTTGGCAACTAAATAATTGTGCAAAAAGATTGCCAAACTGTGCGCTTGCGGGTGAAACCAGAAAGCGCCGACGCCTTTAGTCTTAATGGCATCGCCGTTATCTGGCAAAGCATTGTAGTGAATTGAAATTGCGATCGCAGGTTCTTCTTTTTGAATCATTTCCAGCCTCGGCGGCAAATCCAAATCGACATCTTCCACCCGCGTCATTACCACATTTGCGCCCCGATTTACCAATTCCTGTTGCACCAATTTCGACACCGTTAAAGCTACTGTTTTTTCCCTAATTCCTACTGGACTCACTGCACCACCATCCTCCGGCCCGCCGTGTCCCGGATCGATGAGAATCTTAATTCCCGATAAGGGTTTTGCTTGCGAATTCGGCATCATGCTTGTATTCGCCGGCGGGTGTTTTAAAGACAATACTAAAGTTGTGCCCTCGTATCTCAATTTGTAGCCCCACTGCTGGGCAGATTTGAGATTAAAAGTGTATTGTACTTGCAGTGGCGAGATTTGTTGCCATTCCAAACGTGAAATTACCTGGTCATCATCGAGGCGAATAATGTCAGTTTGAGCGGTGGTATTGTACAGCGTTAAAGTGAAGGTGCGTTCTCCTTCTTGCACGGTGACTGGGACGGGTATTTCTAATGGGAATAAGACCTCTGTCCAGCCGGAAACTTGACGCGAACTGGCGCTGCGAATAATCGATCGCGGAGGCACTGAATCCTTGATAATTCGCACTTCCGATGCTTTAATCCAAGCACCGTAATCGAGTCTGAGCCATTCTCCCTCGCGCCCGATAATTGTTGCTCGCGTTCCCTTCGGCAGCGGTGTCATCCGAGAAAAATCTGTACTCGCCCCGGTTCTGGCGACACCAGGATCTGCTGTTACTTCGGCTATTTCTAAGTCGGTCGGAGAAAGAATAGAAATCTTGCCAGTACCCTGCTGGCTGATAGTTTTATCATTCATTGTTAGCTCAAATACAGGCACTCCTAAATCCACTTTTTGTCCCTTAGATGAGAGGGAGTTTTCAGGGGTTTTACCGCAGCCTTGATACTGTTGGCTGCCGTCTTTTTTGAGCGGAGAATTTTCGCCTAAAAGTATAGAGTTGTTCGCGGGTAGTTCGACTTGCGATCGCGCTTTTAAAGGAATAGTAACGCCCGCCAATTTTACGGAAACTTGAGCATTCGCAGGTGCGATCGCCCCAAAGCAAATATATTCCCCCGGCAAACTCGCCACATCGACTTTCGGCGTCAGGGAATCTTTAGCAAAAGCCAATCCTACAGGGGCTTCCGGCTGATTCGACTCGCGCGTCACCTTAATTTTGACTTCCTGATTTTCGTAACGCAAGGTAAAGACATTTTCGCCGATTTGCAGCGGAAAAGTCGGGGCGAAATGCCCGGATGCGGTGCGCGAAATTTGGTTGCCATTTACCGATACTTGTCCCGGTGGGGGCGCTGTGCCGATTAAAAAGATGCGATCGGCTATTGTTTTGTGGTTGGGGGGAGGATAAGCGACGAACAAAGGTTGAGCGGCGACAGCTACAGAGGCGATCGCCATTATCAGGCCAAACACAACTAATCCTAAAAATCTTCTCATTTTCAATTGCAACTAATTGAGACTCTGTTGGTTATTTATACTAGAACTTGCGCTAAACCCGGGAGAAATCTGGGAAGAAACTTGGTTTCTGAGGATTAGCCGTAAGTCTAATTTACTCTACTGGCCCAATTTTATCAGGTTTGTGGTTGCAATTGAGCGATCGGCGACATAAATTCCCGCGTCAAACCATTAAGTTTTAATTAATTCCGAGGTCGTTCTCCACAGTTGCTCCAACCGATTCGCCGGCATCGTCAAATACAAAACATCCCCCGTACTCAAACAACAATTCAGTAAACCCCAGCCATGAAGAGTTTGACCCTTAGTTTCCACATAAAGAGGCACAAAATCCGCCGACTTAGCAGCATCTTGAATACGGTGGCCACAGAAAGGATGTTTTGGCGTAATCAATGTGGCTAAGCAAACCCAGAGACTATCAGCAGTCATTCCGTTGCCCAAAATTCTGCCTCCAATCGCCGCCGCCGCGAAAGCAGGAGCCGCCAATTCCGTCGGGTTCAAAACTCCTTCAAACTCAAAAACTTGTTGCACCATCAAAGCAAAATGTGGGTCTTGATTGCGAACAATAACTGATAGTTTTGGTGCCAATCCTTTAGCACTCAATGCAATTTCGACATTAGACATATCGCTGCTAGTTACCGCCAAAAGTGCTGCCGCTTGCTTAACATTAGCAGCTTCCAAAGTTGCAGGTAAACTGGCACTTCCCTGAATGACCGGAATTTTCATTGAGCGAGCCGTGTTCAGAAATCGGCAGTTTGGATCTTGCTCGATCGCCACAATATCGTAACCGTTAGTGTGCAGTTCTTTAGCAATTTGAATACCGATTCCTCCGAGCCCGCAGATAATGTAATGATTGCGCTGCGGAACTCGTGCCACATCCCAATATTCGGTAAAGCGAGTTCCCAATACATAATCGTTGAGCAGTGCGTAGCAGATGCCGATGATGCCAGCTCCAACTAACATCATGACAACTGTAAATAGTTTAATGCTTTCAGGAGCTTGTTCTGCCACTTTTTCATAGCCTCCGGCTCCGGTAATCATCCCTACTGAAAAATATAGAGAATCAACAATTGAGATCTGCTCGTCAACACAAATATAGGTGGCAGTAGCAACGGCAATCATTGCCAGCAGCGTCAGTACAACAATTACTGCTGCTTGGCTGTGCTGCTGAAATCTGTGCAGCCTAGTTAATGTTTTGAGCAGTTTTTGAGTTAAAGTTTTTTGGGGGCTGTGGAGAGTCGGCTGAGTGGCAACAATTAGCCGATCGCCCTGCTGACACTGCCGATCGGCAAGCACCGCCGATACTAAATCAGTTTTGTTAGCAGCCGGCAGATAATAAATCAACATTCGCGATCGATCGTCCCACAAATCGCTGAGTTTTTTATTTTTCCAAGGATGATTTTCATCGATATATTCTTCGTGAATCGGCCAAGTGCGATCGAACAAACGCAACTGTCCGATCGCCTGACTTCCGAGAGCCGCAAAAGCAAAAACCGGAGCCGCCAATGATGAAACGCTCATGGAAGCGTGATCGGGCAAAGTGTGGTCAATCCTGTCACCCAAGCTAGTATTGAACAATCTGTTGATGATGCGAATCTGAGGATTGAGAATCCTCGCTTGCATCAAAATTGCCAAATTCACAGCATCATCATCTCCTGCAATTACTAAAGTGTGGGCTTTTTGAATACCAGCCGCCAACAAGGTAGAAGCTGCTTGCAAATTGCCGACAACCACATCAGAAGTTTCGCTGCGAATAGGGCGATCGCTAATACCAACCACAATCGCTCCTTGCTGTCTCAACAAACAAAAAATCTTGTGTCCCGTGTGCCCCAACCCGCAAACAATGATTCGAGGTTTCATAAAAAGTTATTTGCCAGCCAATTTCGGAGCTGTCCTTTGTAATTTTACTTACCATTGTTGACTGTCGTGGCTTTGCAGAATGTAGCTAAAAACACTATCTAGGATGCTTGTGCCACAGTCTCGAAGTTTTGGAAACAAAGAAAGGGCTGTGCCGTGTTCCTAAAGCCACGTTCCCAAGTGTTGAAATAAACACACCACACTGCCATGTACCTACAGACATGAGGTGCAACTAACCTGATTTAATATTTGAAAAATATCCGGGTGCGACAGCAAACCAGCAGAATTTGAATAGGTAGTGACACTGCCCTGTCCCTACAACTATGACTTCCTACATTAGCTGCCTTAGCGGCAGGAGTTATTATGAAATTGACTGCACCCTTATTAGCATCCGCTTTAGTGTTCGCCGGTACTGTCGCCTTTGCAAGCCAAGTGCAAGCAGCTCCAGCCAGCAACTCTGGGAATAGCACTAAAACAACATTTCAGTGCGTTACTTCCGGTCGCAATATTGTGACAATTGCGCGGCGGGGAAATGTCACCACAGATCCGATGATTCTTTGGAAATCTACCGAGTTCGGCCGCGAATATACACCTTGGCAGCGCTGTCAAATTGTTTCCAATCGATTGACCAAAGCTGTTGCCCAGAATGGCGGAAGATTGAGCAACTTGCAGTTAACAACAGGAATTCTTAACAACTTGCCCGTAGTTTGCTACGTGAACGGACGGGGGCGCTGCAACTCTCAAAATCTGCTGTTCACCCTAGACAAGCGAAATGCTAAAAATCCCGGTGATGCTTTAACGAGATTGATTAATTTTGCCCAAGACGGCAGCGGGCCAGTTACAACGTTCAGAACCGGAGCTCAATCGTCTGCACCGCAGTTTGTTCCCTTTGGAGATATGGTCGATCGAGCTTTTAATTCTCCCAATAAAAAACCGTCAGTTCCTGTAGCAAAACCGCAGGGCGATCGAGGTATTTAATAGCCGCCCCTCTAACTTGCACCTGACAAATTTTGAAACAATTGTGGGGTGGGCTTCTAGCCCGCCCCTAAATATTTAGACTAAAAAAAACTACACTGTCACCCCTTCAATTTTCTCATCTGTTAACTCATACAACTCGCGCAACTGCTGCAACTTATCCGCCTCCGGCTGCCAAAAACCCCGCCCGTTAGCCTCCAACATTCGCCCCACAATATTGCGAAAAGCTTCAGGATTGGCCTCCCGCAACTTCTGCGCCATTTCCCGATCTAAAGCATAAGTATCAGCCGCCTGATCGTAAACCCAACTATCAGTAAAATCAGCCGTTCCGCCCCAACCAATTAACGCCGTCATCCGCTGCGAAATTTCATAAGCGCCGCCAGAACCTTGATTTGCCATCGCGTTAGCCCACTTAGGATTTAGCAACTTAGTTCGATATTCCAAACGCAGCAAATCTTCTAAATTGCGCGGCGTTGTATCCTGAGAAAAACTTTCTACAAAACTCGTGTTAACCTTTTTGCCGCGCTGCTTTTCTGCGGCTTTCTTCAAACCGCCAGTATTCGCATAATACTCTTGAATATCAGTCAAACCATATTCAACAGAATCAATTTCTTGAATAATGCGATCGCACCCTTGCAACAACTGAGTCAAAACCTCCGGCCTCGCCTCCCCCTTATCCTTTCTCCCGTAACTAAAAACATTGCGACTTTCCCAAGTTTTCCCCAACTCATCCCCCGATTCCCAACTACCATCAACAACCCTATCGTTAACCAAAGAACCAAAATCCCCAGCCGGATTAGAAAACAACCTCGCCGAATAATTCTGCACGCCTTTAGCCTGCAAAATTAAAGCGTGTTTGCGAATAAAATTCTCCGATTCCGGTTCATCAGCATCCGCCGCCCGCACAAACAAATCATCCAGCAATTCAATAATATTCACAAAACTATCTCGGAAAATCCCCGAAAGATTTCCCAACACATCAATCCGGGGATGGCCGACATCAGCCAGCGGTTTTAACTGATAGCGAACAATGCGGCCAGTACCCTCCTTAAGAGGTTCAGCACCCACCAATTCCAGCAGAATTCCAATAGACTCCCCGCGAGTCTTAATTGCATCCAAACCCCACAGCATCACCGCCACAGTTTCAGGATATTTACCATGTTCCTCCAGGTGCTTCTCAATAATTTTCCGAGCAATTTCGCGCCCCCTTTCATAAGCAGCCGGAGAAGGCATCCGATAAGGATCTAAAGCATGAATATTTCTGCCAGTTGGTAATACCCCAGCCCCATCCCGCAACAAATCCCCACCCGGTGCCGGCAGAATATATTCCCCATTCAAACCCCGCAAAAGATTAGTCAACTCATCGGTCGTTTGCAACAACAAATCTCGGACTAACAACCCCTCTTCAAAAACCGCATCAAACCCATCTTTTTCTTCCTCTTTGCGCCCTCTGCGCCTCTGCGGTTCACTTTCTTCAAAAACAATTTCCCGCACCAATTCCCCCGATAACCTCTCGCCAAAATAAGCTTCGAGATAAGCCACCATTTCCTCAGAATTAGGCGGTTCCCCCAAAACGTGCAAACCAGAAGAAAACAAGCGAGATTCCACCACCTGCAAATACTCGTACAGCTTCACCAAATAACGGTTAAAAGCATCAGCACTGAACATTCGCAGATTTTCAAAACTAAAAGCAATTCCCAACTTGCGAGCATCCTCAAAGGGACAATCAGCCTCCAAACCGCTATCTAAAATCTGCTTGCAAATAGCCTCTTTTAGCAGATAATTCTTTTCAGTATCCTCGCGATATTCCGCAATCAACTCCCGCAAAGCCATTAATTCCTTGTACAGCCCAGCGCGGCCGTAGGGCGGCACGTTGTGAGAAATCAAAACACCGTATCCGCGCCGTTTTGCCAACATCGATTCCGACGGATTGTTAGCGGCGTAGATATAAAGATTTGGCAAACTTCCCAACAAAATATCCGACCAAGAATAGCCCGTATTTCCCAGAGGAGATCCCGGCAACCATTCAACAGTCCCGTGCATCCCGAAGTGAACCACAGCATCAGCTTGCAAATCATTTTGCAGCCACTTGTAAAAAGCAGCGTATTGAGGGTGAGGCGTCAAATCGCGATCGAACATTAAGCGCATCGGATCGCCCGAAATTCCCAGCGGCGGCTGCAAACCTATCCAAACATTCCCCAGTTGAATGCCACCGATTTGGAACTCGTCGCCATCTGTCTTAATGCCCGTACCAGTTAAAGATTTCCACTGTTTTTCGATACGACTTGTTAACAGATAGCCCAGCCATTTTTCTAAAGTTTTGACATTAACAGTCTCTTTTGTGGTACGGGCATCTTGCCCGTAAAAAGTAGTTTCATCCGCCTCTTTCACCCTGCGAATTAACTCCTCACCGTCAGCCGGAATTTCTCCAACTGTATAACCTGCTGCTTGAAGTTTGTGCAGGAAATTTAGCAGCGATTTCGGTACATTTAATAAAGCAGCCGTACCAGCCGCACCGTAACCGGGAGGAAACCCGTAGAGAATAATCGCAATTTTCCTTTCAGATGGCGGAGTTTGGCGCAATTTCACCCAATTGTTAATTCTACTTGTCAGGCGTTTCGCCCGATCGGGAACCAGGTAAATTTCCTCACCCACCAAACCGCCGAGAGGCACAGGATCGATCGCGCCATCCAACTCCGGCAAAGCATACAATACCACACTTTGCAAACCCCCAATCCCCTGACGAGTCCAAGAATGGATATCCTGAATCAGCAGAGGTGCGGACACAAAATAAGGTACATTTTTAGCAGTTAAAATGCGCTTAGCAACTTCCACCTGCCTTCCACCCTCCATCGAACCAGCAGGCCCGCCAACCAAAGGAAAGCCAATAGTAGAAACAATCGCATCAACTTCCACAGCATCTTTAGAAAGCGAAAGAGTTTCAATATTGCCTTGTTTTCGCCGCGCAGTTTCATCAGCAGTCGTCATCCAATCCCGCACCGCCACATGGCCTTCAACGCCATTAATAAAAATCGGCAAAGGCACAATTCCCGCATCTTCAAAATAGCGAATTAATTGAGGAATATAAGGTTGCTTGGTGATAACGTGCTTGCGGTAAAGCAAGATGCCCACAACCGGGGATTTTTCTTCCTTATAATTTTTAGTCCAATTGGACACAAACTTTGTGGAACGGGCATCTTGCCCGTTAGAAACCCGGTCTAAATTTTCCGACAAATTAGTCTCAAATTTTGTGGAACGGGCATCTTGCCCGTTATAACCCTTTCTATCAAGATGTCTAGCCTCTTTTGTGGAACGGGCATCTTGCCCGCCCCTAGCACTTTGATGACTCAGATACCAATCCAAATATTGCCGAGGCGATTCAAAATAACCATTATAATCAGGATGCAATAAACCCATATTGGGAGTTTCCACAGGCGGCGGAATTGCTGCAACCTTCAGCCCCAAATACTTTTCGGAAATAATCCAAAACATCGACACAACATTATCCGCACCGCCCGCATTCCAGTAACCATAAATAATCAGCCAGTTGCGTAAATCTTGGACTTTTTGCACTGGCACGTATTTTAATAATTTCGGCCCCACCTTCAAAAAACTGATGTAACCAGCCAGTTTATCTTCTTCTCGCCCGTTGCTGAACTTATCCAGAATAAACTTAACAGGCTTGGGCATACCTTTCGGATTGTCGCCAATTTTAAAAGCGCCGATTTGAGTAAGACTCATCAATTCCAAAGCAGACTCAAAAACTAGGCGAATCGGGATATGTTGCACCCTTTCCCGCAGCCACATTACCGCATCGTAATCAAACAGCAAACTCCCGAAAAACACATCAGCATTCGAGAGGGCTGCGGCTACAGCGTCGGGCTCATCTGCAAGGGCGCGATCGCTAAAAACCTGCACTTCCAATCCCTGACAGCCAGAAACAGCCAACTCAGCGGCTTTCCGATACAAATCAGCATTAAAAGATTCAAACCCTGCAATTAAGACAATGCGTTTCACAGCCCGACCTCGAAATACTTATTGATTGTAGCCTGTTTAAATTAGGTTATATTATATATTAGCATTCTCCGTGAGGGCGAGGCTGGTTTAGGAGATTTTTGGTGTGTATGGGAGACTGGGCGCGAACCTGTACCTACATTACCAATTGACAATTATCAATTCCCAATTCCCGTCGTAATTCTCATAAAATCTAAAATCTAAAATGGTTTGGGTAGATTGAGATTTGCGGTGAGGTGGGGGCGGGTTTTCGAGATTGTTGGTTTGAGGCGATTATTGTTGGTGAACCCGCCCCTACGTTACAATTGACAATTATCAATTCCCAATTTCCGTCGCATTCCTCATAAAATCTAAAATCTAAAATCTAAAATGGTTCGAGTTTCTCCCGCAATAATTATCTTAGGTCAAAACAGCCTGCCGATCGCCCAAACCATCTCCGCAATCTTCCCAGGTTCCCAGATTTACGGTTTAGTCGATCGCACTTCCAACACAGACATCAACTTTAGCAACTTCGGCGAAACATTGCGGGAATTATTTGCCACAGAAACCCCAATCATCGCCATCTGCGCCGCCGGAATAATCATCCGTACCCTCGCCCCGCTGCTGTCAGACAAACGCGCCGAACCGCCAGTTTTAGCCGTCGCAGAAGACGGAAGCGCCGTCGTACCGCTGCTGGGCGGTTTGCACGGCGTTAATGATTTGGCCAGAGAGATTGCAGCAGCCCTGGGCGTACAACCTGCAATTACAACAACCGGAGATATTCGGTTTCGCACCGCGCTGCTGAGTCCTCCCCAAGGCTATTCTTTGGCCAATCCAGACGATGCCAAGACTTTTATTTCAAATTTGCTCGCCGGGGCAAAAGTACGCCTAGAAGGTGCTGCAAGCTGGCTTTCCGAGAGCAATTTGCCGTTAGCGCAGCCCTCGGAGAGGATCGCCCCCGACGCCAAATTGACTATCCGCGTCACCGAAAAAGGAATTGCGCCAACGCCAGATTGTTTAGTTTACCATCCGCAAATTGTGGCAGTTGCACTCGCGAACCTATCGAATATTCAGCCAGAAATAGCCCAGTCTTACGTGGGGGAATTACTAGCAAAGACAAATTTAGCTGCTGCTGCAATTGCGGGAATTTTTGCCTTAAAAGATGAGATGGGAAATCCGGCATTAGAAGCAGTTTCAGCATATTTTCAAGTCCCCGTCCGTTTTTTCAATCTCTCCGAACTTGTCGAATTAAACTCTATTGAATTCATCGAAAATCAGGCCGCACAAATCGCGCTGACAGCAGCCGGTGCAAACAGTCAAGTAGTCGCCTCCGATCGCACTTTATCCCTGAATTGCGCGATCGCCCTGGCCGCCGAACCCATAGATGCTAGCGCGATCGGAGTTAGCCGCGGCAAACTCGCGATCGTCGGTACGGGCCCCGGTGGCGCACCCTGGATGTCCCCGGAAGTTAAGGAAATTTTGCGCGAAGCCACGGATTGGGTGGGTTACAAGTTCTATCTCGACTTAGCCGGAACCCTGCGGGAAGGGCAAAAGCGGCACGATTCCGACAACCGCGAAGAGATCGATCGCGCGCGTTTTGCCCTAGATTTAGCAGCATCCGGCAAATCTGTAGCCGTGGTTTCGTCGGGAGATCCGGGTATTTTTGCGATGGCTGCGGCGGTGTTTGAGGCGATCGACTTTGACGCCAAACCCGAATGGCAAGGCATCGATATTCGGGTAGCACCGGGCATTTCAGCCATGCAGGCGGCCGCTGCTGCGATCGGAGCACCCCTCGGACACGATTTTTGCGTGATTTCGCTTTCGGATATTCTCAAGCCTTGGGAGGTCATTGAACAGCGGATTTCGGCCGCTGCGATCGCAGATTTCGCGATCGCATTTTACAATCCGATCTCGAAACAGCGGATTTGGCAACTCTCCAGGGCGATCGAGATTTTGTTGCAAACTCGCGATCCTAAAACCCCCGTCGTACTAGGGCGAAACCTCGGCAGGCCAGGCCAATCCGTGCGCGTTTGCACCCTCGGCGAATTCCAGGCGCAAGACGCTGACATGAGAACTTTAGTAATTGTTGGTTCGAGTCAAACTCGGATTATTCCCCGCAAATATGGAGATGTTTGGGTTTACACGCCGCGCAGGTACGACAAATAAGTAAAGCAGCAAAAACTTAGGAAATAAGCAATTGACTGAAAGCTAATTGACTTTGACAATAAAATATTTTGAGCTCGCTGGGGGGAGTCTAGGTTAACAAATGGCGGCGAATCACTCGATCGGCTTATTATTTCATCTCAAAGTTGTCACTCTCGATTGATCAGTAATCGTCTTTGATTACAGAAATCCTCGGTACTGAGGAATCTCGGCTTCCGGAGGCCGAGTTTTTCTCGCAGACATTGAGCGAATTTAGAACTAGACTCAACCCTAGTAAGGGTTTCAGCTTCATTTTGGGAGAGATATAATTTACTTCTCAGTAAATATTTTTTTATTATATAGCCAGGATAAAATCAAAGGCGATCGAGGTCTGCTCAATTCCTTAATCCTACGATAATCTTACGGTTACAAAAAGAGGGCCTTCACCCGCAGGAGTCTTCTCTGTCTTTGGGTAGACCGAATTAGTTTTTTCTTTTGATAAGATTCCCTTAAACAAAGGTTAAGAGAACGGTTGAAAAAAACATGAAATTCCAAATCCCTCTAGCTCCAGGATCTGTAACCCAATTTTTGCTTCGAGTGGTGACCTGTCTAGTTGTAATATCTTTCTTAAGTCAGATGAGTCTGTACTACTTGCCGGATTACCCCTCTAGAGACTTCTTGGCAAAGGCATTCAACGTGGATGCCGAGCGGAACCTTCCAACCTTCTACTCATTTTTGGCATTGCTGTTTAGTTCTCTCTTGCTGGGTGTGATCGCCTATGCGAAAAATTTGGATAGCGATCGCTACAAGAATCACTGGAAAATTTTATCATTCATATTTTTATTTCTATCTTTAGACGAAGCGGGGAGTTTGCACGAAAAATTGATTGACCCGATGCGAAGCCTGCTAAAGGCATCAGGATTTCTTTACTTTACTTGGATTGTGCCGTTCGGTTTTCTGGTAGCGATATTTCTATTATCCTATAGTAAGTTTGTGCTCCACCTTCCTGTTGCCACAAGAAAATTATTTGTTGCAGCATGCGCTCTTTATATTGGAGGAGCAATCGGGATGGAAATTCCAGGGGGATACCTATATTCTACCATGGGAATGGAGAGTGTACCCTACCTGATAGTAGCGACCGTTGAAGAGTCATTAGAAATGGTGGGCATCGTTGTATTTATCCACGGATTGATTTCATATATCAAGACATATTTAGGCGGCGTAAGTTGGAATATTTACATACCCGGAAAAAACACACAAGTTACCGAACATCAAAATATCGGCATACCTGCCGTTAGCGAACCAGCCAACACAAATCTATTAAGGTGAATCACTTAAAACCGGGTTAATGGACGACGAAAATACTGCATTATGGCTTTTGATCAGGATAAAAAACCCGGTTTCTTTGGTACTGATGCGTCCTGGAATGGAGGTTCTGTGATCGGCGGCGCACACAACGACCAATATATAGGCTGCTTGCTGCACCAAAAGACTAATTAGATGTGGAACAGCTTAGTTCACAGATGCCATTCTCACCTTTACTAAAAAATCATTAAGAGCAACCTTTGCATTAGGATTTGACGGCAAATGACTGTTAAAACTTGCCTCTTCTAATACATTAATTAGCCGATCGCGCTCCTGGTGATAAAATGCAATATCTGTATCTTCCAGGACAGACTTCTCCGCCCCAGCCAGCTTGCGAGCAATCAAATCGGGAATATACGGCAACTGGAACTTCTGATTGAGTTTAACCAAATTCGCCTCAACTTCCCCAGTTTGCATCAAATGAATCCCCGCCAGCAACACGCGGTAAACGTACAGCAGGGGCTTAACCCGACGCGGGCTTTCTTTCTCAAACAATCGCCATTGAGTTTGAGCAAAACCGAGATAGTGGTGGCTGTGGTGCTTGGTAATGCAGTTGGAGGCGATCGCCTTTAACTCTTCATGTTCCTCGCTACTGTAAACTATAAGTGGCGAATACAGTTGCTCCAAGACATAGCCGTTGCGCTTCAACAGCAACTCCAGAAACTTCTTAATATCGTGAGTGACTAAATCGAGTTCCATTCCCTCCCGAACTTCCGAAATTTCGATTGTTTCTGAACCCGAAATTAGTCCAATAACTTTCGGTAGCGGCAAGATATGTACTCCCCGCAAGTCGAAGTCAGAATCGGGGGAAGGAAAACCGTATAAGTGCGAGCCGCTGACAGTCGCAAACAGCAGCGGGTAAGGTCGATCGGAGATAATCTTGACTAATTCGGAGATGTATTCTACCATGATTCTCCAAAATTTAACAATAAAAATCATCAATTCTTTCAGTCCGCGGAGGCGGACTTTGTTTGTGTAGAAGCGATTTCAATCGCCGATTTCTGCACAAAAATGTCAAATTCCGATCGCACTTTGACGCGATTTAATCAAAAACAGATTAGCCTGCTCATAATTAGGACGTTCCGGTAACTTAGTTTCTGCAAAAGCGCGATCGAACTCAGCGTGCAAACTCAACCGCCAGCGATTCACCTCATCCCAGGATATTTCTTGATTGCGGATCGACAAAAGTTGCGATCGACAATCCTGCACCCGCACCGGCACAAACCCCTCCTTAAGTACCGTAATTCCTGACAACAGCAACCGAATCAAGTGCATCGCGTGCTTCCAGCGAATTTCCCCAGTATTGCGGAGGTCTTGCTCCATTTTTTTAAACTGCGACAAAACGTAACTATTGTAAGTTTGATAAACCAGTTGGGAAAGAAAGATTTCGCGAATTTCCAGCAATTCGGCTGCTACAGGAGAAAGAGTTTCTACCAAAGGCGTGTACAAACATTCGAGCACGTTGGGATTAGCTTTTAGCGCCAAAACCAGAAACTTTTGCAGTTCCCAATAGCATTCTTGAT
>Ga0209591_10001371_pt1 | contig 30513 bp, 30 predicted proteins | sample MAT01_FD_187207 | JGI IMG/M metagenome (GOLD analysis project Ga0209591, IMG submission 187207) | Freshwater microbial communities from Lake Fryxell liftoff mats and glacier meltwater in Antarctica - MAT-01 (SPAdes) (version 2) | ecosystem: Environmental > Aquatic > Freshwater > Ice > Liftoff... | reverse complement strand
GTTCATGAAGACCTAGGTTTACTGGGGCCGGTCCGGTGTGGGTTGGCCCCAGTTATAGACTCATCAATGCCCTCAGCCTGTCTGACTGCCGGCGCGACAGTTCCACGATCTGTCCGCCGCGCAGTCTGGCCGTGAGTCCGCCACTTACTTCAAGGTCCGTCCTTTCCACCCAACAGAGATTGACGAGCTGTTTTCGGCCAGTGGGTGAGCCCGATGCTGAACGAAATCAGTAGCGCGTGCCCCACGAGCAAGGGGCCCAGGGCCGCACCGTTCAGGGTGTTGATGGCGATGCCAACGAGCGAGTAGGCGGACCAGCCGAGAACCTGATAGAGCCAATATCTGCGCATTTGCATGTGGGCCCAGGATAAGCCGTTGGGGGCGGCCGGGGCCAGGAAATGTGATGAATGGCCGTGGGGTGTGATGGATGGCGGGTTTCTACACTAAAATAGGGTTCTAATGACTCTTGCCGCAACGCCCGATCAGCTCGCCAAGTACGAAGTGGTGATCGGTCTCGAAGTTCACGTCCAACTCGCCACGCAAACCAAGATTTTCTGTGGCTGCCCCACCAGCTTTGGCGCGCCGCCCAATACCAATGTCTGCCCCGTGTGTCTGGGTCTGCCGGGGGCGCTGCCGGTGATGAGCAAGCCCACGGTGGACATGGCGATTCTGGGGGCGTTGGCGCTCAACTGTTCGATCAACCCGATGTCGCGGATGGCGCGCAAGAACTACTTCTATCCGGATTTGCCCAAGGGCTACCAGATCTCGCAATACGAATTGCCGCTGGCGGAGCATGGCTTTGTCGATGTGGTGACGGACGCGGGCACCAAGCGCGTTGGCGTAACGCGGGTCCATATGGAAGACGACGCCGGCAAGAGCACGCACGATGGCTTTAAGGACTCTGACCGGTTCACTTATGTGGATCTGAATCGCTCCGGCACGCCCCTGATCGAGATCGTCTCCGAACCGGATATGCGCTCGGCGGACGAAGCCTACGAATATATGACTTACGTGAAGCAGGCCATGGAATTTCTGGAGGTGAGTTCCTGCGATATGGAGAAGGGGCATCTGCGGTGCGATGCCAATGTAAGTGTGCGCAAATGGGGCGCGCCTAAGTTCGGGACGAAGGCGGAAATCAAGAACTTGAATTCGTTCCGGTTCTTGAAATTGGCGATTGAATTTGAGATTTCGCGGCAGGTGGCGCTGGTGGAGAGCGGGGGCAAGGTAATTCAAGAAACGCGACTCTATAACCCGGACCTGGGCGAAACGTTTAGCATGCGGTCGAAGGAAGCGGCGCATGACTATCGTTACTTTCCCGAGCCGGACTTAGTGCCGATTCGCGTTTCCGAGGAGTGGCGCGAGCGTCTGCGGGCCACCATGCCGGAGTTGCCGGCGCAGAAGCGTCTGCGTTATGCCACGCAATTCGGTCTGAATGCCTATGATACGGACGTGCTAACCGCGACCAAGGAAATTGGCACTTACTATGAGAAAGCAGTGGCCGCGAGCGGCGACCCCAAAATTACAGCCAATTGGGTGATGGGCGACCTGATGGGGTTATTGAAGGCAGAAAGCAAAGAGATTACCGCGAGCCCGGTTTCCGCCGAGGACTTAGGCGACTTAGTGAAGCGAATTCTGTCGGGCGAGTTATCGGGTAAGTTGGCCAAAGAGATTTTCCCGAAGATGTATGCCGAGGGTCTGCCGCCGGGGACGATTATTGAGCGCGATGGCTTGAAGCAGATTTCCGACACCGGGGCGATCGACAAGATTATTGACGAAGTATTGGCCGCCAATCCGAAGCAGGTGGAGCAGTACAAGGGCGGCAAGACGACGGTGATCGGGTTCCTGGTGGGTCAGATTATGAAGCAGACCAAGGGGCAGGCAAACCCGGGCATAGTGAATGATTTGTTGAAGGCGAAGTTGGGATGACCTTTCGCGGGCTGGCCTGGTGGCTGATTGCCCTTCCCGGCTTTGGGCAACAGGTGGGCGAGTTGCTGCCAGCGTGGTCGGCAGGCACGCTCGACATCCATCAAATCCACACGGGGCGCGGCAAGGCGGCGCTGCTGATTTTCCCTGACGGCAAGACGATGTTGATTGACGCCGGCCAAGTGCCGGACCGGCCGGGGCTGGAGTTGGGTCCGCGGCGGCCGGATGGGACGCGAAGCGCCGGCGAATCCACCATGGATGGCTCGACTCGACGAACGCGTTCTTCCTGCAGACTCTGGCACCGCGGGTAGTGATCGTGCCGGCCTGGCATGTTACGCATCCGGACCACAGCGTCATCCGCCGGCTGCTTACCACGCGCATTTATCCAGGGGCCCGAGACCTTTTCGCCACCACCCTGCTCGAAGCGCCGCGGACCATCTTCAGTTATCTCGGCGAGAAGTTCAAGAGCACGGCGGGCCACATTGTGATTCGGGTGGCACCGGGCGGAAGTAGCTATCACGTGCTGATTCTCGATGACGCCAGTGAACGACATGCAATCACGGCGATCCATGGGCCTTACGAGGCGCGGAAGAAGTAAACCGGGCCGGCCAACGCCTAGCGGGCTAATGTTTCAGGTGTTCCAGCAACTCGGCCGCCGTGGCCCGGTCGCCATGTTCGCGGCTGACTTTGGCAAAGGTGACTACGCCTTGCTTATTGATGATAAAGGTCGACGGGTAGGCTGTTTCCTGCGGTGAGTCCCAACGGAGCCCATAGAGATTGGTAAAGGTGTAACCGGGGTCGATAACGAGGTGGAAGTTGGCGGGGAGAGTCTTGCCCTTCAGGAACTCTTCGGCCTTTTGGTTCAGAAAGCCGGGCGGTCCGGGATAGACCAGTAACAAGCGGGCGCCCGCGGCGGCAAAGGCGTCGCTGTTCTTAAGAAAATCCTGGACTTGGCGATTGCACAGGGGGCATTGATAACCGGGAAATCCGCGTAACATCACCAGCACCACCGGTGCCTGGGCATACTCTTGGGACAGCCGGACCGGCTTGCCTTCGAGATCGGAAAGGGTAAAGTCGGGCGCTTTGTCGCGTAACGCGGGCGTCGCGGCCAGCAAGATGGAACCCAAGAAAGGGAGGAAATATTTCAGCATGGGCATGTATGCCAAAACACGGTCCGTGTATTCCGGCCGCGCGAAAAATCATTCCTGGGTGAACAATTCCTGCTTCACGATCCGCTCACCCTTCAGCAGAATTAACGTGATCCGTTCGGTGGCGCTGATGTCGGCCAGCGGGTTGCCGTCAACCAGGAGGAGCGTCGCTTCCTTGCCCACGGCGATCGTCCCCGTGCGGCCGGCGATGCCCAACGCTTTGGCGGCATTGCCGGTAGCGGCTTGCAACGCGGCCCCCGCCGGCAGGCCGGCAGCGACCCATAGTTTCATCTCCCGATGGACTGCGGGGCCATGAAACACCAGAGGGTTGCCCGCGTCGGTGCCGGTTACCAACCGGACCCCGGCCGCGTGCGCCCGCAGTAAGTTGTCGCCGGCAATTTTCATGTCCATCTTATATTGGCCCAAGCCTTGGCGCATGGGCTTACTCTGCTCCGCTAACATGTATTTTTTTGTGGCCGCTAACAGCGATGCTGGTACCGCTTGTTGCACTAGGGAAAACTCGAGTAACTCCATGCGGCCGGTGGCAAAGCCGGTCATGCCTTCGAGTACGCTCAAGGTTGGGTCATACGCGACGTCGGCCTTGGCCATCCGGACAAAGGTTTCGTCCGGAATCCGCTCTGACATCGAGCCGTGCTCAATGCTGTTGGCGCCCACGGTGATCGCATCGGCCACATCTTGCGCGCTGCCGGTGTGGATGGCGACCGGTAGGCCCTGCGCGTGCGCCTCGGCCGCCATGGCCGCGAGTATCTCTGGCGAAGCCCGGTTGAACGTGTAGCCCGGCTGCCCGGCATCGAAGACGCCTTTGATGCAATCGACACCGGCTTTCTTTAAGTCGCGTACCATGATCCGCGCTTCGTCGGGAGTCTTCGGCAGGCGCACAAACTGGGCTTTGCCGGAGGCCTGCATCGGGCCGGGCATACTCTTAAGTAACTCCGTGGGGTGGCCGCCTTCCGCGGTAAAGATGGGACCGCACGTGGCAAAGTCGGCGCCGGTGTAGAGTAACTGCTCTATCTTCTTCTTCAGGGCGATGGAGGAATCGAGCCAATCGCCGACACTGCGCGTGGCAGTAACTCCGGAATAGAGGTAAGCGGCCAGGGCGCGCTCGCCTTGCTTGGGTTTGGCATAGTCCGCCGGGTTTTCGTAGAAGCCACCCGGCGCGCCGATGTGAATGTGGGCATCGATCAGGCCGGGCAGCAGAGTTTTGCCCGCGCCTTCGACGGGTTCAGCCTGTAAGGTCTTGGGATCCGGCGAATCGCCTTCGAAGATCTGCGCGATCTTGCCCTCGCGAATCAGCACACCGCCGCGCTCCATTACGCGGCCGTCACCCAGAATCAGGCGGGCATCGCGAATCAGGCGGGTGCGGGACCGGGATAACTGACGGTCGATCTGCGTTTGCCGTGCGAGGTTTGTCTTGGCCTGCGTCTGATAAACGCCGATCGCCACGAAGGGCAGTAGCGTCGCCGCCACCCAGAACTTAGCGCTGTTTTTGAGCTTCTCTTCCTTTTCCCATCGGAAGATCTTCAAGCAGATGAAGATCGCCACCACGGTAGTCAGGGCCAGCGCGCCCGCGGCAAACAGGTTCTCGCCGAAGCCTTCGTTGCGGATCAGAATGCCCTGTACTCCGGTGTTGATATGTGTGGCGGGGATAAACTGGGTTACCGTCTGTAGCCAAGTGGGAAACGATTGCGTCGGAAATGTCGCTCCGCTCAGGAACATCATCGGGAAATAGAGTAACTGGGTGAGGATTTGACTCTCGCCCATCGAATTCGCCACCGAAGCAATAATGAGGCCTATCGAGCGAAAGGCGACGACGGCGATGATCACAAATAAGGCTAAGGAGGGCCAATGCTGAGGCGTCGCCATGCCGTAGCCGTACTTGGCTATGACAAAGGTGAGCAGGACACTGGGCAAGTAACTCACCAAACCGACCACCAAGGAGGCGACTAAGATCGGGAGTGGAGAAATCGGGGCGACTTTGAAACGACGCAGGATATTCGCTTCCCGCTCAATCACCATGCGGATGCCGCCGCCGAAAAGGCCATTGCCCAGTATCCCGATCACTAGGATCATGGCGAATACCATATTGATTATCCCGCCCCGCTCAGCCTGAAAAACCGTGGCAAAGACGAAGAAGAAAATCAGCGGGAAGACGTAGTTAAAGAAAATGACGGACTTCTCACGCAGCGTCAGCCGCAAATTCATCCGGATATAAGCTAAGTAAGGGGCCATGGGAATGTTGTCCTGTTAGTCGCGCAGACTCTTGCCGGTCAATTCGAGGAAAGCGTCTTCGAGCGTCGGCCGTTTCAGTTGCACGTCGACTAACTCGACGCCCTGGGCGTCGATCCATTTGACGAGTTCCACCAACGCGGGAGCCGGCCGCGCCGCGAGCACCGTCAAGGACCGTCCATCGGCCCCCGCCACCAATTTCTCAGCCATGAACTTTGCCGCCTCTGGTAAGGCCGGCAAGGGCTCGGCGGTGATGATCTCGATCTTCGATAGCCCCAGCGTCCGGGCCTGAATTTCGCGCGGCGTCCCGTGGGCGACAATTTTCCCCTCGTCGACGATCGCCACCCGGTCGCAAAGCCGCTCGGCCTCTTCGATGTAGTGAGTGGTCAAAATGATCGACCGCTGGTCGCCCCGCAGTTGCTGGATTAAGGCATGAATCTCGAGGCGCACCTGCGGGTCAAGCCCGGTGGTTGGTTCATCGAAAAAGACCACCGCCGGGTCATTGATCAGCGCCAGGGCAATGGCCAAGCGCTGTTTCTGGCCTCCGGAGAGGGTACTGTAGAAGCTCTTCGCCTTGTCTTCAAGCTGCAGGCGCTTGAGGATGACGGCCGGGTCCGCGGTGCGGGAATAGAACGAGCCGAAGAGCTCCAGGGCCTCGCAGACCATCATCTTGTCGGGCAGATTGGTGAGTTGCAGGCAGACGCCGATGCGGTCCTTTAAGGCCTTCGTGTCGGCCGCCGGATCGAGACCCAGGACCTTCACGTCGCCGGCCGTCCGGGGTCTAAGCCCCTCGAGAATCTCTACCGTACTGGTCTTCCCGGCGCCGTTTGGGCCTAATAAACCAAAGACTTCGCCGGGGTAGACCTCGAAATCGATCCCGCGCACCGCTTGGAACGTGCCGTAGGACTTTTCGAGTCCCTTCACCGTAATCACCGGAGTGGACATACCCGAGAGTCTCGCACAATCTCGAGGTAGGCCCCCCCAAAACCGGTTGGCGTTGTCCCCTGCCGACAGGATAGGAAAGTAAGTCCAGAACCGCCAAGCTGACAGGGTGACCTCCCTGAAGAGGTGCAAAAAACCCAGGAGTTGTACCGATGCCTAGCACTTTGAAGTCCGACATTATCGCAGGTTTTCTCGTTTTCCTGATCGCACTCCCGCTCTGCCTTGGCATTTCGTTGGCGAGCGGCGTGCCGCCCACGGCCGGCCTGATTACGGCGATCGTCGGCGGGATGGTGGTCTCCTTTCTGGGCAGCGCGCGGCTGACGATTAAGGGGCCGGCCGCGGGCCTGATCGTGATCGCGATCGGTTGTGTGACCGAACTGGGTGCCGGGGACAACCTGGCGGGCTACCATCGCCTGCTGGCGGTGGGGATGGTGGCCGGGGCGATTCAAGTGATTCTGGCACTTACCAAAAGCGGCGTGATCGGCGACATGATGCCGTCGTCGGTGGTGCACGGCATGCTGGCGGCGATTGGCGTCATTATCATCTCGAAGCAGACGCACGTCGCGCTCGGCGTGGTGCCGCTCGCGAAAGAGCCGCTGCATCTGTTGGCCGAAATTCCGCATAGCCTGATGAACATGAACCCGGAGATCTTCTTCATCGGGCTGGTCTCGCTGCTGATTCTGTTTGGATTACCCCTGCTCAAGAATCAATATCTGAAGATGATTCCGGGGCCGATGGTGGTGCTGGCGGTGGCGATTCCGCTGGGCATGTACTTCGATATTTCCCACGAACACAACTACGTGTTGGCGCAGCATAGCTTCCACTTGGGGCCGAATTTCCTGATCAAGCTGCCGGCCTCCTTGATCAGCGCCCTGGCCTTCCCGGACTTCTCGATGATCTTCAGTGCGCCATCGCTTAAGTACATCGTGATGTTCTCGCTGGTGGGCATGATTGAGAGCCTGCTAAGCGTGACGGCGGTGGATTCGCTGGACCCGGAACGCCGCGCGAGCGATCTGAACAAAGACCTGTTAGCCGTGGGCCTGGGCAACATGGCTGCCGCCGCGCTGGGCGGTTTGCCGATGATCTCCGAGATTGTCCGCAGCAAGGCGAATATCGACAACGGGGCCAAGTCGAGCTGGGCGAACTTCTTCCACGGGACGTTCCTGCTGCTTTCCATCGCGCTGATTCCGACGTTGCTGCAGCAGATTCCGCTCGCGGCGCTGGCCGCGATGCTGATCTTCACCGGCTTCCGTCTCGCTTCGCCGAACGAGTTTCTGCACACGTACCACATCGGCAAAGAGCAGTTGTTCCTCTTCGTCACCACGATGCTGGTGACTTTGGCGACGGATCTGTTAATTGGCGTAGGCGTCGGCTTGGTGCTGAAGCTGATGATCCACGTGAAGAACGGCGCTAGTCTCCGCAGCCTCTTCAAGGCCGTGGTGTTAGAAGAACGTAACGGCGACGAGGTGGTTCTGCACGTGCATGATTCGGCGATTTTCTCGAACTACCTGGGCCTGAAGAATCGGCTGATGAGCTTCGACAGCAGCGTGCGGAAAGTGGTGATCGACTTCGATAACGCCTGGGTGGTGGACCATACGGTGCTCGCCAAGCTTGAGACGCTCAACAAGATGTGGACCGATCGTGAACTGGTGCTGACGGGCCTCGACGACCATACGCCGCTCTCGCATCACCAACATGCCGTGCGGGTGAAGCCGCGGATGGTTTCGGCCGGAGCTCAGGTCGGATGAAGCACGATCGGCGCGAGCATCTCGAGCACGTCGTGGGGCACTTGGCGCATTATCTGCCGGCGCAGGGTCCGATTGGCGTCTTTATCCATCACAATACGCTGCACGCCTTTGAGCACTTGACGTTCGAAGACGGCGTGGTGGAGGCCGCCAAGGTGTATGGCACCGAGCCTTACATGAGCGAAGCGGCCTACCGGCGGGACTTGGAGCGCGGGCGCATCCAGGTACGGGACCTCGACCTGGTGCTGTCCGAAGAGCCGAATGCGCCGATTATCGAAGCCGTCGACCGGCGCACTTTGCGCAAAGCGATGCTGATGCCCGGGGTGCGCGAGTTTGAGCCCGAGACCGTGGCTTGGCGCTTGGCCGAAGGCGACCTGGCGGTTTCTTTACGGCTTCCACCGGCGCAAAATCTCTTCGAGATCTGCCAGCGGCGTGCGGCCGATGTGGCGACCGTCAATGAGCCCATGACGAATCGCCCGGTCGACAACGTGGTGCATCCGCTGTTGATTCGCCTGTGCGCCAACTATCTCGACCAAGGCGTGGCCTATTGGCCGATGCCGGAGCGGGAATTTGGATTTCTGGGCGCCGTACGGCGGTTAACGGCACAGCCTTTGTTTCTGGCTCCGGCGGGTTTTTCGGGGGTAGGCGAACGGTTCCGGCGGCAGGTATCGCTCGATGCGGTGGATGTCGTGCTGACGCAATTGGTCGAGCTTGAGGTCGACGACTTCGAGGAGTTCCTGCGCGGCGAAATGCTCGCGCTGGGTGGCTGGGCGGGTTTGATCTATCGCTTGCAGGAGGAGCCAGAGTTGGCGCCTTATCTGCACCTACCGGTTTCGCTGATGGACTATCTGGCGGTGCGGCTGACGCTGGTGGCGTCGGCGGCGCCCGAAGCGATCGCGCCCGCGGTAAGGCCGATTGCGGAGGCCCTCCGATTGGCGCGCGTGGCGACGCTGTTCGATGCGCTGGCGGCTTTGAATTTGTCCGCCGAGCGGGTCGGTAAATTACCCGACGCGGAGTTTCGCTTATTGGAACGTGAAGTGGCGGCCTGCCATTCGCTCGAACGGCGGCGGTTGTTTCATCTGGCTTACGAGCGGCGGCACGAGATCAGTATTCTGTCGCCGATTGGCCGGCACCGGCAGGACAGTCTGCGATTGCCGCCGGCGGTGGAAAGTCGGCCGACGGCGCAGGTGTTCTTTTGTATCGATGAACGCGAGGAATCCACGCGGCGGCACTTGGAAGAAGTAGCGCCGATGGTGCGGACCTTTGGCGCGGCCGGGTTCTTCGGCGTGGCGATGCACTTCACCGGCACCGACGACGCGCACGGCGCGCCCTTATGCCCGGTGGTGATGAAGCCGGCACACGCGGTGGAAGAAGAGGCGCATCGGGACGACGAACATTTGCTCGGTTTGCGCAAATGGCGACGCCGGATCTGGTCACGCGTGGCGCATCAATTGTATGTGTCCTCACGATCATTGGTGCGCGGCTGGGTGAGCACGGCGGTGTTGGGCACGATCTCGCTGTTCCCCCTGATGACGCGCGTGCTGGCGCCACGCACGGCGGGTCGCTTGCGCGCCAAATTGAATGACGCCTTCTTCCCGGAGCCGCGCACGGCGCTCGCTTTTGAACGGCAGGAGCGAGTGGGCGGCGACGCGCACCATGAACTGGACCTGGGCTTTACGGTGCAGGAGAAGATCGACCGCGTGGGCGGCGTGCTGCGCGGTGCGGGCTTGGTGAGGAACTTTGCGCGGATGGTGGTGGTGTTGGGGCATGGGTCCACTTCGCTGAACAATCCGCACGAATCGGCGCACGATTGCGGTGCGTGTGGCGGGCGTCGCGGCGGCCCGAACGGGCGTCTGTTTGCGGCGATGGCGAATCATCCGAGCGTGCGCGCTGGCTTGCGCGAGCAAGTGAGCCTCGACATTCCGGAGGATACCTGGTTTTTGGGTGGCTATCACGATACCTGCAACGATGTGGTCGACATCTATGACCTCGACATGTTGCCGGTTACCCACCAAGGCGACTACCAGCAGGTCCGCGGGCAATTGGACCGCGCCCGCGCACTTGACGCGCACGAGCGGTCGCGGCGATTTGAGGCCTTTGGCGACTCGACCGATGCGAACCTGGCTTTAATACATGTGGAAGAACGCGCCGAGCATCTGGCGCAGCCGCGGCCCGAATATGGCCATTGTACGAATGCCGTTTGTTACGTCGGCCGGCGCGATTCAGTGCGGGGATTATTCCTGGACCGGCGGGCGTTTTTAGTTTCTTATGACGCCACGGTCGATCCGGACGATACTTTTCTCAAGCGCCAGTTAGGGGCGGTGATTCTGGTTTGCAGCGGCATTAGCCTCGAATATTATTTTTCGTTTGTGGATAACGAAGGCTACGGCTGCGGTACTAAATTACCGCACAATGTAACTGGCTTAGTGGGCGTGATGAATGGCCAATCGAGCGACTTGCGCACGGGCTTGCCGTGGCAGATGGTGGAGATCCATGAGCCGGTACGGATTCTGTTTGTTATCGAAACGACGGCCGAGCGTTTGGAAGCGACCTTGATGTCGAATGCCTATAACGCGAATCTGGCGAAGAATCGCTGGATTCGCTTAGCTACGCTGGATCCCGAGACCGGGAAGATGCACGTTCGGCGTAACCATGAATATGTTCCCTATGAGCCGGAGCCCACGCCGCTGCCGGTAGCCGCCTCGTCGCGTGAATGGTATCAGGGCAAGCTGGAGCACTTGCCGATCGCCCGCATTGAACGAGTAAGCGCAGGGAAAATATAACGCATGGAACTTACCCAGATACTGTTGTGCGTACTGGTAGCGGCGCCGGGCTTGGCCTTCCTGGGCTTGGCGCTCGGATGGCTGTTGGGAGCTGAGCCGAAAGAGCGGGGCATTGCGGTGGTAACCAGGGTCGCGCTGGGGGCGAGCCTGGGGTGCTTTGCGGCGTTGGCTGTCCTAATGCTGCGCGCGGGCCAGGCGAGCGTGACGGTGCCGTTGGGCGATTGGTTTCGGGCGCACGAATATAGCTTTCCGCTGGTGTTGCTGGCCGATGGCCTTAGCCTGCCACTGATCGGCTTGACGATTCTTCTCACTTCGCTGATCGCGGCGTTTTCGGTGACTTATATGCACCGGGAAGCTGGTTTTTTGCGCTTCTACTTACAACTGAACTTATTTGCCTTTGGGGCACTGTTGGTTCTGTCGGCCGGATCGTTCGACTTGGTGATCGGCGGCTGGGAGTTAGTGGGCATCTCCTCGGTGCTGTTAATTGCGTTCTTTGAACAGCGCACGGGTCCGGTGCGGAATGCGATCCGGGTGTTTGCCACTTACCGCACCGCCGATGTGGGCTTATTGGTGGGCGTGTTTCTGATGCACCATTGGGCCGGAACCGCCACTTACTCGGAGTTATTCGGGAATCCGAAGATGACCGGCGCGCCGGCGTTGGCGGTGGGCCTGTTGTTGTGGATGGCGGCGAGCGGGAAGTCGGCGCAATTGCCGTTTTCGGGGTGGCTGCCGCGAGCGATGGAAGGCCCCACACCTTCGAGCGCCATCTTCTACGGCGCGATTTCAGTGCACCTGGGCGCTTATTTGCTCTTACGGGCTGCGCCGATTCTGGCGGCGACGCCGGTGGCGGCGGGGGTGGTGATGGTGGTGGGCGCGCTGACGGCGGCCTACGGCACCATCACGGGCCGTGCTTGTTCAGATGCCAAAACCAGTTTGGCTTTTGCGGCGTTGTCGCAGTTGGGGTTGATCTTTGTGGAGATCGGCTTAGGCTGGACGACGCTGGCTTTGTTCCACATTCTGGGCCATGCGACGGTGCGGACGTTGCAGTTCCTGCGTGCGCCGTCGATGCTGCACGACTATCATCAGCTGCATTCGGCCGCGGGTGGGCCGCTCGAGAAGACCGGGGAGCATTACGATACTTGGCTGCCGCTGGCCTGGCGCTGGTGGCTGTACCGCTTTGCCGTGGATCGCGGGCATTTGGATAGCGCGATTGACCGTGGCTTTGGCGGCCCGCTGCATGCCGTCTCAAGTTGGTTAGGCCACCCGAGCTTCGGCACGGCCCAGATGCCGCGGGCCAAGGTGGCGAGTGTGAAGCCGATTGGGGGCTTGGACTGATGCTTTTGGCGATTGTTCTTGTTCCCTTGCTGGGCGCGATGGCGGCGTGGTTAGCCGGTGCGCGTGCGCGTGCGGTTTCTTTCGCCGCCGGTCTGCTGGGGCTTTTGGCGGCGATCGCGAATCTGGTGGCGGTGATGCGCGGCGAAGCGGCCAGCAGGGCGTATCTAACCGCCGATGCGATCAATGCCTTGCCGATGGTGATCTTTGCCGCGCTGACGCTGGTGACGATGGCCATGATGCCGAAACGCGAGGGCTCGCCGCGCGCCTTTGCGGAATTGCTACTGGTGTCGGCGGCGACGCTGACGGCCTATGCTGCTGACCATTTGATTCTGTTGGCGCTGGCGTGGCTGGTGGCTTCGTTGCCGATGCTGCTCGATGGGTCGCGGGTGGTTTACGCGCGAGTGGTGCTGGCGGCGAGTGTGCTGTCTTTGGCCGGCGCCGTGGCGTTGATCGGCGCGGGCGGCTCGTTCGATTTGGTAACCCTGCGTGCGGCGCACGGGTCACCGGGTGGGGCCTTGGGTTTCGCCTTGCTGGCGCTGGCAATTTTCCTGCGCAAGGGCATCTTTCCCCTGCATGGCTGGCCAGCGGCGGCGTTCGAGAAAGGATCGCTGCTGCCGGCCGCTTTGTTAGTAAATGGCCATTTGGGCGCGTTCCTGCTGGCTCGCGTGGGCTTGCCGTTGTTCCCGTCGATCACGCGCGACACGTTTCCGATGCTGGCGAATCTGGCCCTTTTCACCGCGGCTCTGGCGGCATTGGCCGCTTTGGCGGAGCGTTCGCCACGCCGGTTGTTAGGCTTGGTGCTGGTGAGCCAGGCGTCGATGGTGTTGGCGGGCCTGCAGAGTTTGACCCCCGAAGGCATTACCGGCGCACTAGTGCATTGGATGGTGGTGGCGGTGGCGACTACGGGCTTGGTGGGCGTCTATCAGGCGCTCGAAGGGCGGGTGGACCAACTGGGAGAGCGGACCGGCTTCCTGGGCTTGGCTAACGTGGCGCCCCGGCTGAGCGTGTTCTTTGTGGTGTGCGGCTTAGCGCTAGTGGGCTTGCCGGGCACATTGGGCTTTGCGGCGGAGGACTTGTTGCTGCATGGCACGCTCGAGTCGCATCCGTGGATTGGGCTTGCGTTGCCGTTGGCCACGGCTTTGAATGCGTTCAGTATCTTCCGGCTCTTCGCACGCTTGTTCCTGGGGCGGCCGATTCTGCCGGCGTCGATGTCGCTCGATGCCTTGCCGCGCGAGCGCTGGGCACTGGCGGCGATGGTGGTCTTTCTGATTGCTGGCGGACTGGTGCCGGGGCAGTTGGTGAAGCTACAGTCCTCGGCCGCGGCGGCGATGGTGTCGGCGCTGCATGGGACGCCGCGTTAGGGGGAAGGTTAGAATGGAATCGGCGGAGGGTTTATGGATCAAATTTTGATCAGCCGTGATCCGGAAGTGATGAGCGGCGAGCTTTGTTTCACCGGGACGCGGGTGCCAGTCAGGAATTTGTTCGACTATCTGGAGGGCAGTTCCACGCTCGATGATTTTCTGGAAGACTTTCCTTCCATCTCGCGGGGCCGCGCGGTGGCGGTGCTGGAAGCGGCGCAAGCGAAACTGATGGCCGATGCGTCTGCTGCTTGACGAATCCATCCCGAAGCGCTTGCGGCGAAGTCTGCCGGAGCACGCGGTGCGGACGGTGGTGGAGATGGGATGGTCCGGCGTGAAGAATGGCAAACTGCTGGCTTTGGCTCAAGCTGATTTCGATGCCTTTATCACCGTCGGCAAGATTGTGGAAGCCGTGGCTGCCGGACGCACGCCCCACGAAGTGCTCGCCGATTTACCCTACCTGGAAGCTGAAGATATTGACCAGGCGCTGGCTTACGCAGCGCGGCGAGCGACCGCCTGATTTGTGCGCCGGTGCGAGGTAGTGTCAACCCGGCAGTTGGCAAATGTGACCCGTCGCTCACGCGACGAGATCGAGGGTCTAATGCTCATTGGTATGAAAATCTCGTGGTGGATCCTTTGGCTGGCCACGCCGCTGCTCGCTATCGATTGGGTGAAGGACCCGGTGGCGTTCCATGTGACGGGCGAGGCCATTGAGCTCACTGGCGAAGGTGGGTTGGGCGCGCGTACGGCAGAGGAGTACGAGGACCTGCGCCTCACCTTCGACTATCGCTTGGCGCAGTGGGCGGAGGCGGCGGTGGTGGTGCGGGCGCCGCGTTATGGCCGGCCGTTGCGGGCCGGGGTGGCGATTACCTTGGCGCATGACTTTCACAAACAGATCACCAACTACGTCACCGGCGCTCTCACCGGCAGACGGCCGCCACTCACGGCGATGCCGATGGCGTTCGAAAAATGGCAGCATGTGGAGCTGACTTTACGGGGTACTAAGCTGCGCGTCGAGATCGACGGCGTGACGGTGCAGGATACGACCGTGGAATCGGGCCTGGTGCGAGGGCACGTGCTGTTCGCCAACCTGGGCCATCGCTATGCCGTGCGGAAGGTGAAAGTGGAGGATTTAGGCCGGCCCACGAAATTGGTGCCTTTGTTCACAAAACTGGGCGAGCAGCGCGGGGGAGGGAAGTTCCGGTTGGTGGACGGGGTCGTAGTTGGTGAGAATGGCCATGGCATTCTTTTTGACGGACCACGGGTGAAGGACTTGGACCTAACGCTGTACGTCCGGCCACACAATCGGGTGAACGCGGGCGTCTTTTTGCGGGGCGCGGCCAACGAAAAACAACCTCGGGGCTTTGAGGTGCAGATATATTCGCCGCCTGACGCGGTGTATCCGACGGGGAGTGTCTACGGCATGGCGCGGTCGGTGATTGCGCAGGATTATGAGGAGAAGTGGTTCCTGCTGCGGATCCGTTTGGTGGGGACGAGGTGCGAGGTTTGGGTGGACGGGGACGCCGTCGCCAGTACCGATCGGCTAGCGGATGGGACTTCGGTACTGGGCCAAGTGGGGTTGCAGATTCACTCGGACGCGGCGTGGGTGGAATTTGCTCAGATGCAAATGCTGGTCCTCGACCCGCCTCCGGCCCTATAATGAGCACAGTCTCCATGGATCTCAAGAAGAAGTTGCAGGACGAGATTGCGGTACTCGATTACGAGATGCGCAATGAGTTGCCCAAAGAAATATTGAAGGCGCGCGCCCACGGCGACTTGAAGGAGAACGCGGAGTTCCATGCGGCGAAGGAGCGGCAGCGCTTTGTGGACGCCCGGCTAGCCCAGTTGCGCGTGCGGCTGGCGGAGCTGTCGATGGTGGATTTGAGCAAGATCCCGCACGACCGGGTGGGGCTCGGCTCGCGCGTGGTGGTGCTGGATCTGGTGAAGGACGAACAGATTACCTATTCGCTGGTGCCGAGCGAAGACGCCGACGTGAATGCGGGGCGGATTTCGACGGCTTCGCCGATTGGGAAGGGCTTGCTGAATAAAGTGGTGGGTGACGAAGTGAAGATCACCATCCCCGGCGGCTTGAAGCAGTTCGAGGTGATTAGCCTTAAAACCATTCACGAGATCGAAGAAGTATGACGATTACCAGCGCCATCGGGGCGGGTTGCAACCTGGTCATTGTGGGCATTGTGCGGGGCTTGGCCTTGGCGCGCATTCATCCTAATGTCTTGACCTTTATCGGCTTGCTGATCAATATCTGGGCGGCCGTGCTGTTGGCCCAGGGCGCGTTTCGCGCGGCGGGCTACGTGATTATCGGTGCCGGTATCTTCGATATGGTGGATGGCCGGGTGGCGCGGGAGACGAATCAGGTGACGCGGTTCGGCGGGTTCTTCGATTCGGTGCTCGACCGTTATTCCGATTTGGCGTTGTTGATGGGCTTGCTGGTGTACTACGGCAACATCAACCGGCCGCTGTATGTGGTGCTGACGGCGATCGTGATGACGGCTTCGGTGATGATTTCCTATACCCGGGCGCGGGCGGAGAACGAGATTCCCACTTGTAAAGTGGGCTTTTTGGAGCGACCGGAGCGAGTGGTGCTGTTGATCATCGGCGCGCTGTTTGACCGGATGGCCCCGGTGCTGTGGGTGATTGCGGTGATGGGGAACCTCACGGTGGTGCACCGGATGATCTACACGTTCCAGCAGACCAAGCACCTCGAAGACGCAAAGCTGCGCGCGGCGCAAATGTCGAAGGCCCTTTCGCGGTCGACCGGAAGTTAAGTAGTTAAGTGTCGAGACCGTAGAAGTAGCGGTAGACGATGACGCAGAGGCCTACCCAGGCCGCGTAAACGCCCACGGCGACCAACGAGCTGTTGATGTCGGGCACCCAGCCCATCATTCCCACCACGGCCCAACCGAGCATCAACAATGCGAGGGTGCCAGCTTCAACTCGGGCAGCTTTCCACAATGAAATTGTACTTTTGTTTTTGTCCACTTGAATCCTCCGAAATCTTGCGGGAAGCATATCACAGTGGCGGCAACTGGGACCATCCCCGCCGATGCGGTCTAGTACTGTAGGGTTCCAGATCCACCCTAATGTGGGTGTTAACGAATCCCTCAAAAATTAATCGAAAGACTTTACATAATTGTGGTAGTCTGAAGGTGTTTGCGAGAAGTTTGCCCACTTTTCGGATACAACCCTCTTGGAGTCACATCACCCTCACGATGAGTTATACGGTTTTCCTCGGGAATTTGCCGGTATGGGTTACGGCCGATGACATCGGGTCATGGCTGGCCGCTGACAATTTAGTCGCCGATTCAATCAAAGTCATTCGCAACCCTGAGACCCAAGAGTCAAAGGGCTTTGCATTCATTGAAGCCCCGAACCAGGAAGAGATGGATACGATTATCCGTCGCTTCAACCATGCGCCTCTCGAAGACCGCATGCTGCGCGCGAACCCTGCTCAGCCCCCCAAGGGTCGAGTCGGTGTGCCGGGTGCACGGCCCATGATGGGTCCTGGTCCGCAACAAGGTGCTGGTGCACCCCCCCCTATGGGCGAAGATCGTCGCCGCTTTGCGGCGAATCGCCCTCCGATTCGCGATAACAACAATCGCGATGGCGCAGCCGCAACCGCAGCCGCAGCCGTTCGGCGGCCACGTACCGGTGGTCGTAACGAGGGCTCGCCGAGCGCTTTTGCTGAAGAATTAGCCAAAGCTCTGTAGTCAACTCTTCAATCTTCCGGTTTCGGGCCCTGAAATGAGTGTTATACTCCCCAAGGGCCTGAAGCTGTTCTTGTAATAGCATTCAGCTCTCAACTTCCATCCTTTAGGAGGGCTCGATGTACGACCTGTTGATTGTACGCGCAGTCTTTATTCTCCTCCTTTCCCTTTCCGCCTTCTTTCTCTCCCCTTTTCACTTGAGCCAGCCCGCCAGCGCCGTCTTTGGTTTTGGCCTTGGTGTGGTAGGCGTGGCGCTCGAGATGCGAGCTAAGCAAATCAGTTTCAAGCGCTTGATCGGAGCGGCCGTCGGTTCGCTGCTGGGTATCCTGGGGGCATTTCTCGTTTCGCTGGTGATTCAGCGTGCCTTTGCCGATCAGGCGCCGACGGCTTCTTTCCTTCAAATGGCCACCTTGCTGGGTATGGCCTACGGCGGTTTGGCCATCGGCTGGACCAAAGGCGAGATGTTGAATCTGGCGGCTTTTGGGGGCGTTTTCGGCTCGGAAGGCAACTCGAAGACGACGTTCAAAATCCTGGATACCAGCGTGATCATCGATGGCCGCATTGCGGACATCGTCGAGACGCGATTTCTGGATGGGGTGATGGTGATCCCGCAGTTCGTGCTGCGTGAGCTGCAGCAAGTGGCCGACTCGGCCGATTCCCTCAAACGGAATCGCGGCCGGCGCGGGCTCGACATTCTGCAGAAGATCCAGAAGAACCCCGAGTTGCAGGTGCGGATCGTCGAAGACGATTTTCCGAACGTGAAAGAAGTGGACCTGAAGCTGATTGAGCTGGCCAAGCTCTACTCCTGCACGATCGTCACCAACGACTTTAACCTGAACAAGGTGGCGCAGTTGCATGGCGTCGACGTGCTGAACATCAATGAGCTGGCCAATGCGCTTAAGCCGGTGGTGCTGCCGGGCGAGGGCATGCGGGTGTTCATTCTGAAAGAGGGCAAGGAGTACAACCAGGGCGTCGCTTATCTCGATGACGGCACCATGGTGGTGGTGGACAACGCCCGGAAGCAGATCTCGAAGACGATCGACATCGTGGTGACGAGCGTGCTGCAGACGACGGCCGGCAAGATGATCTTTGGCCGTTATGACGAGCGTGGCCATGCGCCTGAGAAGATTACCGAGAAGATTACCGAGAAGATTAACGAGAAGATTAGCGAGAAGCCGCGGGAGCGGGAAATGCCGGCCGGCGCGGCTTAGGCGGCGATTTCGACTATATTGGGTCATGCTGACCCGTCTGTTGACCCTCGTCCTGCTCTCGTTTGGCTTCGTTTGGGCGAAGAAGCCGATTCCGATCAAAGTGGTGGTGGTGACCATGTTTGAGCGGGGCGCGCCCACCGGAGATCAGCCCGGCGAAATGCAATATTGGGTGGAGCGCGAGAAGCTCGACCGCGTCTACAAGTTCCCCCAAGGCATGCAGGACCTGCGTGGCAACGACCAGGGCGTGTTGGCCTTGTGCACGGGCGTCGGCACCGCCAAGGCGGCGGCGGCCGTCATGGCGCTCGGCATGGATCCGCGCTTTGACCTGACGCATGCCTACTGGCTGGTGGCCGGCATTGCCGGGATTGACCCGGCCGATGGCTCCTTGGGGTCAGCCGCCTGGGCCGAATGGGTAGTGGATGGCGACCTGGGCCACGAGATTGACGCGCGCGAAATCCCCAGCGGTTGGACGACGGGGTTTATTCCTCTGCGGAAGTCCGTGCCGTATGAGATGCCACTCCAATCGCCGAATGAGGGCGAGGCGTTTCGCCTGGAGGCGAAGCTGGTGGATTGGGCCTATCGCTTGACCAAGGACGTGAAGCTCGAAGATTCCGAGGCGCTGCGCGCCCAGCGGATGCGCTTCTCCGGCGTGAACGCCCAGCGGCCGCCCTTCGTGATGAAGGGTGACACGATGTCGTCGATGACGTTTTGGCATGGCAAGCTGCTGAACCGCTGGGCCAACGACTGGGTGAGCTACTTCACCGAACGCCGAGGCAATTACGTGACGACGGCGATGGAGGACACGGGCACCTTGCAGTCGTTGACGCTACTGGCGCCCACGGGCCGCGTGGACGTGCGGCGCGCGCTGGTGCTGCGGACGGCCAGCAACTTCGACCAACAGCGCGACGGCATCACGGCCGCCGAGAGCCTGGCCGAGACGAAGATCGGCAGCTATGCCGCCTTCGTCCCGTCGCTAGAGGCGGCGCACAAGGTGGGCAGTGTAGTGGTGCATGAGCTGGTGCGAAATTGGTCCCGGTACCGTCAGATTTTGCCGGAATAGCCGAGGGTGGGCAGCAACTTGGCGAAGCCGCTCTCCCAATCGGGGAAGAGGTTGACGTACTGGAACTCCATCTGGATGCGATTGGGGACGCGGCAATCGTCGAAGCGGACGGGAAGGAGGAAGGTGCGGTCGAGCGGCATGCGCGCGGCACAATCGAGGGCGTAACGGAGTTCGGCCTGGAATTGGCTGCGCTTCAGGACGGAGTGGGTGGAGAGGCAGGCGATGAAGTAGTCGGAGACTGAGATCGCTTCTTCGATGGCGCGGGGCCAGTTTTGGCCGGGGAGGAGCTTTTGCGAGTCCATCCAGGGGGCGAGGCCGTGGGCTTCGAGGTCCTGGTAGAGGCGCAGGGCCAGGGGGGCGTCCTCGTGGACATAGGCGATAAAGATGCGGGGCCGGTTGGCCGAGGTGAAGCGGACTTCGCCGTGGGCATCGAGACGAAACGAACCCAAGCCATCGATGTCGACGCGGGAGCCGGAGTGGAGGAAGCGGCGGACGATTTCGCCGAAGAATTGGGGGCTCATTTCTTGCGGGTCTCCTTCTCGGGCAAAAAGGTGACAGCTTCACCGGGTAGCAGGGTGCCGAAGCCGGGGATTTCGGCGGGCTTGCCCTCCTTGAGGCGTCGCAATAGTTGGGTGACGACAGAATCGATTTGGTCGGCGGCGACGGCCGGGGTGAGCTGGGCCTCGTGAGCGAGGCGTCGGGCAAAGACTTTCTTTCGCATGACGAAACTGTAGCGGACCGGTTGGCGGGAACTTGACTGGATATGGAAAGCTTGGAACGAAAAAGTTTTCTGAATCAATCAGTTACGAGATCGCAAGAATTCTGAGAATCGCTGTGACTGGGTCAGTGATAGCAATGCTAGCATAATTAATTTCGACATTATTACCAGCACTGATAGCATTGTATTATGGGCGCAATTACGGTAAGACAATTGGACGAGGCGACGAAGCGCAGCTTGCGCATTCGGGCGGCGGAGAATGGCCACTCGATGGAGCAAGAGGCGCGCAATATCTTGAAGGCGGCGTTGGCGCCGGCGGTGGAGGCGCCAGTGGAGAACTGGGTGGACCGCATCCGGCGACGGTTTGAGGAGATTGGTTACGCGGAGGATTTGGTGATCGAGCCGCGCGAAGAAATGGCCGAAGCGCGCGTTAAGTTTGACGAATGATCGTCCTCGATACTAACGTCGTGTCGGAAATGGTGTCTCCCCGGCCTTCAGCGAGCGTCCTCGATTATCTGCACCGTCTCGATCCCAGGCAAACCTATTTGACCGCCGTCACGGCCGCCGAACTCCTGACAAGTTGCGCCGTGCTGCCGTTAGGGAAGCGCCGATCGGAGTTGGCCTCACGCATTGAGGCGTTACTGCACAAGGACTTTGTGCAGCAAATCCTGGTCTTCGATGCAGAGGCCGCTCACCATTACGCCGAAGTGTCGGCGAGGCGCCGGGCATTGGGTCGACCCTTGAGTCTGTTCGACGGGCTGATCCTGGCGATCGCTCGGGCGAAGGGCGCAACCATCGTGACGCGCAACGTAAGGGACTTTGAGTTTTGCGACGTACCGTTGGTGAACCCTTGGGAGTTGCCCGCCTAGGCCGTTTCACGGTACAAGAGAAGAAACGGCGAAACTATGTCTCAACAGCAACTCGGCTTCAACCTCACTCCTGATTCGCTCTTTGCCGACCCTGGCGCGCAACTACCGGTGCGGCGGGCGTCGCTCGAAGCGGCGATCGCCAAGTTCCAGGAATTGATGGCGCAGCCCGATTCGCCGATCCGCGCGGTACATCACATTCCGGCCCGCGCGGCTGAGTATTCTGACTTTCCGCAGAACCTGGACCCGCGTTTGCGCCAGATGCTGGCGGGACGCGGTATCGATCAGCTTTACTCGCACCAGGCCGAGGCCTTCGGCCACATTACGGGCGGCCGGAATACGGTGATCGTGACGCCGACGGCTTCGGGCAAGACGCTTTGCTATAACTTACCGGTGTTGCAGACCTTGCTTAGCGACCCGGCGGCGCGGGCCTTTTACTTATTTCCGACCAAGGCGCTGGCCGAAGACCAGTTACACGAATTACAGGCGACACTCGATACGATTGGGTCCGACATTAAGGCCTTCACTTACGATGGCGATACGCCGCAGGATGCGCGGCGGGCGATCCGGGAGCGGGCGCAGGTGGTGCTGACGAATCCGGATATGCTGCACGCAGGGATGCTGCCGCACCATACGAAGTGGGCGAAGGCCTTCGAGAATCTGCGGTATATCATTATCGATGAGCTGCACTATTACCGGGGCGTTTATGGCAGCCATTTGGCGAACTTATTGCGGCGGTTGCGGCGGATTGCGGCTTTCTACGGGTCGAGTCCGCAATTTATCTGCTGTTCGGCGACGATTGCCAATCCGAAGGAGTTAGCCGAGGCGATTACGGAGCAGCCGTTTGAGTTAGTGGAGAAAAGCGGCGCGCCGGCGGGCGATAAGTTTTTTGTCTTTTATAACCCGCCTTACGTGAACCGGCAGTTGGGCATCCGGCGAAGTTACTTGCATGAGGCGCGACGGATTGCGGAGGAGTCGATTGAGCGGGGCCAGCAGACGTTGGTCTTTTGCAATAATCGCTTGGCGACTGAGATTCTGGTGAAGTATCTGAAGGACTCGCGCGAGCGGGGACAAGTGCCCTCAGAGGCGGTGCGGGGTTACCGGGGCGGCTATCTGCCGCGGGAGCGGCGCGAGATCGAGAAGAAGCTGCGCGACGGCACGATTAAGTGCGTAGTGGCGACGAATGCCTTGGAGTTGGGCATCGATTTGGGTTCGCTCGATACGGTGATTCTGGCGGGCTATCCGGGGACGGTGGCAGCGACGTGGCAGCGGGGCGGCCGCGCGGGGCGCCGGCAGCGGCCGTCGCTCGCGATCATGGTGGCTTCGTCGGCGCCGCTCGATCAATACATGATTGAGCACCCGGACTATTTCTTTGGCCGGCCGCCGGAGAGCGCGCATATCAATGCGAATAACCTCGAGATCCTGTTGGGCCATTTAAAGTGCGCGGCATTTGAGTTACCGCTGCGAGAGGAAGAACGCATGGGCCCGCATGACCCGCGCGAGATGTGCGAATTTCTGGTGGAAGCCGGATTCCTGCATCATTCGGCGGGGGCGTGGCACTGGACCAGCGACAGTTACCCGGCCGATGCGCTGTCCTTGCGGGCGGTGACGAGCGATAACTTTATTGTGATCGATACGACGAGCGAAAATAAAGTAATTGCCGAAGTATCTTTCCCGGCGGCCCTAGTTACTTTGCACGAGAAGGCGATCTACTTACACGAAGCGAAGATGTTTCAGGTGGAGAAGTTCGACTATGATGCGCGCAAGGCGTACGTGCGGCGGGTGGATTGTGATTACTACACGGATGCGATTGACCATACGCAGGTGAAGGCGCTCGAAGAGTTTGAGTCGGCGCCTTTGGCGCAGGCTCAGGCGGTATGGGGCGACGTGCGCGTGAATCAGCAGATTGTGGGCTTCAAGAAGATTAAGTTCTATACGAACGAGAACATCGGCTCCGGGCACTTGTCGATTCCGGAGCAGGAGATGCACACGACGGCGTTCTGGCTGCACTTTCCGGCGGCATTTCTGGCGCAACTGCGCATGTACACGCCGACGGAACGGCAGGCGGGCATCATCGGTTTAGCGAATGCCATGCGGACGATCGGCAGTTTGTTGTTGATGTGCGATCCGCGCGACCTGGGCGTGGCGGTGACGGAGGACACGGTGCCGACACCGCAGGGCTTTGAGCCGAATGTCTTTCTCTACGATGCCTATCCGGGCGGGATCGGGCAGAGTCAACCATTGTTTACGATGCGGGACCGGCTGATGTCCGCAGCCGGCACGCTGCTGCGCGAATGCCCGTGCGAGGGCGGATGCCCGAGTTGTGTGGGGCCGGTGGGCGAGGTGGGCGAGCGGGGCAAAGAAGTGGCGCTGCGATTACTGGACCTGCTGGGGGCTCCGTCCGCGAGCTTGGCGAGCACAGGTGAAGCGCAACTCTCGCAGTAAAGCCAGGCCGCCCTTCGGCCGATCTTCTCCTCAGGGAGACGTGTTTGCACGGACCCTGGCGAACAGTACTAAGGCTTCCCACCCATGCACGGGTGTTGGATCCCTGCCGAAAGAACGGGAGAAGGCGGACCACAGTGATTCAGCGCTACGGCTATATCTTTCTGATTTTTTTGATGTTGGGCGTCGGCATGGCGACGGCGCAGGAGCCGGTGGCCCAGATTCGGATCGGAACGAGCACGCCAAACGTCCGTTTTCAGGTAGATGGGGTGGACTATCAGGCGACGCAGACGTTCTTCTGGACCCGAGGATCGAAGCACATCGTCGGCCTGGTGCCCTTGCAGGACTCGCGCAGTTCCGGCACCCGGTATGCCTTTAGCGGCTGGACTTTGGCCGACGGTTCCGCGTTTGGAACATCGCCCGTCATCACGGTAACCGCGGACCCCTCACTCACTTCACTGACGGCCACAGTGACTGTTGAGCACACGATTTTGCTGTACTTTTATGATTGCCCCGTCGCGACGGTACGGTGCCCGGGCAGCAACGGGCAGGTGACGGTGGATGGCGCGGCGTATTACGGGGGCACCCAACTCTGGCTGACGGCGGGGGCGAGCATCAAGATGACGGCGGAGCCATTTCCAGGCTTTGTTTTCGGCGGTTGGGGCCAGGCGTTTGGCCCTGATCTCGATCGCCGCCCGAGTTTGACGTTTAAGCATGACCGGCCACGGAATATCTTTGCCCGTTTTGACGGCGCCAAGCCGATCCAGTTGGAAACCTTGCCGTCGGACCTGACGGTGCTGGTGGACCGCGCCCCGGTAAAGACTCCGGCGTTGGTAGATTGGGCGTTCGGCACGCCGAAGTTGCTGAGCGCGGAGACGCAGCGCGATGCCTTTGGCGGATTGTGGGTGCTGGATGGCTTTGACGGGTTGCCCAAGGGGCAGAACGTGCTCTATACGCCGGGGTTGGGTCAGAACGGCCTGCTGACGCTGACCGCCCGCTTCGTACCGGGGGCGGCGTTTAATGTGTCGACCAGTCCGACGGGGCTCAAGGTGAGGGTGCAAGGTTCGGACAATCCGGTGGGCTACAACACCTACGTGGGTGTCGACCGCAAGGTGGACATCGAGGCGCCGCTGGAGCAGACCGATGCGAGCGGGCGGAAGTATGTTTTTGAGGGTTGGAGCAACAACGGAACCGCTGTACAAACAATCACGGTGACGAAAGCCGGCTTAAATCTGATCGCCCGCTTCCGGAAGCTGCCCCGGATCGTGGTGGACACGCGGCCTTCCGGCTATATGGTGCGGGTGGATGGCACCTTGTGCCTGACTCCTTGCGTGCTCGATCGCGATCCGGCGACCACGGCGAGAATTACGGTAGCGGCTTCGCCCGTGGTGGCATTGAGCAACGAAGTGAGCCGGATGGAGTTCAACGGTTGGCAAGACGGTGAATTGGCCGCCGAACGCCGTTTGACGACCGACGGCGACCGGACGATTACGGCCACCTATCAGTCGGCCCACCGGGTTTTTGTGAACGCCAATCCGGAGAATGCGGCGCGGATCGGCTTGTCACCGGCGAGCCCGGACGGATTTTATCGTTTTGGCACCAACGTGACGATGAACGTCGAGTCATTGCCGGGCTTCCGGTTCCGGCGCTGGGACGGCGACCTGGCTGGTACTTTTGCCAACACCGTACTGCCCGTGACGGGGCCGAGGCAAGCGACAGCGAACTTTGACATCATTCCCTTTGTGGACTCGGCGGGAGTGCGCAACGCGGCGGGTGAAACTCCGGAGCCGGGCGTGGCGCCGGGTTCGGTGGCGGCGATGATCGGCACCCATTTGACTGACCGTACGGAGCAAGGGCCGTCGGGACCCTTGGCGCAGACCATTGGGGGCGTCGTGGTGCGGATGGGTACGCGCCTGCTTGCGCTCTATTGGGTGTCGCCCGACCGGATCGACTTCCTGGTGCCCTCAGACCTGGAGCCGGGAAGCTACCGGGTGACGATTCAGCGCACCGGCCAGCCGGAAGTGGCGACCGACATGACGGTAGTGCGGAATTCTCCCGGGCTCTTTACCCGCGACGATGGCCCGGTGGGCCAAACGCCGATCGCGGTCGCGATTCGCCCGAATGGGACACAGGTGACCGCCGATTCGCCGGCCGTAGCGGGCGAGACGATCACGCTGCTCGCGACCGGCAGCGGCCCATATGATTTAGCGGCGGTGGACGGCTTCCCGCTGCCTGATTCGCTCACTTTCCGGTTGCTGGACGGCGCGCAGGTGCTGCTGGGCGACTTGACGATCGACCCCAGTTTCGCCGGTGGGCGGTCCGGGCAGGTGGGCGTGAATGCGATCCGCTTTGTGGTGCCGGCGAGCGCCGCGGGCCAATCGCTGAGTCTGCGGTTGCGGGCCAACGGCCGGGTGAGCAATACCGCGACCCTGCCGGTTCGTTAACCGAATTGACACTCAAGCGCACGCCAATTCTGCCACCATAGAGCGAGGTGCGACGCCCGCTGCTATGACCGCAAAAATATTCCTGAAGCTAATCTCCGCTGTATTCTGCGTCCTGGTCGTTTCTCTCGTCGCCGTGGACTTTATGGCCTCCCGGATTGCCGAGACCTCCTATGTCGACACCGTGAGCCGGGAGTTCGTCGGCAAATGCCGGATTCTCGCTTTGTCCGATCTCACGCCCGAGAAGTTTAGGAGCTTCGCCAAAGCGGCCGAGGGCCGGTTGACTCTCGTGCGGAGCGACGGCGTGGTGACGAATGATTCGGAAAACGAGCCGCAGAAGATGGAGAACCACCAGCTACGGCCCGAGATCGCGGCGGCGTTGCAGGGCGAAGTGGGCATCAGCCGCCGGCCGAGCCCCACCATGCAGGGCTCGCAGTTCCTCTATATCGCGGTGCCGGTGAACTCCGGCGCCCTGCGCTTGGCGGTGCCGCTCCGAAATGTGCAGGCCAAGGTGAACGCGATTCGCTTTCAGATGCTGGGCGCCACCACGCTGGCCTTCCTGCCCGCCATTCTGATTTCCGCCTTCTTTGCGCGCTACTTTTCGGCTCGGCTGGGCTCCATCATTGAGTTTGCGCACCAGTTGGCGCAGGGGAATTTCTCGGCCCGCCTGAGCTCGTCGGCGCCCATGGGCAAAGAGTTCGGCGTCTTGTCGGCGCGGCTGAACGATACGGGCGAAAAGCTGCAGGAGATGTTCGAGCAACTGCAGAAGGAGCACGTGGAGCTCGAGCGGCTGGAACGCATCCGCAAGGATTTCGTGATCAATGTTTCGCATGAGCTGCGGACGCCTCTGGCCTCGATTCAGGGCTATGCCGAAACGCTGCTCGATGGGGCCTTGGCCGATCCGCACCACAACACCCGCTTTGTGCAGATCATTCACCAGAATGCGGAGCGGTTGACCCGGTTGACGGCGGATCTGTTGACGCTGTCCCGCGTGGAACTGAAGAGCCAGCGTTTTAACTTTGCGTCCTACTACGTGAACGGCCTGCTCGACAATGCACGCGATTCGATGAAGCCGATGGCCGATAAGCAGGCGATCCGGCTGGTGATGGCGTATGCCAGCCCAACGACCGAGGTCTTCTGCGACTCCGAGGCGATGCACCAGATTGTGACCAACCTGGTGGATAACGCGCTGAAGTATACGGCCTCCGGGGGCTCGATCACGATTGGCGCCCGGGCTGGGGTGGTGGCGCCCCAGGAGTCAGTAGAAGTGTCGGTGGCCGATACGGGAGTGGGCATTCCGGAGGAGGATTTGCCGCGGTTGTTTGAGCGCTTTTACCGCGTCGATAAGGCGCGTTCGCGCGAGTTGGGCGGCACGGGCCTGGGTTTGGCGATCGTGAAGCACCTGACGCGCGCCATGGGCGGCGATGTGCGGGTGGAGAGTACCTTGGAGAAGGGGTCGTCGTTTTTCTTTACGGTTCCGGTCCATGATCTGGGATTGTCGCCGGACGAGGCAATTCAACCGTACTTAACGGCATCTTAACTTGTTTGTAATTTGGGCGCGCTATGGTCGGAAGGAGATAACCATGAAAAAGATTGTTCTGATTGAAGACGATACCGATCTCTTCTCGTTGCTGAAGTACAACCTCGAAAAAGAGGGTTTCCAGATGGCGGGTTCCCAAACCGGCAAGGGCGCGATTGAGCTTTGCCGCCGGGAACGCCCGGACCTGATCCTGCTGGACATCATGCTGCCGGATTCCGACGGCCTCGACATCTGCAAAGGCATCCGCAGCCACGCCGAACTGGCGCACATTCCGGTGATTTTCCTCACCGCGCGCGCCACGGAGACCGATCGCATTGTAGGTCTCGAACTGGGCGCCAACGACTACATCGTAAAGCCGTTCTTTGTACGCGAACTGATCGCGCGCATCAAGATCCAATTCCGTAGCCAGGGCGCGCCCCAGCGCACCTTGAAGGCCGGCGGACTCGAAGTGGACCGCGAAAGCTTGCGTGTGAAATTGAACGACACCGCGCTGCAATTGACGGCCACCGAGTTCAAGCTGCTTGAATTTTTGATGACCCGCCCGGGCATCGTCTTCAGCCGTGAGCAACTGCTGGACTCCGTTTGGGGGCATGACCGCGCGGTGACCGACCGTACGGTGGACGTCTACATTCTGCGCCTCCGCCAGAAGATTGAGGATGATCCCGCCGCGCCCGTGTTCATTCGCTCGGTGCGTGGTTTCGGTTATAGCTTCAATGAGAGCGTACCGGTGCCGGTGGCGATGCCGGTGAGCGCTTAGAACGGCGTTTGGTGAGCCCGTCCGCGTCAGCGGCGGGTTGCATCGGCCGAACGAACGTACTGCTGGAGTAGGATTGCGCTAGCCCGCAGCGTTAGCTGTGGGGTGAATCTGCTAACTTTCTAAGCGGCGGGTGACTCATACGCTTCCATTTGACAGTAAGTGAGGAGTGACCCGCCGCTTACGCGGTAGGCTAGACAGTCTGGCTCCGCGAAATGTACAAATTGGGCGGTCATCGCACTTAGCGGATGGTCCCTGGCTCAGGCTCTGCCGAGCCGTCGGCGCGGGAGTCGGCGGCACCGTAATTTACGTGTTGGGGCTGAATCGCAATCACGTGGCCCATGGCGGATAACTTCTGTAAGTCGTCGATCTTAACCCGTGACTCAATGGACACATCGCAACCGGTGGAATTGCGCTTCGTAAACCGGGCTGATTCTTGGGCATGCACCAGCGGCTGGTTGGGTCCGCCCATGATGCCGAAGCCGATGTGCTCGTCGCCTTTTTCGAGGTAAGCGGGGGTGATGGTGTGGAAAGGCCGTTTGCGGGGCGCGACGGCACTGGGTAGCTTGGGGTCCAGGTCAAAACTCGTGCCGCCGCCGGGCACCGTTACCGAGTGGATGCCTTTGTCGGGGAACCTGCTTTTCACCCCCTTGGCGGCGAGCGACTGGATCGACATCGCCTGCGGGGCCCAGCCGCTGGCATTCAAGCCGTGGACCTTGCCGCTGGCTTCGCGGTAAATCACGAAGAGGTCGCCGCCGATGCCGTTCATCATTGGTTCCGTAATGCCGAGCACGGCGTTGGCGGAAAGGGTCTGGCTAGTGGAGACGATTTCCTGCTGGGTGATCACCATGGAGCGGCCAAAATTGCCGCGTTCTTCCGCGAAAGCTACGCAGACAGACAAAGGAAGGCGAGTTTCATGCCCCGGATTGTACTGCATACGCACGGCGAAGCGCTATCGAAACTAGGAATGGCCCTCGTCGTGCTGACTGGTGGGAGGAGTTTAGAACCAAATGACCCCCACTATCGCCCCTTCCCCCCTTCCCCCCATCATGGATCCCGCAATCCTAAGCCAGTTGGCGAGCCATCGTGGCTCCGCCGTCACCGTCTTGTTGCCGGCGAGCCACCCGGGCGCCAATGACGGCAGCCGGCATACATTACTGGAGAGCCTCTTCCATGGGCTGACATCGCTCGATGCCAAAAAACTGCGCAGCCGGATCGAAGAGGTGCTTACGGCGCATCAGATGCAGGGCGGGGGCATGGGCTTGGCCGCGGTGGCGGGGTCCGGCTATCTGGAGGTCTACCGGGTACCGGTGGAGGCCGCGCAATTCATGCAGGCGGATCATCCGTTTCTGCTGCCATTGCTGCCGGAAGTGTTGGCACCGCGGGAGTTTTTCATTCTGAGTCTGGGGGAAAAGCAACTGCGGTTGATGCAGTATGCCCACGGCTACGCGACGCGGGTGGATCTGCCGGACGGCATGATTGAGAGTCTGGAGGAGTTCCGCCACCCGCAGGAGCACGGCGACCAGAATCGCGAAAACCGGTCCTCGGCGGGCAGCGCTCCTGGGGCGATGGGCGCGCTACGCTTCGGTACTCTGTCCGAGCGCGAGGACGCTCATATGCACCGGGAGCATTTCTTCGCCCGCGCCGATGAGAGCCTGGCGCCTTTGGTAGGCAAGGGGCGGCTGCTTTTGATGGGGCTGGACGAACAGGTGGCCGACTTCCGCCGCGTCGCGAAGCACTGCGCATTGTTTGCCGAACATCTGCCCCATCCGGCCGGGCGGGACTTGCCGGTGCGCGAAATCGCGCAAGAAGCGCATGCGTGCGGGCAGCGGGACTACCGCGCCCGGGGGCTCCAGGTGCTGGGACAGATCCGGGAGATGTCCAGACGTCAATTGGCGCTCGAAGGCAACGAAGCGGTGCTCGACGCCGCGCGGGCCGGACGCGTGCATCAACTCTGCGTGCCGGAGCTAGCGACCGCCTCAAGCGAAGAACAAACGCTGTGGAATGCCGCCGCCGCTGAAACCCTCAATTATAAGGGCGAGGTCTTCACCGTGGGCGCGATTCAAGAATTGGCCGCGCGGCTGCGCTACTAAAGTGCCCGGCCTCACCACGGCCCAAGCCGAGGACCTTCGCCGGCAATGGGGGCCGAACGAATTGGCGACGGAGCCGGAGACGCCTGCGTGGCGGCGGTTTCTGGCGCAATTTCAAGATGCGCTGGTGCTGCTGCTTTTGGCGGCCGCCGTGGTGTCGACGGTGGCATGGGCGGTGGAACGGGACA
>Ga0209591_10001368_pt1 | contig 30536 bp, 32 predicted proteins | sample MAT01_FD_187207 | JGI IMG/M metagenome (GOLD analysis project Ga0209591, IMG submission 187207) | Freshwater microbial communities from Lake Fryxell liftoff mats and glacier meltwater in Antarctica - MAT-01 (SPAdes) (version 2) | ecosystem: Environmental > Aquatic > Freshwater > Ice > Liftoff... | reverse complement strand
GCGCGGATCACCGCCCGCGCGTAGTCGGGTGTCTGCAGCAGACCGGGCACCAGCTCGTTCACGTACGACCAGATCTCCGCCGCATCCGCTTCCAGACCCACGAAGCTGCGGAACCAGTCCGGCATCGTGTCGCCGTAGCTCGCCCACCACCCCCGCTGGCTGGCCTCCCCGGCCAGCCGCAGCAGCGCGTCGGCCTCCGGCGACTCGACCCGGTAGAGCATCAGCAGCAGCCGGATGTTCGCCACCCGGATGCCCTGACGGCCCAGCTCGATGCGGCTCAGCGTGGGCGGCTGCACGCCGACGTACTCGGCGGCCTCGTCACGGGTGATCCCGCGTGCCTCGCGCAGCCGTCGCAGCTCCAGTCCGAGCTGGCGCCGCCGGACCGTGGGACCCGGTCCGGTGGGTTCGGACATGTCGGTGACCTCCGCTCGTCGTGAACCGTCCAGCGTGAAGCGTCCAGAGTGAACCGTTCAGCGTGAACTGTCCAGCGTGAACTGTCCAGCGCGAACTGCACAGCGTGCACTCCCCGTTGCTCCGTTCAGGTGGACACATCGGCCTGCACGTACGTTCATGTACGTACATGCGCTAGCGTCGCTCGCGCCCGGACGGGACGGACCGTTCGGGTGTCACCGGTGGCGCCTGCAACGCCTCGTGCCGGCGACAGCCGCCCGGCCCTGATCGCCGGGCCGGGCGGCGCTCAGCACCGAGGGGAGCTTCATGATCGAGATGGTGGCTGTCGTGGTCGCGCTGGTGGCCGGGACGTGGATCGGCCGGCGGGTCCGGAACCCGCGGCGCATGCAGGTCGGATGGTGGGAGCCGCCACCGCTGCGCCGGCATGCCCGCCGCCGTCCACCCCGGACATGAGAATGGAGGCCAGCCGCTACATCGCCGCCATGTCAGAGGTGTGGGGCACGTTGCTGGCCGAGCACGTCGACGACGGATCCGGGCATTGCCGGGTCTGCCGTCCGTCGCGGTGGCCCTGCACGCTGCACGCCATCGCCCGCGAGGCCCGGCTGATTGCGCTCCCGGGTGGTGGATCAGACCCCGGGGAGCCGTCGGGCGGAGCCGTCCGGTAGGCACTGCGGCATGGCACAGCCAGCGGTGGATGACGTCCTGCTCGCGCGCGTGCGGGAGCTGCGCGATGCCGGGCGCTCGCCGAAGGAGATCGCGCGGGCGCTGGGGATGCGGCCCTCGGCGGTGGCCCCGCTGGTCCGGACAGTTGCCGCGCAGGCCGTCGAGGCCCAGGCCGGGCCGGAACTCGTAGGGTGCTGGGTCAGCCCGCTGTGGCGGGTCGGCCTCGCCGTCGACGGGCACGACGACTGGCCCAGCTCGGCCGCGCCGGATGGTGCCGAGGCCGGCCTGGTCTTCGTCGTCGTCGCGCGGCGGCACCTCCCGCGGCGCTCGTCGGTGGTCGGCTTCCTCGTCGACACCTACTGCCTCGGCGTGAAGAACGCCGTCGAACCGCGGATCATGAACGACCGCGAGGTGCCGGCGTTCCTCGACACGTTCTTCTCCGCCTTCGCCGACCCGCCACTGGCGGCGCCGCTCGACCTGGGCCGGCACCTGGTCCTCGGTGCGGTCGACTACGCGCGTGGCCTCGGCTTCGAGCCACATCCCGACTTCGCCGCCGCACGGGGGCACCTCGGTGAGTGGTCGGAGGCCAGCGCCATCACATTCGGCCGTGACGGGATGCCGTTCTACATGTCGGGGCCGCACGACAACCCGAACGCGGTGATCCGCACGCTGACCCGCACGGTCGGTGACGGCAACTTCCATTTCCTCACCGGACTCGGCTGACCGGTCGTTCGGTCGGCTAACATGGCCCAGTGCCCGACACCCCCGCCGTGCTGGTCGAACGTGACGACGCCGACAACGCCGTCGCGCGACTCGTCCTCAACCGGCCGGCCCGGTACAACGCGCTCACCGCCGAGCTGAGGACCGCGCTGCTGGCGGCGCTGCGGGGGCTCGGCGGGGCCACCGACGTCAGGGCGCTGGTAATCACCGGTGCCGGGAAGGCGTTCTGCGTCGGTCAGGACCTCGGGGAGCACGCCGAGGCGTTGCGGGCCGACCCGGCCAGCGCGCTCGACACCGTCACCGAGCACTACAACCCGATCGTTCTGGCGATCGCCGACCTGCCGTTCCCGGTGGTCGCGGCCATCAACGGCCCGTGCGCCGGCGCCGGGCTCGGCTTCGCGCTCGCGTGCGACCTGCGGATCGCCGCCGCCGGGCTGAAGTTCTCCACCGCGTTCGTCGGGATCGGGTTGACGGCTGACTCGGGCCTCTCGGCGAGCCTGGCGCACGCCGTCGGTGTCCCGCGGGCGCTGGAGCTGCTGCTGCTCAACGAGAGCTTCACCGCCGAGGACGCCGCGAGCTGGGGGCTGGTACGGGCGGTCGTTCCCGCCGAGGCGTTGCTTCCCGCCGCGCTGGAGCTGGCCCGGCGCCTGGCCGCCGGCCCGACGAAGGCCTACGCCGAGGTGAAGCGGGCCGTCCGGTTCGGTGCGGTGGCCCCGCTGCCCGAGGTGCTCGCGGCCGAGGCGGCCGCCCAGGCGCGGCTGGCCGGCACCGAGGACCACGCCGGGGCCGTGGCGGACTTCCTCGCCAAGCGCCGCCCGAGCTTCCGCGGCAGATGAGCGGCGCGTGAGCACCGGCACGGCCGGGCGCCGGGTCCGCGGGCAGGGCCGCGAGTCGCTCCTCGAGGTGGCGGTGGGGGAGTTCATCACCCGGGGCTACGACGCCACCTCCATGGAGGACCTCTCGCGCGCGGCCGGCATCACGAAGTCGTCGTTCTACCACCACTTCGCGAGCAAGGAGGCGTTGCTGCGGGCCGCGCTGGAACGGGCGTTGAGCGGGCTGTTCGCGCTGCTCGACGAGCCGGGCGCGACGGCGGGGCCGGCGCTGGCCCGGCTGCGGCACATCGTGCGGGGCCAGGTCGCGGTGCTGCAGGGAGACCTCCCGTACGTCACGCTGCTGCTACGGGTGCGCGGCAACACCGAGACCGAGCGCTGGGCGCTGGAGCAGCGGCGGGCCTTCGACGGGCAGATCGCCGCGCTGGTGCTCGAGGCCGTCGAGGCGGGCGAGATCCGGGCGGGCGTCGAGCCCGCGCTGGCGGCGCGGTTGCTCTCCGGTCTCGTCAACTCCGTGGTCGAGTGGTACCGGCCGGGGCGACCGGGCGCCAGGAGCCTGCCCGACGACGTGGCGCGGGCGGCCTTCGAAGGGATCCTGCCGGCCGCCGGGTGACACCGATCCCGGCACCCGGCCGAAGGACCATGTCAGCGCGGGAAGTCAGAAGGCCGTACCCGAGCACCTCGGACCTTGGGCGCCCCGGCGGCAATCCACTCCGCGTCCCCCGGTGATGACATGTCGGCACGATTTCACGGTGCGTGTCGATCGTTGAGTCGGCCGCGCAGCGGGGCTTGCGCCTTCCGGCGCCCTGGGGCACCATGAACCGAACGAACATTCGGTTGGAGGCGCAGCGTGGACGAGACGGCACTGGCGGCGGGGTTCGACGCCACGATCGCGGCTGACCAGCGGATCGAGCCGCGGGACTGGATGCCCGACGCCTACCGGCGCACCCTGGTCCGTCAGATCGCCCAGCACGCGCATTCGGAGATCATCGGGATGCAGCCGGAGGGCAACTGGATCCTGCGGGCGCCGAGCCTGCGCCGCAAGGCGATCCTGCTGGCGAAGGTGCAGGACGAGGCCGGCCACGGCATGTACCTCTACGCCGCCGCGGAGACGCTCGGGGTGGACCGCGAGGAGCTCACCGAGAAGCTGATCGAGGGTCGGCAGAAGTACTCGTCGATCTTCAACTATCCCGCGCTGAGCTACGCCGACATCGGCGTCATCGGGTGGCTGGTCGACGGCGCGGCGATCTGCAACCAGGTGCCGCTCTGCCGCTGCTCCTACGGCCCCTACGCGCGCGCGATGATCCGGATCTGCAAGGAGGAGTCGTTCCACCAGCGCCAGGGCTACGAGCTGCTGCTCGCGATGGTGCGCGGCACGGACGCCCAGCGCGAGATGGTGCAGGAGGCCACGAACCGGTTCTGGTGGCCGTCGCTCATGATGTTCGGCCCGCCCGACGTCGCCTCGCCCAACACCGAGCAGTCGATGGCCTGGAACATCAAGCGCCACACCAACGACGAGCTGCGGCAGCGCTTCGTCGACATGACGGTGCCGCAGGCCGCGGCGCTGGGCATCACGCTGCCGGACCCCGGCCTGACGTGGAACGCCGAGCGCGGCGCCCACGACTTCACCGAGCCCGACTGGGACGAGTTGGCGGCCGTCATCTCCGGTTCCGGCCCGTGCAACGCCCAGCGCGTCGCGCACCGGCGCCGCGCCCACACCGACGGGGCGTGGGTCCGGGAGGCGGCGGCGGCGTACGCGGAGAAGCGCAACCGCGCGGCGGTGGCGGCGTGAGCGCGGTGCCCGCGCGGCGGAGCTGGCCCCTGTACGAGGTCTTCGTGCGGGGCAAGCGCGGGCTCAACCATGTCCATGTCGGCTCGTTGCACGCCGCCGACGAGGAGATGGCCCTGCACAACGCCCGCGACGTCTACACCCGCCGCAACGAGGGCGTCTCGATCTGGGTGGTCAAGGCCGACCACATCCGGGCGTCGAGCCCGGCGGAGAAGGACCCGTTCTTCGCCCCCGCCGGCGACAAGGTCTACCGCCACCCCACGTTCTACGTGATCCCCGAGGACGTGCCGCACCTGTGAGCGCGTCGGAGAGCCACGACACCGCCTACGACTCGCTGACCGAGGATCACGGCGCCGACGGGCAGTGGGCGTTCGGCACCGGCATCGAGGACGTCGCGGCCGAGATCACCTCACCGGTGCCCGACGGTGTCGACCCGGCCGATCTCGCCCAGTACTGCCTCATGCTCGGTGACGACGCGCTGATCTGCAGTCACCGCCTCTCGGAGTGGACGACCAACGCGCCCGAGCTGGAGGAGGAGGTCGCGCTGGCCAACATCGCGCTCGACCTGCTGGGTCAGGCGCGCCTGCTGCTCGCGCGCGCCGGCCACGTCGAGCAGGCCGGGCGTGACGAGGACGCGCTCGCCTACCTGCGCCCCGAGCTGGAGTTCCGCAACGTGGCGATGGCCGAGATCGGCGACGAGCTCGACTTCGCCCGCGCCGTCGCCCGGCTCCTGCTCTTCTCCACCTGGCGCCTCGCGCTGCTGCAACGGCTGCTGACCTCCCGCGACCCGGTGATCGCCGCCGTCGCGGGCAAGGGCGTCAAGGAGGTGGCCTACCACCGCGACTACGCCGCGCGCTGGGCGCTGCGCCTGGGCGACGGCACGGCCGAGTCCCACCGGCGGATGCAGGCCGCCCTGGACGGCGTCTGGCCCTACGTCGAGGAGTTGTTCCGGACCTCGGAGGTCGAGGTGGCGCTGACCGCCGCCGGTGTGGCGGTGGACCCGGCGCAGATCCGGGCCGAGGTCGACTCCGTGCTCGACGAGGTGTTCGCCGCCGCCACCCTCACCCGCCCACAGCGTCCCGGCATCGGCACGATCGCCGGCCGTGGCGGCCGGCAGGGACTGCACACCGAGAAGCTCGGTCACGTGCTCGCCGTGATGCAGGGCCTCGCCCGCCAGCACCCGGGTGCGACATGGTGAACGGCGCTGCACCGGCGGCCGTCCGCGCGCAGGCCGCGGTCGCGGCGGTGGTCGACCCCGAGATGCCGATGCTCACCCTGGACGACCTCGGCGTGGTCCGTGGCGTCGAGGTCCGGGCCGGCGGGGAGGCCGTGCGGGTCACGATCACCCCGACCTACTCGGGTTGTCCCGCCATCGAGGTCATGCGTGACGACCTGCGCACCGCGCTCGCCGAGGCGGGTTTCGTGGCGGTGGAGGTGCGCACGGTGCTGTCGCCGCCGTGGAGCACCGACTGGATCTCGGCCGCCGGCCGGCGCAAGCTCGCCGAGCACGGCATCGCGCCGCCGGCGGGCGTCGGCCCGCGGTCGTCGGGTCCGGTCCCGCTCGCCCTGTCGGCACCGGTGGACGTCGTGCGGTGCCCGCACTGCGGGTCGGCCGCCACCGACGAGCTGTCGCGCTTCGGCCCGACCGCCTGCACGGCCCTGCGGCGGTGCACCGCGTGCCGGGAGCCGTTCGAGCACGTCAAGGAGATCTGAGTGACGATCACGGCCACGCGCACCGGTTTCCACACCCTGCGCGTGGCCGACGTCGAGCGGCTCTGCGACGACGCCGTGGCCGTCACGTTCGAGGTGCCCGAGGACCTGCGCGGCGCCTTCGCGTTCCGTCCGGGCCAGTACCTGACGCTGCGCATGCTCGACGGCTCGGCGGAGCAGCGCCGCTCCTACTCGATCTGCGCCCCCGTCGGGTCGGCGCCGCGGGTGGGGGTGCGCCGCGTGGACACCGGCCTGTTCTCCGAGTGGCTCGTCGACCGGCTCGCCGCGGGCGACGAGATCGACGTCGCACCGCCCGCGGGTTCGTTCACCCCCGACCTGGTGCCCGGCGCCCATCGTGGCCTGATCGCCGCCGGCTCGGGCATCACGCCGGTGCTGTCGATCGCCGCGAGCGTCCTCGCCGCCCACGACGACACGCGCGTCACCGTGCTGTACGGCAACCGCCGCACCGACACGGTGATGTTCACCGAGGCGCTGGCCGACCTGAAGAACGCCCACGGCCCGCGGCTGCAGCTGATCCACGTGCTGTCGCGGGAGCCGATGGCCGCCGAACTCCTGTCCGGCCGCCTCGACGCGCATCGGTTGCGCCTGCTGATGGGCGCGCTCGTCGACGTCGACGACATCGACGACTGGTGGCTGTGCGGCCCCCTGGGCATGACCGTCGACGCCCAGGACGTGCTCGTCGAGCTCGGGGTGCCGAAGGCGCGCGTGCACCGCGAGCTGTTCTACGTCGACGAGCCGCCGCCCGAACCCTCCCGGGTCGAGGCTCGCGTGACGGGGGAGACGAGCGAGGTCACGGTCGTCCTCGACGGCCGCACCACCGTGTTGACCCTGCCGCGCGCGGAGTCCGTCCTGGACGCGGCGCAGAAGGTGCGCGGTGATCTGCCCTTCGCCTGCAAGGGCGGGGTGTGCGGCACCTGCCGGGCCAGGGTCACCGGCGGCGAGGTGGTGATGCGGCGCAACTTCGCGCTGGAGGACGACGAGGTCGCTGCGGGCTTCGTGCTGACCTGCCAGTCGCGTCCGGTGAGCGCCGCGGTGACGGTGGACTTCGACAGCTGACGCGCCACCCGTGGAGCGTCTCCCGGAACCGCCGCGCCCGGCCCTAGAGTCTGCCCATGGCGCGGTACTTCGATGTGCATCCGGTCGACCCCCAACGACGCGCGATCGGCCAGGTCGTCGAGCTCGTGCGGTCCGGGGGGCTCATCGCCTACCCCACGGACTCCTGCTTCGCGCTCGGCTGCCAGCTCGGCAACCGCGAGGGGCTCGACCGGATCCGCGAGATCCGCGAGCTCGACGACGGGCACCACTTCACGCTGGTGTGCCGCGACTTCGCCCAGCTCGGCCAGTTCGTGCACGTCAGCAACGCGATGTACCGGTTGGTGAAGTCCTCGACCCCGGGCAGCTACACCTTCATCCTGCCCGCCACGAAGGAGGTGCCCAAGCGGTTGATGCACCCGAAGAAGAAGACGGTGGGGGTGCGGATCCCCGAGCACACCGTGGCGCAGGCGCTGCTCCAGGCGCTGGGGGAGCCGATCCTGTCGAGCACGCTCCTGCTGCCCGACCACGAGGAACCGCTCACCCAGGGCTGGGAGATCAAGGAACGGCTGGACAACGCCGTCGACGCCGTCCTGGACTCGGGAGACTGCGGTACGGAACCCACCACGGTCGTCGACCTGTCCGGCGACGTCCCCGAGGTCGTGCGCCGCGGCGCCGGGGACCCGTCGCGGTTCGAGTGACCCGCGGCCGCCGGTGACGCGGCAACCCTCGTTCTCAGCCGCCCGCCATCGCCCCCACCACGAGGAACGGCTCGGCGCCGCGGACCACGGCGTCGGGCAACGGCGAGTCGGGCGGCTCGTGTGACAGGTCCTGCTCGCAGGCGAAGAACCGGACGAACGCCCGTCGCCGACCTGTCATCGGATCACGCATCGTGCCGCGCAGCACCGGATGGCGCTCCTCGAGCGCGCGCAGGACCGAACCCAACGTGGCCGGAGCCGTGACGTCGAGAGTGACCTCGCCGTCCACCCCGGCCAGCTTCCGCAGGTGCCCGGGGAGCTTCACCCTGATCGTCGCGCCACGTGTCACGGGTGCGTCCGTCATGGGAGCGTCTGGACCTCGACCGACAGCACGGCCGGCAGGTCCCGCACGATGGGCGACCAGCTGTCCCCGGCATCGGGGGAGACGTAGACCTGCCCGCCGGTGGTGCCGAAGTAGATGCCGCTCCCGTCGAGGGAGTCCACGGCCATGGCGTCGCGCAGCACGTTGACGTAGCAGTTCGCCTGCGGCAGGCCGTCGGTGAGCGGCTCCCACTCGTTCCCGCCGGTGCGGCTGCGGTAGACGCGCAGCCGGCCGTCGGGCGGGAAGTGCTCGGAGTCGCTGGTGATCGGCACGACGTAGACGGTGTCGGGTTCGTGGGCGTGCACGTCGATGGGGAACCCGAAGTCGGTCGGCAGGTTGCCGCCGATGTCGGCCCAGTTGTCGCCGCCGTCGTCGCTGCGCATGACGTCCCAGTGCTTCTGCATGAACAGCGTGTCGGGACGCGACGGGTGCCGGGCCAGGTTGTGCACGCAGTGCCCGACCTCGGCGTCGGGGTCCGGGATGCCCTCGGAGCGCAGGCCGTGGTTGGTCGGCTGCCAGGTCGCGCCGGCGTCGTCGGTGCGGAACACCCCCGCCGCGGAGATGGCGACGTGCATGCGGGCCGGGTCGCGTGGATCGAGCACGATCGTGTGCAGGCACATCCCGCCGGCGCCCGGCTGCCATGCCGGCCCCGAGCCGTGCTTGCGGAGCCCGGAGAGCTCGTCCCAGCTCGTACCGCCGTCGGTGGACCGGAACAGTGCGGCGTCCTCGACACCGGCGTAGACCAGGTCGGGATCGGTCGGGGACGGCTCCAGGTGCCAGACCCGGGCGAACTCCCACGGGTGCGGGGTGCCGTCGTACCACTGGTGGGTGCCGGGCACGCCGTCGTAGGTGAACGTGTTGCCCACGGGCGCCCAGGTCGTCCCACCGTCGTCGGAGCGCTGGACCACCTGCCCGTACCAGCCTCCCGACTGCGAGGCGAAGAGGCGTTCCGGCTCGGCCGGTGACCCCGTCAGGTGGTAGACCTCCCAGCCGGCGAAGTGCGGGCCGTCGACCTTCCAGTCCTTCCGCGTCCCGTCCGACGTCAGGACGAATGCGCCCTTGCGTGTGCCGACCAGTACCCGTACGCCACTCATCGTCGTTCCTCCTCCGGGCCGGGGTGGCCCACGCGGGGGTAGACCGCCGGGACCGTCGGAACTCATCGGCTCCCGGGAATCGTGATGGTCGGCGCCGTGCAGGTCGGGGGAGACACGGCCACGTAAGCTGGCGTTCCCGAGCCGAGAGTGGTGGAGCAGTTGTCGCGCGTTTCCGACGAGGCCGTGCGGCGCCGGACGTTCGCCGTGATCAGCCACCCCGATGCCGGCAAGTCGACGTTGACCGAGGCGCTGGCCCTGCACGCCGAAGTGATCGACTCCGCGGGCGCCGTGCACGGCAAGTCCGGGCGCAAGGGCGTCACGTCGGACTGGATGGAGATGGAGCGCAAGCGCGGCATCTCGATCACCTCCGCGGTGCTGCAGTTCTCCTACCGTGACCACGTGATCAACCTGCTCGACACCCCCGGCCACGGTGACTTCTCCGAGGACACCTACCGGGTGCTCGCCGCCGTCGACGCGGCGGTGATGCTGCTCGACGCGGCGAAGGGACTGGAACCGCAGACGCTGAAGCTGTTCGACGTCTGCCGCACCCGGGGCATCCCGGTGCTCACCTTCGTGAACAAGTGGGACCGGCCGGGCCGCGAAGCGCTGGAGCTGCTCGACGAGGTGGAGCAGACCATCGGGCTGCGGCCCATGCCGGTGACGTGGCCGCTGGGGATCGCCGGGGACCTGCGCGGCGTCGTCGAGGTCGCGACGGGGGAGCTGCGCCGGTACAAGCGGACCGCGGGCGGGGCCACCCGTGGCGAGGTCGAGGTGGTGGCCCCCGAGCGTGCGGAGGCCGAGGAGCCCGAGCACTGGGCGGGCGCGCAGGAGGAGCTGGCGCTGCTGGAGGAGATCGGCGCGCAGTTCGACGAGAAGGACTTCCTCGCGGGGACCGCCACGCCGGTGCTGTTCGGTGCGGCACTGTCGGGTGTCGGCGTGGGGCGGCTGCTCGACGCGCTGGTCGACCTCGCACCCGCCCCGGAGGCGCGCGACGACGCCGAGGGCAACCCGCGGGCGCTGGAGACCCCGCTGTCCGGGCTCGTGTTCAAGGTCCAGGCCGGCATGGACCGCTCCCACCGCGACCGGATGGCGTTCGTCCGGATCTGCTCGGGGCGGTTCGAGCGGGGCATGGTGCTCGTCCACGCCGCGTCCGGGCGCCCGTTCGCGACGAAGTACGCCCAGTCGGTGTTCGGGCAGCAGCGCACCACGGTCGAGGAGGCGTTCCCCGGCGACATCGTGGGCCTGGTCAACGCGGGCGCGCTGCGGCCCGGGGACACGCTCTACGCCGAGGACAAGGTGCTCTTCCCGCCCATCCCGAGCTTCGCCCCCGAGTACTTCTCCGTGGCCCGCGGCGCCGACGCGGGCCGGTTCAAGCAGTTCCGGCGCGGGATCTCCCAGCTCGACAGCGAGGGCGTCATCCAGGTGCTGCGCTCGGACCTGCGCGGGGACCAGTCGCCGGTGCTCGCCGCGGTCGGTCCGCTGCAGTTCGAGGTGGTCAGCAGCCGGATGGCCGACGAGTTCGGGGCGCCGGTCACCCTGGAGCCGCTGGGCTACTCGATCACCCGGCGCACCGACGCCGAGGGTGCGGAGGTGCTCGCCCGCCAGGCCGAGGTCGAGGTGCTGGAGCGCCGCGCCGACGGTGCACTCCTGGCGGTGTTCGTGAACAAGTGGCGCCTGGAGACGATCCGCCGCAAGCTCCCGGACCTGACGCTGGACGCCCTCCCGGCCGGCTCCTCGGACCGCTGACCCGGGTGGCACCGCAGGGACCGGGAGGGAACGTGAGGATCGGTGAGTTCGACGCGTTGTCCGCCGCCGGGGCCGAGCGGGAGCTGCTCGCGTGTTGCGCGGCACCCCGCTGGGCGCGGGAGGTGGCGGCGGGCAGGCCGTACGGCACGTCCTTTGCTCTGCACACCTCCGCGCACCGGGCCCTGACCGACGCCGACCTCGACGTCGCGATGGCCGGACATCCCCGCATCGGCGACCGGACCGCGGGCGGGGTGTCGCGGGTGGAACAGAGCGGGGTCGCCGGGGCCCGGGCCGATGTGCTCACCGCGCTCGCCGCGGGCAACCGGGCCTACGAGGAGCGCTTCGGCCACGTCTACCTGGTCTGCGCCAGCGGCTGCGACGCCGCGGACCTGCTGGCCACGCTGCACGCGCGCCTGCGCAACGATCCGGCGACCGAGCGTGGCGTGGCACTTCGCGAGCTGGCCGCGATCAACCGGCTCCGGCTCGACCGCCTGCTGGCCACCGAATTCCCCGCCTCCGGTTCCCCCGCCTCCGGTTCCCCCGCCTCCGATTCCCCCGCCACCGATGCCCCGCCGCCGGCCACCGAGGAGATCACGTGACCCTGTCCACCCACGTGCTCGACGCAGCGCTGGGCCGGCCCGCCGCCGGTGTGGCCGTGCGCCTGGAGCGGGGAGCCGAGCTGCTCACCTCCGCCAGCACCGACGCGGACGGCCGCGTCCGCGAGCTGGGCGATCTCGTCACCGGCACCTACCGGATCACCTTCGACACGGGCGCGTACTTCGCCGCCACCGGCCAGCGGGGTTTCTACCCAGAGGTGACCGTCACGTTCGCCGTCGCCGACCCGGGGCAGCACCACCACGTGCCGCTGCTGCTGTCCCCGTTCGCCTACTCGACCTACCGCGGGAGCTGAGACATGGGGATCGTCCTCGGGGCCAACGAGTACGGGAAGGCGGAGAACCGGCTCGTCCGGATCCACCGCGACACCGCCCGTCACGAGATCCGCGACGTCACCGTCTCGACCGCGCTGCGCGGGGACTTCTCGGCCGCCCACCTCGTGGGGGACCAGTCGCGGGTGCTCCCGACCGACACGCAGAAGAACACGTGCTACGCGTTCGCGAAGTCGAAGGGCCTGGGTGAGATCGAGGACTACGCACTCACCCTCGCGCGGCACTTCCTCGACACGGTGGAGCCGGTGACGGGCGCACGGATCGAGGTGGCGGAGTTCGGCTGGGACCGGGTCGAGGTGGGGGGGTCCGGGCACGACCACACCTGGGTGCGTCGGGGTTCGGAGGTGCGCACCACGGTCGTCACCGTCGACGGCGACGGCGCCCGGGTGCAGTCCGGCCTGCGCGACCTGGTGCTGCTCAAGTCCACCGGCTCGGAGTTCGCCGGGTTCCTCGTCGACGAGTACACGACGCTGGCGCCGACGCACGACCGGATCATGTCGACCTCACTGGTCGCCGGCTGGCGCTACGGCGACGCTGCGGTCAGGGGTGCCGGCATCTCGTGGGACACGACGTGGGCCGACGTCCGGCGCATCCTGCTGGAGCGCTTCGCGACGGTGCACTCCCTGGCGCTGCAGCAGACGCTGTGGGAGATGGGCCGCGCCGCGTTGCAGGCACACCCGGAGATCGCCGAGATCAGCCTGTCGGCCCCGAACCGCCACCACTTCCCGGTGGACCTCGAGCCCTTCGGCCTGGCGAACGAGAACGAGGTGTTCTACGCCGCCGACCGCCCGTACGGGTTGATCGAGGCCACGGTGACCCGCGACTGACGACCGGGGCCCTGTCCCCAGCTCGGTTTCGGATCAGGTGACACTCCAGCGGTTCAGGGCGTCGAGGTCGAGCTCGGCGCCGATACCGGGTGGCACGGGTACGCAGCCGTCGGCGTCGATGCGGACCGGCTCGGTGAGCATGAAGTCGCGGCGCTGCGGCGTCCAGCCGGGAGGGTCGTAGGGGAACTCGAGGAACGGTCCGCCGCCGATGCCGGCGACCACGTGCAGGTTGGCCAGCAGCCCGACGCCGTTCGTCCAGGTGAGGTGACCTCCGCCCGATGACGGCATGGCGCGCGTCACGGCCGCGACTTCTCCCCCGCCGCCATGCGTTGTACTTTCGCTCATGGACTTCCTGGCCCCGACGACATGGGCGGACGCGCTCGCGGCCAAGGCGGAGCATCCCGACGCTCTCCCCGTCGCGGGCGGCACCGACGTCATGGTGGAGATCAACTTCGACCACGCCCGCCCGCCCGCCCTGCTCGATCTCACCCGCCTGCCGGTCCTTCGGGAATGGGCCCGTGACGGCGGGCGCATCCGGCTCGGTGCGGGCGTCACCTACGCGAGGGTGATCGACGAGCTGGGGGCGACGCTCCCGGGACTCGCGATGGCCTCGCGCACCGTGGGATCCCCGCAGATCCGCAACCGCGGCACCGTCGGGGGGAACCTCGGGTCCGCCTCACCCGCCGGGGACAGCCACCCCGCACTGCTCGCCGCCGACACGACCGTGGAGGTGGCGTCGGTGCGCGGGGTCCGGCTGCTCCCGATCGGGGAGTTCTTCACCGGCGTCAAGCGCAGCGCCCTGGGCCCCGACGAGCTGATCGCCGCGGTGCTGATCACCCCGCCGAGCGGGCCGCAGCAGTACTGCAAGATCGGCACACGCAACGCGATGGTGATCGCGGTGTCGGCCTTCGGGTTCGCGTTGCACCCCGACCGCCGGGGCGTCGGCACCGGGATCGGGTCCGCCGCGCCGACGCCGCGCCGGGCGCCCGCGGCCGAGGAGTTCCTCGCGGGCGAGCTGGAGGCGGCCGGGCTGTGGGACTCGCGCGGCGCGCTGCCCGACGGGCTCGCGCGCGAGTTCGGCCACCGGGTCCGCGACGCGGCGTCCCCCATCGACGACGTGCGCGGCACCGCCGCGTACCGCCTGGCCTCGCTCTCGGTGATGGCGCGCCGCGCCGCCACCTGGGCCTGGGACGCACACCGGAGCGCAGCGTGAGGACCATCCGATGAGGACCCACCCGTGAGGATGCACCCATGAGGATCAACCCATGAGGATCAACCCATGAGGATCACACTGACCGTCAACGGGGCCCGTCACGACATCGACGACGTGTGGGAGGGCGAAAGCCTGCTCTACGCGCTGCGCGAGCGGATGGGCCTGCCCGGATCGAAGAACGCGTGCGAGCAGGGGGAGTGCGGCTCGTGCACCGTCTACCTCGACGGGCTGCCGGTCTGTTCCTGCCTGGTCGCGGCCGGCCAGGCGCAGGGGCGTGAGGTCACGACCGTCGAGGGGCTCGCCGACGGGGAACGGCTGCATCCGGTGCAGCAGGCGTTCGTCGAGTGCGGCGCGGTGCAGTGCGGCTTCTGCACGCCGGGCCTGATCGTCTCCACCCACGACCTGCTGGAGCACAACGCCCGCCCGTCGGACCCGGAGATCCGGGAGGCGCTCGCCGGCAACCTGTGTCGCTGCACGGGGTACGAGAAGATCCTCGACGCGGTGCGCACGGCCGCCCGTACCCTCTCGGCGGAGCAGCCGTGACCGTCGTCATCGAGGGCGCACACGTCGTCACCGTGTCCGGTGCGGAGTTCCCGGACGGGCACGTGGTGGTCCAGGGCAACAGGATCACCGCCGTCGGGCCCGGCCCGGCGCCCCCCAGGGATGTCGAGCAGGGCGGCGAGCGGGGTGTCGAGACCGTCGTCGACGGGCGCGGTTGCCTGCTCACCCCCGGCTTCGTCAACACCCACAACCACCTCTACCAGTGGGTCACCCGCGGCCTGGCCGTCGACTCCACGCTGTTCGAGTGGCTCACGACGCTCTACCCGGTGTGGGCCGGCATCGACTCCGACGCGGTGCACACCGCGGCGAGCGGCGCCCTGGCCAGGCTGGCGCGCACCGGCTGCACCACCAGCTCCGACCACCACTACGTCTTCCCACGCGAGGGCGGCGACGTGTTCGCCGCGGAGATCCGGGCCGCTCGGGACGTGGGCCTGCGGTTCCACCCGTGCCGCGGCTCGATGGACCTCGGGCGCCGCGACGGCGGCCTGCCGCCGGACCACGTCGTCGAGGACCGGGAAGCGGTGCTGCTGGCCTCGGAGGAGGCGATCGACCGCTGGCACGACCCGGCGCCGGAGTCGATGCTGCGGGTCGCGCTCGCGCCGTGCTCGCCGTTCTCGGTCACCGGCGGGCTCATGCGGGACAGCGCCGAGCTGGCCCGGCGGCGCGGCGTCGGGCTGCACACCCACCTCGCCGAGACGATCGACGAGGAGGAGTTCTGCCGGGAACGTTTCGGCTGCTCGCCGCTGCAGTACGTGGAGAGCCTCGGCTGGACCGGGGACGACGTCTGGTTCGCCCACGCCGTCCACCTCGACGACGCCGCGGTGCGCAGGATCGGCGACACCGCGACCGGCGTCGCGCACTGCCCCTCGTCCAACGGGCGGCTCGGGGCCGGCATCGCCCGCACCCGCGACCTGCGCGACGCGGGGGCCCGCGTCGGCCTCGGTGTCGACGGCGCCGCCAGCAACGAGGCGGGCAGCCTGCTGGAGGAGGCCCGGCACGCGCTGCTGTTCGCCCGCGCGGTGGGCGGGCCGGGCGCGCTCACCGTCCGGGACGCGTTGGAGCTGGCCACCGCCGGCGGGGCCGCCGTTCTCGGCCGCGGCGACGAGGTCGGGTCGATCACCCCCGGCAAGCTCGCCGACCTGGCGCTGTGGCGCCTCGACGGGCTGGCGCACGCCGACATCGCCGACCCCGTGGCCGCACTCGTACTGGGTTCCCCGCCACCACTGGAGCTGCTGCTCGTGAACGGGCGCCCGATCGTCGAGCGGGACCGCGTCCTCACCGTCGACGAGGACGCCCTCGCCCGTGCGTGCACGGCCGTCCATCGCACCCTCCTCTCGAAGGCCGGATGACCATGACGACCTCTGCGACCCCTGCGACCTCTGCGACCCCTGCGACCTCTGCGACCCCTGCGACCGCCGCGACCTCCACGCGGGCGGGTGTCGCCGGACGGATCGGGGAGAGCCCGCTGCGCCCGGACGGCGCGCTGAAGGTCACCGGCGAGTTCGCCTACGCCAGCGACCTGTGGCACGACCAGATGGTCTGGGGCGTGACGCTGCGCAGCCCGCACCCGCACGCCCGGATCGTGTCGATCGACCTGTCGGCGGCGCTGGCGGTGCCCGGCGTGTCCGCGGTGCTCACGGCCGACGACGTGCCGGGGGTGAACGCGGTCGGCCTCGAACACCTCGACCAGCCCGCACTGGCCACGGGGGTCGTCCGCTACGAGGGCGAACCCGTCGCGCTGGTGGCGGCCGACCACCCCGAGACCGCCCGGCGGGCGGCGAAGCGGATCGTCGTCACCTACAAGGTGCTACCGGCCGTCACCGATCCCCGCCGGGCGCTGGACGCCGACACCCCGCGCGTCCACGACGGCGGCAACCTCGTCCGCAGGATGGCGGTCCGCCGCGGTGACCCGAGCCCGTCGGCTCCGGTCGTGGTGGCGCTCGACTTCGAGGTCGGCATGCAGGACCAGGCCTTCCTCGGCCCCGAGTCGGGCCTCGCGGTCCCCGCCGAGGACGGCGGCGTGGACCTCTACGTCGCCACGCAGTGGCTGCACGTCGACCAGGACCAGATCTGCCGGGTGCTGGGGCTGCCGCCGGAGCAGGTCCGGCTGAGCCTGGCCGGCGTCGGTGGCGCGTTCGGGGGGCGCGAGGACCTGTCGATGCACGTCCACGCATGCCTGCTCGCCCTGCGCACCGGGAAGCCGGTGAAGATGAGCTACTCGCGCGAGGAGTCGTTCTTCGGCCACGTGCACCGCCACCCCGCGTGGCTGAGCTACGAGTTCGGCGCCGAACGCGACGGAACGCTCGTCTACGCGAAGGCCGACGTGCTGCTCGACGGCGGGGCGTACGCGTCGTCGACGGGCGCGGTCGTCGGCAACGCCGGCACGCTGGGCCTGGGCCCCTACCGGATCCCGAACGTGCACGTCGACGCGCGCGGGGTCTACACCAACAACCCGCCCTGCGGGGCGATGCGCGGTTTCGGCTGCGTCCAGGCCGCGTTCGCGTACGAGGCTCTGATGGACTCCCTCGCCGACGCCGTCGGCATCGACCGCGTCGAGATCCGCGTGCTCAACGGCATGCGGGAGGGCGACAGCAACATCACCGGCCAGGTGATCGACTCCGCGGCGCCGGTCGCCGAGCTGATCGCCATCGTGCGGGACATGCCGCTGCCGCCGGATCGCGCCGAGAACCCCGATCTGCGGGACCTGCCCGGCGGTGTCTCCAACACCACCCACGGCGAGGGGGTCGTGCGCGGGGTCGGCTACGCGGTGACGTACAAGAACGTGGGCTTCTCCGAGGGCTTCGACGACCACTCGACCGCGCGGGTGCGCCTGGAGATCACCGGCGGCGAGCCGGTGGTCACCGTGCAGACCGCGGCCGCCGAGGTCGGGCAGGGCCTGATCACCGTCGAGCAGCAGATCTGCCGCACCGAGCTCGGGGTCGAACGGGTGGTCGTGCACCCGAAGGACACGACCGTCGGGTCCGGCGGCTCGACGTCGGCGTCGCGCCAGACCTACGTCACCGGCGGGGCCGTGAAGGCCGCGTGCGAGGCGGTGCGGTCCTCGGTGCTGGCCAGGGCGGCGGCCGTGCTGGGGCGCGGTGACCTGCGGCTGGAGGGTGACAAGATCGTCGCGCAGGACCGCCACGGGTCGGGGGAGGTGCTCGCCGGGCTCGCGGAGATCCTGGGCACGGACGCCGTCGAGGAGACCGTGCAGTGGCGCCACCGCCCGACCCACCCGATAGACCCGCTGACCGGGCAGGGCGACGCGCACGTGCAGTACGCCTTCTCCGCCCACCGCGCCGTCGTCGACGTCGACGTCGAGCTGGGGCTGGTCAAGGTCGTCGCGCTGGACACCGCGCAGGACGTCGGGCTCGCGATCAACCCCGACGCCGTGCTCGGCCAGATCCAGGGCGGCAGCGCGCAGGGCATGGGGTTGGCGCTGATGGAGGAGATCGTCGTCACCGACGGCCACGTCCGGAACCCGTCGTTCACCGACTACCTCATCCCGACGATCCTCGACATGCCGCCGATGACCATCCAGGTGCTGGAGTACGCCGACCCGCACGCCCCCTACGGCGTGCGCGGCGTGGGTGAACCCCCGACGATCTCGTCGGGCCCCGCGGTGGCCGCGGCGGTCCGCGCCGCCACCGGCCGACCGCTGCGCCGCGTGCCGATCCGGCCCGAGCACATCGTCGGCGGCTGACGCCCGCCCCGAGCGCGGCGACCGCCGGCCGGGCCGGACCCCGACCGCAGCCGAACCGCACCCGGACCGCACCCGGACCGCAACGAAGGAGCCACGATGCCCCTGATGTTCCTCAACGGCACCGCGATGAGCGGCGGTGCCGACCACCACCTCGTCGGCGGTGCGCCGCTGGTCACCCGCACCACGACCGCGCCCCGGTACCGCTTCCACTCGGTCGGCGACCGGTATCCCGCGCTCGAGGACGTCGGCGCCGGCGGGGCGGCCGTGGCGGGTGAGGTCTACGACCTGTCCTACCACCGGCTGCGGGAGGTGCTGCTCCCCGGCGAGCCCGACGGGCTGGAGCTCGGCGTGATCGAACTGGCGGACGGGTCCGGCTCGCTGGCCATGATCCTGCGCCGCGAGTACCCCGCACTCCCACCGCTGACCGACATCTCGGACGCGGCGAGCTGGCGCGCCCACCGCGAGCGGACGTGAGCCCTCCGCGGGGCGGCGGCGGGGCGGGACCGCCACCGGGTGACCCGCGTCGGCGGACCGTGTTCCGGGCCGACCGGGTGATCGTCGACGGGACCGAGCGCCCGGCCGCCGTGCTCGTCGAGGACGGGCGGATCGTGGCCGTCCCGGCCCGGGACGCAGAGGTGGATGCAGGGTGGGCGGACGCCGATCGGGAGGTCGTCCTCGCACCCGACGAGGTGCTGATCCCGGGCCTGGTGGACACCCATGTGCACGTCAACGAGCCCGGCCGCACCGAGTGGGAGGGGTTCGCGACCGCCACCCGGGCGGCGGCGGCGGGCGGGGTCACCACGATCCTCGACATGCCCCTCAACTCGCTGCCGCCGACGGTCGACGTGGCCGCGTTGGAGGTCAAGCGCGCGGCCGCCGCAGGGCAGTGCGCCGTGGACGTCGGGTTCTGGGGCGGGGCGATCCCGGGCAACGAGGGCGACCTGCGGGCGCTGCACCTGGCCGGCGCGTTCGGCGTCAAGTGCTTCCTGCTCGACAGCGGGGTCCCGGAGTTCCCACCGCTGCTGGACCCGGGCCCGGCCATGCGGGAGGTCGCGTCCTTCGGCGGCCTCATGATCGTGCACGCCGAGGACGGGAGGCTCGTCGGGAAGGCCGCGGGTCGCCGCTACGCCGACTTCGTCGCGTCCCGGCCGCGCGCCGCCGAGGACGGCGCGATCGCCGGGCTGCTGCGCCTCGCCCGCGAGACCGGTGCGCGGGTGCACGTGGTGCACCTGTCCTCGTCCGACGCGCTGGGCCTGCTCGCGGCCGCCCGCGCCGACGGCGTCGCCGTCACCGTCGAGACCTGCCCGCACTACCTCGTGCTCACCGCCGAGGAGGTGGCCGACGGCGACACCCGGTTCAAGTGCTGCCCGCCCGTCCGCGAGGCCGACAACCGGGACGCGCTGTGGCAGGGGCTGGTCGACGGCATCATCGACATGGTCGTCACCGACCACTCGCCCTGCACCCCCGACCTCAAGCACCTCGACCCCGCCGATCCCTTCTGCGGCGACTTCGGCAAGGCCTGGGGCGGGATCGCGTCCCTGCAGCTCGGGCTGCCGGTCGTCTGGACCGAGGCCCGCCGCCGGGGCCGCCCACTCGACGACGTGGTGCGCTGGATGGCGCAGCGCCCCGCCGCGCTCGCGGGGTTGACCCGGAAGGGCCGCATCGCCGCGGGCTGCGACGCGGACCTGGCGGTGTTCGCGCCGGAGGAGACGTTCACGGTCGGGGCGCTGCACCACAGGAACCCGATCACCCCTTACGCGGGCCGCGAGCTGCGCGGCGTGGTGCGACAGACCTGGCTGCGCGGTGAGATCGTGGACGCCACCGCCCCCCGGGGTCGCCTGCTCACGAGAGGGACCCACGCATGAACGTGAACGCACCGGTGACGGACTTCCGCACGCTGCCGGACCTGGCGGGGCGCAACCTCGGGGGGAGTGTCGTGTCCGCCAACGACGAGGCGTTCGCCCCGCGGGAGAACCTGATCACCCCCGGGCGGGCGGTGTTCGACCCGTCGTCGTTCGGCCCCGAGGGCAAGGTGTACGACGGCTGGGAGACCCGCCGCCGCCGCGGGTCCGACACCGATCCCTGGGACGAGGCCGTCGTGCGGCTCGGTGCGCCGGGGATCGTGCGGGGGGTCGTGGTCGACACCGCCTGGTTCACCGGCAACTACCCGCCCGAGGCGTCGGTGGAGGGCCACGACGGCGAGGGCGGGGAGCCCCCCGGCCCGGGGTCCCCTGGCTGGGACCCTCTCGTCCCGCGGGCGGCGCTCGAGGGCGACTGCGAGAACGCGTTCGCCGTCACCTCGCAGCGGCGCGTCACCCACGTCCGGCTCCGGATCTTCCCGGACGGCGGTGTGGCCCGCCTGCGGGTCCACGGCGAGGCGCTGCCCGACCCACTGATGCTGGACGCGCTCGGCACCGTCGACCTCGCGGCCGTGGAGAACGGCGGGCTGGTCACGGGTTGCTCCAACCTGTTCTACAGCTCACCGAACAACCTGCTCCTCCCCGGCCCGGCCCGCTCGATGGGGGAGGGCTGGGAGACCGCGCGGCGCCGCGACGGCGGCAACGACTGGGTCGAGGTGACGCCGGCGGCGCAGAGCACGATCGCCGTCGCCGAGCTCGACACCAGCTGGTTCCTGCACAACGCGCCGGGCTGGGCGACCCTGCGCGGCCGGGCGGCGGACGGCGGATGGCACGACCTGCTGCCCCGCACCGCGCTGCGGCCCGACACGCGCCACCGCTTCCGGCTCCCCGACCCACCTCCCGTCACCGCGGTACGGCTCGACATCCATCCCGACGGCGGGATGGCGCGGCTGCGGCTGTGGGGGGCACCGACCCCGGCCGGTCGGGAGCAGCTCGGCCTGCGCTGGTCGGGTCCGGCCCCGTGAGATGAACGTCATCGACCTCAGCCCATGATCGAAAAGTGTTGGTGCTCATCTCGCGGGCACGCGCCTCACTTCCGCGACTGCCCGAGCGCCCCGATCTCCTCGGCCGAGAGCACCCGCTCGATGCCCAGCACCATCGCGCCGGCCAGGCCCGCGTACTCGCCCAGCACGCTGTTGGTCAGCACCAGGTTGCGGGTGGCCAGGGGCAGGGCGCGCTGGTAGACGACACTGCGCACGCCGGCCAGCAGCTCGTCGCTGGCCGCGGTGACCGACCCGCCGAGCGTCACCCGTGCCGGGTTGTAGAAGTGCACCAGCGTGGCCACGACCTCCCCGATCAGCGCCGCCGCCTCGCGGACCAGGCCGAGCGCGGTGGGATCGCCGCGCGCGATCAGGGCACGGACGTCGGCGACGGTCATCGCCTCAGGCGCGACGGTGTCACCCTGCCGCCCGACCGCGACGGTGTCACCCGGCCGCCCGACCGCGACGGTGTCACCCTGCCGCCCGACCGCGACGGTGTCACCCGGCCGCGCGACCGCGGCCGTGTCACCCGGCCGCGCGACCGCGGCGGCGTCGAGCCTGTGCGCGATCGCGTTCGCCGAGGCCACCGCCTCGATGCAGCCGACGTTGCCGCACACGCACGCGATGTCGGGGGCGCCGCGGACCCTGATGTGCCCGATGTCGCCCGCGGCGCCGTCCGCGCCGTGGTGCAGCGTCCCCTCGCGCGTGATCAAGCCACCGCCGATCCCCGTCCCGACCTTGACGAACAGCAGTGGCGCCTGGTCGGCGGGCAAGGCCCGTGCCTCGCCCAGGGCCCGCAGGTTGACGTCGTTCTCGAGGATCACCGGGCACGCGAACACCGTCCGCAGGCGGGCCTCCACGGGGTAGGCGTGCCAACCGGGCATGATCGGCGGACGCACGGGGATGCCCAGCTGCCCGTCCACCGGTCCGGGCAGGCCGATGACGAGCGCGCGCACCGGCACCCCGCCCGGGACCTGGGCGCGCAGGGCGGTCAGGCCGGTCTCGACCTCTCGCAGCACCGGGTCCGGCCCGTCCTTCACGTCGATGTCGACATGGGTGTGGGCCAGCACCTGCTGGCGGAGGTCGGCGACGGCCAGGTGCGCGCCGCGTGCGCCGACGTCGGCGAGCAGGACGTGCCCGCCACGCGGGGACAGGGCCAGGCGGTCGGCGGGACGGCCCCGGCCCGCGGTGGGCCGCGTCCCGTCGGGCCGCAGCACCCCACGGGCCAGCAGGTCGTCGACGGCCGTGCTGACGGTGGTGCGCGCCAGACCGGCCGCGGCCACCAGGTCTGCCTTGCTGACGGCGACGCCGGAGGCGACCAGACGCGCGATGGTGCTGAGCGTCACGGCGGTGTCGATGCGCCCGGACAGCGGCGGCGCGCTGAGCCGCAACCGCGGAAGAGGCGAAGCAGACACATCACACCTCGATATCGACGGATAAATAGCGGAAGTATGCATTATTCGGTCGTTGTAGGGCACTGGTCAAGGCTTCTACGTTCACCTCACCGAAACAGCGAGGTGGAGGATCATGACGCCACTGCTCACGATGCGCGGGATCGTCAAGGAGTTCCCCGGCGTCCGGGCGCTCGACGGGGTCGACCTCGACGTGGACGCGGGCGAGGTGCACTGCCTGCTGGGCCAGAACGGGGCCGGCAAGTCGACCTTGATCAAGGTGATCGCGGGTGCACACCGACCCGATGCGGGCGAGGTCGTGCTGGACGGCACGCCGGTCTCGTTCGGCTCCCCGCAGGCCGCCGACGGCGCAGGCATCGCCACCATCCACCAGGAGCTCGACCTCGTGCCGGCCCTGTCGGTCGCCGAGAACGTGATGCTCGGCCACGAGCCGTCCCGGTGGGGGTTCACGCGTCCGAGCGACGCCGAGGCGCTCACCCGCGCGCTGCTGCTCCGCCTCGGTCACCCCGAGATCCCGCCGCGCCGGGAGGTCGGGCGGCTCTCCGCCGCGGGGCAGCAGGTGGTCAGCATGGCCCGCGCCCTGGCCCGAGACGCCCGGTTGATCGTCATGGACGAACCGTCCGCGGTGCTCGACCCGGAGGAGGTCCGCAACCTGTTCCGGGTGATCCGCGAGCTGACCGCCGAGGGCGTCGCGGTGGTCTACATCTCCCATCGGCTCGACGAGATCCGCGAGGTCGGCGACCGGGTCACCGTGCTCAAGGACGGGCGGACCGTGGCCCGCGACCTGCCGGCCCGCGCGACCCCGACCGCGGAGGTCATCCGGCTGATGACGGGGCGGTCGATCGAGTACGTGTTCCCCGAGCGGGCCGCGGCGGACCCGGCCGCGGACGTCGTGCTGGAGGTCGACGGGCTGGCCCGCGCCGGGGAGTTCGCCGGTGTCTCGTTCACCGTGCGCGCGGGAGAGGTCGTGGGGCTCGCCGGCCTGGTCGGTTCGGGCCGCTCGGAGATCCTCGAGACGGTCTACGGGGCCCGTCGCGCCACGGCCGGCACGGTCCGGGTGCGGGGTGCAGCGCTGCGCACCGGTTCGGTGCCCGCGGCCGTCCGGGCCGGGATGGGGCTGTGCCCCGAGGAGCGCAAGAGCCAGGGCCTGCTGCTCCACGAGCCGGTGTACCGCAACGTCTCGCTGCCGGCGCTGGCCCGTTTCGCCCGGGCGGGGTTCATGCGCCAGGACGCCGAGATCGCCGCCGCGGGCGGTGTCACCGCGCAGCTCGACGTCCGTCCCGCGGACGGGACCCGGGCGGTACGGACCCTGTCGGGGGGAAACCAGCAGAAGGTCGTGCTGGCCCGGTGGCTGCTGCGCGGGTGCACCGTCCTGCTGCTCGACGAGCCGACCCGGGGCGTCGACGTCGGGGCGCGCAGCGAGATCTACGCGCTCGTCCGGCGGCTCGCGGCCGAGGGCGTGGCCGTGGTGCTGGTGTCCAGCGAGGTGCCCGAGGTGCTCGGGCTCGCCGATCGGGTGCTGGTCGTCCGGGAGGGTCGCGTGGTCCACGAGGCCCCGGCCTGCGACCTCGACGAGGCCCGCGTGCTCGACCTCGTGATGGAAGGAACTGCTCATGTCTGACCACAGCGCCGCGCCGGGCGTGACGGGGACCGCCCCTGGTGCGGCACCGCCCGCATCGGCACCGCCCGCATCGGCACCGCCCGCATCGGCACCGCCCCCGGCCGTGCCCGCCACCGACGAACGCGGCCGGATCGAGAAGGCCGCCCGGGCCGCGGAGCCGCGCGGCTCGACGCTGGGCCGGCTCCTCGACAGCGGCGTCGGACGCAACCTCGGCCTCGTGGCCGTGCTGGTGCTGCTCTGCGTGGTGGGGGTGGCGACCGCCGACACGTTCGCCACCACCTCGAACCTCCTGACGATCCTCACCTCGGCGTCGATCATCGGGGTGATCACCGTCGGCGTCACGTTCGTGATCATCGGCGGCGGCATCGACCTCTCGGTCGGCAAGGTGATGGCGCTGGCGTCGGTGTGGGCGACGACGGTGGCGACGCAGTCGTTCGGGCCGGTGGTGATGGTGTTCTGCGCGCTGGCCGTCGGCGCGGGCGCCGGACTGGTCAACGGCCTGCTCATCGCCTACGGCCGGATCGTGCCGTTCATCGTCACGCTCGCGATGCTGATCTCGGCGCAGGGACTGGCCGAGCGGATCTCGGGACGGCGCAGCCAGATCGTCACCGACCCGACCATCGCGGCCATCGCCACCACCCGGCTGCTCGGCATCCCGTTGATGGTCTACATCTTCGCGGCGGTGGTGGCGGTCGGCTGGGTGCTGCTCAACCGGACCACGTTCGGCCGCCGCACCTTCGCCATCGGCGGCAACCCCGAGGCGGCGCGCCTGGCCGGGCTGGACGTGCGGCGCCACACGATCGCGCTCTACGTCCTGTCCGGGCTGTGCTGCGGCATCGCCGCGATCATGATCGCGTCGCTGACCACCACCGGGTCGAGCACCCACGGCACGCTCTACGAGCTCGACGCGATCGCCGCGGTGATCATCGGGGGCACGTTGCTCACGGGCGGGCGCGGCACGTTGATCGGCTCGATCCTCGGGGTCCTCGTCTTCACCACCATCACCAACCTGTTCGTCCTCAACAACCTCGAGACCGAGATCCAGAACATCGCCAAGGGCGTGATCATCGTCATCGCGGTGCTCATCCAGACGCGCGCGCGGCGCTCGTCGAGCGGCTGATCCTCCAACGAAGGAGCGCACCATGTCCGATCCCCATCCCCTCACAGCCGGCCTGCGTCGCCGTGGCTTCCTCATCGGCGCACTGGGCGTGGGCGCCACGCTCACCGCGTGCACCAGCAACGAGGCGCCCGCGTCGAGTGCCAACGTGGCCGTCGCCGCCGGTGACAACGCCGTGGCGGGTACGCCGGTGACCATCGGCTTCTCCGCGCCCGCCGCCGACCACGGCTGGATCGCCGCGATCGCCAACAACGCGGCCGCCCAGGCCGGCCAGTACCCCGACGTGACGTTCGAGGCGGTCAACCCGACGAACGACGTCACCCAGCAGATCGCCGCCGTCGACACGCTGATCACCAAGCAGGTCGACGCGCTGGTGATCCTGCCCAACGACGGCAGCCAGCTGACCTCGCTGGGGCGCAAGGCCATGGCGGCCGGCATCCCGGTGATCAACCTGGACCGGATCTTCGACTCGCCGCTGGCCTACCGCACCTGGATCGGTGGCGACAACTACGGCATGGGCGTCAGCGCCGGTACCTACGTCGGGGAGCAGCTCAAGGCCAAGGGTGTGACGAACCCGGTGATCGGTGAGATCGCCGGGATCGACAGCCTCCCGCTGACCCAGGCCCGCAGCCAGGGCTTCGCCGACGCGCTCACCTCCTACGGGTTCGCCCTCGGCCCCCGCCAGGCGGCCGACTTCACCGCACAGGGCGGGCAGCGCGTCACCGCGAACCTGCTGCAGGCCGCCCCGAAGCTCGACGCGCTGTGGAACCACGACGACGACCAGGGGATCGGCGTGCTGGCGGCGATCAGCCAGGCCGCGCGCACCGAGTTCTTCATGGTCGGCGGGGCCGGTTCGGCCAACGCCATGCGCGACATCAAGGCCGACAACACCGTCCTCAAGGCGACCGTGACCTACAGCCCGTCGATGGCGTCCTCGGCGATCGCGCTGGCGCGGCTGGTGGCGCAGAACAAGGGCATGGGCGACCTGGTCGAGAAGGAGGTACCAACGTCGATCACGCTGGCGTCCGCGACGATCACGAAGGAGAACGTCGACACCTACCTGGCCCTCGGCTTCGAGTCCTGACGTGGACGCTCTCGGCATCGGCATGGTCGGCCACGCCTTCATGGGGACCGCCCACTCCCAGGCGTGGCGGACCGCCGGCCGGTTCTTCGACCTGCCACTCGCGCCGGACATGGCCGTGCTCTGCGGCCGGGACGCCGCGGCGGTCGCGGCCGCCGCCGACCGCCTGGGCTGGCGCTGCACGGAGACGGACTGGAAGCAGCTGCTGACCCGCGACGACGTCGCACTCGTCGACATCTGCACGCCCGGTGACACCCACGCCGAGATCGCGATCGCCGCGCTCGACGCCGGCAAGCACGTGCTGTGCGAGAAGCCGCTGGCCAACACCGTCGACGAGGCGCGGGCCATGGTCGCGGCGGCGGAACGGGCCCGGACGCGGGGCGTGCGCGCCATGGTGGGGTTCAACTACCGGCGGGTGCCGGCGGTGGCGCTGGCCCGCCGGATGGTGGAGCAGAGCCGGATCGGACGGATCCACCACGTCCGCGCCACCTACCTGCAGGACTGGATCGTGGACCCGGAGTTCCCGCTGGTCTGGCGGTTGCGGGCCGACCGGGCCGGGTCGGGCGCGCTGGGCGACATCGGCGCGCACATCGTCGACATGGCGCAGTTCGTCACCGGCGACCTGCTCACCGGGGTCTCGGCGCTCACCGAGACGTTCGTGCGGGACCGGCCACTGCCGGCGGAGTCGAGCGGGCTCTCGGCGTCCGGATCGAGCGGGCGGGGTGCGGTGACCGTCGACGACGCCGCGCTGTTCCTCGGCCGGTTCGCCAGCGGGGCGGTGGCCAGCTTCGAGGCCACCCGGTTCGCCACCGGCCGCAAGAACGCGCTGCGCCTGGAGGTCAACGGCAGCACGGGGTCGCTGGCGTTCGACTTCGAGTCGATGAACGAGCTGAGCTTCTACGACGGGCACGACGACCCCGACACCGCCGGGTTCCGGCGGATCCTGGTCACCGAGCCCACCCATCCGTACGCGGGCGCGTGGTGGCCGCCGGGCCACGGCCTCGGCTACGAGCACACCTTCACCCACGAGGTGGTCGAGCTGGTCCGCCACCTCGCCGCGGGCACCGACCCGATCCCGTCGTTCGCCGACGGCCTGCAGGTACAGCTGGTGCTCGACGCCGTGGCCCGCTCCGCGGCCGCCGGCAGCTGCTGGCAGTCGATCTGACCTTCGAGGAGGACACCGTGCGACCGATCACCCTGTTCACCGGCCAGTGGGCCGACCTGCCGTTCGAGGAGGTGGCCCGGCTGGCGGGGGGGTGGGGTTACGACGGGCTGGAGATCGCCTGCTGGGGTGACCACTTCGACCCGTGGGCCGCGGTCGAGGACGACACCTACGTCCAGGGGCGACTCGACGTCCTCGAGAAGCACGGCCTGGCCGTCCACGCGATCTCGAACCACCTCACGGGTCAGGCCGTCTGCGACGACCCGATCGACGAGCGCCACCGCGCCATCCTGCCCGCGCGGGTGTGGGGCGACGGCGAGCCCGAGGGCGTCCGCCGACGTGCGGCGGAGGCGATGGAGGTGACGGCCCGCGCCGCGGCGAAGCTGGGCGTCGACACCGTCGTCGGGTTCACCGGGTCGAAGATCTGGAAGACCGTGGCGATGTTCCCGCCCGTTCCGCAGTCCATGGTGGACGACGGCTACCGCGACTTCGCGGACCGCTGGAACCCGATCCTCGACGTCTTCGACGAGGTCGGCGTGCGGTTCGCCCACGAGGTGCACCCCTCGGAGATCGCGTACGACTACTGGACGACGGTCGCGACCCTGCAGGCGATCGGCCACCGGCCTGCGTTCGGGCTGAACTGGGATCCGAGCCACTTCGTCTGGCAGGACCTCGACCCCGTGGGGTTCCTGTCGGACTTCCGGGAGCGGATCTACCACGTGGACTGCAAGGACGTGGTGCGCCAGACCGGCAACGGCCGCAACGGCCGGCTCGGTTCGCACCTGCCCTGGGCCGACCCCCGCCGCGGCTGGGACTTCGTGTCCACCGGCCACGGTGACGTCCCGTGGGAGGCGAGCTTCCGGATGCTGAACCACATCGGCTACGACGGCCCGATCTCGGTGGAGTGGGAGGACGCCGGCATGGACCGCCTCCTCGGCGCGCCCGAGGCGCTGGAGTTCGTGCGCGGGCTGGCCTTCGACCCGCCCTCGGCGGCCTTCGACGCGGCGTTCACCAGCGGCGGCTGACAGGACCCGGGCGCCGTCCGTATCCCGGACGGCGCCCGGAAGTCGGTCGGGTCCGCCCGGGCCGGCGTGTCCCGGGGATGCTCCGGAATGTCAGACGACGAGGCTGAGCAGGAGCACGAAGCCCAGCCCGACGCCACTGCCCTGCACCCAGCTCGCGATGAGGCCGCCGATCTGCGTGTCGATCAGGGTCTGCTTGAAGCCCCCGTCCGCGGAGACGATGAGCAGGATCCCGGCCGGCGACTCGCCGGGACGGACCGCGAGGCCCAACTGCGGTCGCTGTCGGAGCTGCGGGCCGGGTTCGAGCCCGTGGCCGCCCGACTCGCTGCCGCGAGGGGCGACCCCCGAGCAGTGCGGGATCCTCACCGTGGCGGTCATGGGCATGTCCAAACACGGCCGATCGGGCGACCTGCAGGCCGACCTGGACGCCGACATCCTGTTCCACCGCACGCCGCCCAGGCCGTGCAGTCCGGGGACTCCGCCGCCGCGCATCAGGCCACGACGGGCATCGTCGCCGAGGCCGCCGCCGCCATGTTCGCGGAGCACTGAGCCGGCTGCCCCCGGTGGGCACGTCATGTCAGCATCCGTCCTGCTCCAGCGCCGCCCGCAGCGCCGCCAGCCCGCGTTCGAGGCCGCGCAGCGCGTCGAGATCGATCCGGGAGAGCAACCGGGCGCGCGTCTCCTGCCCGGCCGAGGCGATGCGTTCCAACAGCGCGGCGCCCTGGGGGGACAGCCCCGTCCGCCGCACCCGCCGGTCGCGCGGGTCCTCGAAGCGCTCGACGAACCCGCGGGCCACCAGCCGGTCGACCAGGCCGGTCATGGTCGCGAGCCCGACACCGAGCACGTGGGCCAGCTCGCCCTGGGGCAGCGGGCCCTCCGCGCCGAGCACGAGGAGCGTGCGCAGCTGCTGCATCGTGAGGCCGCTGTCGAAGAGGGGGTCCGCTCCCGAGCGCACGAGGCGACGCCGCAGCTCGGCCTCGTGGGACTCGACGGCCGCGAGCAACCTCGACCGCTCCTCGTCGTCGGCCATGTGCACCCCCTTGTATTCAGCCATCCGCAGGCACGGAACCCGGACGCTCAGCGAAGTCTCAGCAGAACGGTGTTGGTTCGCCTCGTCCGTAGTATTCACTCGACCCCATGACCTGGCTCGCCCGCCTCAGTGTGACCAACCGCGCCATCGTCGGACTGGTGACGGTCCTCGTCGTCGTGTTCGGCCTGATCAGCACGACCTCGCTGCGCCAGGAGCTGCTGCCGTCGCTCGACGTGCCGGTGGTCACCGTCGTGGCCCCGTACCCGGGGGCGTCACCGGAGGTGGTCGAGCAGCAGGTCACGGCCCCCATCGAGGATGCGGTCGCGAGCCTCACCGGCGTCACCGACACCAGCTCCACCAGCACCGGCGGCAACGCGGTGGTGACGATCGACTTGGACTACGGCACCGACCTCGACGCGTTCGCCACCGAGGCCGAGCGTGCCGTGCAGGGCGCGCGGCTGCCCGACGACGTCACCCCGACGGTGGTGAGCGGGGGTACCGACAGCATCCCGGTCGTCCAGCTCGCCGTGTCGTCCAACCTGCCCCCGGACCAGGTGGCCGACGCCCTGCGCAACCAGGTGCAGCCGCTCCTCGCCGGCCTCGACGGCGTGTCCGACGTGACGCTGTCGGGCATCCAGGACCCCCGCATCACCGTCGACGTCGACACCGCGACGGCCGCGGAGCGCGGCATCTCCCTGACCGCGATCTCGAGCCTGCTGCAGTCCAACGGCGTGCGTATCCCGGCCGGTGAGCTCACCCCGGACACCGACCCGCTGGCGGTCCAGGTCGGCAGCCCCATCACCTCCGCCGAGCAGCTCGGCGACCTGTACCTCACGCCCGGCGCC